>Ga0315910_10001279_pt1 | contig 23382 bp, 20 predicted proteins | sample EdamamesoilMG_FD_204470 | JGI IMG/M metagenome (GOLD analysis project Ga0315910, IMG submission 204470) | Garden soil microbial communities collected in Santa Monica, California, United States - Edamame soil | ecosystem: Environmental > Terrestrial > Soil > Garden | place: USA: California... | reverse complement strand
CAGCCAGCCCGGCCCGATCTGCAGCGCGACGTGGCGATTGCCGAGGTGATAACTCGCACGCGCCAGCATCAGTCCGTCGTCGGTGCGAACGGTCGACACCACTTCGGGCGCCGCCTGGACTTCCACCACGCGACCGTCGTCGGCCAGCAGCAGGTCACCATGCCGCAACACGGTGCCACGCTCGAGGAACAGGCCCGCCTCCTCGCCATTGTCGAGCAACGCGCGCAGGCGACTCTTCGAGCGTTCGTTGAACGGCAGGACCAGCCGGAATTCCGCCGCGCGCGGTCGGTCGGTGGCGCGATCAATCTTGACTGCGATCTTGAGCAGAGGACACCTCTCAGAACAGGAAATATCGTTGTGCCAGCGGCAAGATGCCGGCGGGCTCGCAGCGCAGCAGTTCGCCGTCGGCGCGGACCTCGTAGGTCTGCGGGTCGACGTCGATGCGTGGCTGGTAGTCATTGAGCAGCAGGTCGCGCTTGCGCACCTGGCGCGTGTTTTTCACAGCCACCAGCCGCTTGCGCAGTCCGAGTTGGCCGCCCATCCCGGCGTCGAGTCCGACTGCCGACACGAAGCTCACCGACGTCGCGCCACGCGCGCCGCCCAGCGCCCCGAACATGGGACGGTAATGCACGGGTTGCGGCGTGGGGATCGAGGCATTCGGATCGCCCATGGGCGCGGCCACGATCATGCCTCCCTTGATGATCATGGCGGCCTTGGCCCCGAAGAATGCCGGCTTCCATAAAACGATGTCCGCGAGTTTGCCCGGCTCGATCGAGCCGACTTCGTGCGAGATGCCATGCGTGATGGCCGGGTTGATCGTGTACTTCGCGACGTAGCGGCGCACGCGGAAGTTGTCGTGTCGATCGGAGTCCCCGGGCAACGCGCCGCGTTGCACCTTCATCTTGTGCGCGGTCTGCCAGGTGCGCGTGATGACTTCGCCGATGCGCCCCATGGCCTGCGAATCCGACGACATCATCGAAATTGCGCCCTTGTCGTGCAGGATGTCCTCGGCGGCGATGGTCTCGCGGCGGATGCGCGATTCGGCGAAAGCCACGTCCTCGGCGATGCCCGGATCCAGGTGATGGCAGACCATGAGCATGTCGAGGTGCTCGTCGACGGTGTTCACCGTGTAGGGCCGCGTCGGGTTGGTCGACGACGGCAGCACGTTGGCTTCGCCCACGGCCTTGATGATGTCGGGCGCATGCCCGCCGCCCGCACCCTCGGTGTGATACGTGTGGATGGCGCGCCCCTTGAACGCGGCCAGCGTGTCTTCGAGGAATCCCGATTCGTTCAGCGTATCGGTATGGATCGCGACCTGGACGTCGTACCGTTCTGCCACCGCCAGGCAGTTGTCGATGGCCGCGGGCGTGGTACCCCAGTCTTCATGCAGCTTGAGCCCGATGGCGCCGGCCTCGATCTGCTCATCGAGCGGACCCGGCAGGCTCGCATTGCCCTTGCCTAACAACCCGAAATTGATGGGCAGCTCGTCGAGCGCCTGGTACATGCGACCGATGTGCCAGGGCCCGGGCGTGCAGGTGGTGGCGCTGGTGCCCGCGGCCGGCCCGGTGCCACCACCGATCATGGTGGTGATTCCCGACATCATGGCGTCTTCCACCTGCTGCGGGCAGATGAAGTGGATATGGGAGTCGATGCCGCCCGCGGTTGCGATCAGTCCTTCACCCGCGATGATCTCGGTGCCGGCCCCTATCACGATGTCGACGCCAGGCTGAACGTCGGGATTGCCGGCCTTGCCGATGGCCGCGATGCGCCCGCCCTTGAGCCCGATGTCGGCCTTGACGATGCCCCAGTGATCGACGATCAGCGCATTGGTGATCACGGTGTCGGCGACTTCGGCCGCCAGCCGCTGGCCCTGGCCCATGCCGTCGCGGATCACCTTGCCGCCGCCGAATTTCACTTCTTCGCCGTAGATCGTGTGATCGCGCTCCACCTCGATGAAGAGCTCGGTGTCGCCGAGGCGCACGCGGTCGCCGGTGGTCGGGCCATACATCTCGGCATAGGCGCGGCGCCCGATCTTCATTCGAGCTTCCCCATCACGGCGCCGGCGAATCCGTAGACCACACGATCGCCGCCGAGTTCGACCAGCTCGACCTCGCGCTCCTGTCCCGGCTCGAAACGCACCGCGGTGCCGGACGCGATGTTCAGCCGAAAGCCGCGGGTCGCCGCGCGCTCGAATCGCAGCGCCGTGTTGGTTTCGAAGAAGTGGTAGTGGGAGCCGACCTGGATCGGGCGGTCACCGGTGTTGGCCACCGTCACCTTGAGCGTCCTGCGGCCCACGTTGGCGTCGATGTCGCCGGTCTCGCAAAGGATTTCTCCGGGAATCATGCGGGCTTCCTCAGGCGATGGGCTGGTGCACGGTCACGAGCTTGGTGCCGTCGGGGAACGTGGCCTCGACCTGCACTTCGGCGATCAGCTCGGGCACGCCGTCCATGACCTCGGCGCGCGTGAGAATGGTGGTGCCGAAACCCATGAGGTCCGCGACCGTGCGCCCGTCGCGCGCGCCTTCGAGGATGGCGGCCGAGATCAGCGCCACGGCTTCCGGGTAGTTGAGCTTGAGGCCGCGCGCCTTGCGTCGTTCGGCCACGAGCGCGGCCGTGAACAGCAGTAGTTTGTCCTTCTCGCGCGGGGTCAGTTCCATGGGCTCAGGTACTCCAGATGCGCGGCGCCACCGCCTCGCGACCGATGATCGATGGCCGCAACCGCCGCCACGCTTCGACGAACAGCTGGCGCACCGTCTCGCCCTGCGCCGCCAGCATGCGCAGTGCCAGCACGCCATCCACCAGCGACACGCCGGCATGCGGACGATCCGCCAGCAGCCCGCGCACGATGTCGAGGTGTTCCGGCGTCGCGGGCGTTGCGAGCAGGGTTCCGGCGGTAGTTTGGCCGGCGAGTCCCCAGGCTCCGAGCCTGGACGGCGATCCGCCCGCGAGCCGCAGGCGATCGATGAATGCGGGCGCGCGCGTACGCCACAGTTCCAGGTCGAGGCGCAGCATCCCGGCATCGAAGTTCTCGCCACGCGCCGGCAGACCGAGACAGCAGATTTCCCAGCCGATGAACCTCGCGCCGTCATCCAGGTGCACGCGCGTGGCCGTGTGCGCGTCGGCGCCCCGGTAGAAGATGTTCTCCTGCGGCAGCCATTCGAGCACGCCCGCGACCCGCAGCTCCTGCGCCTGCGAGGCGCGGCGCCCGGCGCAGCGATAGAACTTGGTGGCGGCCGGCGTCGTGACCAGCGCATGCGCTCCCGCGTCCACTTCGACGTCGATGCGCAGCTCGTCGCCACCGACCACCCCGCCCGGCGGATGCACGACATAGGCGTGGCAGGGATCGCCCTCGGGATGGAATGGACGCTGGATGATCAACGGACCGCGATGGCGCCGCGCGACCAGGCGGGTGCGTGTGTCCGCCGCCTCGCGCGCGATTCCGAAGCGCAGGCGCAGCTCGGCCTGCCAACCGCGTGACACCACCGATTCGTCGACTGCGGCGGCGTGCGGAACGATCATACGGTCAAGTGCTCGTGCACCAATTCGTCGGTGAGCGCCGCGATTTCCCCGCTGGCGACGATGCGGCCCTTGTCGATCATGCGGAACTCGCTCGCGACCCGCCGCGCGAACGGCAGCTTCTGCTCGACCAGCAGTACCGTGAGTTTCGCCTCGCGGTTCAGCCGCAGGATGATGTCGCCGATCTCATGGACGATGTTGGGCTGGATGCCCTCGGCCGGCTCGTCGAGGATCAACAGCCGCGGGTCGAGCACCATGGCGCGACCGATGGCCAGCTGCTGCTGCTGTCCGCCCGACAGGTCGCCACCACGCCGGCGCAGCATCTTCTTGAGTACCGGGAACCACTCGAATATGTGCCCGGGAATGTCCCGCAGCGGCGCGCCGCGCCGGGCGCCGAGGCCGATGCGCAGGTTCTCCTCGACCGTCAGCTGCGAAAAGATCTCGCGTCCTTGCGGCACATAGGCAATGCCGAGGCGCGCGCGCCGATCGGCGGCGATGCGCGCAAGGTCCAGGTCCGCCTCTTCCGCGACGTAGCGCATGTGGCCGGAGGTGATCGGCAACAGGCCCATGATGCATTTCAGCAGCGTGGTCTTGCCCATGCCGTTGCGTCCCATGAGACAGGTGCACGACCCCGCGGGCACCTGCAGATCCACGTCCCACAGGATGTGGCTGCCGCTGTAGAACTGGTTGAGGCCGGTGATGGCGAGCATGACTAGCGCTGCGCCTCCTGCGATTCGCCGAGGTACACCTCGATGACGCGCGCATCGTTCTGCACCGCGTCCATGCTGCCTTCGGCCAGCACCGAACCCTCGTGCAACACCGTCACGGTGCGCGCGATCGAACGCACGAACTCCATGTCGTGCTCCACCACCACGACGGAATGCTTGCCGGCGAGCGACAGCAGCAACTCGGCGGTGCGCTCGACTTCCTGCGGCGTCATGCCGGCGACCGGCTCATCCACCAGCAACAGGCGCGGGTCCTGCATCAGCAGCATGCCGATCTCCAGCCACTGCTTCTGGCCGTGCGACAGGATGCCGGCGCTGCGTTCACGCAACTCCTGCAGGCCGACGGTGACCAGCACCTCCTCGATGCGTGCGCGCTGCGCGGGCGACAACGGCTTGAACAGCATGTGCCAGACGCGCTTGTTGCCCGCCGCGGCGAGCGCCAGGTTCTGCATCACCGTGAGCTGCTCGAACACCGTCGGCTTCTGGAACTTGCGCCCGATGCCGGCCTCGGCGATTTCCGGCTCGGCCATGGTCAGCAGGTCGGTGGTGATGCCGAACCAGGCTGACCCGGCGTCCGGCCGGGTCTTTCCGGTGATCACGTCCATCATCGTGGTCTTGCCGGCGCCGTTCGGCCCGATGATGCAGCGGAGCTCGCCGACGTCGATGTACAGCGTGAGCGCGTTGAGCGCACGAAATCCGTCGAAGCTGACGGTGATGTCTTCGAGGTACAGGATGGTGCCGTGCGAAGCATCGCCCGGCATCGGCCGCTCGGAGGCGCTGCCCGCGCCGAATACTTTTTGCCAGCCATTGCGGATGGCGCGCGCGGCATTCATGCGGAGGCCGCCTTCACGGGTGGCTGGACTCGGCTCCGCCGCCATTCGGCCAGGCCGGCGATGCCGCGTGGCAGGAACAACGTCACCAGCACGAACAGCGCACCCAGTGCGTACTGCCACACCTCCGGCAACGCCGTGGTGAAGAAAGTCTTGGCGTAGTTGACCAGCACCGCGCCGGCCACGGCGCCGTACAGGGTCGCGCGGCCACCCACCGCCACCCAGATGACCACCTCGATGGAGTTGATCGGCGAGAACTCGCTCGGGTTGATGATGCCCACCTGCGGCACGTACAGCGCCCCCGCGATACCGGCCAGCACCGCAGAGAACACGAACATCCACAACTTGTAGCTCTCGACGCGGTAGCCGATGAAGCGCGTGCGGCTCTCGGCATCGCGCACCGCCTGCACCACGCGCCCGGCGCGCGACAGCGTGATGTACCGGCAGGCGAGGTACCCGAGCAGCAGCGCCAGCGCCGAGGCCACGAACAACCCGACACGCGTGCCCGGCGCATTGATGGGCATGCCGAGGATGTCCTTGAAATCGGTGAGGCCGTTGTTGCCACCGAAGCCCATGTTGTTCTGGAGGAAGGCCTGTTGCAGCGCGTAGGTCAGCGCCTGCGTGATGATGGATAGATAGACGCCGGTGACGCGTGAACGAAACGCCAGCCAGCCGAACACCAGCGCCAGCAGTCCCGGCGCCAGCACCACCATGACACTCGCGAACCAGAACATGTCGAAGCCGTGCCAGAACCAGGGCAGCTCCTTGTAGTTCAGGAACACCATGAAATCGGTGAGCACCGGGTCGCCGTACACGCCGCGCGTGCCGATCTGCCGCATGAGGTACATGCCCATGGCGTAGCCGCCGAGCGCGAAGAACGCCGCGTGTCCCAGCGACAGGATGCCGACGTATCCCCACACCAGGTCGACCGCCACCGCGAGCAGCGCATAGGTGAGGTACTTGCCGAGCAGCGTCATGGTGTAGGTGGACAAGTGCAGTGGCGAATCCGCCGGAACCGCCAGGTGCAGCACGGGCACGGCGATCGTCAGCCCCACCAGCAAGACCAGGAACACCTGCGTGCCGCGCTCGCCGAACAGGAGCTCCGTGACAGTGGTGCGCGGCATCAGCCCTCCGCCGCCCGGCCCTTCTGCGGGAACAGGCCTCGAGGGCGACGCTGGATGAACAGGATGACCGCCACCAGCACCAGGATCTTGGCGGTGACCGCGCCGGCCCAGGGTTCGAGCACCTTGTTGACCACGCCGAGCGACGTGCCACCGATCAGTGTTCCCCAGAGGTTACCGACGCCTCCGAACACCACCACCATGAACGAATCGATGATGTAGCCCTGGCCGAGGTTGGGCCCGACGTTGGTGAGCTGGCTGAGCGCGACGCCCGCGACTCCGGCGATGCCGGAACCCAGGCCAAAGGTCATCGCGTCCACCCACTCGGTACGCACGCCCATGGCCTTGGCCATGGCGCGGTTCTGCGCGACGGCCCGCACCTTGAGACCCAGCGAGGTCTTTCTCAGCACGAACAGCAGCAGCGAGAACATGAGCAACGCGAAGACGAACACGTAGAGCCGGTTGTAGGTGAGCGCCAGCGCCTCGTTGATCTGGATGGGACCGGACATCCACTGCGGCGTCTGCACCGGCACGTTGTTGGCCTGGTAGGTGCGCACCAGCTGCTGCAGGAACAGGCTCACGCCGAAGGTGGCCAGCAAGGTGTCGAGCGGCCGTCCGGATAGATAGCGCACGATGAACCGCTGGATGAGGACGCCCACCGCGCCGGACACCAGGAACGCCAGCGGTATCGCGATGAGCACCGAGGCGCCGATGTAGTTGGGCAGCAGCTGCTGGACGGCGTAGGTGCAGTAGGCGCCGAGCATCATGAGCTCGCCATGCGCCATGTTGATGACGCCCATGACGCCGAAGGTGATCGCCAGTCCGATCGCGATGAGCACCAGGATGGACCCGGTGCTGAGCCCGAAGAACAGCGTCTCGATCGTGGAATAGAAGGCACGTCGATCGTCGATGGATTTGATGAGGTCGCGCGCCGCGCTGCGCACGCGATCGTCGGGCTCGGTCCAGGCGCCGTTGGCGTCGGCGCTGACCAGGGTCGCCAGCCTGTTGCGCAGCTCGAGACTCAATGAGCCCTCGAGCGCGCCGATGGCGGCGAGACGTTTGTCGGCCTCGGTCGACTCCAGGTCCGCGAGCGCCAGCCCCCGCTCGATGGCTTCACGCACGCCTGAATCCCTTTCCGCGGCGAGACGGGCTCGCAACAGCGCGAAGTTCTCTTCATCCGGCGTGCGCAGCAGTTCCTCGACCGCCTCGAGCCGCACCCCGGGGTCCACGTCGCCGAGTTTCGATCCGGCGACCATGGCGCGCAGCGACTTTCGCAATGCGTTGTTGGTGGTGACCCGTGTGAGCGCGTCTGCACTGACTCCCGCCGCAGGCTGCCCGGTGACGGCGTCGATGACGGCCTGTGCGGGATCTTCGCCGACGATGAATGCCTGCGAGTCGGACTCGCGGAAATACAGCTGCCCTTCGATCAGCGCGGCCAGTACCGTGTTGGTGCGCGGGCCCGGCGTGGCGGCAAGCTTCGCCGCCGCGGCCTGCTTGGCGTCGAAATCCCCGGCATGCGCCAGCTCCGCCAGTGCGGAGCGCAGCGCCGCGTCATCCGCGGCCACCGCGGCGGGCGCGAGCAGCGACGCGAACGCCATCGCCAGGATCGCCATCCCGAGGCGCAGCGCGCGTGGCGAGAAAAGAGGTCCCGGAATCGCTTCCGGGACCCCAACGCCCTTGTTAGCCAGATTCTTCAACAGTTGTTTTCGTAGTTACTTGTAGTTCTGCCCGGAACACTGCTTGGTCTTGGTGTTGTAGTTGCCGCACTTGAGCGTCACCCAGTCGGCCTCGATGTCCTTGCTGCCCGGCAGGAAGTCGGACCAGGCGTCGCCCGGCACGGCGGCCGGCGTCTTCCACACGGTGTCGAACTGCCCGTCGGCACGCACTTCACCGATGAGCACCGGCTTGGTGAGATGGTGGTTCGCCAGCATCTTCGCGGTACCGATGCCCGTCAGGTTCGGCACTTCGATGCCGATCATCGCGTCGGTCACCTTGTTGACGTCGGTGCTCTTGGCCTTCTCCACTGCCTTGACCCACATCTGGAAGCCGATCACGTGCGCTTCCATCGGGTCGTTGAAGGTGCGCTTCGGGCTCTTCGTGAACGCATGCCACTTGTTGATCCACTCGGTGTTGACCGGTGTCTTCACGCTCATGAAGTAGTTCCAGGCCGCGAGGTGTCCTACCAGCGGCTTGGTGTCCAGGCCCGAGAGCTCCTCTTCACCCACCGAGAAGGCAACGACCGGGATGTCCTCCGCCGAGATCTTCTGGTTGCCGAGCTCCTTGTAGAACGGCACGTTGGCATCGCCGTTGATGGTCGAGACCACCGCGGTCTTCTTGCCCGCCGAGCCGAACTTCTTGATGTCGGCCACGATCGACTGCCAGTCGCTGTGACCGAACGGCGTGTAGTTGATCATGATGTCCGCGTCGGCCACGCCCTTGGCCTTCAGGTAGGCCTCGAGGATCTTGTTGGTGGTGCGCGGATACACGTAGTCGGTGCCCGCCAGCACCCAGCGCTTCACGCCGATGTCCTTCATCAGGTAGTCGACCGCCGGGATGGCCTGCTGGTTGGGCGCGGCCCCGGTGTAGAACACGTTCTTCGAGGACTCCTCGCCTTCGTATTGCACCGGGTAGAACAGCAGGCCGTTGTTCTTCTCGAACACCGGCAGCACGCTCTTGCGCGACACGCTGGTCCAGCAGCCGAACACCACCGCGACCTTGTCCTTGACCAGCAATTGCTCCGCCTTCTCGGCGAACAGCGGCCAGTTGGATGCCGGGTCTACCACCACGGGCTCGAGCTTCTTGCCGAGCAACCCGCCCTTCTTGTTCTGCTCGTCGATGAGCATCAGCACCGTGTCCTTGAGCGTGGTCTCGGAAATGGCCATCGTGCCCGACAGCGAATGCAGCACGCCCACCTTGATGGTGTCGTCCGCCGCCTGCGTGACCGCCGCGCCGAACGTCATCGCGACCGCCGCGCCCAGCACGGCGAGTCGCCGCGTCAGTTTGTAGTTAGTCATTTTCATTCCTCACATTTGGATTTGCAGACCGAGGCCGACCGTCTGCGAGTCGGTGCCCACGTCCGGATCGAAGCTCTTGTCCAGGTAGTACAGGCTGATGCGCGCGTTGAAGGACTTGATGATGTAGTTCAGGTCCACCTCGAGCGTGTCCTGGTCCACGTCCGCGAAGCCGTAGTCGTAGTTGGCCTGGCCATACTTGGCCAGTACCTGGAACTTGCCCTTGTCGGAGCCCGGGAACAGGTAGGCACCCAACAGGTACCAGCCGTCGGTCTTCTCGTAGGCCAGGTCGTCGACCGGGCTGGGATAACCGCCGAGGCCGTCGTACACCGCGACCTCCGACTCGACCGTGATCACGCCCGAATTGCCGAGCTTCTTCTCGAGCAGGAAGTCGAGCGAATACGCCTCGCCCGCGTCGGCGCTCTGCGCGGCGATGCCGAAGGCCAGCAGGTCCTTCTCGCCGTAGTAGGTGCCGTTCAGGTAGTAGCCGTCCTCGGCATCCCAGAAGTCGACCTGCACGCGGCCCGCGAGCAGGACGTCGGAGTCGCCGGTAGTCAGGTTCGAAACGTCGAACGCACCCACCGACACCTTGACCTTGTCGTATTGGCCCCAGTACGCGAGACCGTCATCGCGGCCCTCGGTCTCGAACGGGTAACCGTCCTGGACGCCGTCCTGGTAGACCGCCCAGTTGCTGGCGTAGTACGGGCCATAGAGATTGGCGCGATCCGAGGGCGGCAGGAATCGGCCCACCCAGACGTTGTGCTTGCCGCCGGCGAAGGAGAATTGCGCCACCGCGTCGATGACGCGGATCTCCTCGTCGTCCGAGTTGTACTCGGTGTTGAACATGAAGCCGATGTTCTCGGCCGCGTGGCCGCTGATGTACAGGCGCGCGCTGTTGACCGCGAAATCACTGGACGAAGCGCTGTCGATTTCCTCGCCATCGAAGAAGTCGGCGTCGGTGCTGCTGAAGCTGGTGCGCAGTCCGCCGCCGACCGAGACGTCGCCGGCAAATGCCGGCGCACCGGCGGTCGCGGCGATGGCGAGACCCACCGCCGACCTGATGAGTTGTGTTCTGAGTGACATGTTGTTCCCTTGTTTGCCCTTATTTGCGATAGCCCCTGCGCCGGCACGCTACGGAACGGTCACCACGCGAGGTAGGCGTCATTTGACGTAGGCGCGGCGCGCGCTGAACGAATAGAGTGCGCACGCCTCGCGGGCTGCACTCCAACGAGTCAGCTGTACGAATCGCGAGCTGTCAGTCGCGTGTTCGCGCCGCCGCCGCGGGCGGGCGGCTGGCATGTCGATTGCTACCGTCCATGTCGGGGGAAACACGGGGAGTCGTCGGCATGGCCGCGCCGAGACAGCAGAAAATCATTCGCGAGCGCCGCCAGTACAACCAGTGGGTGGCGAGCCAGACGCTGGAGGACTACGCGCTGCGCTTCACCGCTCAGCGCGCGCGGCGTTCGACCGCGCGCGTCGGCAATACCGCGCTCGGCCCCATCGCCTTCCTCGCCTGCGAGGCCATCGGCGGCACCATCACGCTGCTGTATGGCTTCCCCAACGCGGCCTGGGCCATCGGCGCGTTCGCGGTGCTGATGTTCCTCATCGGCCTGCCCATCGCCTACTACGCCGCGAAGTACGGCGTCGACATCGACCTGCTGACGCGCGGCGCGGGCTTCGGATACATGGGCTCCACGGTGACCTCGCTGATCTACGCGTCGTTCACCTTCCTGCTGTTCGCCATCGAAGCCAGCATCATGTCGGTGGCGCTCAACCTGGTGTTCGGCATCCCGATGTGGCTGGCGCATATCCTCTCCTCGCTGGTGGTGATCCCGATCGCGCTGTACGGCATCAGCCTCATCAGCAAGATGCAGATCCTCACGCAGCCCGTCTGGCTGGTGCTGCAGTTCGTGCCCGTCGCCATCATCGCGTGGAAGAACCCGCAGGAGCTCGCGGCGTGGACGCAGTTCGGCGGCACCGACGCGGGCGGCGGCACTTTCAATTTCGTGATGTTCGGCCTGGCGGCCTCGGTGCTGCTGTCGCTGTTGCCGCAGATCGGCGAACAGGTGGATTACCTGCGCTTCCTGCCGGACCGATCGAAGCAGAACCGGGTCGGCTGGTGGACCGCGGTGATCGGCACCGGCCCCGGCTGGGTGCTGCTCGGCGGACTCAAACTACTGATCGGGTCGTTCCTCGCGGTCTGGCTGCTGCGCCAGGGAGTGCATCCCGCGCAGGCCGACGAGCCCACCATCATGTATCACCATGCGTTCCGCGAAGTGTTCGGCTCGCCGACCTTCGCGCTGGTGCTCACCGGCATCTTCGTGATCGTCTGCCAGCTCAAGATCAACGTGACCAACGCCTACGCCGGCTCCATCGCGTGGTCGAACTTCTTCTCCCGCCTCACGCACTCGCATCCCGGCCGGGTCGTCTGGCTGGTGTTCAACGTGGTGCTGGCGCTGATCCTGATGGAGATCGGCATCTTCCGGGCGATCGAGAGCATCCTCGTCATCTACGCCAACTTCGCGGCGGGGTGGATAGGCGCGCTGACCGCCGACTTGGTGGTCAACAAGCCGCTGGGCTTCTCGCCCAGGTACATAGAGTTCAAGCGCGCGCACCTCTACGACATCAATCCCGTGGGTGTCGGCGCGCTGGTGTTTTCGGTGCTCCTGTCGAGCCTCGCGTTCATGGGAGTGTTCGGCCAGTACGCGGAGATCCTCTCGCCGTTCGTGGCGCTGGCCACCGCGTTCGTGGCCGCGCCGGTCATCGCCATGGTGACGCGCGGCAAGTACTACCTGGCGCGGCCGGCCGAGGGACTCGCCGACCGGCCCGAGCTCGAGTGCAGCATCTGCGAGAACACCTTCGAGCGCGGCGACATCGCGCTCTGCCCGGCCTACTCCGGCCCGATCTGCTCGCTGTGTTGCACGCTGGAGGCACGCTGCCGCGACCAGTGCAAGACCGACAGCCGCTTCAACGAGCAGCTCGACCTCTTCATCCGACGCGTGTTGCCGGCGCGCCTGGGCGCCCTGCTGAATACCCGCGCCGGCCACTTCGGCGGACTGCTGCTGCTGTCCAACGTCGCCATCGGGTTCCTGCTGGCGCTGGTCTACCGGCAATACGGCAACGCCATGCCGGCGCAGCGCGAAACCATCCAGACCACGTTGTGGCTGGTGTATTTCGCGCTGCTGTTCGTGTCCGGTGTCATGGCATGGCTCATCGTGCTCGCGCACGAAAGCCGGCGCGCGGCCGAGGCCGAGTCGGCCCGCCAGACCGCGATGCTCATGGACGAAATCGATGCGCACAAGCGCACCGACGCCGCGCTGCAGAAGGCCAAGGAAGTAGCCGAGTCGGCCAATGTCGCCAAGACCCGTTACATCGCGGGAATCAGCCACGAAATCAGGACGCCGCTGAATTCCATCTACGGTTACGCCCAGCTGCTGGAGCGCGGCACCGCCGGTGCGTCCGAAAACGCGGTGCGCGTCATCCGCCGCAGCGCCGAGCACCTGACCGATCTCATCGATGGCATCCTCGACATCTCCAAGATCGAGAACGGCATCCTGCGGCTGAATCGCGACCGCGTGCCACTGGCGGAATTCCTCGACCAGATCGTCGACATGTTCAGGCTGCAGGCCGCGGCCAAGGGCATCGAGTTCGTGTACAGCCGGCCGCCCAACCTGCCGTCGTTCGTGCACGTCGACCAGAAGCGATTGCGACAGATCCTCATCAACCTGCTTTCGAACGCCATCAAGTTCACCGAGCGCGGCAGCGCGACACTGAGCGTGCGTTACCGCAGCCAGGTGGCGGAGTTCGAGATCTCGGACACGGGCGTCGGCATCCCGGCCACGGACCTGGAGCGGGTGTTCGAACCGTTCGAGCGCGGCCACGGCGCCAACGTGCGTGCCATTCCCGGCACCGGCCTCGGCCTCACCATCACCAAACTACTCACGCAGATCATGGGCGGAGAGATCAGCGTCCACAGCGTGGCGGGCACCGGCACCACGTTCACCGTGCGCATGCTGCTGTCCGAGGCGACACCCGCCCCGCAGGTCGCGCCCGCCCTCGCCGCTGGAAGGACCATACGCGGCTACGCGGGCCCGCGACGGCGGCTGCTGCTGGTCGACGACGACGCGGCGCACCTGGACATCGTGCAGAGCCTGCTGCGGCCTCTCGACTTCGAGCTGTTCGCCGCGCACGACGGCGCGAAGGGACTGGCGCTCGCGGCCGAGTGCCACCCCGACCTGGCGCTGGTCGATGTGTCGATGCCCGGCATGAACGGCTGGGAAGTGGCGACGCGGCTGCGCGCGCTGCCCGCACTCGAAGCCTTGCGCATCGTCATCGTCTCGGCGAACGCCCACGAGTATTCCCCGGGCGGCCCCGGCGCGAGCCATGATGCGTTCCTGATCAAGCCGCTCGAAATGCAGCGGTTGCTCGAGTGCATCGCGGCGCAGCTCGGACTCGAATGGATCCACGACCCGACCACTGCGACACCCGCCGCGCTCGAATCGCCCGGCGCCGACCTGCTGCCATTCCACGCACGGCACCACATCGACGACCTGTACCAGCTCGGCCTCATCGGCCACGTGCGCGGCATCCAGGCCAAGTTGCGCGAGATCGAGCAGGATCCCGCCAGCAAGATCTTCGCCTCGCGCATGCGCGAGCTGGTGGCCAATTTCGACCTGAGGCGCTACATGCACGTGCTCGAAGGAATGCGCAAACATGGCTGACTATTTCGGCGCCAGCGACGTCCGGCGCGACACCGTGCTGGTCGTCGACGACACGCCCGAGACACTCGGCTTCCTCACCGATACCCTCGACCACGCGGGCTTCACCGTGCTGATCGCCAACGACGGCGAGAGCGCGCTGCGGCTGCTGCAGCAGATCACGCCCGACCTGGTGCTGATGGACGCGGTGATGCCGGGCCTCGACGGCTTCGAGACCTGCCGGCGCATGAAGCGCGAGCGGCTGCTCGCGCACCTGCCGGTGATCTTCATGACCGGGCTGTGCGACACCGAAAACGTCCTGGAAGGGCTGGCCGCGGGTGGCGTCGACTACGTGACCAAGCCGCTGGCGGTGGATGAACTGCTCGCGCGGATTCGCGTGCACCTCGCGAACGCCCGCGTCGCGGCCGGCACGCGCGCGGCACTCGATGCCAGCGGTCGCTTCCTGCTGGCCACCGATGCGCGCGGCCGTCTACTGTGGTGCACACCCAAGGCGCGCGAGCTGCTGGGTGAGTTGTTCCCCGCGATGCGCGGCGCCGGCGCCGGCCTGCCGCCCACGCTGCTGGCGCAACTGATGCAGCTGCGCTCCGAGGGCAGCAAGGCCCAGGCGCGATTGCTGGTCGACTCCGGCGTGCGCAAGGTCGAAATTTCCGTGATGAGCCCGATCGGGCCGGACGAGCTCCTGTTCCGGCTCACCGAGCTCGGAACCGCCGCGGACGAACAGCGGCTGCAACATTCGCTGGCGCTCACCTCGCGCGAGTCGGAGGTACTGCTGTGGATCAGCCGCGGCAAGGCCAACCGCGAGATCGGCGAGATCCTCGCGATCAGCCCGCGCACGGTGAACAAGCACCTGGAACAGATCTTCGTGAAACTCGGTGTCGAGAATCGTGCTTCCGCGGCCGCCCGGGCCATACACGCGCTGGCGCGCTGATTCGGCCTCCATCCGCGGGAGTACACTGCCCTCCCGAGCCGGAGAGGCCGATGGATCGCCGAACGTGTACGTGGATGCTCGCGCTGCTGCCGGTGCGGGCCTGGGCCGAGGACACACCCGAGGTCACCGAAGATGGGCTGGTGCGCGTGCCTTCGAGCCGCAAGGTGGGTGTGTACCGTGCGCCCGGCATAACCTTCACGCATTACCGGCGCATTTCGATCGGCGACATCCCGGTGGCCTTCCGCAAGAACTGGGACCGCAAGAATCCGCAGCTCAAGGAAGCCGATCGCGAGAAGCTTCGCGCCGACCTGGTGGAGTCGTTTCGCGAGGAGTTGATCGCGGAACTGGTCGAGCGCGGCGGCTATTCGCTCACTGATTCCAAGGACCCCGACGTGTTGCGCATCGAACCGTCGATCATCGACGTCGACATCAGCGCGCCGGATGCGGGCATGGTGCCCGGATCACGTACCTACGTGCGCAGCACCGCCTCGATGCAGCTCAAGGTCGAATTGCGGGATGCGGCGAGCGGCATCCCGGTGGCGCGCATCATCGACTACGAGAAGTCGCCCGAAACCAGCGAACTGCAACTCACCAACCGCGTGACCAATGCGGGGGACCTGCGCGAGATGTTCGCCAACGCCGCGCGCTACACGCGCGAGGCGCTGAACGTCGCGAAGACCCGAAGGGAGCCCTGAATCCGGGTCGTGACGCGTCTTCAGCGCGGCGCTTCGATGGTGTAACCCCTGGCGCGCAGGCGCTCGAGGTAGCCATCGGCGCGCAGGAGCTTGGCCAGGGGCACCACGGCGAGCGTGGTTTCGTTGTGGGCGAGGGACTTTTCCGCCGCTTCGATCCACGCGGCGTAGATCTGCTCGCGGATGTCGGCCGGAACGATTTCGCGCGCGAACTGCGAGCCGAGCACGGCCGTGATGCAGGGCACGTAGGCATTCGGCAGCGGCGGCAGCGACTGCAGGGTCTCGAGATCCGCGGTGGCCCAGGCCTTCGCGCGCCGCGCCTCGGTCTGCGTGTCGGTCAGCGCCACGACGAAATCCAGCGTGGTCGCAAAACACTCGGTGTCCGCCAGCGATTCCTTCGAGAATTCCCTGAGCTTGGCCTTGAGGTCCTTCGTGTGGAACCTGAACTTGATCTTCGGCGTGGTCGTCGTGATCTTCTGCTTCTTCGCGAGCTTGCCGATGACTTCCCAGACCATGCCGCTCTCGCGCAGCTTGAGGTCGTCCATCGCCTCGCCGCGCAACTTCTGCGCGGCGAAGATCGGACGCCACTCCTCGATGCCCGAGTCGGAGCCGAGGAAGCGCTTCTTCTGCACCAGCCAGCGCGCGTAGAGGTCCCCGGGCAACAGGTCGCGCAGTGTCTTGCCGTCGGGATTCTTGCGCGCCTTCAAGGCCGCGGGCAGCAGCGACAGGCCGCGGAACACGCCTATCTTCTCGTCGGGCTCCATGTCCGCGGAGGCGTCGAGCAGGATCTCCTGCGCGCGCATGGCGACGGCTTCGACGTCCTTCGACTTCCACTGCATGCGCTTCGGCAGCGGCGGCGGTTCGCCGACGATCCACAACACGTGGCTCGCGGGTTGTTCGGCCGTGCCTTCCGCGCGCCACACCTTCCACATGCCGGGACCGGGAAACTCGCCGGTGACCACAACCTCTTCGATGGGTTCTTCCGGGGCCGGGGCCTGGGCCCGCGCACCCGGCGCAAGCGCGCCGAGGGCCATGCATGCAATCAAGCTCGTCGTGGGGATACGCATGCGCCGCGATGCTAGCACGGCGCGGTAGTTTGACTCAGTGCGCGGTTTCCCCCAGCGCGTCGACGTGCGCCTGCAGGCTCAAGCGGTCGAGCGAGCGCACCGGCAGGTTGGCGAATACCCGCAGGCGCCGCTCCAGCTCGGTGCGTGCGCGGATCAGCGCGACGCGCCGCTCGGCATCGTCGTGGTACTGCTCCGGGTCCGCGCAGCGCCAGTGCGCCGTGATCGGATGCCCGGGCCAGATCGGCGGTGCCTCGCCCGCCGCGGTGTCGCTCAGGGTGAAGACGAAATCCATCGGCGGCGACTGCGGGGCGCTGAATTCGCGCACGTGTTGCGGCGGATGGGCGGGCACTTCGAGCCCGGCGCGCTCGAGCAGCTCGGCGGCGATGGGATCGACCTCCGCCGCCGGACGCACGCCGGCGCTGAAGGCCTCGAATTGTCCGCGCCCCAGCGAGTTGGCGATGGCTTCCGCCATCATGCTGCGCGCCGAGTTGCGTTGTGACAGGAACAGCACACGGAATGGCGGACCTTCCATGGGAATCTCCTCGTTGAGCGGAGGCCGCAAAATTCTCGGTTCAGGGCCGCCGCGGTGGAATCGAATTGGGCCGTCCGCGCATGTCGGCGCAGTGAACCGGCGGATGTCGGCGCCCACGGAGCGGCCGGCGCGAACGGTAGGTTCTAGGTCCCATTTTCGTGGCGCAGCATCCGTTGTTAGACATTGCGCATGAAGCTCGTGACATTGCGTCCCATGTGGGTGCTCGGCTCGGTCCTGGCATTCGGCGGTTGCGACTCGGCGAAGGAGACGCCCGCTCCGCCCCCGGCGACGGTCGAAATGACGCCCCAGGCACCCGCCGTCGATGTGCCCGCGGGTCTCGTGACCTGGACCGGCGACTGGCCCGTCCTGCTCGAGAAGCGGGTCGTGCGCATGCTGGTCGTGTACAGCAAGACGTTTTATTTCATCGACAAGGGTCAGCAGCGCGGCATTGCGTATGACCTGGGGATGGAGCTGGAGAAGCAGCTCAACGCCACGAACAAGGACCGCTCACGTCCCTTCCGGGTGATGTTCATCCCGGTGGCGCGCAACCAGTTGCTGCCCTCGCTGGCCGCAGGCGTGGGAGACATCGCGACTGGCGGACTGACCATCACTCCGGAACGCCTCAAGACCGTCGACTTCACCGCACCGGCCACGGACACGGTCAGTGAAATCCTGGTGACCGCGCCCGACGTGACACCGCCCGCCTCGGTCGATGAGCTGTCGGGTCGCAGCGTGTACGTGCGACGCTCGAGCTCCTACTACGAGGCGCTGGCGGACCTGAACACACGTCTCGTGGCGGCCGGCAGGAAGGCGGTCGACATCCAGCTCGCCGAGGAAAACCTCGAAGACGATGACATCCTCGAGATGGTCAACGCCGGCCTGGTCGACGCCACGGTCGTCGACGACTACGTGGCCAGGTTCTGGAAGGAGATATTTCCGAATATCCAGCCGCAGCCGGCCGTCGCGCTGCGCACCGATGCGCAGATCGCCTGGGCCATTCGCAAGGACAGCCCAGAATTCAAGAAGCTGCTCGACGGATTCATCGCGAAGAACGGCATGGGCACCATGACCGGCAACGTCATCTTCAAGCGCTACCTGCAGAACACGCGCTGGGCCAAGGGCGCCACCAAGTCCGAGGACATGAAGCGTTTCACCGAGCTCACCGCCCTGTTCAAGAAGTACGCGACGCAGTACGACTTCGACTGGCTGCTGCTCATGGCGCAGGGCTACCAGGAATCCGGCCTGGACCAGCGCACCCGCAGCCCGGTGGGCGCCATTGGAATCATGCAGGTCATGCCGACCACGGCGAAGGATCGCAATGTCGCGATCAAGGACATCCACCTGCCCGAGCCGAACATCCATGCGGGCGTGAAGTACATGCGCTTCCTGGTGAACGAATACTTCGACGAGCCGGCGATCGACCGGGTCAACCGCCACCTGTTCGCCTTCGCGGCCTACAACGCGGGACCGAATCGCATCGCGCGCCTGCGCGGCGAGACCGCCAAGCGCGGCCTCGATCCCGACAAGTGGTTCAACAACGTGGAGCTCGTGGTGGCCGATGAAGTCGGCCGCGAGCCGGTGCAGTACGTCAGCAACATCTACAAGTACTACATCGCGTACAAGCTGACGCTCGAACGCGCGAAGCAGCGCCAGGACGCCAAGGCGCCCAAGACCACCGCGGCGAGCTGACGGAATCGCCGCGGCGGGGGGTGGCTACTTGACCACGTAGCCGCGGCCTTCGAGGCAGGCCTGCATTCCCTTCTTGAACTTGTCCATGCCGGCCGCGCGTTCGGCGTTGTGCTGATCGGCCTGCGCCTGGGCCTGCTGGTTGGCCTGCTGCGCCTGCTGTTCATTCGCACGGCGCGCCTGGCGATTGCGCGACCCCGCGACCACCGCGCCCGCGACGGCACCGGCCTCGGCACCCTTGCTGGCATCGTCATCGACGATTTCGCCGACCACGGCGCCGGCCGCGGCACCCCGCGCCGCGCCACGCACGCGCGAACCGTTGGGCCCCTGCGGGGGCGGCGGCTCGACTTTCGCCGCGGTCGCGACCGGCGTCGAAGGATCGAAGCCCGTCGACATCTTCGACCAGTTGTAACAATCGGCCTCGTCCTTGCCCTGCACCGTCGCGTCCTGGCCCTTGGCCGGATACACCTGCAGACCGGTCGACGCCGCGAGCGTCGTCGGCTGGGCGGCGGGCGCAGGAGGAGTCTGTGCGACGGCCTGCGCCGCCAGTGCGATGCAGACTCCCGTGAAAACGGCATTCAACTTCATGTGGCTCTCCCCGCAAGACGTGCGAGAAGGAATTTTTTACTGCATGCGCCGCAGCACCGACATCGGACCAAAGCCCCAGACTGCCGGACAACAGTGTCGCCAGCCGGGGACGTCTCAATGAGTCTTGTCGGTTGAATACTCGCGCAGCGTGAAGCGGAATACCGCGCCACCCGCCGCGGCATTCTCGGCCCAGATGCGCCCGCCGTGCGCCGCGATCATCGAGCGGGCGATCGACAGGCCCATGCCCATGCCATCGGCCTTGGTGGTGAAGAAGGAATCGAACAGCTGCGGCATGTGCTCCTCGGAGATGCCGTGGCCACGATCCTGCACCGCGATTTCCACCTGCCAGTCGTCCACGCGTCGCGCCGACACCACGAGCTCGCGCGACCCTTCCGCGGTCGCCTTCATGGCATCCATGCCGTTCACCATGAGGATGACCAGCACCTGCTCGAGGTACGAGCGATCACCCACCACCGCGGGCAGTTCGCCCGGCACCTCGCAACGGATGGGAACACGCCGGTGCAAGGCATCACCCGCGGTCAGCTTGAATACATGGTCCACCGTATCCCGCAGGTCCACGCGCTGCGGCTGGAACTCGCGCCGCTGCAGCAGCGAACGGATGCTGCGGATGGCGGAGTCGGCGCGCAGATCGTCGCGGAGGATGTCCGCCACGATGTGCCGCAGCTCCTCGAGCGGCGGATGCTCGGAACGCAGCAGGATCTCCGCCGCCTCGGCATTGCTGAGGATGGCGCACAAGGGCTGGTTGATCTCGTGCGCCACCATGGCCGTCAACTCGCCCACCGCGGCGAATCGCGTGGCGTGCGCGAGCTGCCGCCCGGATTCCTCGGCACGCTTGCGATCGGTGACGTCGGCGCCGATGAGCTGCAGCTCACGCACCTCGTCGGGCACTCCGTCGATGGCGTGGCACACCCAGCTCTGCCAGCCGCGGCTGCCATCCGGGTTCACCACTTCGCATTCCCAGGTCACCTGTCCCGCTTCGTCGAGCGCCTGCGCGAGCCCGCGTCGCACGGCCTCGCGCGCCGTCGGCGCGACCAGGTCGAGCAGGTTCCGTCCTAACAACTCGGAGCGCTCGCGCCGCAGGAAGGCGCAATACGCGGAGTTGACGAAGGTCAGCGTCGCGTTCGGCAACATCCGGCAGACGAAGCTCGCCTGGCTCTCGACCACGTCGCGGTAACGCTCCTCGCTGCGCTTGAGCGCCGCCTCCTGCCGGCGCCGGTCGGTCATGTCGATGGCCGATCCGACGTAACCCAGGAATTCGCCGCTGGCCGAATGGCGCGGCGCGCCGTGGCTGAGGATCCAGCGGTATTCGCCATCGTGGCGTCGCAATCGCGCCTCGTTCTCGAAGGGTTCGCGCGCCTCGATGCTGCGCAGGTAGTCGCTGTTGGATCGGCCGAAGTCGTCCGGATGCACGATGCGGGTCCAGCCGTCGCCGAGGAATTCCTCGAGCGTCAGCCCGGAGAATTCGAGCCAGCGGCGATTGACGAATTCGCAGCGACCGTCCGGGGCGGACATCCAGATCTTCAGGGGTGCCTGGTCGGCGATGTGACGGAAACGCTGCTCACTCTCGCGCAATGAATTGCTGACATTGATCCATTGCTCGATGAGCACCGCCACGAGGAACAGCGGCGCCGCACGCAGCAGCAGGAAATGCTGCAGGCGGCTGGAAACTTCCGCCGGCGACAGCGCCGCGAAGGAGCCGGTGCCGTCGATGGCCGCGCGCACGACGAAAACCGACAACACCGCCACCGCGGCGGTGGCGCCGAACATCCGGAAGCGGATCGCCGCCCACACCATGAAGGGCACCGGGGCATAGAAGCGCGTTTCGACGATGTCGCTGGGAATCGCGATCGCTTCGAATGCCCACGCCATGCTCATCAGCAGGCCTATTGCCAGCAACCCCGCCTCGATGACACGCGAATTCGTGAACGTCGCCGGGTTGGGCGGCCGCAGGATCCAGTAATAAAGAATCGGCGTGAGGATCAGGTTGGCGAGCGCGTCACCCAGCAACCACTGCTCGAAGCTGGCCCAGTAGGAATGGCCCAGCGCCGCACGGGCCGTCGCGCCGAGCAGTGCGCTCGCGACGGGCAGCAGCAACACGGCGACCAGGAGGTAGGTACCGAGCTCGCGCAAGTTCGACAGGCGGATCGGGTCTCGCATGTAGCGACGCAGCAGCCAGGCACCCAGCACCGCCTTGGCGCAGTCGTTCAGGTAACAGGCGCCGAGGAACCACGACGGCGTGCCTGATGACGCCTCGACTGCGAGGCGGATGGGCAGCGTCCCTAACAACAGCAGCCACCACCATCTGCGCGGCGCGCAAAGGAGTCCGCACAACAACACCGAATCCGGAAACCAGAATGGCGCCGATACCACCGGGTCGAAGGCCTGCCCGAAGCGGTAGGCGATGAGGAACGCAAGCTCGAAGATGCCGAAACCGAGCACGGCGCGCACCAACGGAGGACGGATGCCGGCCCACGGCGACCAGGGCGCGGACGGCGTGGCCATGGTGCGTGCGCCCTGCGAATCCATGCGGCGATCTTGCGCCAGCATGGTGCACCGGACAACCCGCAGCTGTTAGCTCAGTGGCGCAACATGCCCTGTTTTTCGATGAAGGCGACAACCTGGTCGAGCCCTTGCCCCGACTTCAGGTTGGTGAATACGAACGGCCGTTCGCCCCGCATCCTGCGGGCATCGCGATCCATGACCTCGAGCGAGGCGCCGACGTGCGGCGCCAGGTCTATCTTGTTGATGATCAACAGGTCGCTTTTCATGATTCCCGGACCGCCCTTGCGCGGGATCTTGTCGCCGGCGGCTACGTCGATCACGTACAGCGTGAGATCCGAGAGCTCGGGACTGAACGTGGCGGCAAGATTGTCCCCGCCGCTTTCCACGATGATCATCTCGAGGCCGTCGAAGTCGCGCATCAGCTGGTCGATTGCGGCCAGGTTCATGGAGGCGTCTTCGCGGATCGCGGTATGCGGGCAACCACCGGTTTCCACCCCACGAATGCGCTCGGGCACGAGGGCCTGGCTGCGGATCAGGAACTCCTGGTCTTCCTTCGTGTAGATGTCGTTGGTGACCACCGCGATGTTGAACAGGTCACGCATGCGCTTGCACAACGCGTCCACCAGCGCAGTCTTGCCCGAACCCACCGGGCCACCGACGCCCACCCGCAATACATCCGGCTTCTCGTTCATGTCGGTGATCATACGGATCGCATTGCCACGAGGGTTCTCGGGCGTCTGCGTCAAATGACTTAGTCGTGCACGCCGGAGTCCCGGTACTCTGGGCCCATGAACACACGCGTCATGAACTGGAGCGCGGCCTGCGGCCTGATGCTGCTGCCCGCGCTCGCGCAAGCGCATCCGGGTCACGGGGCCGGCATGAGCTTCGCCGCCGGCGCACTGCACCCGCTGGCCGGGCTCGATCACCTCGCGGCGCTGATTGCCACCGGCGTGCTGGCAGGAAGGCTCGGCAAGCGTGCCGGCCTCACGATCCTGGTGACCTTTCCCGCGTTGCTGGCGCTCGGCGCGATCGGTGGACTGCTCGGCGTCGAACTTGCCGCGACCGAAGGTGCCATCCTGGTGTCGATATTCGTGCTCTCGCTGCTCGCGTGCGCGCCGCCACGACGACTTCCCGTTGCCACGGCCGCGTTGGCAGCGGCGTTCGCATACTTCCACGGACATGCGCACGGTGCCGAAGCGATCGCGGGCAACGCCCCTGGCGCGTATGTGCTCGGCATCATCGTGTCGAGCCTCACGGTGTTGTGGGCCAGCGCGTCGGCGGCGGAGCGCCTGGCGGGCCTCACTACCGCGACGCAGGTTAATCAGCCGAGGTAAGCCACCCGCGGCGGCCATTCGTCCCAGCGCCCCGGGCCCGGAGCGAGCATGCCTTCCGACTTCGCGGCGACGTGCGGCTCGAACTGCACCGCCTTGCGCGCCACGGCATCGA
>Ga0315910_10001278_pt1 | contig 23390 bp, 15 predicted proteins | sample EdamamesoilMG_FD_204470 | JGI IMG/M metagenome (GOLD analysis project Ga0315910, IMG submission 204470) | Garden soil microbial communities collected in Santa Monica, California, United States - Edamame soil | ecosystem: Environmental > Terrestrial > Soil > Garden | place: USA: California... | reverse complement strand
TTCCCAGCGGCCAATATCCGCTCAAGACCAAGCTCGAAGAAGTCCGCCGCACCGTGGCCGATGGCGCGGATGAAATTGACATGGTCATTGACCGTTGCGCCTTCCTCGCCGGCGACCACGCGAAAGTCTTCGACGAAATCGCCGCCACCAAGGAAGCCTGCGGCCCGGCGCACTTGAAGGTGATTCTGGAAACCGGCGAACTCGTCACCTACGACAACGTCCGCCTCGCCAGCGAAATCGCGATGCAAGCCGGCGGCGATTTCATCAAGACCAGCACCGGCAAGGTCAATCCCGCCGCGACCATTCCCGTTACGCTCGTGATGCTCGAAGCCATCCGCGATTATTTCTTCGCCAACGGCATCCGCATCGGCATGAAACCCGCCGGTGGCATCCGCACCGCCAAGCAGGCGCTCGCCTACCTCGTGATGGTCAAGGAGACCTTGGGCGATGACTGGCTGAATCCCGATCTTTTCCGCTTCGGTGCCAGCACGCTCGTCAACGACCTGCTCCTCCAGATCGCCAAACAGGTGGACGGTAATTATCAATCGGCCGATTATTTCTCGCTGCCGTAACCTGGCCACATGGACCAACCGCTCAGCGTTGATTCCCGGGCCGATTGGGTGGCGTTGATCTTCCGGGAATTCTCCCGTTCGCAAACGACCGGTTTTATTCTCGACGCAGCGAAGGGAGCGCTGCTCGGTGCCGCTTTGGGTATCATTGTGGCCATCCTGGTGTGCGGGATTTTTTCCCGGCTTGGTTGGTATGACCTGCGCATCCGCTTTGCCCAAGGATTGCGCTGGAGCATTTTCACGTTGGTGATCCTGCTCAATGCGCTGTTCTTCAGCGTCGCCGGATTCTGGAGCGGCGCGTTGCGGGGAGCGGAGCGGGTTTTGACGCAAAGCCAGCTGGCGACCGATGCTTTCCCGAAGATCGCCGATGTGATCGCCGATGGCATGGCGTGGGTGCAAATCCGCGCGGAACAATCGCCCACCGCCGATACCAATGTCGCCGCCGCGAGGCTTGAACTGTTTCGGACCCATGGTTGGGAGTTGAACGCCACACAGTTTCAGCAGCAACTGGAAGAAATCCGCACCGAAGCCACTACCGGATTGATCGACCGGCTGGAGCAGACCGCACTGGAACGGACGCCGTCGTTGAAAGGCGGCGTGACCGAAACTCTGCTGCATCAGTTCCTCACGGGTCTTGGGCGCGTCCTCGTGGAGAAGAAGGCGGCAAGCGAATTGAAGAACTGGGGTGCAGACCGGATCTATTTCGCGATCCGCAATGAGCTGGAAAACGAAGCGCGCAAGGCGGGCAGCCCGGATACGATTTCGCGCCGGGAGCTTTCGGTGTTCATCGTGCGCGAAGGCATCGTGCCGGGCATCATGAAACCCATCCGCAGCGCCGCCCGGGCACAACAACTTCCACTGCTTGGTCTCGCCGCCGCGGTCTTGATCATCCCGCCGGTTTGCATCCGGCTGGCCCGCGGCAGATCCGGCGGCGCCGCGAAAAGCAGTTCAGAGACACCATCGACACCTCCGGTTGTCCGGTGACAAACGCACGGCGCTCAAGGGTTTTTCCCTTTTCATTCATCACGTCCGCCTTGCAGGCGCACTGAGGATCTCCAGCGCCCGCACCGTAGCCGCGTTGCGGTTCTCGAAACCACATTTCTCGAACACTCGCGCGAGGTGAACTTTTATCGTGTTCTCCGCGCAGCCGAGGATCGTGGCGATATCGGCGTTCGCCTTGCCTTGCGCCACCCAAAGCAACACTTCTGCTTCCCGCGCCGTGAGACCGAGTGATTCAAGCGGCTTGGCGGAATCGAAGTTAGGTTGCACCTTCGCCATCGCGGCCTGTTCCTTTTCGGTGTGCCGATCCAATCGCGCATTGATGGCGCTCAACACTTCTTCGGCACTCGCGGGTTTGGTGAGATAATCGTCGGCGCCCAAGTTCATACCGGTGCGAAGGTCTTTCTTGTCGGTCTTGGCCGTGAGAAAAATGAATGGGATTGAAACGGTCCTGTCGTCAGCGCGTAAGGCTTCCAAGACACCGTAACCGTCCAGCTCCGGCATTGAAACGTCGCACAGGATGACGTCGGGCAGCTCGCGCTTGGCGGTGGCGACACCCAACTTGCCGTTCGGCGCGGAAACCGGTTTGAAGCCTTCCATTTCCAGCATCAGCACAAGGTTGTCGCGCGTTTCGGTTTCGTCTTCGATCACGAGGATTTTTTTCATGATTTGAAATCTGCTTTCGTGGTTTGCGTGAACAGCGGCAGGGCTACCACCACTGTCGTGCCTTTTCCCTCGGCGCTCGTAAACTGGATTTCCCCGCCGTGCAGCTCCACGCAGCGCTGCACGATCAGCAAGCCCAGGCCGGTGCCGGGAATCTGGCCGACGTTGCTGCCGCGACGGAACGCCTGAAACAAATGCTGTTGGTCAGCCTCGGGAATGCCGCAACCACGGTCGATGATCCGGCAAATGGCGATCTGGCCGTCACGCTGCACCTGAAAACTCACGGGCGATCCGGCGGGGGAATACTTCACCGCGTTCGACAACAGGTTGGTGAAGACGTGACGCAACAGGCTTTCGTCGCCGTTCGCGGTTTCCGGCGTGCCGTTCAATTCCAACTGGATCGGGCAACGATTTCCGGTAGCGGATCCGATCTCATCACACAATCGCCGACACAGCACGCTGAAATCCAGCGGCGCGGGTTCAAATTTCATCCGATCGGTTTCCAGCCGGCCCAACACCAGCACTTCCTCCATCATGCCCGCCATCCGCTTCACTGATTTGTTGATGGTCTGCAAGAGTTCGTCGCGCTTCTCCGTCGCAAGTCGCTCATGATATCGCTGCAAGTTGTCGGCCGAGGACATGATGATCTCCAGGGGCGTGCGGAACTCGTGCGAAACCAAGGAAACGAAATCGCTCTTGAGCTGGCTCAGTTCGCGTTCTTTCGTGAGCGCGTTCTGAAGTTCGACTTCGGCTTCCCGCAACGTGGTGATATCGACGGCAGAAGTGATGGAATGCGGCTCGCCTTGAATGTCCACAATCTGCGACGACAAGAGAATGGTGCGAATGTTGCCATCCCTCGATCGGATCTGCATTTCGTAGTCGCGCACGAACCCTTCAGCGAACAATCGCGTGCGGTAATCCTGCACCTTTTGCGCATCGGTCCAGAAATTCAGATCGAATGGTGTCTTGCCGATAACTTCTTCGCGGGCGTAACCCATGATTTTCAAGAAGGTATCGTTCACCTCGACGATCTGCCCCGACGGAAAGCGAACCACGCTCTGAATCACCGGGCTATTGTGAAACGCCGCGTTGAAACGGGCTTCGCTTTCCTTGCGCGCCGTGATGTCCACGCCTGCACTCAGAAAATGCGGCACGCCACCGATGTCCACCGGCTGCGTTGACAACAACACGGTCAGCCTGCGGCCATCACAGGTCCGCAAGCGGACTTCCCGCCCTGAAACAAGCCCCTTCGTTCCGAGTTCTTCGGCAAAGCTTTTCAGTTCGTTGGGGTCAACCCAGAAATTCAGTTCTTGCGCCGTCCGGCCAATCACCTGCTCCCGGCTGAAGCCCAGTTTGTTGAGAAAGGTTTCGTTCACCTCCACCAGCACCCGGTCGCCCGCCCGGATCAAACTTTGCATCGCGGGACTGCGCCGGAAGGCAGCGACAAAACGCGCTTCGCTCTCGCTCAATTCCGCCGTGCGCTCGACGACGCGCCGTTCGAGGGAAGCCTTTTCCGCTTGCAGTTCTGCGTCACGGGACGCCACCCGCGCGGCCATTTCGTTGAATGCACCAGCGAGTTCACCCAGTTCGTCATCGCGTCCAACCGTTGCTCGGGCCGAAACATCACCGGCGCTCATCTGCTTCGTTGCGCGCGTGAGATCCGCCAGCGGATGCGCGATCTGCCGGCGAAGCGTCACCGCCAGAAACCCCAGCACCAACGCCAGGGATACGAGGCCGGACCAAAGCACCCATTGCGCGGACTGAAAAGCCTGTTTCTGCAGCAACTCCCGCGGCATCGTCGTCAGAAAAAACCAATCCGGCCCGGCCAGTCGCGCGACGGAGTAATAGCATTTGCTGCCATCATCGTAGTCGGAAAAATTGCGTTCCGTCCGTGACTTTATCGCTTGAAAGAGGCTCACCAAATCCGCCTCGCCGCTGTTTTGCATCTGAAGCAGTCCTTTGCTGGCCAGGATTTCTTTGAGCTTGGTGGGATGGCCGATGATTCGCCCATCAGGTCGGAAGATAACATGTCGTGCGCCAGGCAAATCGCTCCGCGTGATCTCATCCATCATGCGGTTCACATATTTGTCGTGCCCAAGCGAGCCGATGAATTTTCCATCTTTGAAGATAGGCAGATAGGCGGAGACAATTGGCACCTTGGTGGTTGGCTCTTCAATCACTCCAGTCCACGCGAAGCGATCCGCTGGCGCCTGTTTCGGCATGGCGAGATCGAACCATTCCAGATTTGTCGCATTGTAATTTGCCGGCGTATCCCAGACCCAATTCGGGATGCGTGTATCAAAGCCGATGTTCAGCCAGCCGGGCAAAACAAAGTAGACGCTTGGGAATTCATCCGCCCAGCCGGGAAGCAATTCATCACAGATGTTTTGAGCGCGAAGAATTTCGGTCTTCAACTCCGACGTGAACACAACGTCTTTGTGCGCCCAAAGCGTCGAGTACTTGCGGCCATCCACGAAATTCGTGCGACTGCGCCATGCTCCGTCGGGAAAAAGTTCGAAGCGTTCATTCCATTGTCCCTCGATATTTCGCGGAGTTGGTCCCTCCATGCGCTTCAGGAACTGTCCGCGCACGAGGTTGAGATTGATTTCAACCTGTCTGAAGCCAATCTCCTCGCGGCGCGTGCGTTCGCGCACGTAGGTTTCGAGATGCTTCAAGTCGCGTTGTTTCGCGCCATTGAAAACGATCCCGTAAGTCACCGCCGTCGCGACAGCGATCACCACCGCCGCCCCCGCGGCCACGTGCAAAAGGATGCGCTGTGGAATCGTCATTGGCGGAATGTAGCTGAGGAGAGACGGCTTAAAAGGCGAATCCACGCCCGTAATACTGAAGTATTATGGCGAGCACTCCTACCCGCCCTGATAGTCAAACCGATGAGCAACGAGTCTGCCACCCACAGCACCGCCGCACCACCACTCCCGCCGTGGTCAGAGTGCGATCTATTCTGTATCCATGACTACGCCGGCACGGGCAAATCACCTTGCGGTTGGCGTGGGCGATTGCAGGAAACGCCGTCGGGCGAGAGCGGTACAAAGCTTCTCTGTCCGCGTTGTGGCAGCGCGACGCTTTTCCGCATTCCAAAGGCCCCGGTAACGCCACACTCTTGACGCAGGTACTTACTTCCGCCCAATCCGCAGCGACAACGGCCACACGACCTGACGGGGTGTATCGGCGTCGCCCCAGACCCGTCCAAGTTTTTCAGTGAGAGGGCCGAGCGGGTTCTGCCCCGTGGCCTCGATGAAGCGACTGGTTGCTGACCACGTGCCGAAGTAACCAACCAATTGTTCCAACGTCCAGCGTGCTTCCATGCGAAAGGCCGGCGGCGTGATCTCGGCGAATGGAAATGGAATCGTACGATAGCCCGCTTCCACAAGGTTGCGCTCCGGCGGCCAGTACGGCCCGACCACATTCGCGTAGAAGTCCTGCACCAGTTGATTCACGGCATCCCCTTCAACCGTGTTGATACCGTAAGCCCACGCTGCAAGGACACCGTTGGGTTTGAGCACGCGTCTGGCTTCCGCGTAGAAACGCTCAAAATCAAACCAATGCAGCGCTTGAGCGATCGTGATGAGTTCTATTGAGCCGTCCGCCAATCCGCTTTGTTCGGCAGGGGCGATGCGAAACTCCACCTTTGGATTCGGCTTTGCGGAGGCGATTTGTTCCTTGCTTGCGTCTGTGGCAACCACTTGACCGAAACGTGTCGCCAGGTCGTGCGTTGCTTGGCCGTTTCCACAAGCACAGTCCCAGACCAGCGAGTCGCGCGGTGTCAGCGTGGCCAAGTAATCAAACAACGCGGCTGGATAGTGCGGCCGGAAATCAGCGTAGCGATTGGCCACGCCAGAGAAGTGATCGTGAAATGCGGGACTCATACCGGGCCGCAATGTCCCATGAACCTTGCTCATGTGTAAAGCGAAGCACGGCGCGGTAATACCGAAGCGCTATTTTGCGTTTCATCGAGTGACGGTAAAACCCAGTCGAACATTACGAATCAACTGAACGAACTATGAAAACAATTTTAATCGCTGACTGGTACGCGCCTGAGTTTGGCGTAAGAATCAACGACCCACGAAAATGCCCGGCGGCTACGAACCGGCGGCGGGTCTGTCCGTCGCCATTCTTTCATCGGATCCATGTGGGTTCTAGTCGCCCGAATTCTCTTTCACAGATTCGCCGGCGCAGCCGCTTCGCAGCCTTTCAACACGCGTAATACTCAAGCGCTATTTTCAGCGAATCAATCCCGAGCTAAAACTACAACCATGCAAACACAACTTACCAATCGAAGTTTTGAAACAACCAGTGCGACCAGCCGGTTGCGGACACAATCACCGTTCCTTCGCGTCGCTGAATCACAATCCCGCTGCCGGAAGGCGCGCGTCTCTTTCTCGCCCCGGCGCGAAACCTGTCTGACACGCCGGGCGTTACTCGCCGCGTTGCGCGAAGCCGAGTTCGCTGAATGGATGAACAGCGGCGGTGATTACCTCGACTCCATGCATCAACCTGTCGGCTGAATATTCGGACACTCAACTCTCAACCAACTCTGTTATGCTCGACCTCGCTCTCAAAATGCTCCTCGGCGACCGCGCCAAATACATCATGCTCATCAGCGGCCTCACCTTCGCCTCGCTCCTGATGACCGAACAAGCCGGCATCTTCTGCGGCATCATGCAGTGGACCGGCTCAACCCTCGACAACGTCGGCGCGCCCATCTGGGTCGTTGACCCGATGGTCGAGCATGTCAACGACACCGAAGCCATGCGCGACACGGACATCAATCGTGTCCGCTCCGTCGAAGGCGTCGCGTGGGCCGCGCCATTCTATCAGGGCAACCTGCGCACCCGCATGCGCGACGGCTCGTTCAAGTTCGTGCAACTCCTCGGCATCGACGCCACGACGTTTGCCGGCGCGCCAACGGAAATGGTTGCCGGCAAACTCGACGACCTGCGCCTGCCCAACACCGTCATCATTGATGAATACGGCGTGAAGAAACTCAGCAAAGATCCCGCGAACCCCATCAAAGTCGGCGACGTGTTCGAGATCAATGACCGCGAAGCGCGCGTCGTCGGCATCTGCAAAGCACGGATGTCTTTCTCCGGCAATCCCTATTTCTACACCACCTACGACCAGGCGATGCTCTACGCGCCCAACCAACGCAAGATGCTTTCGTGCGTGCTCGCCGCTCCGCAACCGGGCCAGGATGCCGCGACCGTCGCGCGTCAAATCGGCGCTGCCACCGGGCTCAAGGCTTACACCAAGAGCGAATTCTTCTGGCTGAGCGTCTGGTGGTATATCAAGAACACCGGCATCCCTGTCGCGTTCGGCGCGACCGTGCTGCTCGGATTCGTCGTCGGCCTCGCCATCAGCAGCCAGACGTTTTACTCGTTCGTGCTGGAAAATCTGCGAAACCTCGGCGCGCTGAAAGCCATGGGCGCATCGGACAAGGTTCTCGCCCGCATGGTCATGCTCCAAACGCTGACTGTCGGCCTCATCGGCTACGGCTGTGGTGTTGGGCTCGCATCGCTGTTCGGAATGATTGTGATCCAAAAAGGCATGCCGCCGTATTTCATGCCGTGGCAACTGCCGGTCATCACGCTCGTCGCCATCCTGTTCATCTGCTGGCTCGCGGCATCTCTTGGCATCAAGAAAATCCGCAGCCTCGAACCGGCGGTGGTGTTCAGGGGTTAACCACAGAGGCACAGAGACACAGAGAAAACACGCATGAAACCAATCCCCCTCAACCGTCCTGCGGACACCTTCTCCCCTCATCGGGGGAGAAGGCTGGGATGCGGGGTGGAACAAAAAGCCAACATGAAGAAACGATTTCCAATCGCTCTCATCGCACTCTGCTCTTGCTTCGCGTCGTTCGCTGGCGAAACAACAAAGAGTACGGCCTCCGCCGCCAAATCTACGATCATTTACGTGGCCGACTTCGAACTCGACACGGCTAACATCAAAATCGACAAGGCCGCGCCACCAGCGCCACCGAAAGCGCCCGGGCTGTTGGGCAAAGTTCTGCCGCCACCACCCGGTGCAAAAAAAGATCCGCAAGAACTCGCCCGGGAACTGGTGGATTCCATGAGCGCCGCCATTATCAAAGACCTTACCAAAGCGGGACTCACCGCACGCCGGTTGCCAACCGGCGAACCTCTTCCCGCCGCCGGCTGGCTCGTGCGCGGCGTATTCACAAATGTCAATCAAGGCAATCAACTCGAACGCGCCGTCATCGGCCTGGGCAAGGGCAAGACGGATGTGCAGGTGCTCGTGGACATTCACGACCTTGCGCAAGGCGCGCCGACGCAATTCCACGCCGTGACGAACACCGCCAGCACCAGCAGCAGCAAGCTTCCCGGCGCCGCGACGATGATTGAGCGCCATCCCGCCAGTGTCGCCGCCCGCTTTGTCATGGCCGGGAATGACCTGGACGAAAATGTCAGACAAACCGCCGCACAGATCGCCAAAGAAGTCGTAGAACGCACAATGCCGAACAATCCGATCCTCACCGCAGAAGCGCAGAGACGCTGAGGTAAAATTCGGACGAATCCAAACGGGGTTGTATCATGCGTTCGCCGTTGCCACCATTCAACCCCTTCAGGGTTGATGATTCTGTTGCACGTTACCCAGCGTAGGCGATTGCATCGCCAACACTGGGCTGAATGATTCAATCCCTTCGGGATTGGCGGGACATCATGTCGGTCTGGAAATGCCAACGGCATTCAATCATTCAGCCTAGGGTTGCTGCGAAGCAGTTACCCTAGGAACATATCCCGAAAATCCGTTCAACCCTGAAGGGGTTGAATCAATTTGCCTCCTCCCGCATGATTGCGTCGTGCCGCAATCCCTCGGCAAAATTCTCGTGCACACGGTCTTTTCCACCAAAGACCGGCGGCCTTTCCTCCGCGACAAACCTTTGCGCGATGAACTGCACCGTTACCTTGGCGGCATCCTCACGAATCTCGAATGCCAACCCATCATCGTGGGCGGCGTTGAAGACCATGTGCATTTGCTCTGCGCGTTGTCGCGGACGTGTGATGCGGCGGCGATGGTCAAGGAGGTCAAACGCAGTTCGTCGGTGTGGTTGAAAACCAAATCACCTGACGTCGCGGATTTCGCGTGGCAAAATGGTTATGGGATTTTCTCCATCGGGTTCTCGCAGATTGAATCCGTGCGCGAATACATTGCCGGACAGGAGGAACATCATCGCAAGGTGTCGTTTCAGGATGAGTTCCGGCAATTGTTGTGCCGTTACGAAATCGAATTCGACGAACGGTATGTGTGGGATTGATTCAACCCGACCACGTTACGATTTCGGGTTTCAAGCAATCCCGAAGGGATTGAATCATTCAGCCCGGTGTTGGCAATCCGAGCCGGATAGGCGAGGAATGCCTACGCCGGGTGATGTATTGAGGATAAAACAACCCTGAAGGGGTTGCATCTGATTCAACCCTTTCAGGGTTGATGAAATTGGTGGGACGGTGACCCAGGGTAGTCCCGCGTTGCGGGCCAACCCTGGGCTGAGTGATGGAATCCCGTTGGGATTCACAATAACCGCATGCGTAACAGAAGACATGTCACTTCTTCGAGGACAGGAACTTCTTCAGCATGAAGAGGGGACTGACAATTGGTCGCCAAGCCCTTTCGCCCTGTAGCAAAATGGTGTCTTGGACAATTCCAACCAATCGCCCTTCGGATGAAAAGGCCGGCGCCCCACGATCTTGGATGTGAGATATTTGAAGCGAGTCAATTATCGTTGGCTCTCATCTGATTGGCTTCTCTGTGCCTCTGCGTCTCTGCGGTTTGAATTGATAGGCCGTGCGACTCGCACCCTGATTTCATTGGTCCAAACCGTGTAATACCGAAGCGCTATTTTCGGTTCTCCCGACCTGAATTAAAACATTACGCGTAACGATTAACTGAATTTGAACTATGAAAAATATCGCAGTCAAAACGAGCGGGGTGAACAAGGGGTTCGGCACGGGCGAGGCCCGCACCGAGGTGCTCAAGAACGTGGACTTCGAGGCGCGCATGGGCGAGTTGCTCATGCTGGTCGGCCCGTCCGGGTGCGGTAAGACGACGTTGCTCAGCGTCATCGCCGGCACGCTCGGCACGGATCGCGGCGAGGTGGAGGTGTTTGATGCGCCGTTGCACAAGTTAGACAAGAAGTCGGTCACGGAATTTCGCGCGGCGAACATCGGGTTCATTTTCCAGCAATACAATCTGATCCCGACGTTGAATTGCATCGAAAACGTGAGCGTGCCGTTGCGCATCCAGGGCGCGAGCGCGGCGGTCGCGGAAAAGAAGGCGGCGGAGATGTTGGAGACGGTCGGGCTCGGCAAGCGGATGCATCATCGCCCGAACATGCTGTCCGGTGGACAGCAGCAGCGCGTGGCCATCGCGCGGGCGCTCGTGCATGACCCGAAGCTCATCATTTGTGACGAACCGACGGCGGCGCTCGACAGTGAGAACGGCCAGAAGGTGATGGAGATTTTGAAGAAGGTCGCCGCCAAACCGGATCGCTGCGTCATCATCGTCACGCACGACAATCGCATTTTCAAATACGCCGACCGCATGACGCACATGGAGGACGGCCGCATTGATCACACGGAAGACAGCGCGGAGAAAATTTCACAACACAATTAGCAAACATCGGTAGGGTCGGCGCGCTACGCCGACCGGACGCCGCAGCGCGGCGTCACTACCTGAACAACAAACAAAACCAGAAAGAGAGAACATTATGCTATTCAAGAAAGCCACATTCTACATCGCCATCGCCGGCATTGGCGCCACCGCCGTCATGGCCTCGCGCATGAGCACGCCGCCGCAGGAAATGACGCCACCCATCGAGCCATCGCCCAAACCCTATGAAGTGAGCGTTGCCGCCTCGGGCATCGTTGAAGCGTTGAGTGAGAACGTCGCCATCGGTGTGCCGGAGGCCGGGCTCGTGACGAAAGTTCACGTGAAAGTCTGGGATTCGGTGAAGGAAGGCCAGGCCTTGTTCACGCTCGATGACCGCGACTTGAAGGCGCAACTGGCCGTGAACGAAGCCAATGCTTCGGTTGCCGATGCAACGGTCTGGCGGCTGGTGGATCAATTGAAGCGGCTGAAAGCCGTGAATGATCCACGGGCGGTCAGCAAAGATGAAGTGCGCACGAAGGAAAACGATGTGCAGGTCGCCATCGCGCAACTGGAAGCTGCCAAGGCGCAGGTCGCGCACGACAAAGTCAGCCTTGAACGTCTGACCATCCGCGCGCCCCGCGATGGGACGATTCTCCAAGTGAACTTGCGTTCCGGGGAATACGCTTCGGCCACCCCGAAGAATCCCGCAATGGTCTTGGGCGATGTCGAACATCTGCAAGTGCGTGCGGACGTGGACGAACAGAATGCCCCACGGCTTCAGCCCGGGCAGACGGCCACGGCTTATCTCAAAGGTGACACGACCCAGCCGATCAAGTTGCGCTTCGTGCGCGTCGAACCGTATGTCGTTCCGAAGACATCGCTCACCGGCGGGAGCACAGAGCGCGTCGATACGCGGGTGTTGCAAGTCATCTACTCGTTCGAGCGTCCGGCAGACCGGCCAGTGTATGTCGGTCAGCAGGTTGATCTGTTCGTAAAGTCTGACGTGCCCACAGTCGGCGCGAAGATGAAATCAACCGTCGCTCGTCAACTTGCGAAGAATTAAGCCAAGCCCAAATCACGCCCACAAACTGAACATACGAAAGAAAGGCCGATTATGAATCGCAAGCAGACCATCAAGTTTTTGAAAACCCAGGCACCCGCGTCTTATCCCTCGCCCCCCGGTACTGCGGAAGAGCAGCCACAGGCAGCTGCGCTTCTGCGCCCTTGCTCCGCTTCCTCCCGGAGCGAGGGCGGCGGCGGGCGGCAGATATCAATCGCGCTTGCACTCGGATCTGCCACCTTGCTGTTCGCTGGCTGTGTTGTCGGGCCAAATTACTCGCGGCCGACAACGGTTACGGCGGCTACCTGGAAGGAAGCCGCCGCCACAACGAATGCCGCGGTCTTGCCTGCCGAATGGTGGACCATCTTCAACGACGCGGAACTGAACGCGCTGGAAAAGCAGGCGATCCACGCCAATCAGGACTTGAAGCGAGCGGTCGCGCGCGTCACCGAAGCCCGGGCCATTGCGCGCGTGAGCAAGGCGGATCTGTATCCGACCATCTCGGCGGACCAGGCGTATTCGAACAACCGCGCCAGCGAGAACGTCGCCTCCCTGCCTGGACAGGACCAGGTGTACAACTATCACTCCGGCTCGTTTGATCTCAATTACGAACTGGATGTCTGGGGTCGGGTGCGGCGCACGATTGAAGCTTCAAAGGCCGACGCTGCCGCTGTGGCGGCCGATCTGGAAGTTGTTCTGCTCACATTGACTGCCGACGTCGCTCGCAACTACCAACTCCTGCGCTCGCTCGACAACGAGCGGCTGGTGATCGAAGCGACAATTGCCCTGCGCAAAGACACGTTGCAACTTCAACAGACGCGCAATCAGGCTGGGCTTATCAACGAAGTGGACGTGACCCGCGCCCGCACCGAACTGGCCAATGTCGAAGCCGAGTTGCATGCCGTCAATCGCAACCGCGCGCAGGTGGAACATGCACTTGCCGTGTTGTGTGGAGAAGCCCCAGCCAATTTCTCCGTGGCAGCGAAGGCAACGAACGTTGTGCCACCTGAGATTCCTGCCGGCTTGCCGTCCTCGCTGTTGCAGCGGCGGCCGGATGTCGTCAAGGCCGAGCACGAACTGGTGGCCGCGAATGCCCACATCGGCGTGGCGAAGGCGGCGTTCTTCCCGACCATCAAGCTCACCGGCGCCACCGGCTTGGCGAGCACCGATCTTGGTGACTTTCTTGAGTGGCCCAGTCGTGTATGGTCCATCGGCCCAAGCGTCCACTTCCCGATCTTTGAGGGCGGCCGCAACGCAGCGAATCTGCATGCCACCGAAGCCCGCTACGAACAGAACGTTGCCGGCTATCGTAGCTCGGTCCTCAACGCCTTCCGCGAAGTGGAAGATTCATTGTCCGATCTGAGCACGCTTGCCTCGCAAGCCGAAGCCGTGAATCGTGCGCTCGTTTCCGCCCGCGATACCACGTCGCTCGCCAACGAACGATACCAACAAGGACTGACGAGCTACCTGGATGTGGTGGATGCGCAACGCGAAGCCCTCAAAGCCGAACGGCTGGATGCCCAACTGCGTGGCCAGCGAGCTGTCTCGACAATCTTGCTCGCCAAGGCGCTGGGCGGAGGCTGGGAACGTCCCGACATGCCGATGCTTTCCGCGGCCAAATAAGTCTCCGTCGGTGGCAGCCAATGCCGGTCGGGTCGATCTTTCCTCCATCGGCACGACCGGCTTTTCGTGACCAAAGGTTTGCTCTGATCAATGCCATCGAATTGGACTAACAATTTCACTGGAACAGGTCTAATTTCTGCCCATGACAACCGCCAAGATCGCTTCAGGCTTGATCCTCCTCGCGGGCGCGATGGTGGCGGTTGTGATTTTAGTCAAGTCACCGAACACATCTCAACCTGTCGAGCCAATCGCGCCAGTCCCTGCCTTGCCCGCCACTACGACTGAATCGCCAGCTCCAGGCCTTTCAGATGTTGCACCGCTGCCAGTCACCCATGTCGCTTCGGGCGGCCTGCCGCCGGTTGTCGATCAGCCGGTTGAAAACCCCCGTTTGACCACCAACAAGCTGGATCGCCTGGCGCACATCCGGGAAACGTTCCGCGCGCTTGCTGCCGGCGACAAGACCGCGGCCATGCGCGCGGCGAAGCAGCTTACGGATCGGAACGAGCGTGAGACCGCCCTGCTGACGCTGGTCACCGAATGGACCCAAGGCGACCTGGGCCCGCCTGAATTGCGCGCCGAACGCATCGCCCGCGTGGGATTGGAGGCTGGACTCGGCATGGAACTCGCGAAGAATCCTGAGCTGGCTTTGTTGTGGGCCGATGAGCTGACGGCAGGTGACGGTCGCGTCAACATTCTGCAGATGACCGCACGCTCCCTGCTTGATTCGGACCCGGCCGCTGCATTGGCATTGGTTCAGCGGCTCCCCGAAGCTGACCGCCGCAGCTTCTCTGATGCACTCTTCGCCAGTTGGGCGCAAAAGGACACCGATACGGCGATGAAATGGGCCGAACAATTTCCAGATACCGCGGACCGAGAGGCGGCCATGCGGTCCATCCGCAGCGTCGCCCCGGTTGGAATCGGGACAGCTTTGGAGATGAAGGATGGCTATCCGGTCGTCAACGATTTGATTCAAGGCGGGCCGGCGGCACTGGGCGGACAACTCCAGGTCGGTGATCGCATCGTGGCTCTGGCACAGGGCGGTGGTGCGTTTGTAGATGTTTACGAAGCCCCGCTTGAAGAGGTCGTCAAGGCTGTGCGCGGCGCTCCCAACACATTGCTTAAACTTCAAGTCGTGCCCGCTGGCGCGGCGCTGAATACGCCACCACGAACGGTCCTGATCATGCGCGACCAGATAAAATTCAAGAAGTGAACCGGATCAAGCTGGCCCGCCGGCTCCGCCTGACATGGCCCACCCGCCCATGCTGCCCTTTTTGCACCGGTCACCGGACAGTGTGGATCCAGAGTTTTTCACAAAGGGAGGATTGCCCTTTTGACTTCAATTGCGCGCATTGTCTGCTAGACAATGAACAATCCCATGGACGAACCGCCCAATCGTGAAGCTGCCGTATTGAACCGGGCCTTGGAACTGCCGCCGAAGGACCGGGCCGCATTCCTGGATCGCACGTGCGCCGATGATGTCGAGCTGCGCCAGCGGATCGAAGCGTTACTCCAAGCGCATGAGCAAGCGGGTGGTTTCATGGAAACCGCCCCCGCCGCCATGAGCCTTCGGCCCACAGTGCGGCTTGAACCGTCGGTCACAGAGAAACCCGGGGATCGCATCGGTCGTTACAAATTGCTCCAGCAAATCGGGGAAGGCGGGTGTGGCATCGTTTACATGGCCGAGCAGGAAGAACCGGTGCGCCGGCGCGTCGCGCTCAAGGTCATCAAGCTCGGCATGGACACCAAGCAGGTCATCGCCCGGTTTGAAGCCGAACGCCAGGCGCTGGCGCTGATGGAGCATCCGAATATCGCCAAGGTTTTGGACGCAGGCGCGACAGAGACTGGCCGTCCCTACTTCGTGATGGAACTGGTGCGCGGTGTGAAGATCACCGAGTTCTGCGATGAACAAAAGGTCACCACTGAAGAGCGGCTCAAGCTGTTCACGCAGGTCTGCCACGCCATCCAGCACGCGCATCAGAAGGGCATCATTCACCGCGACATCAAACCCTCGAACATCCTGGTCACGATCAACGACGGTGTACCGTTGCCCAAGGTGATCGACTTCGGCATCGCCAAGGCGACGGCGGGACGGCTGACGGATCAAACGGTGTTCACCGCGTTCGAGCAATTCATCGGCACACCGGCTTACATGAGCCCCGAGCAGGCAGTGATGACCAGCTTGGACATAGATACGCGCAGCGACATCTATTCGCTCGGGGTGTTACTTTATGAACTACTTACCGGCAAGACGCCTTTCGACCAAAAGGAACTGCTCGCGGCCGGGCTGGATGAAATGCGGCGGACAATCCGCGAAAAGGAACCGCCCAAGCCCTCAACGCGCTTAAGCACGATGGCCGCCGACGCCTTAACCACGACGGCCCAGCATCGCCACACCGACGCACCCAGGCTGATCCATGTCATTCGCGGTGATCTGGACTGGATCGTGATGAAGTGCCTCGCCAAGGAACGCGGGCGGCGCTACGAAACCGCCAATGGGCTGGCCGCTGATGTGCAACGCCATCTGACCCATGAGCCTGTGATGGCCCGCCCGCCTAGCAAGCTCTATGAATTTCAAAAACTGGTACGACGGCATAAAGCCGGATTCGGATTCGCAGCCATTTTTTTGTTATTGCTGATCTTGGGAGTGACCGGACTAGCCATCAGCAACAGGCGTATCCGGAATGAAAAAGAACTGAAGGAGGAAGCTCTGGTTGCAGCGACTCACAACGAGAAACAAGCCCGATCACAACTCTACAATTCCTTGAAGCGCCAGGCCGAGACCCGGCATTACAGTCGGCAAATCGGTCAGCGTATTGAAAGCCTTGACGCGGTGACCGCAGCCGCAAAAATTCAGACCGACGCTGAGTTGCGCGATATCGCCATCGCGGCGATGGCGGTGCCGGATTTTCGTTTTGGCCCTGCCTGGCAGGCTTTCGGCACAAACGACCTCACCATGGGCTTTTCGTCAGACTATCAGCTTTATGCGGTGGCTGATAAGCAAGGCAACATCACGATCAGAAGTGTTTCGGAGAGTCGCCCGCTCCAAAACTTCCATGGGGGTGCGCCAGTCATCCCAGCCATGTTTTGCCGTTCGTTGCAATTCAGCCCGAATGATCAGTTACTGGCCAAGCTCGACACCAATTATCAATGGTCCGTCTGGCGTTTGGCTGACCAGCAACTGTTACTTCGCGCCGCGAGCGAAGGCTGTCTTGCCGCAGCTTTTTCCCGGGACTCAAAACACCTGGCCGTCGGCAGAACGGATCACATCGCCATCTTCGAAGTTGAAACCGGAATGGAATCGCAACGCTGGCCGATACCACGCATGCCCTATTCCCTGCAGTTTAGTCCGGATAGCCGATGGCTGGCGGTGGGGTGGAACAATTCCACATTCCCGACGAATCGTATAGCCATGCAAATCTACGACGTGACGAGCAAGCATCCGGAAAAGATTTTGCCGAGCGTTTCATCTGGTATGGAAACCGCGACCTGGCATCCGTCCGGCAGATATCTCGCGGTCACAGCCAGTGAAGCCATTCAAATCTGGGACCTGGAAGCGACCACCCTGATATCAGAATTGGAAGGTCATTATCCCATCACGACAATCGCCACCTTCAGCCCTGACGGTCAATGGCTGGTTTCAAACGCGTGGGACGACACGCCTCGACTCTGGAGCCCTTCCCCAGGACACGAATGGGCCCGTTGTTTTTCCAAGTACAGTTTTTTCCGCTTCAGCCCCGACGGACGTTGGGCTGGCGTGACTTGGAAATTCAACGGCGAAGCCAGCTTACTTGAAGTGATTCCCAGCCGGGAATATCAAACCTTCTTTGCCAGTCGATATGATGCAGAACATTCTTTCCAATGCGCAGCCATTTCACCCAACGGAAGGTTGTTGGTCGTTGGATCGGTCTATGGCTTTTCGCTTCGCGAGCTTCCGAGCGGTCGGGAGCTAGCCTGCCTGCCAGTCGGTGATATCAAATACGTCCGATTCACTCCTGACGGCCAGAAGCTGCTGACCAGTGGCCCCAAGATTGGACTGAAGATCTGGCCGCTAAGTCATACGAACCCCGCTAATATTTTCCGGATTAATCCCGCGCGCACAATCAAACTTCCTCCCGCTTTCCAGCCTTTACAAATTTCTCTGGATAAGACCGGAACTCTGGCAGCCATTTCGAGCGAAAAGGCCGATGAAAGCAGAATGGTGGACCTTGTTACGGGGGAACTACGCCCCATCCGATTTCCACAAACGAATGTCTCCTATGTCGCCCTGAGTCCGGATGCCAATTGGCTGGCCACTGGCGGCTGGCATTCGCGAGACCTCCGGGTTTGGAATGCCCGGACCGGAGAACTGCTTTGGAGCAAACTCGTCGGCAGATCCTTTCCTGCATTTACGCCGGATGGCCGGGAACTTATTGTCGGCGACGAAGACGGATTTGCTTTCTTTTCAACCAATTCCTGGCAGGCAAGTCGCAAGGTCATTCCCGTCACAAATGGCAACACAGCTTGGATCGCCCATTCACTTGACGGGAATATGATGGCGGTGAGCACTGGCCCGGGAATCATCCGCCTGATGGAAGCCAGCACCGGGCGACTGCTTGCCACGCTCAAGGACCCAAACGGGAACAGCCCTTTGTGGATGGGCTTCTGTTCCGACGACACGCAACTGATCTGCGTGGTGAACACCGAGCGGACCATCCATCGCTGGGATCTGCGGGCCATCCGTACCAATTTGAAGAAACTGGACTTAGATTGGGAGTGGCCGGAATTTCCGCCGGAATCCAAAGCTGGCTCAGCTCTACCGATCGAAGTTGAAATCATCAACGACCTACCGCATTAGACTTCCATCTGCGGCTGCTTCGTCCCAACCGATTCGTTCACGTTGCTTACAGGTACTTTTCTGAGTTAATATCTGTCATTCTGACAGACTGAAACTTCCTTGCCCCTTTCACTCCTCTATTTCGCATTGCCGAATGATGCCAAGCGCCTCCTTTTGGTGGTGCGGTATAAAAAATCAATCCGAGCTCGTAAGCTCAAAACAAGAAAGGGAAAAATTAAATGAAGACCGTATTGCTCCAAGCTAATCGTGTGCTTAAGGCTGCCATGCTGGCCAGCCTGATCACTATTACCGCGACTGCCTCAAACGCCAGTTCTGGGAATGTCCTGCCGCCGGAGGCTTCGCCGTTGGGCTGGACACTTGATGACATGGCTTCCGCCGTCGCGGACTTCAGCATCTCCGGTAATGATCCGGCCTATTATCCGGAAACGCCGTTTCAGATCATCTATCGGCGGCCCGGGAACAGTTTCACCGTGAAGCCCGGCACATTCCTTTATCTCAAATTCTTTTTCATCAACGACGCAGAACCCGCAATCGGAGATTTCCCCACCGATGAGAGCGGGGTGGAGGAATACATCTTCGGTCGTGAACAACTCGGTGGCCACGATCTGGAGGTAGAAGTGGACGGTGAGATAACATCTCTGAATTCGGCTGGTTATGTTGGAGGACCGGTGGCAACGCCGACGGCACCGGACGGTGGCAAGCACATTCTGCAGGTCGGTGCGTTCATTTCACCGCTGAAGAAGGGCACGCATACCATCATCATTCGCGGGGTCTTTGACGGCCGGGCATTCGTGGACGCCGTCGGCAGCGCGTTTGCGACTGAAATCACTTATACGGTAACTGTTGAATAACCAAGGGTGCGCGCTGGCCAACACTGCAACTGCAGTGTTGGCCTCGTCGTAGAAACTTCTGACAAAAAAATATTTAATCCTCTTCGAACGCAATCCGCGGATAGAACCACAAAACTTTCTTGCCCCTTTCATCTCCCGATTTCGCATTGCCGGTTGATGAATGCGATCCAAACTCTCAAGCCGTCCAAGCCGGTCTTTTTCGTCAGGGCTCATCTCGCAACACTGACTTTGATTCTGGCCGCTTCGTCTGGTCACACCCAAATGCTAAGTGACAGCGCTCGGCAACAAATCCGGTCGTTGCAGGAAGAGAAAACCTCGCGCTCGGCCATCCAGCGCAAATTGGATTCGCAATTCGTGTTCGAACAAAAACGCCGCCGCGGCCAGGCCGCTGCCACCGGAGTTGCTCAACTGCAACCCGACATCAAATTCGAAGGCGATGGCCGGGTGCTGGTGGACATCAAAGCTGCAGTGACGCAAGCACTGTTAGCCCGCATCAGTCAAGGAGGCGGAACAATTGTTCACAGCTCGCCCCGATTTGGCGCCATCCGTGCGCGCGTGGTGTTGGATCAGATGGAAAATCTCGCGGCCATGACAGAGGTGAAGTTTATTCAACGCGCTGCCCTAGCTGTCACCCAGACCGGTTCGGTGAATTCCGAAGGCGACACGACTCATCGGGCTGGACTCGCGCGCAGTCAGTTTGCGGCGAACGGCCGGGGCGTGAAGGTGGGTGTGCTTTCAGACGGCAACGATTATCTTGGGAATTCCCAAGCCAACGGGAATTTAAGCACCGTCACCGTCCTGCCCGGTCAGGCCGGTTCCGGGCGCGAAGGCACCGCGATGCTGGAGATCATCAAGGACCTTGCGCCCGAGGCGGAATTGTATTTCGCCACGGCGTTCAATGGTGAAGCTGGTTTTGCCGAGAACATCCTGAACCTGCGCAGCAACGGGTGCGACATCATCGTGGACGACGTCATCTACTTCGCGGAATCGCCGTTTCAAGACGGCATCATCGCCCAAGCGGTCAACTCAGTGACTGCGGATGGCGCCTTGTTTTTCTCGTCCGCCGGAAATGCGGGAAGCATCAAGTATGGCACCTCGGGATCGTGGGAGGGCGATTTCGTGGACAGCGGCCAATCGTTGGTCGGTCCCGGTGGAAAGATCCACAGTTTCGGTGCCACCAACTACAACACCGTGCTGGCTCCGGGGCTGGGAGTGGATCTGTTCTGGGCGGATCCGGCGGGAGCTTCGACCAATGATTACGATCTCTATGTGCTGGATGCCAGCGGCACGAGTGTCGCTTATGCGTCCAGCAATCCACAGACTGGCTCACAAGATCCTTATGAACGAATAAGCAATTATCCACCCACGGGCGGTCGCGTGGTGGTGGTGAAAAGCAGCGGCGCGGCGCGTTATCTCCGGGTCGGCACGTTGCGCGGGCGATTGAGTTTCGCGACTCCCGGCGCGACCTATGGTCACTCGGCGGCGACCAATGCCTTCAGTGTGGCCGCCGCTAATGCGCTGAATTCATTTCCCGCACCGTTTAGCACATCAACGATCGTCGAAACATTCAGCTCAGACGGGCCGCGGCGGATGTTCTTCAACACGGATGGCTCGGCCATCACTCCGGGCGATTATACTTCGACCGGGGGACAGGTGCGCCAGAAACCTGACATCACGGCCGCCGATGGGACTATGACCAGCGTAGCCGGGTTCCAACCGTTCTTCGGAACGTCTGCCGCCGCACCGCACGCTGCCGCCATCGCTGCTTTGTTGAAGTCTTACGATCCAGCGCTTACTCCCGCGCAGATCCGGACGGCTTTGACTGCCTCGGGGCTGGATATTGAAGGGCCGGGTTTTGACGTGAATTCCGGCGCAGGCATTGTGATGGCCGACTCGGCTTTGGCCGCGTTACCTCCCAGGCCGTTCGTGGTTGCCGGCCAGATGGCGATTGTGAATGAAAGCTGTCCGAACAATGCGTTTGATTCCGGCGAGACCATCACGCTCACGCTGTCGCTCACCAATCTCGGCCCGGTGGCGACAGCGAATCTCATTGGAACACTACTCAATACCGGCGGCGTCACGTTCGCCAGTACGCCACAGCAATACGGCGCATTAGCCGGGAGCGGCGGAAGCGGAGCGAAGACGTTTACGTTTGTGGTTCAAGGTGATTGCGGTGCCACCACGACTGCCACCTTACAACTTCAAGACGGCACCACCAATCTGGGTCTGGCGCGATTTGACTTCAAGCTGGGTGCGCCGGTGATCCGATCCATGGAGAATTTTGACAACGTGACGGTACCGGCGCTCCCGGCAGGCTGGACGATCAGTTCGTCGGGCGTAGGCGGGCCGTGGCGGACCACCAATTCGTGGAGTGACACGCTCTACAACTCGGCCATCATTGTCGCACCGAGCAATGCCGTCAGCGACAAGAGTCTGATCTCTCCGCTGTTTCAGGTCCTGAGTTCCGAGGCAAAAATCAGTTTTTGGCAGCATCAAAGAATGCCGATCGGTTATGCCGGCTTAGGCGGGGTCTTGGAGATCAGCACGAATGGTGGCGCTTATCAGGATGTTCTCTCGGCAGGGGGCACTTTTCTTACCAACGGTTACAACGGCTACGCCTGGTCCGGATATTCGAATCCTTTGGAGGGTCGCGACATCTGGCTAGGTTCGACTGCCCCATGCTTGACCGTCTTGAGCCTGCCGGCATCCACGGTCGGGCAGAATGTCCGTTTCCGCTTCCGTTTTGCGACGGGGGCGTACGTTGATTCGCCTGCCTCTTGGTCTATTGATTCATTTGTTTGCACGGAAGGCATCACTTGTTGCACGCCGACGGCAAACAATGTCGTGGTCGGTGTTTCGAGCACACCGCAATCCGTCCTGCTGGGGGGAAGCGTGGTTTACACCGTGAATATCGGAAACACCGGTCCGGGCAATGCAACCGGCATCAGCGTTACAAATGTCTTGCCCGCCAACTTCGCGCTGCAGTCGCTCGACCTGGTCTCGGGCGTCAACATAACTTCAATCAACGGCAACGCGCTGGCCTTTTCAATTCCAGCCCTGGCCGGCGGAGAGACGAAAACGATCACCATCTCCGGTGTGCCTGGCACGACCGGGTTGTTTACCAATCGAACCAGTGTTGCCCGCTCCGATGGCGGCCTTGCCACCATCAGCAATGCGTCCGCAATAGCCACTGTGATTCTGCCTGCGGCGCAGATCACCGATGTAACTTTACTGGAAGGAGACACCGGAACGACTAATGCCATCTTTACTGTCAGTCTTTCCGTCCCGCCCGCAACCAACGCCGCTGTGCGCTTCGCCACCGCCAACCAGACAGCTCTTGCAGGAAAAGATTACTTGGCTACGAACGGCGTGTTGCTGTTTGCTCCCGGAATGACAAGCCAAAGTTTCGCCGCGCGCGTCGTGGGGAACTTGTTGAACGAAACCACCAAAACTTTTGTGGTAAATCTCTCCAGTCCGACCAACGTGGTCGTTACTGATAGCCAAGGCATCGGCTCGATTCTCAATGAAGATCCTCTGCCTTACATCTCGGTCGGTGATGCGACCATCGCCAAGCCGGCTGCCGGCGTATCCAATCTGACCTTCAATGTGCGTCTTTCAGCTCCGAGCGGTCGCAGCATTTCCGCCGACCTTGGTACGGCTGATGGATCCGCCATGAGTGCATTTGACTACATGCCCACCAATGTCCTGCTCACATTCGCTCCTGGGCAGACCAATCTCACCGTTCGCGTGGTTGTGACCAATCACATCACCATCAAACCCAGCCAGTATTTCCATCTTGGCCTGGGTTACGTGGATTTCGCCAAGCCGGATCGCATCAAAGGCATTGGCACCATTGTCACGGCGCTCCCCGGGCGCTTAGATCATTTCAGTTGGGAGAACGTCCCTTCACCACAGTCCAATGGCTGGCCGTTCACCGTGACAGTTACCGCGCGGGACTTCTTTGAGAAGCCAGCCACCAATTTCAGTGGCTCGGTCACGTTGAACGCCTTTTCCGTCACCAACTGGCGGACCAATTCGTTCTACAGCCCCGACACCGGACTTTACTCGGTGACCGGCAGCGGCACGGTTGGATATGCATTCACCCCGAAAACAAACCTGCTCGTGACGCATCTTCGCGGCAGTTCTTATCTTGCTCAGGTCAG
>Ga0315910_10001277_pt1 | contig 23398 bp, 19 predicted proteins | sample EdamamesoilMG_FD_204470 | JGI IMG/M metagenome (GOLD analysis project Ga0315910, IMG submission 204470) | Garden soil microbial communities collected in Santa Monica, California, United States - Edamame soil | ecosystem: Environmental > Terrestrial > Soil > Garden | place: USA: California... | reverse complement strand
GCGGCTGCGCGAGCCCCGAGGCCCCGATCCGCGCGGCGTGCAGGCTGGTGCGGCCGGCCGCGGCGAGTCGGGCGTCGTGGCGCCGCTCGAGTTCGCCGAGCTGCTGCCAGCGGCGCAGCTCGGGGAACACCCCGGCGCGCTCCGGTACGTCGACGATGCGCAGTCCGTTCTCGCCCAGCGCGGCCTGGAGCCGGATCAACTCGGCTGCGAGCCGCGCCGCCCAGGAAAAATTCCGCTCCACCGGCGCGACCGGAAAGACCGCGTCGAACTCCTCCAGGGGGAGCGCGCGCAGCACCTCGATCCAGGCGACGAGCATCTCGGGCGCCGTCGCGGCGCCGGCCGACCCGGGCGCGTCCGCGAGAAGCTGCTCGGGCTGCATCAGCCGCGGAGGAAACACCGCGTGCCCCGCCTCCGCTGCGAGCGCCGCGAGCGCCTCGCGCAGGCGCCGGCCGGCGCGGCGCGTCGGGACGACCACGAGGTGGTCGCCGAGGTTGAGCGGGCCGTCGCCGCGCCAGGATGCGGCGAGGTGGCGCGCAGCCGCGGGCAGGAGCGGCGTGGACCAGTCGAGGAGGTGGAGGGTGGGCGCGGGCACGGGCTTCGGCACCGGCGAGCATCGCGTCCCTGGCGTGCGGAAGAAGCCCAAAGTGGCCGGCCGCCTCAGCGCGCGAGGTCGAGCCGGCGGGAGCCCGCGGGCACGGGATGGCTCGAGGCGCCGCCGTCGGGCCAGCGGATCTCCACGGTCCGCGCCGGATTCGCGGCTGTGTATCCGAAAAACAACGCCGCCGAATCCTGCGAAAAATAGCCGCCGCCGGCGCGCACCTCGCGCACGAGCCGGCTGCCGTCGGCGAGGGCGAGCGTCACGCGCGCGCCGACCGCGTCGCGATTGCCCGCGGGACCGCGCAGGCGCACGCGCAGCGGCGTGCGGTCGGTCGCGCCGGTGTGGCGGAAGGCGAGCAGCGGGGCGTTGTTGCGCGAGGCGAGGAGATCGGGCCAGGCGTCGTCGTCGAGATCGAGCACGACGAGGGCCTTGGCGTCGCCGGGCACGACGAGGCCGCTCGCCCCGGGCGCCACGGCGGTGAAGCCGCCCCGGCCGTCGCCGCGCAGGAGTTGTCCCAATCCGCCGTCAAACCGTCCGGTCGACGGGATCGGTGCGAAGCTGTTGTGCACGACGGCGATGTCGTCGCGGCCGTCGCCGTCGAGGTCGGTCGCGACCACGCCCTGGACCGGCGCGACCTGCGCGATCCGCGGCAGCGCGCGGAATTCGTGGCCGCCGCCGGCGCGGCTGAGCAGCACGCCGCTGCGGAACTCGGTGGCCGAGTAGACCTGCGCGGATGCGAGTTTTTCCGCGGGAAACACCTCGGCGAGCGTGGCCGCGGCGTAGCCATCGTTGGTCGGGAAACGGCGCCGGAGCGACGGGATCACCGCGGCGAGGTGCGCGCGTGTGCGCCACGGGTAGACGCGGCCCTGGTCGTGGTGCGCCTCGATGATGAGCGGCGTGGTGTTGTCGCCGAGCGGACCGTGGTAGAGCAGCGCCGGCTCGGTGGGCGTGGCGCGGTAGAGCGTGTTAAGCCCGACGTTGCCCGCGACGATGTCGATGCGTCCGTCGTGGTTGACGTCGGCCGCGGCGAGCGCGGTCCACCAGCCGCGTCCGGCGCTGGTGAAGCCCGCCTCGGCCGAACGGTCGCTGAAGCCGCGACCCTCGTCGTTGTGCCAGTAGAGGATGCCACCCCATTCGAGCGCGACGACGAGGTCGGACCACCCGTCGTCGTCGATGTCCGACCAGAGCGCAGCCGTGACCATGCCGGGTTTCTCCAGGCCGGGCGCGAGCGTCGGGGTGACGTCCTCGAAACGCCCGCCGCGGTTGGCGAGGAGGACGCTGCGGGGCGCGGTCGGGTACTTGCGTGGCACGATGCGACCGCCGATGAACAGATCCAGGCGCCCGTCGCGATCGAAGTCCGCGGCGGCGGTCGCGCCCGCGCTCACCGGCGTGGTCGCGAGCGGCTCGGCCGCGGGCGCGAAGGTGCCGGCGCCGTCGTTGAGCAGGAGGCGTGGCCGCAGCTCGGGCGAGGCGGCGGAGAGGTTGCCGCCGGAACGGGTGACGAGCAGGTCGGCGTCGCCATCGGCGTCGGCATCGAAGGCGAGGAGCGGGCCGTCCGGGGCCACGGGCTTGGCCGCGGCACCGGTGGTCGGGAGCGCCGTCGACTGGAAGGCGGCGGCGCCCCCGGCCCGGCGCAGCGCGCGGGCGGTGTCCTGGATCGTGCCGCCGACAAGGATCTCCTCGCGGCCGTCGCCGTCGAGGTCGGCCGCGGCGAGGGCCGGTCCGCGGTGCCCGGGACGGAACGGCGCGAGCGGCTGCGGCGCGGCCTCGGAGCTCCACGGGTCGCGCGCGGTCACGGCGAGGCCGAGCGTGTCACCGACTTCAGAATACAACGTCGCGGCGGGCGGCGGTGCCGGCGGCGGCACGGCGGGCCCGGCGGGCTCGGTGAGGGTGAGGTGCCGGTCGGCCGGGATCGCGGTGAACACCCGGCGATGCCCGGAGGGCCACGCGACCGAGAGCTCGGCGACCTCGGACGCCTCGCCGAGGCCGAAGTGCACGACGGGCTCGCTCGATGAGAGGTAGCCGCGGGCCAGGGTGAGCGTGCGCACCTGCTCGCCGGCCGGCGTGCGCACGCGCACGGTCGCGCCGGCGCCGCTGCGGTTGGACGTGGTGCCGCGCAGCGCGATCACGAGGCGCCGACCGGCCGCGTCGTTGCGCAGGAGCGTGACTCCGGCCTGATAGTTTGAATACACGAGGTCGAGGTCGCCGTCGCCATCGAGGTCGCCGAAGGCGGCGCCGAAGCTGATGCCGGCCTGGTCGAGGCCCCAGGCGGCGCCGGTATCCTGGAACTGGAGATCACCGAGGTTGCGGTAGGCGAGGTTGCGCTCGATGAGCTCCGGGCTGTCGCGGATGATGCGCGTGCGCGCGGCGGGGTTTTCCGACAGGATCATCCGGTCGCGCAGGTCGGTGTTCTGGTACTCGCGGTTCATACCGTTGGTCACGTGCAGGTCGAGGCGCCCGTCGTTGTCGAGGTCCTCGAAGCGCACCGACCACGTCCAGTCGGTGGCGGCGACGCCCGCGAGACACGCGGCCTCGAGGCACCGGCCCACGCCGGTGGCGAGGAAGAGTGCGCTGCGCGGGTATTGCGGCGCGGCCAGCGCGTCGAAGGCATCGGGCGTGCTCGCGCGCGACACGGCCATGCCGCGTTGGTCCTTCTCGCGCGTGGTCGCGGCCATGTCGGCCACGAGCAGGTCGATGCGTCCGTCGCCGTCGACGTCGCCGAGGTCGGTGCCCATCGACGAGTACGGCATGTGGGGGACGACCGACTCGATGCACTCGGTGAACGTGCCGTCGCGGTTGTTGCGGTAGAGCGAGTCCGGCCGGGCGAAGTCGACGGCCACGTAGAGGTCGGGCCAGTCGTCGCCGTCGTAGTCCCACCACGTGGCCGAGTGGGCCAGGGTCTCGCCGGCGATGCCGGCGCGCGCGGTCACATCGGTGAAGGTGCCGTCGCCGTCGTTGCGGAAGAGGTAGTCGCGCTGGCCGTGGGGCCGCGCGGCGGCGTCGAGCATGTTGGTCTGGATGAACACATCGAGCCAGCCGTCGTGGTCGTAGTCGCAGAACGCCGCCATGCCCGAGGCGTCGACCACGGCGAGACCGCGCTCGGCGGCCTCCTCGCGAAACGTGCCGTCGCGCTGGTTCATGAAGAGCAGGTTCGGCGCGCCGAAGCGGCACAGGTGGAGGTCGAGCCAGCCGTCGTTGTCCACGTCGGCGAAGGCCGCGCCCTGTTTCCACGCGGCCGTGTCCTCGGCGGCAGGGCGCGCGAGACCGGCGGCCCCGGTCACGTCCTCGAAGCGCCAGTCGCCGAGATTGCGGAACAGGCGCGACGACTCGGTCTTGCTCACGACGAAGATGTCGGGCCGCCCGTCGTTGTCGTAGTCGGCGATGGCCACGCCCGTGCCCATGCTGCCGAGCGTGAACTCCTGGTGGCGCTCGCCCCACATCTCGGGGTCGGCGTAGTTGTTGCGCATGACGACGCCGGCGGCCTCGGCGGAGACCGGGGTGAACATCGTCGCGCCGGCCGGCGTGGAGCGCGGCGCGAGTGCGCGCATCTGGATTTCCGATACGTCTGCGGACGCGTGGACGGACGGCACGACCGCCGCCGCGGCGAGCAGGACGAGCGTGAGCGGGACGGGCGCGAGACGGGGAGATCGACCCAGGGGGAAGGCCATGCGAGCGCATCGGCAAGCTGAGAGGCGGCCGACCCGAGTCAACCGCGCACTGGGCACCGCTTCGAGGCGGGCAGGAGTCGACGCCGGCGCCCTGTGCATCGGCATGGGGGAAAATTCCCGGCCGGCTGGGGTGACTCCCAACCCGTTCATGCCGTGCGAGCTAGGTCCGGCTTTTTACAACCACGACCGCGGGTGCAGGCTCGGTCCTTAAAATCCTGCGAAACGGCCGATTAGAGGCCCATGGTCAACTCATCCCTCACCCCGCGGCGAGTTGCGACCGCCGCCGGGCTGGCCCTCATGGCCGGCCTCTGCGGGTGCACCCTGCCCGCAACCAGCGCATCCCGGGCGCCGCGTGACGCGGACGCCGGTGTGCAGCTGTCGGCCCCTCATTCCGCCGATGTCTACCAGCGGCGCATCGAGGAATTCGAATCGAGCCACGCCCAGCGCAACTCGCACGCTCGGCGTATCCTCTATGTTGATGCGCTGCTGCACGAGAACGAGCCGCGCAAGGCGATCCCCGTGCTCCTCGACACCGAGGTGGACTTTCCCGAGTCCTACCTCAACGCCCTCTACCTCGGGCTCGCCTACGAGATGGCGGGCGACCTGAAGTCGGCGCGCCACTGGGTCGCGAAGACGATCGAGCGCAACATCGACGCCCGCGGCGGCACCGAATGGCTGCACCTCGCCATGATCGAGGCGCGCCTCGCGGTCGCGCGCGACCCGGACTGGCTCCAGTCGCATTCGGTCCTCAAGGACAACACGCACCGCACCGCGGAGGAGATCCTCGCGGCCATCCGCATCCAGCTCGCCGTGCGCGGCGACTTCGGGATGCGGGACGACGTCGTCGTGAGCGACCTGTATTTCGAGGCGGGCATCTGCGCCAACAGCCTGGCCGCGCGCCAGGAGTATTTTGCGCAATCGCTCGAGATCAGTCCGCTGCGCCTCGGCGAGATCCAGGAGCAGGAAAAAGTCCGCGCGCGGGCGCAGGCCAGCGTGCAGGTGCACTGAACCTCTTTCCTCCCGCGCCTCCGGGCGCGGGCAGGGTGTGAGACAAGGCCCCGGCATCGTCCGGGGCCTTTTTCGTGGCGTGTCGGAGCGGGCAGCGTCGTCGGCCGGGCGAGCGGTGCATGACGCGCGGTGTTTCACGCGCGGAGCCCGAAGGCCGCGCTGCGCCGTCGTGCCACCTGCGGCGGATCAGAAGCGCGCGGGCAACAGGTCGCCGAGGCGCAGGGGGCGGTTCGGCACCATGCGGCGCAGGCGCGCGAGCAGGAGCAGGAACACCTCCGCGGTGGTGAAGGTGTCGCCCGCGGCGGTGTGGCGCTCGACCGGCTCGATCTCGCAGTGCGCGCAGACCTCCTCGAGGGTCGGGGGACGCTGGTTCACGTATCCAGTTTTTCGAAACGCCTCGAGCGTGCCCATGGCGAGATGGGCGGTGTCGACGAGGGGATTGCGCAGGCCGGCGCCGAAATGGCGCTGGAGCGCCGCGTGGAGCATCCCGGCGTCGAAGCGCACGTGGTGACCGACGAGCACGGCGCCGTGCAGCATCGGCAGCAGTTCCGCCAGCACCTCGCGCTCGCCCGTGCCCTGCGCGGTTTCGTTCGGCAGGATGCCGTGGACGGCCACGGCGGCGGTCACGGCGGTGGCGGCCTGCCGGATCGTCCAGCTGCGCAGGGCGTTGAGCGCGACCTTCGAGCCGTGGACCGGCAGGGCGGCGAGGGAGAGCATGCGGTCGCGGGCGACGTCGAAGCCCGTCGTCTCGGCGTCGAGCACGACGAACCGCACTTCGGTGAGCGCGGTGCGCAGGCGCGGCCGGCGCGGCGTGGCCTCGGCGTAGGCGCGCAGCGCGGGATCCGCGTGACGCGTGCTGAAGGGCCAGAGGCTCATCGGCGCACGTCGAGCTGGAACTCGAGCCGCACCGAGTGCTGCACCATGCGCAGCACGTCGAAGATGTTGGAAAGCTGGGAGCGCTCGAGCTTGGTCAGCGACGCGATGTCGAGGAAGCGCCCGGTGTCGCCGCGGCGCAGGCCGTTGAGCGTGCGCAGGCGCAGGAGCAGGTCGTAGCCGTCGCGCGCGAGCGCGGCCATCTCGGCCGAGCGCGGGCGGGTGCGGCGGATGTCCTCCCAGCGCCCGCCGGTGGAGTAGCGCCGCGTCAGCCCGTGCTTGAGCGCGAGCACGCGCGCCGCGTCGCGCAGCGGTGAGAGCGCGCGGTTCTTGATGTCGAAACCGCTCTCGCGACCGCCGCGGTTTTCCACCACGAAGCGGCCCCAGAAGTTGAGGGGCGGCGGTGTATCCACGACCAGCTCGGCGAGCCGGCGGAGCAGGCGCTCATGTGTCGCCACGCCGGCGAGCATGCCGGCGCGAAACTCGTCGCACAGGGCCCGGTCGCCCGCGACGAAGCGCAGGTCGAAGAGGATCGCGGCGCGCAGCAGCCGGTCGCCGTCACCCCCGTCCTCGAGTGCGGCGAGCTCCGCGCGCCACTCCGCGCTCGTCCGCACCCAGCGCGGATTCGACGCCATGACGCCGCCCTGGCAACGCGCGAAACCACAGGCGACCATCATATCCACCACGGTCGCGCCGAGGCGGACGAGCGCGGTGCGGTGCGCGTCGTCCTCCGCGGCCGAGCCGGACGGCGCGAAGATCATGCCGTTGTCCATGTCGGTGCGCAGGATCTGCTCGCGGCGGCCGTCGCTGCCGACCGACATCCAGGCCCACCGTATCGGCGGAATGACGACGCCCTCGCTCCCGAGCTTGTCGGTGGCGAGCGTGATGAGCCGGCCGACGAGTTCGTCGTAGAGCTCCGCGCAGATCTGCCCGAGGAAGATGGCCGAGACGCCCGCCTCGAGGTAGCTGCGTGCGATCGTCTCGATCTCGTCGCAAAGCTCGCGCAGGCGCGTCGTCGATCCCGCCTGGCGGATCTGGCGCAGCAACCCCGCGGGATGCTGGCCGCTCTGCGTGAGCAGGTCCTTCTCCGAGCACACATCGAGCGCACGCGTGGCGGTCGTGCCGTCCTCGGTCACGCAGACCTGGCCGATGCGTGCGCGCAGCATCACGAGCAGCGCTGCCGTCGTGCTCGAGCCGGCAGAGACGGTCACGACCGGCTGGGTCATGATGCAGCTCACCGGCTCGTTCTTGTCGAGGCCGCCGACGATGACCTGCTTCACGAGGTTGCTGTTCGTCACGATGCCGAGCGGACGCTGCTCCGCGTCGACGACGAGGATCGAGGGCACGCGCATGCCGGCCATGAGCGCGGCCGCGCGGCGGACGGGTTCGTCCGGCCCGCAGGTGAGCAGCCGGGCGGGGTCGCGCGGGCGGATGCGCTGTGCGCCGTCGAGGTGCGCCTGGAGGATGCTGCCGATGCGCTGGCCCTCGAAGCCCGCGGGCATGGCGACATCGCCGCCGACGCGGGTCGCCCAGAAGAGGTGCCGGCGCGCGTAGTGGCGCGCGGTGTCGTGCGCGTCGAGCAACGCCTTCACCGGCGCCCAGGCGAAGCCGTAGAACAGGCTGTCCTCGACCACGCGGGCCGTGACGCGAAACGGCTGGTCCTCGATCAGCGCGGTCAGGCCGAGGAGATCGCCGACATCGCGCACATCGACGAGTTCGGACGCGCCCGCATGATCCCAGAAATACTCCACGCGCCCGCGCGCGAGAAAGAGCAGTTCGTCCGAGGGTCGGTCGCCCTGCTTCCACACGTGATCGCCGGCGACGAGCACGCGTACCGTCGCGTCGACCGCGAGCCGCCGGACCTCCGCTTCCGGCAGCATCGAAAACGGCGGAAAACGCCGCAGGGTCTCGGCGATGCGATCGGGGATGACGTTGCGAGGTTCCATCTCGGTGGGCGGAGGACAGAGGTCAGAGGACAGAAGGCAGCAGACTGAGGACGGAACATGACGGCGGCGCGAGGCGGTGGGCAAGCGCGGTGCGCGCCTGCCGGTCGGCCTGATCTCTGACTCCTGACCTCTGTCCTCGGGCTACGAACTCAGCCGTGGTTGTTGCCGTGCGCCGCCTCGCGGCGGGCCTTCGCCTCGGCCACGATCTTCGCCTCGAGTTCGGGCGGCATCTGCTCGTAGTGATCGAGTTCCTCGGCGTGCGTGCCGCGGCCGCCCGTGATCGAGCGCACGATCGTGCTGTAGCGGTAGAGCTCCTTCTGCGGCACGAGGGCCTTCACCACCTGGAAGCGGCCGTTTGACTCCACGCCAAGGATACGGCCGCGCCGCGAGGAGATGTCGCCCATGATGTCGCCGAGGTTGGTGTCGGGCAGCGTGACCGAAATCTGGTAGATCGGCTCGAGCAGGCAGGGGCGGGCGTTGGTGAATGCCTCCTTGAAGGCGAAGTAGCCGGCGATCTGGAAGGCGATGTCCTTCGAGTCCACCGGGTGCATCTTGCCGTCGTAGAAATCCGCCTTCACGTCGACGACGTGGTAGCCGGCGAGCACGCCCTCCGTGCAGACCGTGCGCACGCCCTTCTCGACCGAGGGCACGAAGACGCGGTCGACATTGGTGCCGACGAGCGACTGGATGAACTCCACCCCGGAGTCGCGCGGGCCCGGCTCGATGCGCATCCACACCTCGGCGAACTGCCCGGCGCCGCCGGTTTGTTTCTTGTGCCGGTATTTCGAGTCGGCCTTGCCGCGGATCGTCTCGCGGTAGGGCACCTTCGGCTCCTCCAGCTCCACCTCCACGCCGAAGCGCCGCTTCAGCCGCTCGTTGATGATCTGAAGGTGCATCTCGCCCTGGCCGGAGATGATCGTCTGGTGGATCTCGCCGTCCACGCGCCAGAGGAAGGTCGGATCCTCCTCGTGCAGCGTGTTCAGGCCCACGGCGAGTTTTTCGTCGTCGGCCTTGTTGCGCAGCCGGAGCGCGCCGTGGATGTTGGGGCGCGGGTACTCGACCCGCGGCAGCGAGACCGCGGACTTCGGGCTGCACAGGGTGTCGCCGGTGTGCGTGTCGCGCAGCTTCACCACCGCGCCGATGTCGCCGGCGTGCAGCTGGGGCACGGGCGTGCGGTCGTGGCCGCGCAGGATGTAGATCTGGCCGATGCGCTCGTGGAACTTGCGCGACGCGTTGAAGAGCTCGCCGGAGCTTTTCACCGTGCCGGAGTAGACACGGAAGAAGGACAACTCGCCCACGCCGGGCTCGTTCATCGTCTTGAACACGTAGCACACCGGGTCGGGGCCGTTCAGCGCGATGTCGATCTCGTTGCCCGCGACGTTGTGCGCGCGCACCATCAGCCGGTCCTCGGGCGACGAGCCGTACTTGGCGATGAAGTCCATCAGGCGCGCCACGCCCACGTTGGTCTCCGCCGAGGTGGCGAAGAGCGGGATGAAGACCTGCTCCTGGATCGCGTGGTGGAGGCCGCTGCGCATCTCCTCCTCACTCAGCCCGTCCTGCGCGAAAAACTTCTCCATCAGCGCGGGGTCCGACTCGGCGACGTACTCGATGAGCTCGCGGTGCAGCTGCTTCACGCGCTCGGCGAGCGCGCCGGTCGCGGGTGACTCGGTGTATTTGCCCGAGCCGTCGGTCCTGTACGTCACCACCTCGCTGCGCAGCACGTCGAGCACCTGGTTGAAGCCCGGGCCGGAGTTGACCGGGATGCTGAGCGGGAAGACGTTTTTCCCGAAGTGGTCGCGCACCTGGGCGAGCGTCTCGTCGAAGTGGGTGTTCTCCTTGTCGAGCGCGTTCACCACGACGACCTTGGGCAGGTGGTCGTGCGTGGCGTAGTCCCACACCTTGTCGGTGCCGACGTTGACGCCGTGGACGGCGTGCACCACGACGAGCGCGAAGTCGCCGACGCGCAGCGCGCCCAGGCCCTCGCTGATGAAGTCCTGGTAGCCGGGCGTGTCGATGATGTTGAACTTCCGGTCGAGCCACTCGGTGTAGACGAGCGACGCGTGCACGGAGATCTTGTGATCCTTCTCGCTCGTGTGGTAGTCCGACACTGTCGTGCCGGCGGCGATACTGCCGAGGCGGCCGATCACGCCGCTGCACGCGAGCATCGACTCGGTCAGCATCGTCTTGCCGGACGAGGCATGGCCGACGATCGCGAAATTCCTGATCTCTGAGGAGGCGTAGTCCTTCATGGGGTGGACGAGGTTGAGGCGCCGCCTGCACGCCGCGTGGGGCGCACGCCGGGGTTGGTGGCCTCGTCGTCGCGCGGGGGTGGCGCCGACGCCGCTGCCATGCACCCATCCGGAGCAACAATCCTCCCCGGCGCAGACGACGCGCCCGGGCCACGGATGTCCGGCAGGGTCATGCCGCGGAGACTACGTCACCGGCCTGCGCGGACAATGCCATAGTGCGCGCGCGGTCGGTGCCGCGTGGCGAAGGCTGCGCATCGCTTGGCTTGCGCGTGCGCAGCGCGCGGATTCAGCGCGCGGGCAGCACGTGCACAAGAAACAACAGGAAATGACACACGCTGCCGCCGAGCACGAACAGGTGCCAGATGGCGTGGCTGTAGGGCAGGCGTTTCCACACGTAGAAGATCACGCCCGCGGAGTAGGTCGCGCCGCCCGCGACGAGCAGCGCGACGCCGCCGGCCGGGAGGCTGGCCAGGATCTGTCCGAACATGAGCACGCTGATCCAGCCCATCGCGAGATAGGCGACGAGCGAGAGCCGCCGCCAGCGCCGGCCCGCGACGAACTCCAGGATGCATCCCGCGATGGCGATACCCCAGACGATGCCGAAAAACGTCCAGCCCGTCGCGCCGCGCAGGGTCACGAGCAGCAGCGGGGTGTACGAGCCGGCGATGAGCAGGTAGATGGCCGCGTGGTCGAGCCGCTGGAGCACGCGCTTGGCCGCGGGTGCGGGGATGCTGTGGTAGAGCGTGCTCGCGAGATACAGCGCGACGAGCGTCGTCCCGTAGATCGAAAAAGCCGTCACGCGCCACGGGTCGCCCGTGCCCGCGGCCATGACCACGAGCACGACGAGCGCCGCGACCCCGAGCCCCGCGCCCACACCGTGCGTGACGGCGTTGGCGATCTCCTCGCCGAGCGGGTAGGGCCGTGAGCCGGCCTGGTTCGTGTCGTGCGCCATCGCCGCCCAGCCATAACCGCGCGCGCGTCGGATGCGAGCCGAACGGAGTCGGATCGCCGCGTGAGCCAGGCCCTGCCGGACCGGCACCGGGCGCGCCGAGACTTGCCTCGCCCGTGTGGGGCGGTAGTTTGCCGCGTCCTTTTCCGACCCGCCATGCCTGAGGCCCCAGACACCCGCGCCGCGGCAGACTCCGCCGTCCAGAGGCACATCGCGGCGGAAGAACGCGTCGCGCGCGGGCTCGTCGCGGCGCATCGCGCGCGGCTCGACTGGTTGCTGCGCGTGCCGGTGTGGGCGGAGTTGATCGAGCAGGGGATGGCCGCGCTGGACCTGCCGGGAAGGCGCCAGGGCATCCGGCTGGAGGCGGCGCTCGGCGCGCTCGCGCTCGAGCACAAGCACCAGCTCGTGCGCTGGGTGGCGCAGCATTTCGCCCATCACCTGAGCCGCATCGTGGCGCAGGGCATCTGCCGCGTGGTCGGGCTCGAGCGGTTTTCCGAGATCGACCTGGAAAACACGCTGACCCTGCGGCAGTGGGGCCGGCTGCGCGAGGCCATGCTCTTCCGTCTCGCCCGCGAGCACGCGCGCTACAAGCACGCGCAGCAGCTCCTCTTCATTAACCACAGCGCGCAGGTCGACGCCCTCGTCGCCGCGATCGTCTTCGCGCCTGCGCACCGCGCCGACTGTGTGCAGGAGGGCCGCGTCGCGCTCCTGCACGCGATCGACCGCGTGGATACCGACGGCGATTTCGCCGCCTACGCCGCCTGCTGGATCCGGCGCGCCGTGCGCAACCACCTCGTGCGCCAGCGCCTGCCCGTGCATGCGCCGGTCAATCTCATCGTCCGGGCCACCGCGGCCCGCGCCGCGGACGACGCGGCTGGCGCCGCCGCGCCCGACCGGCCGCAGGCCGAGACCGACGAGCGGCTGCGCGCCGTGCTGCTCGAGATGCTCCGCCACCCGGCGGTCTCGCTCGACCGCGAACCTGAAGCCGGCGAGGTGCCGGTGGCCGAGACGCTGGCCGATGCCGCGGCCGAGTGTCCGGCGCGCGCGGCCGATCGCGCCGATCTGCGCGACCTCGTGGCGCGCGGGCTTGACGCCCTCACGGACAAGCAGCGCGAGGTCCTCGTGCAGCGCTTCGGCCTGGCGGGAGGCGCGCCGCGCACGCTGGCGGAGATCGCCCGGGGCGCGGGGATCTCGCACCAGCAGGTGAGCATGCGCGAGCGCCGCGCGCTCCAGCGCCTTGAAAGCACGCTGGCGTCGGCCGTTGCCGAATACGATGGCGCGCGCTGAGGCCGGGCGTTTCAGATCAACCACGGATGATCACGGATGGACACGGATGCCCTGCCGGCCTCGGCGATCATCGCGTGAACGCCGCGGTCCTGCCCGGAGTCATCCCGCCCGCATGAACCCGGCTGACCTCCACGCCGCCATGACGGAGGCGACCTGGTGAGCGCCGCCGCGCCGCGCCGCCTCGGCGTGATGGGCGGGAGTTTCGATCCCGTGCACCTCGGGCACATGATCGCCGCGCAGGACGCGCGCGAGGCCCTGGGGTTGGACCGCGTGATCTTCATGCCGGCGGCGCATGCGCCGCTGAAGGACGCGGCCCCGCGCGTGAGCGATGCGGTGCGGCTCGAGCTGTTGCGCGCGGCGGTGGCGGGCGATCCGGCGCTCGAGGTGTCGGCACTCGAGCTGGAGCGCGGGGGCGTGAGTTACACCATCGACACCGCCCGGGCGCTGCGCCATGCGCATCCCGTGGACTCGCTTTTCTGGATCATCGGCACCGACCAGGCCGCCCGGCTCGCGCAATGGCGCGAGATCGGCGCGCTCGGCGCGCTCGTCCAGTTCATCGTGCTGACCCGGCCCGGCCACGCGGCCCCGGCGCAGGCCGCGCCCGCGGGCGTGACGCTGCATCCGGTCACGGCCCACGCCGTGGAGATCAGCTCGAGCGAGATCCGCGCGCGCCTCGCCGCCGGTCGGCCGGTGCGCTGGTTCCTGCCGGCGCCCGTCGCCGACCGGATCGAAGCCGGACACCTTTACCGCTAATCAGCAAAGCCCAGAGCATGGCCACCAAGCGCAAGACCAACCCCCAGGATACCGCCGCCCGGCAGCTGATGAAACAGCTCTGCCAGGCGCTCGACGACAAGAAGGCCGAGGATCTCGTGGTGCTCGATGTGAGCAAGCAGTCGTCGATCACCAACTACCTCGTGATCGCCACCGGCACGTCCGAGCCGCACCTGCGTGCGCTGCGCGGCGAGCTGCGCCGCATCGTCAAGGAGACGCACACCGACGTGATCGGCGTCGACTCCGAGGACGGCAGCGGCTGGACCGTGGTCGACGCGTTCGACGTGATGGTCCACGTGCTCACGCCGGACAATCGGCGTCGTTACCGATTGGAGACGCTCTGGGGCGACGCCGAGGCCGTGAACTGGAAGCGCATCGGCGCCACGCGCAAGAAGGCCGCCGCGAAGAAGTCCGCGGAGGCGTGACCGCGTCGCGGAGTGCGACCGGGCCCGCGCCGCAGGCGTGGGCCGCGTGACTCACGAGCCGGGCGCGGGATCGAGTCCGGCGTGCGCCCCGTCGCGCGGGGCCTCGTCGCCGACGACGGGCCACCAGATGTTAAACGTCGCGCCCGCACCGCGGATCGACTGCACGCGGATCGTGCCGCCGGCCTTGTTGAGCATCGACCAGGCCGTCGCCAGGCCGAGCCCGGTGCCGCGGCCCACTTCCTTGGTGGAAAAGAACGGCTCGAAGATGCGCTCCTTCGTCGCCGCATCCATGCCGACGCCGTTGTCCTCGACGAGGAGTTCGATCCAGCCGCACGTGCCGGGCGGGCCGTGGGGGATGTCGGGGGCGGTCGGCCCCGCGTGGTGGCGCGCGGCCACGCGCAGGCGCGGACTCCAGGTGTGCGGATCGGCCTCGGTCGACTCGAGCCGCTCCTGGAGCGCGTCGCGGGCGTTGATGAGCAGATTGAGCAGCACCTGTTGCAGGTCGGTCGCGCTGCCGCGCGGGCGGGGCAGGTCCGCCGGCATGTCCTGCTCCCAGTGGATACGCCGGTCGAGGGTGGGCCGGACCAGGGCGGCGCAATTTTCCGCGATGGCGGCGACGTCGATCGACTCGGTGCGGCCGGCGTCGCGGCGGCCGAAGGTGAGCAGCCGGCGCGTGAGGTCGGCGCCGCGCCGTGTCGCGTCGATCATCACGTCCATGGTCTCGCGCAACTCGGCGTCGTCGGAGCGGCGCGTCCTCAGGTCGCTCGCGTGGAGCAGGAGCGGGGACATGAGGTTGTTGAATTCGTGCGCGATCCCGCCGACCAGTTCGCCGATGGCGCGCAGGCGGCGTCCCTGGGCGACCTCCTCGCCGGTGCGTTTGCGCTCGGTGATGTCCTCGAGCACGACGCACAGGCGCGCCTCGCCGCCGGCCGGCGCGCCGAGCGCGACGCGCACGGTGTCGAGCACGACCTTGCGGGTGCCGTCGACGAGTTGTTCGGCATGGATCGGCGCACCGGGCTCCGGCCAGGCGGCGGTCCAGGCGCGTGCGAGCGCGCGCCACCCGGCCGGCCAGGACAGTTCCTCGATCGCGCGCCCGAGATCGCCATCGCTCGCGGCGAGTCCGGGCAGCGAGCGCGCGTGGCTGTTCATCGCCACGAGCCGGGTCGCGCCGAAACGCCGGCCGAAGACGACGATTCCCACCGGGATGTTTTCATACAACGCGCGCAGCATCTCGGCCTGGCCGGCGATCTCGGCAGCCTGGTGTTGCAGCCGGCGGTGCATCCGCCGCTGCCGCACGAGGGCCCAGCAGGCGAAGAGCGAGAATCCGCCCAGCACCCAGGCGGCCCATTGCACGACCTGCTGTCGGCTGATCATCGGTGCATCGATCCCGACGAACCAACTCTGGTAGATGTGGTCGTAACGACCGCTGCTGTGCACGAGGGCGAGGGCCTCGTTGAGCCGCGCGAGCAGGTCGGCGTCGCCCTCGCGCACCGCGAAGCAGTGACGCACGTCGTAGCCCGTGAGGGGTTCGCCGAGAATCTCGAGCCCGCGCAGCCGTTCCTCGCGGATCACCGAGAGCGCGGTCAGTCGGGAAAGAAACGTCGCGTCGCAGCGGCCGTCGCGCACGAGGCGCAGCGCCGCCGCCGGCGTGGCCGCGAACTCGATGTCCATGCCCAGCCCCTGGTCGCGGACGAAGGCGAGCGCCGTGCTGCCCACGCCCACGACCGCGAGCCGGCCGCCGCGCAGGTCGCGAAACGACGCGAAGCGCTCGCGCCGTTCCGACGCGATGAAGAGCGCGCCCTGGAGCCGGAGATACGGCACGCTGAAGTCGGCATAGGCCTCGCGCTCCGCCGTGTGGCTGAAGAGCTGGAGCGCGTCGACGGATCCGCCGCGCAGCATGTCGGTGAGATCTGGAGACGGACGCGTCTCGAAGCGCACCTCCACGCGCATCTCGGCCGCGACCGCCCGCATCAGCTCGGTGGCGAATCCGGTCAGCTCGCCCTTCCGGTCGACAAACGAGTAGGGAAAACTGTCCGACGGCGCGCCGACCACGATCGGACTCGCGCGGCCCGGCGCCTCTGGTTGCGCCCGCGCCACCGCGCCCGCCAGCGTGCCCAGGACGCACGCGAACACGAGCGTGCGTCTGCATCCTGCGATGCCGGGGCGTGGGGTCATCGGCGAGCATGAGAACCGATCCGACCCCGGCCGTGTCAATCCCGCGGATGCGGCGGCGCGCCGGTGCGCGGGATTTGGCGTGCGCGGCGCGGGCGTTGCGCCAAGCGTGCCGGCATGGCTTGCAGCGAGCACATGATCGTGCGGCAGATCGAGTTCGTCGACACCGACATGGCCGGGATCATGCACTTCTCGAACTACTACCGCATGATGGAGGCGGCGGAGACCTCGCTCTTCCGCAGCCTCGGCCTGCCGCTCTTCGAAGAGTGCGAGGGCCGGCTGGTCGGCTGGCCGCGCGTGCGCTCCCGCTGTGATTACCACGCGCCGGTGCGGTTCAACGACGTCGTCGAGGTGCACCTCTTCGTGAAGGAGATCCGCACGCACGCGCTGAACTTCTTCTTCCGCTTCCGCAAACGCCGGCCCGACGGCACGCGCGAGGCCGTGGCGCGCGGGGAACTCACCACCGTCTGCGCCACCCTCGATCCGACCACGCAGGCGATCGTCACCGTGCCGCTGCCGGCGGTGGTGCGCGCCCAGCTCGAGGTCGCGCCGAAGATCGCTTACCGCGCATGAGCGCACCGCCGCCACTCCCGGCCGCCGACGCGGTGCGCGCCGCCGCGGCGCGCGCGGTGGCGCGGGCCGCGGGCGTGGCAAAGGTCTCGTCGCTCACCATGCTCGTTCTCGGCGGGCTCTCGCTGCTCGTGAGCCTCCCGCGACCGTTGAGCGCCGGATTCGCGATCTCGGTCGCGGTCGTGATCAACGGCTGCATCGAGCGGCGCTTCGGCCGCCGGCTCGCCGCGTATGACCCGGTCGCGCCGTCGCGGCTGGCGCTCAACCAGATCGCGCTCGGGCTCGAGGTGCTCGCGTACGCGGCCTGGCAGGCACGCGCCATCGGCCCGGAGCAACTCGACGCCGTGCTGCGCCGCCCGCTCGTCGCCCAGGTGCTGGCCGCGCTCGACCCGGAGGTGGTGCGGCAGATGCTGGAGCAACTGCCCGCCGCGGTCGGCGTGGTCTACTGGATCGTCGGAGCGGGGACCCTCCTGGGTTGCGCCGCGACGGCGGTGTATTACTTCTCCAGATCGCGCGCGCTGCGCGTGCTTGGCGGCCAACTCTGACACGTTTTCCTCATGAAGTTCCCAGCGATCCTCCTTCCCTTCGTTGTCGCAGGCGCCCTGTCCGGCTTGTGCGGATGCTCGAGCATGGAATACGCGGTGCGCGAACAGTTCGGTCAGCACAAGCGCGAGCTCCTCGTCGACCGCGTGGGCGACGCGAAGGAGAGCCAGGAGGCGGCGAAGACCGAGTTCGTCGAGGCGCTCGTGAAGTTCAAGGCCGTGACCGGCTACAAGGGCGGCGCGCTCGAGGCCAAGTACGACGAGATCAAGGAGACCTACGACGACTGCGTCGCGCGCGCCAAGGATGTGAGCACACGCATCGCCGCGATCGAGGACGTGGCCGGGGCGCTCTTCAAGGAGTGGGAGGGCGAGATCGAGCAGTACTCGTCCGCCAGCCTGCGGCAGGTGAGCGAGCGCCAGCTGGCGCAGACGCGCGCGGGCTACGAAAAACTCGTCGCCGCCATGCGCACGGCCGAGGGCCGGATGAAGCCGGTGCTCGCGACCTTCAAGGACCAGGTGCTTTTCCTGAAGCACAACCTCAACGCCCAGGCCGTCGCCTCGCTGGGCGGAGTCACGGCCGAGTTGCAGGGCGACATCGACGCGCTCATCCGCGACATGCAGATCGCGATCGATGGTGCCAATCGCTTCATCGAGCAGATGCAGGCGCAGCAGGCGACGGGCGCGTGAGTGACGGGTGCCGGGTGCCGAACCGGAGCTCGGGAGACGTTTCGCGAATCAAGCCTGACGTTCGTCGCTCGTCACGCGACACGCGTCACGTCGATCTCATGGCTTCCCGCGCTTCTTGATCATCTTGAGCGCATCCTCGCGGATGAGGCGGCGCACGTACCAGTTCTCCGCGAGTTCGACAGCCTTGTCCCAATCCTCCTCGGTGGGATGGGGGTAGTCCTGCCAGGGCGTGTGGCGTCCGCGCTGGCAGCGCCAGATCAGCTTGTGGCCGAACTTCTCGAGTTGGACCCGATACTTTTTCCCGTCCTCGTCGCGATTCCACCAGCCGAGTTCCATGGCGTGTTGTTGAAACTCCGAACCGGACGAAGATCGAGACTCGAAACGCGAAATCCTTCCGGCCGGTCCGTTGGTCGCGTAGCCGCGGACGGTGCGCGGTGTTCCGGCGGTCGGGTGTTCCGTTGGTCGGTTTTCCGGGGTCGGGCGTTCCGTGGGTAGGGCGAGGCCTCTGGCCGAGCCGCGCGAACGGCGAGCGCACGGTGGCGGCTCGGCCTGAGGCCGAACCCGACCGCGAGACCGACGTCGTTCGTTCTCCGTTTTCGGTGATCGAGCCACGGGCGGCGGATCTCTGACTTCTGCCCTCCGCCCACCGCCAAACCGCCCACTGTCCGCCGGTCAACGGCCTGCGGCTCGGCCTGAGGCCTCGCCCTACCTCGGAGCCGCGTGGATCGAGCCGCGTGGATCAGACCGGGCGCAGGCCCCTGGCCTCGATCATGGCCGCGGCTTTTTCGACGACCTGCTCGAGCGAGAGATGCGTGGAGTCGATGGCGATCGCTCCGGGCGGGCAGACGAGCGGGGCCGTCTTGCGCGTGGAGTCGAGCTTGTCGCGCTCGTGGATCTGGTCGACCTGGCCCTCGGCGGCGCGGCGGCCGGCGCGGGCCTCGGGCGAGGCCTCGAGGAAGAAGCGCAGGTCGGCGTCGGGAAAGATCACCGAACCGATGTCGCGTCCTTCCATCACGAGCCCGGCGAAGCGATGGGCGCGCGCGACCGCAGCCTGCCCGCGCTGGTATTCAAGAAGGAACTTCCGCACGGCCGGCATCGCGGCGAAGCGCGAGACGTTTTCATTCACCTGCGCGCTGCGGATCTCCTCCCCCGGCGTCCAGTCGCCGATCTGCATCCTCGCACTGCGGCCCTCCACGCGCGTGCCGGGCGCGAGCCGCGGGAGCGCGGCCTGCACGCCCGCCTCGTCGTGGGGCGCGAGCCCGGCCTCGAGGAGCTTGAAGGTGATGGCGCGGTAGAACGACCCCGTGTCGACGTGCATCAGGTGAAAGCGGGCACTGAGCGCGCGCGCGGTCGAGGACTTGCCGGAGGCGGCGCCGCCGTCGATGGCGATGACGAGAAAGGGAGGCTTGTCGGAGTCTGCCATGCGTTCAGGGGGCGAGCGAATCGAGGCGGACGCGCTCGAGGGTTTCGAAGAAGTTCGGAAAGGTCTTCGCGCACACCTTCGGGTTCTTGATGGCGAGCCACGGGCGGCCGTCGCCGCGCAGGTCGTGGCAGCCGAGGATCCCGAAACTCATGGCGAAGCGATGGTCGCCATAGGTCTCGATCTGCACGTCGCGGTGCAGCGGCCGCGGGCGGATGGTGATCGCATCGTGTTCCTCGTGGACGTCCTGGCCGAGTCGCCGCAGCTCCGTCGCCATCGCGGAGACGCGGTCGGTCTCCTGCTTGCGCGTGTGCGCGATGCCACGGATGTGCGTCTCTCCCTCGAGGAGCGGCGCGATGGCCGCGAGGGTGAGGAAGGTGTCGGAGATGGCGTGAAAGTCGTCGCGCACCGCGCGGCGCGCGCCGCCGCGCGGGAAGGTGCAGCGCGTGCCCGAGGGGGTTGACTCGATCGTCGCGCCCACCGGCGCGAGGCGATCGGCGAAGGCCGCATCGCCCTGGAGCGACGGACGCGCGAGCCCGGGCAGGTCGACCGACCCGCCCGTGACGAGCGGCAGCGCGAGGAAGTAGCTCGCGGCCGAGGCATCGGGCTCGACCACGTAGTCGCCTCCATCGGAGCGATACGGCCGGCCGTGCGGCGGTTCGACGAGGAGGCCGTCGTCGGACACGCGCGCCGGCGCCTGGCCGAACTGCTCCATCATGCGCAGCGTCATCGTGACGTATTCACGGCGATAGCCCGGATCGGTCAGCCGGATCTTCACCGCGCCGTCGGCGAGCGGCGCGACCATGAGCAGCGCGGAGAGCAGCTGGCTGCTCTCGGTGGCATCGAGCGAAGCCTCACCGCCGCGCAGCCCGCGCGCCTCGATCACGAGCGGGAAACAACCCCGGGCCGAGGTGATCGCGGCGCCGAGCGACTCGAGAGCGTCGAGCAGGCCCTTCATCGGGCGCCGGCGCATCTGCTCCACGCCGTCGAGCGCGAAGCGCCCGGCCGGCGCGAGGCAGCACAGAGCCGTGAGAAACCGCGCCGCCGTGCCCGCGAGCCCGACGAAGAGCTCGGCCGAGCGCACGCGGATCGTGCCGGCTCCACCCTGGACCGTGATCGTGGCCTGCGCGGCGTCCTCCGTCACCAGAAACCCGAGACGCCGCAGCGCCCCGGCCATGATCGCGGTATCCTCGCTGAAGAGCGCGCCGCGCAGCGTCGTCGTGCCGCCGCCGAGTGCGGCGAGGAGCATCGCGCGGTTGGTGATGCTCTTCGAGCCGGGCAGGCGCACGGTCGCGCGTGCCGGCCGGCTGAAGGGAACGATGGGAAGCGGATCAGTCACGCGAGGTCGAAGAACCGGGCTGGGAAAGCACGAGGATCGAGGTAGGGCGCGCTCTCCGAGCGCGCCGCGAACCTCACGCGGCTCACGCGGCGGGCTCGGAGAGCCCGCCCTACCTTCAGCCATGGAATCCGAAGGCGTATGGCCGGAATCGGGGATCGGTCGTGGGTGGGCCTCATCAGCGCAGGCCGGTGCGGTACTCGCGGCCGCGTTCGAGGATGGCGCGGACGGCGAACATGTCCTGGTTGGCGAGCGCGGCGCGAAAGGCCGCGAGCTCGTCCTCGAAGGCCGAGAGGGTGCGCAGCACCTCCTCGCGGTTTTGCTCGAAGATCGCGCGCCAGAGATCGGCGTCGCTCGCGGCGATGCGCGTGGTGTCGCGCAGGCCGTTGCCCGCGAGATCGCGCCAGCGCGGGTCGCGGCGCGCGAGCAGGCTGCACAGCGTCGAGGCGATGACGTGGGGCAGGTGGCTGACGTGCGCGACGATCTCGTCGTGCCGTTCTGGAGACTCCGTCGCGACCACGGCATCGAGCGCGCGCCAGAAGGCGACGACGCGGTCGAGCGCGGCCGCGTCGGTCTCGTGCAGCGGCGTCACGAAACACGGACGTCCGCGGAAAAGATCCGCCTCGGCGTGCGTGTGCCCGGTGCGGTCGGAGCCGGCCATCGGATGCGAGCCGACAAAACGCGCGTGCCCGGCGAGCAGGCCATGGCTGCGGCGGCAGATCGCGCTCTTCACGCTGCCGACATCGGTCACGATCGTGCCGGGCGCGAGGGCAGGGCGGATCTGTTCGACCAGTGGCACGATGTGGTCGACCGGTGCGCAGATCACGACGAGCTCGCTGCCGCGCACCGCCTCCGGGGCGGAGTCGAACACCGTGTCGCACCACGGGCAGTCCTTCAGGGCGGCGCGGGTTTCGGCGCGGCGCGACCACACGGCGATGTGCCGGGCCACGCCGCGCGAGCGGGCGGCCATGGCCACCGAACCGCCCAGCAGGCCGGGCGCGAGAACCGTGATCGAGGCAAACACGCGGGGGTTTTGACAGGGAAGAAAACCGGTTGTCCAGAACAACGCCGTCGGTGTTTTTGGAGTGCCGTGGTTGGGTGTGGGGCTCTCGTCGGTGACGCGGCGCGGATGGTCGGGCGAAACGGATCGGGGCGAGCCGGTCGGAGCGCGCGGCTGGAGAGAGTCATGGCCTTCGTCGTTTATTTCCGCAGGTCGTGCGCGCTCTCCGAGCGGGCCGAGTCGCCGAAGTGTCCTCGCGGCGGATTCGGCCTGCCCGGCGTAGCTCGCAGAGCGAAGATTGGAGATCCCGCCCTACCTGGGAAACCTGGACGACTGAAGTGGATGACACGCGCGATAGCGTGTCTTCAAACCCTTCGTCCGCCCCTCGCGTCTTGTCTGGAGTGGAGGGCCGGGCTCCTGCCCGGCCGCGATCGCGGAGCGGCACACGCTCATCGGTGTGGGTTCGCGGCGGCGTGGGAGCGTCGCCCTTGTTGCTCCACTCGTGAACTGAGGTTTGACGAAACGCCTTAAGCGCCGCCGCCGCCGAGCTTGAGGATCGCGGTGTAGTGCGCCCGGGTCAGCGGCATCACGGAGAGGCGGCTCTGTCGGATGAGGGCGATGTCCTTGAGCACGGACGAGGCCTTGATCGCGGTGAGCGGCACGGGCGACTTCAGCGGCGCGACGGCCTCGAGTTCGACGGCGGACCAGTCGCCCTCGTCGGGTTCGGCCGTCGGGTCGGGAAACGCCTCCTTCGTGACTCGCGCGATGCCGGCCACCGACTTCGGACCGACGCTTTCGTAGAAGAGCACGAGGTCGCCGGCCTTCATCGCGCGCAGATGCAAGCGCGCCGCGAAGTTGCGCACGCCGGTCCAGGCCGTGCGTTTGTCGGTGACGAAAGTGTCCCACGAATACGCCTCGGGTTCCGATTTGACCAGCCAGTGATTCATGCTCGGATGCGACGCATGCCCGATCCTGAAGTCGACCCGGAAGTCCAGCGCCGGGCGGACCGCCACCTGCTCATCCTCCAGATCGTGATGGCCGTCGGCATCGTCGCGCCGATCCTGCTCTGGTGGTTCTTCGGGCGGGGCTGACGCGCAGGGTCTGCGCGCGCCGTCACGGCCTCGTCACGGGCCGTCGCTTGACACTCCCGGGGGCGGTGGCTACGCCAAAGGACCGAGATGGAGGCCGTACTTGACCAACCGGTGCTGGTGCTCAATCGCCTGTGGCAGGCTGTGAATGTCGTGGGCGCGCGGCGGGCGTTTTCACTCGTCGCCCGGGGGCATGCCTCCGTCGTGCATCTCGACGACGACGACTACCGCACCTTCTCGATGCTCGACTGGATCGACTTCTCCTCGAGCAACCCGCCGATCGACGAACTCGAGGTCGTGCACACGCCGCGCCATCGCATCCGCGTGCCGCGCGTCATCCTCCTCTCGATCTTCGACAAGCTGCCGCGCAAGGAGCTGAAGCTCACGCGCAACAACGTCTTCGAGCGCGACGGCGACCGCTGCCAGTACTGCGGCCACGTCTTCGACCGACGCGAACTCAACCTCGATCACGTCATCCCGCGCCATTACGGCGGCAAGACGACGTGGGAAAACGTCGTGTGCTCGTGCATCAAGTGCAACACGCGCAAGGCCAACCGTCTCCCGCACGAGGCGAACATGCGTCTGGTGCGCAAGCCGGTGCGCCCGAAGTGGCGCCCGGTCATCAGCCTCGTCGTCGGCCGCCCCGGCTCCGAGCACTGGAAGCATTTCCTCGATCTCGCCTACTGGAACGTCGAACTCGACGAGTGAGGGTGGGCCGGTGGTCGGTGGACGGTGTTCCGTGGATCGAGGTAGGGCGAGGCCTCTGGCCGAGCCGCGCGAACGGCGTGCGTACGATCGCGGCTCGGCCA
>Ga0315910_10001276_pt1 | contig 23401 bp, 23 predicted proteins | sample EdamamesoilMG_FD_204470 | JGI IMG/M metagenome (GOLD analysis project Ga0315910, IMG submission 204470) | Garden soil microbial communities collected in Santa Monica, California, United States - Edamame soil | ecosystem: Environmental > Terrestrial > Soil > Garden | place: USA: California... | reverse complement strand
CCGCACGCTGAGGAGGATGATCCGGACATCCCGCTGCGCGATTGGGACATCCTCAAGAGCGGGATCTTCATGGCTCAGATGCGAGCTGCCAACCCCGAGACGTGGAACACGTTGCTGACTCGGCCGGGGTTCGGACTGGGATTGGAACTGGAAATCCGCCTTAACGGCATCCAATTGTCCAGCAGCAAGGACCACGCTGCCCGGACGCAAGAGGAGTTGCTTGGCAGGCGCGCTTGCGTTCTCGCCAGCAAGTCGATTCTCGCATGGCGGGCCTGCAACCCGGGCCTACCGGAGCCACCCACGATCGACCCACAGATGGAGATCGAGCAACAGATCCTCACCTACCTGCATTGGTGCATCAATGCTGGTCGATCGCCCCATGACCTCCCCGTGCCGTCGTGGGCCGCGAAGAGCCTCAATCGCCTTGACCGCCAACTCCGAATGCTCGGGGCAGTGGAGGGTCCCGAGGATGGCTACACACGCGCCCGACACTCACCCAGCGAAGGCGTGCGGCAGGATCCCGGGGCTGAGGATCATGCTGAGGCTCAGGCGCGGGGAAAGGCGCGGAAGACCGCACGTCCGCGAGGGCGTCCTCCGACTGGAGACCCCAAGCAGGATGAACGCATCTTTGAGCTAAGGCGACGCAGGAAGCTGACCTTCGCCGAGATTGGAGACAAGCTGCACATGTCGGGCGAAGATGCGAAGCGAGCGGCCGAGAGGCACCGGAAGCGGATCCGGCCGAGGTAGGTGACATCTGTTGTGCTACGGATGCCCGGAACAAATGGGTGTCAAGCTCCGACGATTTCTTCCTTTTTTCCGCGCATCGAGCGCAAGTCCTTGCTGTGACTGCGATGCGTGCACTGTCATTGGTTTCCTGAATTGTTCCTCGCCTCGGCGGCCTTAGCGTTCCGCAATCACCCTGAAGATCTCTGTTGTTCCCGCGCCGATGCGGGCAGACGACAGGAGACATTTGGTGATCACGAACTTGTTGGCCGCAGCCGATCGCGGGGAGCGCCGCTGGCGCTGCCTGACGTGTCCGAAAACGAAATGGCCCGGGTTGCCCTCTGGGGGCACGAGGGCGGTGGAAGATCACGGCGAGGAGACCGACCGTGGATCCTAGTTGCGCACCGACCATCCGCCCCCGGCTCGACGCCCTACCGCGGGAGCTGAAATCGCTGCCCCATTGGGTCGCATGGAAGCTCGAACCGACGCGGAAGCCCGGCGGCAAGCCGGTCAAGTTGCCGATCAACCCCAGGACCGGCGGGGCGGCCAAGTCCACCGATCCGGAAACCTGGTCCTCGCTGGATCATGCATGGGACCGCATGGAGAGCGATCAGCTCGCCGGCATCGGGCTCGTTGTGACCAAGGAACTCGGGATCGTTGGCCTCGATCTGGACCACTGCGTGGATCCCAAGACCGGCGCCATCGAGTCCTGGGCGAACGAGATCGTCGAGCGTCTCGACAGCTACACGGAGACCTCCCCCTCGGGCACTGGTTTGCGCATCCTCCTTCGCGCCGAGCTGCGATCCAAGCGCAATAGGAAGGGCAACTTCGAGGTCTACAGCCACGCACGTTACCTCACGATCACCGGCGCGGTCGTCGGCACGCCGAGCACGGGGATTCAGCCCAGGCAAGCGGAACTTGACGCTGTCGTCTCGAAGATGTTCGCCGGTGCCGATGCGTCCGGGGAAGTCCGCGCTACCCATAGCCTCCGCTCACCGCAACCCGCCTATGAATGCGATCTCGGCGACGACGCCCTGATCGAAACGGCATCGAAGGCGAAGAACGGCGCGAAGTTCACAGCGCTGTTCGGTGGTGACAGTTCGGCGTTCGACTCCCACAGCGAAGCGGATCTCTCGCTGTGCAGCCAGCTCGCCTTCTGGACTGGTGGCGACGCAACGCGCGTGGATCGACTGTTCCGACGCGGTGGCCTCATGCGCGGCAAGTGGGACGAAGGGCGCGGCGCAACGACCTACGGCCAGCAGACGATCGCGAAGGCGCTCGCGGGGAAGGGCGAGTACTACAAGCCGAAGCGCGGGCGAGAGCGCACCACTACATCGAACAAGTTCACCGCCACCGACACGCGAAACGCAGAACGTCTAGCCGAGAGCGTCAAGGGCAAGCTGAAGTACTGCGGGCACACCAACGAGTGGTTGAAGTGGGACGGGACGCGATGGCGCGTCGATCACGCGAACGCAGCACTGAATGCGACGAAGGGTGTGATTCATGCCATCCTCGATGAATCGCTAAAACTGGCGGACCCCGATTCCACGAAGGCGCTCGCGACGTTTGCAGTATCCAGCGCGCGCGCGGAGCGCCGGAAGGCGATGGTGGAGCTGGCGAAGTCTGAGCCGGAGCTCGCCGTCGCCCCCGAACAGCTCGATGCGGACGGCCACCTGCTCAATTGCACGAATGGGACGCTGGACTTGGACACGTTCACGTTGCGGCCGCACAAGCCCGACGACCTGATCACCAAGCTCGTCCCAACCGCGTTCAACCCGAAGGCGAAGGCGCCCCAGTGGGAGGTCTTCCTCGAACGTGTGCTGCCGCAACTCGAGGTGCGGCTTTTCCTGCAACGATTTCTGGGACACGCGCTGACCGGCGACCAGGGCGAACAGATCCTCGTGATCTTGATCGGCGGCGGCGCGAACGGAAAGAGCACGCTGCTGATGGTATTGCAGGCGGTCCTCGGCATCGACTACGTGATCCAGTGCGCGCCCGACCTACTGGTGCTTCGGCGAGACCATGCCCATCCCACAGAACTCGCCGACCTGAAGGGCGCGAGATTCGCATTCTGCACCGAGCTTGGCCAGGACTGCCGCCTGGACGAAGAGCGCGTGAAGCGTCTGACCGGCGGCGACCCAATCCGTGCGCGGCGCATGAAGCAGGACTTCGTCCAGTTCAACCCCACGCACCACTTCGTCGTCGCCGCGAATCACCTGCCCATTATCCGCGGCAGCGATCACGCGATCTGGCGTCGCGTTCGAGTCGTGGGCTTCGACATCACGATCCCTAAAGGCGAGCGCGATCTCCGCCTCGTTGAGAAGCTCATTGCCGAGCGAGAGGGCATCCTGGCCTGGTTGGTCGAGGGCACGCGGCAGTGGCACGCCGGTGGCTTGACCGCCCCGGAGAGCGTCCAGCGCAGCACGGAGTCGTACCGGTACGAGATGGATGTCGTAGCTCAGTTCCTCTCCGAGCGCTGCTACGCCCGGCCGGGCTCGCGGGTGCAGGCCGCCACGCTGTACTCGGCCTACCGGTCGTGGGCGGAGGCGAACGCGCACGAGATCCTGACCTCGACTGCCTTCGGCAAGGAACTTGTCGCTCGCAGGCTCGAGAAGCGGAAATCGAATGGCACGACCGTGTACCTCGATATCGCGCTGGGCGCCCCCGCAAATGGCGTTGGGGGAGGGTTGGGGAGGGTCTGCGAGTCAGAAGCCCCATGGAACCCTCATGAAAGGGACAAGCGCGCAAACCCTCCCCAACCCTCCCCAGCGCCCGCAGCGGGAACGGCAACTCGGGCGTTGAAAGTCGATGGGGGCGAGGCGGTCGAGCTTGCGGGAGTTGACGCTCGCGGACACGAACCCGAGCACAGTGACGGGCAGGTGTTCGATGCGTAATTTCCCGACGGTCACACGCGTGCAGTTCACCCCGGCCCGCAAGGGCGACCGCGACTCGGGACTGCTGGGGTACGTCGTGGTCGAGCTGGACGACATGCTCGAGTTCGACGGGTTCACGCTACGGCGCACGACCCTGGGCGAGCACCGCATCTCCTTCCCCGCGCGCAAAGACGGTCACGGGCGTCACCATGCCATCGTCCGCCCGGTGCGAGCCGAAGCGCGGCAGTCGATCGAGCAGCAGATCCTCGCCGAACTTCGTCGGCAAGGAGTGCTGCCGTGACCGCCGAAAGGGACCTCCTAGCGTCGCATGATGGCGGCAATGCGAGCGCGGAGAGGATCCTCGACGCCGAGGATGCGCCTGAACTCCTCGCGCAGATCACCAGGCAACTCGCCGACGCCGTAACCGGCCTCCAACAACTCGCACAGATCCTGCGGAAAGACCTTGGCTACCTCGGCGACGGCGAGCAATCACACGTCTCGAACGGACTCGCTCGGACGCGCGCATCCACGCCGCGATCCGGGTCGCCGAAGTCCACGCCCGCGCAATACCTCTCGCTCCAGGACCTGGCCGTCATGCTGCACCTCGATACGCGCTCGCTTCGTCGCTTGCGCCGCGACCCGACGCAGAAGTTCCCACAGCCCCGCCGCTTCGGCCGCGCGTTGCGCTGGCAATCCGACGAGGTCGTGGCCTGGACCGAGCGCCAGAAGGAGCGGCCATGAGCACCAGCACGAGAATGCGCATGCTTGGGCCGGGCAAGCTCGAGCGCATCGAAGTCAGTCGCGACCGCTTCATGTGGCGCTTCACGTACACGAACGCGCAGCGCCGCCGCGAGCGCCACAACCTCTCCAGCGACCGCCGCGCCGCCGAGATGATGTCGCGGGAGCTGGTGCGCAAGCGCGACATGGCGCTGGCGGGGCTCGGCATGATCGACGGCCAGAACGAGCGCCTGCTCGACATCCTGGAGAAGTACGTCGCCGACCTGCGCGGACGCGCGAGCGCGCTGTACGTCGATCTGCTCGAAGTACGCGTGAAGAAGCTGATCGCCGAGTTGAAGGCTGAGCGCGTGCGCGACGTGCGGCCGCACGCGGTGCTCGAATGGCGCACGAAGCTGCGCGAGGCAGGACTCTCGGCTTCGACCGCGAACAAGCACGTGAACTCGCTGCGGGCGATGCTGACCTGGGCGGTCACGATGGAGTTGATCGCCGAGAACCCGCTGCGCAACATCAAGCAGATCCCGCTGAACGAGAAGAACAAGTCGTTCCGCCGGCGCGCCATGAGCGAGGCGGAGATCGCGCGCTTCCTCGATGCGGCTCGCGCCGATGATGTCGAACAGGCCGAGCGCGTCGCTGCGCTGAAGACGATCCACTCTCACACTCAGAGCCGATGCTACGCCTTGCAGGTCCGCCCCGTGCGCGTGCCGCAGTACGCGGTCTGGATGGCCTTCTTGGAAACTGGCGCGCGCCACGGGGAGCTTGTCGCGACGCGCTGGGGCGACGTGGACTTCCAGGCGCGCACGATTCGCCTGCGCGCCGAGACGACCAAGTCCGCGAAGGAGCGCCGCATTCCGCTGCGCGACGAGTTGCTTGCGGAGCTTCGCGCACTGCGCCCCTTCCACGAACGCGTTCACCGCCGCTCGCTCAACACTGACGACAGGCTGTTCCTCACTCCCGAGGGCAAGAAGCGCCTCGCCTGCTCGAACAACCTGCTGCGGCAGCTCGACCGTCTGCTGGAACGCGCAGGCATCGACCGCGTGGACTCGCTCGGAGACAGGATCGACCTGCATGCGCTGCGACACACGTTCGCAACCAGGATGGCGCGCAATGGCGTGAGCCAGGTGCAGGCCGCGAAGATTCTTGGGCACTCGGACGTGCGCTTGACGACGAGCGTGTACCAGCACTTGGAAGCGGAGGACTTGCGCGGTGCGATTGACACGCTTGCGCCCAAGCCGCAGCCGACTCCGACCGCCGCTGCGCAGGCATCGAGGTTCGCGTGATCCAGAAGCACGAACCCGCTCCCGAGCTGCCTCGCCCCACGGTTCAGCTCGTCGGCCACGACGGCAATGCATTCGCGATCTTGGGGGCCTGCAATCGCGCGGCGACGAAGGCGGGCTGGACGCCAGAGCAGTGGCTTGCGTTTCGCGAAGAGGCGACCAGCCGCGACTACGACCAGCTCCTCGCGACGGTCATGAAGTACTTCGACGTCGAGTAGCCCATGTGCGGGGAGTCACAGCGCGAATTCCAGCGCACCTCCACCACCCCGATCACGTCGCGCACCGAGGTCAAGGCGCGACGCACGACCAACTGACCTGAACTCCTACTACGACTGACCCGAACCCACCACGAAGGAAGAACAGCCATGGCAATGCGCACGATCCAAGAACGCATCGACGAACTGCAAGCCAAGATCGCCGCGATCAAGGCGCGCGACGAACGCAAGCGCGCGAAGGAGAACCCCGCCGTCGCGCCGCTGACGCAGGCGCTGAAGTCGCTCGACCGGGCGCTCAACGCCACCGACGACAAGCCGCTGCGCACCGCCCTGGACGAGAGCCGCACGATCGTGGTGTCGTGTCTGGGGCTCCTCGGGGTGACGCCCAAGGCGGCGAAGGCCGGCGCGGCTCCGAAGCTGCGCGCGAAGGCCGCGACTGCGCCGAAGTCGGACCTTGACGCGGCGGCCGTGCTCACGTTCATCAAGAACAACGGCGGCATGAAGGGCGAGGTGATCGCGGCGGAGTTCGGGACGGACACGGCGACGCTGCGGCCCGTCCTGAAGCAGCTCGCGGCGGACGGCGCGATCAAGAGCGAGGGCAAGGGGCGCGGGACGACGTACGTGGCGGCGGGGAAGCGGGCGGTGGCGGCGGCGAGCTAGCCTTCGATCAGCGCGATGCGCGGCCCCTTGGCTTGTCCGCCCGTCGCACGCGGACGCGACATGCCGCAGGCTCGACACACGCTGTGGGCCGCCTCCTGCCATGGACTACCGGTTTCCAACCAACGAGAACCGTCCATTCTCGGGACCAGCCATCGAGGTGACGGCATCGAGCCGCCCACGGCCGCACCGAAACGGCTGGAATCCGCCGTTTCTGCGGTGCGTGGCACCGGGATTGCTAACGCCACGCCGCACCAAGCACGGTGCAGAACCGGTGGAAAACGCCGAGTTTTCCAACGATTCGTGGAACTCAGCTTGCAACCGAGCGCTTCCCAATCCCAGCGGTTCGGAACTAGCGCGACCGGGGGCCGCAGCCTAGGTAACCAGCATCTGCAGGGCGCTACGGAACGGCGGCCGGTGGCCTTGCCTGCAGCGGAACGTCCCCTTCGCTACACTCTCCGCCCGGCTGGCGCGATGCCAGTCCCCAGACGATGGTCAGGGTCTTGAACACGGCAGCACGACGAAGCTCCAGCCCGGAGGGGGGCGCGCGCAGTCGTGTTACGTGGTGCACGACTTGGCCGCGCGGGCGGTGCACGTTCCTCCTTCCCTGGATCGCGTCCCTTGCAACAAAGTCAGTTCAACGGTTTCGTCCCGCCGATCGACGTCGCGCCGGCGTTCTTCATCATCGGGGCATTGATCCTCGCGCTGGTGCTGTTCTTCGTCGCGTCGCGCTTTATGAGACCGGCGACACCAGGTGCCTCGCCAGGGCAGCGCAGAGCGTTGAGGCTCCTGCAAGTGTGCCGCGCCGTTGGCCTCATCGGTGTGGTCTGCGCGATCGTCTACGTAGCGATTCAAGTGCCAACCAGCTTCGTCGCTGCCGGACGTCGCATCGTGCCGTCCACGGCGCCGTGGAGAGATCAGCCCGCCCCCGCCCCGCCGTCCGCAGGTGCCGACTCGGTGAGCATGCCGGGCGAAGAGTTGCGGTGCATCAACGACGAGGCGCTGCGAGAGGCTGCGAGTCAGGCGTTCGAAATCCTGAAGCGCACATGTGGCGCCAACACAACTAGCGAAGCCATGGCGCACGCTAAGCGATTCTTTGAGCGCATGCCTTCGATGATCGAGCAGCGGATCTACTTCGACCCCGAACGATGGATCGGCGAACGCCAGCACGCGGAGATCGGCGTGCTCGCCGAGACCTACGGTCGCGCGAGCAAGCCGTTCTGCCTCTACGTGGGTGCACTCCGCGACTGGTTCGGCACGGTCGGCATCCACACCAACGAGGAGCGGGTGGCCGGCCTGGCGTGGATCCTTTTCCATGAGGCGTTTCACTTACCCTCGGTTTACAGCGGCTTCCTCCCATTTCCCGTAGAGGGCGACGAAGCCGTGCGGCGCGTGATTCAACCGCGCCCGTCCCATATCGGACTCCATCTGTGGTCGGCGAGGCTCGCGTCCCGCGCGATGCGCGACACCCAGTCCCCAGCCTCGATGCTCACGCTAGCTCAGCAAAAGGCGTGTTGCGCGGAGCTTCACCGTGTCCACGGACTAGTTGACTCGCCGACCGCATACAGTGCACGCTTGCGCCAGGTCATCAGCAGCGCTGCACCCCATCTTCCCGCCGAGCGTGTCGGCCCCCCGGATTGGCCCGTCCACCCACCCCACCAACTTCCCGATGAGTGCACAGACTGACGCCGTGCCCACGATGGAGACCGAGCAGATTCCGGCTCGCCGTCGGCGCGAACCTTCGGTGAAGCGCGACATCGCGATCGCCGCGCTGCTCACCGGGCTTGGTGTAGTGGCCGTCGCCGTCGCGTGGTTCAGCATCTCCCGCGAGAGAATGACGACGGTTGCTGCACTTGAGGGTCAGACTGACCACGTGGCCGCCGCGAGCGGTGCAGCACCCGAGGTCGGCAGCTTTCAGCGACGTGTGCTGCCGATCCCGGGGCGCGGCGCACTGGAGGCCGAGTTCGGCATGGGTGAGCAGGAACTGAGCCTGCGCCACACACCGGCTGACGGCAATGAGTCGATCTCGTTCGCCACAGCCAGAGTGGGCTTCCCTATCACCGACATCACGTTCTTCGGCGACGCAACATCGACGGTACTCGTATACGGACGCGATCCGACGAAGGGTGCGCCCACTAAAGACGTGGTGCGAGCGATGATCCCCATTGCGCTGCCTCTGGGCGAGCTTGAGGTTCATCACAATTCCACGGAGATCCGAAGCAGTGGCGGGGATCCAGCGGAAGTCAAAGAGGACTGCGAAGCGGATGAGTATCGATCGACGCCTGCTGAGAGGCTTGCGCTGGCCGAGCACATCGGTGCAGAGAAGCGCGCTGGTCACCCCGACGACCACACCGCGACGGCTCGCATCCAGAAGGTGAACGAGTTCGTGCTCGTCGAGGTGCAGCCGGGCGCGCAAGATGCGCCGGCCGGCGAGTACACGGCACTGATTCGGAGTCTGCTCACGATGACCGGACGAGCACTGGTGGCCGATGCCGCCACACTGTCCGTCGAAGTAGGCCAACTAGCGGGAGACGATCAGCGCTTCGCGGTTGTGCTGGCGACCAACGGGGGGGCGGCACTTGAGGTGGTCCCCGAGATCGAGTTTGAGCCAGCTGTTCCAGCTCACTTCGCGGCCGGGGATGCTCGAACGCCAACGTACGTCGCTCACCTCAACGTGGCGCTGCCTGCCGGCACGGACGTGTTCGAGCTCACCGTGGAGTTCGAACAGCTGCGCACGTGCTCGCCCAAACCCCAGTGTTGGTACTTCACCGTAGACGACTTCGGCCGACAAGCGTCAATCAGCGACGGCTACGAGGCCACTGTCCTGTGGAACCGACGGCTCGATCGTCGAACGTTCGCCGTGCTGCCTCCTGGTCGGGACGACATGGCGATGGAGGGGCTTGCTGGGCTGCCGGACGTGACGCCGTTCGAGCTATCCGAAGCCACGATGCAACAGGACTGGCACGGATTCCGGGTCCGTGCGGCCGCATCCTGCCAGTCTGCGTCGGTCTACTTCACGCCTCACTACTAGCGCCTGGCCTTTGGGCTCGGCCTGGAGATAGTCGCCGCGCCGGCGGGGGGCTTGGCGTCCCTTTGGCGGAACGCGGACGATTCTGGGCGCTCAAGGTTTGTGCGTCGCGTGATTGGCGGATGTGCATCAAGACAGTCGTACCTTTTCTGACCCCGATCCCCACCAGGAGCCGCCCATGCCCCGCCGCACCACCGAACAGCAGATCCGCGACCTCGAAGCCAAGATCAAGTCCATCCAAGATCGCGCACAGCGCAAGAAGGTAAAGGCCAACCCGGCCGTCAAGTTCATGAAGGCCGCGCTCAAGAGCATCGAGAAGTCCATGTCTTCGAGCGACGACCAGGTCTTGCGTCGCGCGCTCGACGAAGCCCGCGGCACCGTGTCGTCGTGCCTGTCGCTGTGCAGCGTCACGTCGAAGGCACCGCGTGGCACGCTGATCGCGCGCCCGCGTGCCGCCGTGGCCGCTCGCACTCGCGTCACGAGCACGGAGAACGGCCCGGCGATGGCTCAGCCCGACGCCAACGACCTGCTGGCGTACCTGCGCAACAATCCTGGCTCGAACAGCGAGTCGATCACGAGGGAGTTCGACACCGACGCCGCGACGTTGCGCGGGACGATGCGCGAGCTGATCGACCTGGGCAGGGTGCGCACCGAGGGGCAGCGGCGCGGGATGCGGTACTTCGTCGGGGCGTAAGCGATTCGACGCGCGCGCCGGTGTAGGTCCGACCGGCAGCCCGCCGCCGAGGCGTATCCTCAGGTGCGGACTGCAACTCCATCAGGTACTAGCTCGTGAGACTCGACGGTGGTGGCTCCGAGGCGAGGACCTCCCTATGCTGCCGCACATGCAATCGCCTGTGGTTCTCGACGGGTTGAGCGTGCGCTACATGAAGAATGGCGCGGGTGGCTGCTGGTGGCAGGCAGCCAAGGCCAATGGTCAAGCCCACTTCGGCTGGAGCAACATCGGACACCATCTGCTGCTAGAACCGGACTGGGTGGAGATCGAGTCGATCATTCGGCATCCCCCGGGGCGTCCCCCGGCGAATAGGGGCTCAGCATCGACGGACCTTTCTCGCCTCCGTGAAACCCTCGTGGAGCCTGAGCGCCACGTGTGGGTGACATTCGAGGACAATTGCATGTGGTGGTGCACACTCCGGTCCGGTGCGGTTCCCAATCCGAGTGGGGAGGACTCGAGCACCGGGCACTTCTGGTTGAACTGCGATCGCCCGTGGTCAAACGAGTCGCTGCAAGGGCGTCGGCTGTCGATCGGAGATCTCCCGGGACCGGTCACAAGGACGTCTGGCTATCGCGCTACGCTCTGCACACCACGGGCGTCGGCCCAGATCCTCCGCATCATTGGCGGCCAGCAAGACCCCGATGCGATTGCTGCCAGCGCAGCGCGCGCCGCGTACGTGAACGCATGTGCGGCAACCGTGCGTCGCCTCGGCCCCCAGGACTTCGAGTTGCTCGTGGAGCTGGTGCTTTCACGCAGCGGCTGGGCGCGCACATCGACCGTGGGGAAGACCCGCGAGGGCGTTGACATCGAAGCCGAGAACCCCGCAATTGACGAGACGGCGTTCGTTCAGGTGAAGAGCTCCGGTTCGCAGGCTGTCCTCGACCAGTACGTGGCAGTCTTCGAGGGCCGCCGTGCGGACTACAGCAGGATGATCTTCGCGGTCCACACACCCGATGGCGCGATCGAAGCACCCCCGGGTCTCCCTGTTCAAATCTGGACCTGCGAGCGCCTCGCCGCGCTCGTCGTGCGACTCGGGCTCGGGGAATGGGTCGAGAGCCGAATCAGCTAGCCCGGTAGCTGAGGAACAGGTCCGCCGCTCTGCTGACCACGAACCGCCCGAGGTCGAACCAGTCCCCGGGTTCCTCGACCAAGCCGTCGAGCACCGCGACTACGTCCACGTTGCCGGGGTTCGGTTTCGACTAGGTCCTGCGGCGTGATCACGCACTCTGCCACGTGACCGCGCGGGTCGAACAGCTAGGCCTGGAACTCGTGTTGGCTCGCGCCGCGACTCGGACGGGCCCGGTCATCGGTAGCCTCCAGTTGCACGATCCACGGCCTCGCACAGCAGCTCGCGTGGTTCGCCAGGACTCCACACGCGCCCGTTGTACGAGACGCGTGCGACGGCACGGCCCGCCTCGTCCATGACCACGGCAGGCGGCATCCGACTGCTCGGACGCGTGCCGCGCGCGATCTGGTATCGGATGCTGGCGTCCGCTAGCGACGCGACGGGGTACTGCCGCTTGCCGATGAGCAGGATCATGAGGTCGTCGCTCCTTCGCGCAGGGCGTGCCAGCAGACCATCGCCGACAGGTGGATCGAGTCCTCGGTCCGGCGGTTCCGGCGCGCATGGCACCGCTCGATCAGGCCATGCTCGTGCAGGAACCGAAGCGCGAGCGCGGCCTGGGTGCTCGGCATGCCTCGGCCGTCCAGCAACTCCTCAAGCGTGAAGGTCTCGCGCTCGTCGATCAGGTGGCAGACCTCCTCGAACATGGCGAGCGTGCATCGATGGATGTAAGGCGCGCGCCGCGGACCGGCAGTCGGTTCGACGTACTCGGCGAGCGCGCCGCTGGGCTCGAAGTAGAACCTTCCCACATCAGCTCCTCTGGCGCAGGATGCGCTCCACGTCGTTGCGGATCTCGACGCCGGCATCCTGGATCGCCTGCCATGTCGCGCGATTGCGTTCGCCGAACGCCGCGTAGGTCTCCGGCGTGTTCGGCAGGCTGTACCACTCGGCAACGTTCGCGCGCAGTTCGGCGGCGAACGCGGCGGCCGTCGATGTCGGCGTCGCCCCAATCATGCTCGTGTCCATGGTCGTACTCGTTGGGCTTGGCGCGCACCTCGCGCGCACGGACACATGCACGCTCAACTCGGGGAATCGCTCAAGCGATTCGGCGAGGAAGCGCGTCCTTTACACTGGCGCGCGAACGCGGCCTGCGCGCCGGGTGCCAGAGTGGCACTGGAGGTGCGGATCGATCGGCCTCCCAAGAGCTGTACTTGTATCCAACGCCTAGTAGGATCGGGGCATGACACCGTCTCCCTCGGATGACCTCATTGCGCGCCTCACGGCAGCGGAGGACGAACTGCGGTCACTTGCCCCTCCTCTCTACCTGGGGCTTGAGGATTGGCTCGACTCCGAATTGTACGGCGGCCTCTACGGCGCAGGCGGCGTTGATCGGCTGCCTATTGAGCACTTGCCAGCAATCCGCGAGCTCCTACGAGTTCGAGCCGATGTACACCGCGCTCGCAAGGTCGGAACGCTTGGCGAGTTTCGAGGGACCAGGTATGACAGCGAGCGGGGCACCGAGTTCATGGCGCAGGCGATTGATGGATGCCTCGACTACCTGGGCAGTGGACCTGCACTGCCGGAGTACAAGCGGTGGGACGACTTCCTTCCTAAGTGGGCGCGCGAAGAGTGATTTCGCGCTGAGCCCCGCGTGACGACACATGACCATCAACGGCTACTCGACAGCCGACCCGTAAAGGTCCTTGATCTAAGCTGGGTTCAGTCGTTGCCAAGTAACGGTGAGCACCTCCCAAACACCAGCCAATACATGGTGCCTGAAACTCTTACCCGAGAACTCCTTGCCCGAACAGACGATAGAATGCGTGAAGGTGGGCTTCAGAAATTCCGTCGGATTCTGCGCAAAAACAGCGAACGGATTCTGCTTGGCAGGTACTGGTCCGCCCTATCTCGCCGCGAGACCACACCAGGAATCGGCTCAAGCATTGAGAACGCGATCGACACGGATCTCACGGCCGCGTTCCGGGAGGCAGGGCACCGATCGGCCGGGGACTGGAGCGCCGCGAGTCGCAACCCCAGCACGCGCGACCTATACGAGGAACATCGCGATCAGCTTGAGCCATGGAGACAGCGGTTTGAGGTGCTAATTCGCGCCACCCCAAAGCTGGAGCCGATCGTCCATGACCAGGCTGCGAGGATTATCTGGATTCGTAGCCCAGACTTGGTGACGCATTTGGCGGCGATGTCGAGCCCAGGCAGGGACACGGAAGCGTGGCGGAACGCCCTCGCGGTATTCCCCGACATCCACGCGGCCGGCAAGTTCATCAGGCTGCTTCTGTGGAGTGCCCTTCGCCGGGTGGTAAAGCCCAAAGCAAATCTCATCAATGACTGGGACGATATCCACTACGTGTTCCTGGCGTCTTATTCCGGCCATATCGCGACCGCCGATCGTGGCGTGATGGAAATGGCTCAAGCCATTTTTCCGGATGTATCCGTCGATTACCGGTCCCCAAACTGACACGCAATTGTGACGCCAATACCCTGGGGACTATGAGATTGCGACTCACCCCGTCCCGCACGTTCGGCCGCTCAGCGCCCTCAAGGTAATCCGAAACCCTCGCCTGCATTCGCATGGAGCCCGGGCCAACGTGGTACTTCGTCCCGCGCATCGCATCGTCGTCCCCACCGCCCTCGCCTCGCACGGCTTCGGCATGAGTAGCTCCAGCGCCGAGGTTGTGGCCCTGGGAGACGGCTTGCTCGTCCGCTGAATGGCTACGTCAGGCCGGAAGGGTTCTCGTTACACCCCACATTTCCGGCCACTTCGGTCGTCCAGGATCGAGGCTCAGATCCCTACGTGCCCGGGACGTTCATGGCGACGGTTTCCAGGACCGGCCACATCGCCTTCTGCGAGCTGGGCGATCCGCACGACCGCGACGCACTGGCGCAGGCGCAGTTCTTGAAGCTCGTGGAGAAGCTCAAGGCGCGACCGTCCGTCGTGTATGTGAAGCGGCCGAGCCTGGAACGGGCGCTGGATCCGCTCTGCCGAATGTTAGAAACCCGGCCCGAACGAGTTGGCCAACTCGTCACGCTCGACCCGGCGCGCGAGTCGCTGGAACGGTTCTCTCGGCTTCAGGGACGTGGCGGGTAGGGCGCGGCAGTAGGCCCTGATGATGGGCACCAAGCACGCAGTACATCCTTGCCCACATGGTATGCCATCGCTCCGTCCCCCAAGCCGAGTTGGAGCAGTTGGAACTTCGCAAAGCTCTGAGCCGCGATCTCTTCAGCCAAGACCCAGAATGCGACTAGCACATATCCTGCCAACCGACTGAAACTAACGAAGCGCTCACCATGCCGCAGTTCGCGTCGAGACAGCAATTGGCTCTTGTGAAAACTCATGAAGCACACGTCGTCCCCAAGCGGAAACACCATGTTTCTGCCGCCGCCGTGCACATTGCTGTCACGTAAGCTTCTCAGCTCCTCGAACCACCAAGCCGAGGAGACGATCAGATCAACGGTCCTATTGCCAAGCAGCCGAACGGCGCGATCGTTGTTTTCTGTACGCCATTTCACAAGGCTCCTGTAGGAATCATCTGGCACTTGTCCCTGCTTCTCGGACAGGCAGGAGACCACTCCAGCCAGGTGATCAAAAGCAGATCGTACTTCAACGAGAAACATGTCTATGTCGCTAGTCGCAAATGCCATCCAAGCAGAGTCGGGAAGGTGCCTGGCGGGAACAAACCCGATTATTCGCGCTCGTGGTTCAATCCAGCGCTGCTTCCATCGCTGCCAAGGCGTTAGCTTTGCGGTGCTCGGACAGACGATATCAGACATCCAGTCCAGTTTCGTGATGATTGACAGCAGGTTGGTCCAGTCCTGATACAGATAGTCGGCATGCGTGGCAAGTTTCTGTACGTGCTCACTGGGCAGCCCTTGCTGCTTCAGGCGTATCGCAGTTGCTCCTGCGGCTGTCCTCAAGTTGTCAAATCGTGTTGAGGAATATGTCCCGTGCGCGTCCGAACGGAGCCAGCTTAGAACCTGTGTTCGATCGCTTTCCCGGAAGAACGTTGAGGCTTCCAATAGACCGGTTTCGGGGCATCCGAGCCCTTCAGTGGAGCGGGCGAAGGGATTCGAACCCTCGGCATCAGCCTTGGGAAGGCTGCGCTCTACCGCTGAGCTACGCCCGCGTCTGTGGGGAGGCGAGGGTAGCGGCGAGCGCGCGATCGCGCCATCGAGAGCGCGACAGATCGGCGTCGAGCGCGCGCAGAGATCGGCAACGAGCGCGCGAGGCTCCTGCATCACGCGCTTGGCGAGCACCTCGCCGATCGCGCAGGCAGCGCCCGACCTGCGGCGTTTCTGACCGCCACTAAAGTGCCACTGCCTGCCACCTGCAAACGGGCAGGAGCAAACGCGACGCCGTAAACCACGTAGCCCGCGCGACTTACAACGGCTCTCGCAGGGATGAGTGCAACCTTCCTAAGCCTTGGGAAGGTAACGCTCTACCAGCTGAGCTACGCCCGCGTTCGTGGGGAGGTGAGGGTAGCGACGGGAATCCAGCTTGGCCAGGGGCACACGCCCCCGATGCAGGGGCCAGCGTCGCCCGCCCGGCTCGGACGCTCATGCCGCATGATTCCCCTCCGCTGACCCCGCCGCCGTTGGCTCAGGGCTTCTCGATCGCGTCCACCGCTTCCTTCGCGGCGGCCTTCACATCCTGCCGCGGATCTTTCATCGCTCGGTTGAGCGCCGGCAGGGCCGGTTTGGCAAGCGACCCGTAGGAGCCGAGCGTGGAGGCGGCGCGCCTGCGCACCTCGGCGACCGGGTCACCGAGCGCCGCCGTCAGCGGCTTGACCGCGGCCTTGTCGCGAAACTCCTTGGACGGACTCCGGCCGAACGGCGGCTTCTTGGACATCGTGCCCAGGAGGCTGACGGCGGACATGCGCGCGAAGGTCGAGGGATCGGCGAGGTTCTTCAGCAATGCGTCGAACGCGGCCTCCGGATCATCGAGGCCAAGAACCACGGATTGCGCGGCGCCGCAGCGCACGAATGCCGAGTCGTCCCGCAGAAGTTCGACGAGACGCGGCCGCAAGTCGGTGCAAGGATGTCGCACGCGACTCAGCGCTTCCGCCGCGAGCCCGCGCACTCCGGCATCGTCGGAGTCGAGCAGCGTGGCGATGTCCGGGCCCAGATCGGTGGCGCGCTTCTCGAGGACACAGCAGGCCAGCAGGCTTGCGGCCTGCACGCGCGGGCTCGCGTGCTTCAGCCCTGCCGCTGCGACTGCGAGGCCTTGCGCTTTGTCAGCGCCCGTCACAGCCTTCGCGAATCCTGCGTGCAGATCGAGGTAGCCGCGATCGAGCGCGACTTCCGCTTTCTCGATCAGCGGCAGCAATGCCGTCGGGTCGGTCGCGCCGATCTTGGCCAGCGCGCCTAGCGCGGCCAGGCGCTCGATCAGCGGATCCTGCTCCGCAGCCTCCTCTTTGCTGCCGGCTTTCGACGGCTCGAACGGTCCGCCCGTGATGACTGCTCCGATCATCTGGAGCTGCATCGAGAGGCTGAAGGACAGTTCGCCCGAGCTGGCCCAGTCCGGTTTTGGCTCGGTCGCGAGCGCCGCGCATAGCGGCTCCAGCGCGGGCCGCGCGTCCGCTCCCAATTCGCCGAGCCAGCGCCAGGCCGTGGCTCGAACCCACGTTTTCTTGTGTCGGCTGGCGACGAGCAGTCCCTCGACGCCGCGGCCGCCGAGTTCTTTCAGGCCCTCCAGCGCCTCCTTGATCTTGCGGTCATCGCCCTTCTCGAGGTGCGAGATCAGCGCCTTTGCATCGTCGCCGCCGGAGTGGGCGGGGGCGGGCGCGGCGGCGAGCGCAAGGAGAATGGAGGCGAAGAGTTGCGGTGGCAACCGTTGATTCACAGCGGGATTCGCGGGAGGTCGGGCTCTACAACTGAGCTACGCCCGCGTTCGTGGGGAGGCGAGCGTAGCGGCGAGCGCGCGATCGCGCCATCGAGAGCGCGCGGGATCGGCGACGAGCACGCCCGTGACGCCGCAGCCTGACCACGCGCGCAACGTGCACGATCGCGCGGGCAACGCCCGACCTGCGGCGTTTCTGATCCCCGCTAGAGTGCCACTGCCGGCCACCTGCAAACGGCCTCGTGCAACCGAGCCGTAACTCGCGCCGCTATACCCACTTACAACGGCCCTCAGCCGGATGACCGCAACCTTCCTAAGCCATGGATGACGGCGGACGGGCTCCCGTCGCTATGCGGATCAACGCGGACAAGCGCGGCGCGGACGACACGGCCAAGGTGAACACGAGCGGACAGGTGCGGGGTTGAGGACGCCACGAGCTTGCAACGGCGAGCACCTCAGCGTGCTGCGCCGCAGCTACTGCCGCTGGCCTGAGCCGTCTGGGAGCGAGGCTACCGGCGTGGATTCCTTCGTGGGATCCGAGTGCGGTCGTGGGCTCGATGCCGATCGCAAGCACCTCGATGCGGCGCACGAGCTTCGAAACCACAGTCGCGTCGTGTCCGCGTCTCCCAGCGCGCGTGAGTCGCGGCGGGCTCTGCACACGGGGTCGGCGACGCTGCCGTGGAGACACGCCTTCCACACGGATGGAGTTTTCGGACGGACAGGTTTCTCTGCCCATTTCGCGGTCAGGAGCGACATGCATTTCGGGGAGGTGGACATTGCGGGACTTCAGGAATCCACGAACCAACGCTGCCTCACGTACGAAAAGCGGTGGAGACGAATTGGGCGTTCGATGGAATTCGCTGGCTCGGCCAGTGGGCTTCGGTAGGCTTTTTTGCCCATGCTCGAAGCGGAAAAGCTCACGAAGCGCTTCCAGGATCGCGTCGCGGTCGACGCCCTCGAACTGCGCGTCGAACCCGGCGAGATCTTCGCTTTGCTCGGGCCCAACGGCGCGGGCAAGACGACGACCATCAACTTGTTTCTCGGGTTCGAGCGGCCCGATTCCGGCGACGCCAGAGTGGCCGGGACCAGCGTGGCGCAGGATCCCGTGGCCGCGAGGCGGAAGCTCGCCTACATCCCGGAGATGGTATCGCTCTACCCGCGGTTCACGGGCGTGGAGAACCTCGACTACTTCAGCCGGCTGGGGGGGCGCGCGCATACGCACGCGGAACTCTACGCGCTGCTGGAGCGCTCGGGCCTCGCCCGCGACGCGGCCGACCGGCGCGTGGGCACCTACTCGAAGGGCATGCGCCAGAAGGTCGGCATTGCCCTCGCCCTCGCGACGGAAGCCAAGGCCTTGCTACTCGACGAGCCCACCTCCGGCTTGGATCCCGCGGCGAGCCACGAGTTCTCGCGCATGCTGCGCAAACTCGCCGATGACGGCGTGGCGATCCTGATGGCGACGCACGATCTTTTCCGCGCGCGCGAGGATGCTTCGCGCATAGGGATCCTGCAGCATGGGCGGCTCGTCGCGCAGTTCTCGCGCGACGAGGTCAAGGATCGCGACCTCGAGAAGCTCTATCTCGATCGACTTCGCGCATGATCGTCACGATCGCGAGGAGGGAATTCGTCGACGCCTTGCGCGACGGACGCTTCAGGATCGGTGCGGTCTTGGTGCTGGTGCTCCTGTGCGTATCGTCGCTGCTGGCGCACCAACAGGTTGCGCGTGCGCGCAGCGAGCGTGACGCGGCAGCGGCGTTGGAGCGCGAGAACTGGCTCGGACAGGGACGCAAGAATGCCCACTCCGCAGGCCATTTCGGCTTGAACGTCTTCAAGCCCACGTCGCCGCTGGCGGCCTTCGATCGCGGCATCGAACCGTACGTGGGCACGACCGTTTTCCTCGAGGCGCACCGCCAGAATCAGACCGCGTTCCTGCCTGCCCAGGACGCGACGGCGATGCGTCGCTTCGGCGAACTCTCGCCAGCGCTCGCGCTGCAGATGCTCGTGCCGCTGCTGATCGTGCTGTTGGCCTCCGGAGCCATCGCGGGAGAGCGCGATCGCGGCACGCTGCGCCAGGTGCTGAGCCTGGGTGTCACTCCTGGCGCGCTGATCATCGGCAAGACCCTGGGGCTTGCGCTGTGCGTCGGCGCACTTCTCGCGCCTGCCGGAATCGTGCTCGCGCTGTTGCTCGTCGACGCCGCCGGGACGGACGCCGGCCCGCTCTGGGGCCGAGCCGCGGCGCTGGCGGTGTGTTACGCGTTGTACCTCGGCGTCTTCCTCGTCGGCAGCGTGACCGTCTCCGCGCTGGCGCGCAGCGCGCGCACCGCGTTGGCGATCCTGCTCGCAGCATGGGCCGTCAACTGCATCGTTGCGCCAAGATTGGCGAGCGATGTCGTGCACCAGTTCCTGCCGACACCCCAGCTCGCCCAGTTCGAGGCGGAGATGCAGGCCGCCATCGAGCAGGGCCTGGACGGCCATGACGCGCGCAGCGACCGCCTGCAAGAATTCGCGCGGCGCACCTTGGAGGAGCACAAGAAGACGCGCGTCGAGGATCTGCCCTTCAACTTCCAGGGCCTGGTCATGCTGGAGAGCGAGCGCATGGCGGGAGAGGTCTTCGACCAGCACTTCGGCGAACTCTGGGACAGGCTCCAAGCGCAGGATCGCGCGGTGGCCTGGGCCGGAGTCGTGGCCCCGATGCTCGCGCTGCGTTCGGCCTCGATGGCCTTCGCGGGCACGGACTTCGCGCACCATCGCCACTTCGCGCAGGCCGCGGAGCAGCACCGCCGCGACTTCGTGCGCCTGCTCAACGAAGACTTGATGAACAACGCGATCGCGAGCAATCCCGGCTACTCGGCCGGGCCTGAGCTGTGGGAGAAGTTGCCGGTCTTCGCTCCGCAGCCCTTCGCGGCGAGCGAATTGTGGCGCGGCGCGCTGCGAGATCTGATCGTGCTCAGCGGCTGGCTGGCTGCTTCGCTCGGATTGTTGGTCTTCGGCGCCGCTCGCATGCGGGCGGGGAGCGCATGAGCACTTTGGGCCTCGAGATTCGGCTCTTTTTCGCGGAACGCTCGGCTTGGTTCCTGGTGCTCTTGTTCGCCATCGTGCTGGGGTACGGATTCGTCAACGGCGCGAGCGTGGGCAAGGCTGCGCGCGACACCGCGCGAGAACTCGAGACCGAGACCTTCAAGTGGAACGCACAGGTGCGCCAGGTGCTCGAGCGCCAGGCGCTCGATCCACGTCAGGTCGCCAGCCGTCCCAGCAGCGCGATCCTGCCGCCCGCGCCCTTGCCGGCCCTCGCGGTGGGTCAGTCGGATCTGCAGAGTGCCCACGAACCGATCCTGCTCTGGCGACTCGAGACTCCCTCGGACAGTCGCTTCGAGCTCGAGAATCCCGCGCGGTTGCTGGCCGGTCGCTTCGACCTGGCCTTCGTCCTGGTCTGGCTGCTGCCGCTGTTCCTGTTGGCCGCCGCCTATGATTTCTGCGCCCTCGATCGCGAGACCGGATCCTTGCGCATGGTGCTGGCGCAGGGAGTGTCGCCTTGGCGCTGGGCCTTCCGGCGCGCGCTCGCGCGCGGAACGCCGCTGCTCGCGCTGGCCATTGGGGCGACGCTGTTGACGGTCATGGAGACCGGCGCCCACGGGGTCGGGCCGCGCGTGTTGTACGCCGCCGCAGTCGTGCTGGCCTACGCAGTGTTCTGGCTCGCGCTGGCCGCCCTGATCAACGGCTATGCGCGCTCGGCCGCGGCCGCAGCTACAGCGGCGGGCGCGGCCTGGGTCGGTTTCGTGCTCGTGATGCCGACCTTGCTGAACGTCCTCGTGGAAAGCCTGCATCCCAGTCCTTCCCGGGCCGAGCTCATCGCCGAATCGCGCAAGGCTTCGGCCGCGGCCGAACAGCGCGGCAGCGAATTGGCGACGTCGCTCTATCGCGACCACCCGGAACTGGCGCCGCCGGGCATGCAGATCGACATGATGAGCCGCATGCTCGCCGTGCAGGACGAGGTGGGCCGCGCGATGCATCCGGTGAAAGAGCGCTTCGAGCAAGCCATCCTGAGCCAGCAACTCGTTGTCGATCTGTGGCGTTTTGCATCGCCGGCGATCGCCGCGCACGAGGCGCTCACGGACCTCGCGGGCACAGGCTATTGGCGCCATCGCGCGTTCCAGGAACAAGTCGCGGAGTTCAAGCGCGAGCTTCACGCCTACTACAGCCCGATGTTCCACCGCCGCCAACCCATGACCCAGGCCGACCTGGCGAAATTCCCGAGCTTCACGTTCGTCGAAGAGCCGCCGGCCCGCTGGAAGACGAGAGTTGCGACGAGCGTCCTCGGTATCGTGGCCCTGGCCGCGCTCATGGCTTGCGCGGCAGCCGCGCGCATGTCCGCGAGCAAGCTCGCTTCCTGATGAGTTGAATCGGATCGCCGCTGGCTGCTCGTCGCATGAGAAGGTCGATTGGCTCTGGCGAATCGATTCCGACACTCGCGCTCGAGGCGATCCCGTGAGGCGCGCCCGGCCCAGGGCCGCCCCGTGATTCGCCAGGGCAGCCATGGAACAGTGCGACACGACGAGGCGAACCCGGAGCCGCACCCGCGGGCCCCGTCCCAGGAAGCCAGGCCTCGCGCACCGGAGCCTCCGCGAGCTCCTCGCCCCCCTACCGCGAGCCCAACCAACGCAGCAGCTCTGGGAACACAGTCTCCGCCTCGTCCTCGCAACCGAGCCACCAAGTGTTCGGGAAGTCAACGAGCCGGAACGTGCTCCCCTCGACGGTAAGTCCCCCGATGCACAGGGGGATCGGATGGACACTGAGCAGGATCAGCGGCACCTCGTGGAGTCTTCGAACGAGGAAGCCGTTGGGCAGGGCGTGACTCTCTCCGCGGATGACGAACATCCGATGCGCGGGGTTCTCCGCGAGGAATGCGTTGATCATTTCGCCGGCCTCGACGTCCCGAGCGCCCGAGCGCCCGGTCGCGCAAAGATCTTCCCACCTGGTCTCGAGCGGAATCACGCGCAGATGGAGCGCCTCGGCGAGATCGAGGACGGACTGCTGCGCGGATTGGACGGACGGCTCATAACCGAGGGCCTCGAGCTCCGGATTCCGCACAAAAGCCCTCAGCAGGTCCATCTGCGCATCGCGGGTCGGCCCCGGCCCGTGGTGCATTTCCCCGAACAGGACGAGGCGCGCTTCGTGCACGCGTTCCAGCACTGCGGACCGCGGCACAGACTCCAACTTCGCCCGGAACAAGGCCCGGGTCGCGGCCGCGTTGGTCTCCGAGTACGCGCGTTCGATTTCCTCCGACTCCTGCCAGCGCTGAGGGGCTCCTTCGAGCCTTGCGTACGCGACGCGGGCGGTGTGCCGGACGTCCGCGCGGTGGCTGTCGAACAAGTTCTCGGCGGACTTGATGTGCGACGGATCCTGGATGCAGTCGAGCAACTCGGCGAGCCGCGAGTCCAACCCACCGCAGGAGTACTGGTCGATCCATTGGACGACGCGGGGCTCGAGGCCCTCACCAAGACCGGCACGCAAGAGCGCGAGCCCGGCAGCGATCTGCACATTCCCAGCCTCGTCGTCCAGCCTCCGACGCAACGCTGCCGCCTCCGCTGGCGCGAGCGATGGCCGCAGGAAACCGAGGCGCAGGAGGGCCTGATCCCGATCGCTCCACCAGGGCAGTTCCGCAGCTTCGAGGAGGTAGCGAGTGGCGAGTCCCTCTTCGCCGCCCGAGGCGCCGAGGTTGCAGATGGACTGGATCGCCGCCTGGCGCACGAATGGGTCTGTGTCGTGGATCGCGGGGCCGAGGGCGGCGAGACTCGACGGCGGTCCGCGCCTGCCGAGCAGGTACACCGCGCCGCGGCGTACGCGGGGATCATCGGCACGCGTCGCGGCCTCGACGCGGCCGACCAGATCGCAGTTCGTATTCGCGTCGACGGGAGCGACGCGCTCGACTTCGTGACTCGCGCACCCAAGCAGGCCCAGGGCGAGCAATGCACCTGCTGCGAAACGACGCGCGCGGCGCTCGGGCAAACACAGGTCCAGTTCGTCCATGCGCTGCGGCCTATCCACGCCAGTGCGCCATTCTACTGCAGGACGGTCATCCAACCGTCGGAGGACGGATCTAGCGCCCGCGGAAACGGACCGGACGCGTTCATCCAACTCGGCGCTGGTCGTCGTGTGGGGCCGGAGTGTGGGTCTGCTTGCCGCGACCGATGGCTGCGTTCGACCTGCCGCGGCACGAGCGTCGGGTGGATTGCGGCGTCCGAC
>Ga0315910_10001275_pt1 | contig 23402 bp, 19 predicted proteins | sample EdamamesoilMG_FD_204470 | JGI IMG/M metagenome (GOLD analysis project Ga0315910, IMG submission 204470) | Garden soil microbial communities collected in Santa Monica, California, United States - Edamame soil | ecosystem: Environmental > Terrestrial > Soil > Garden | place: USA: California... | reverse complement strand
GTTCAGGCACGTCACCCGCCGGGCCTTCGACTTGGCAGTGTTGACCCCGGGAATCAACAGCGCCGCCAGGATGGCGATGACGGCAATCACCACCAGCAGTTCCACCAGAGAAAACGCGGTCAATGCGGCGGTTCGAAGGTTTCGCTTCACGTCGATTTTGACAAGGGCGATCACACCTCGTCACGTTTGACAATGAACACCGTAGGGTGCGAAACGGAGCACGGTTTCTGGTAGCAATCCTCGCGCTGCGACGATTGACTGGTCGCAGCGCCACCTGCTCAATCCGAAAATCCCGAAGGGATTTCATCGTTCAGCCCAGCGTTGGCCGGCGCAGTCGGCCTACGCTGGGTGGACAAACGAAAATGAATACAACCCTGAAAGGGTTGAATCAATTTGACACGGAGTGATGCAACCGCGTTGCGGTTGATGACTTGTTTGGGCGATGTCCCAGGGTAGCGCGTGCCGCGCAACCCTGGGCTGAATGATTTGAATCCCGTTGGGATTCAACCAAACACCGATTAGCGAGCTAAAATCTCGTCGGTAAAGTCCCGCTTGCCCAGATTCCACGAGCAGGATGGAAAGAGCCGCCTTCGATGCGCATCAGAATAGAACTCTAGCTCGTAGATAAAGTCTTTCCCGTGCTTCTTCAAACAATCTCTTTCCTTACGCTTCCATTCTTTTAACGGTCGTTCAGACCACCTCTCACATCGAATAAGTGTAATCAGACGACAAGAGAGGCGAGCAAGAATATCAGCAAGTATGTCCTTGCGAATGTAAATTGATTCTTGTTTTGAAATAGCCGTGTGCTCGCAAGTGCGGACTGCTGCAATCCTCTCGTCCATGGAATGGTAAGCCATTCCGCTGCGGTATCTCGACATCTCACGTTTCAGTCCAGATGCAACCGTTGGAGTTAGAAAGCGACCACAACCGACACGATATAAGCTGCGGACTTGATTCTCACCGGCTACCCAAGATGCGTCGCGCAGTCTGGAGGCAGCTACACGCGGGCGGCAGATTTCCGAGAAAACCCATGTGTTCTCAATGTAAGATTCCGATTGCTGGTAAACACACACTAGGTCTTTTGAAAATAACCGTAGCGAACCATGGAAGAAGTCCGTCACATCAGGCTGGAGAAACCATTGTGTCTCAGGTTGCTTTCCGAACTCATACCAACTCAAATCAAAAATTGAATCTCCGGCAAGCATGTCAACAAAGAGGTTGTGGTTTACCCCCATCAGAACAAACCAAGCGCCCTCTCAATCCTTCCCATCACCTTCTCCTTTCCGAGCACCTCCAGCAAATGATACAGGCTCGGGCCGTTGGGATTGCCGGTGACGGCCAGGCGCGTGGGGTGAACGAGCACGCCGACTTTCACGCCCAGTTCTGTTGCGGTGGCTTTGAGCGTGGCTTCAATGCTCGCGGCATCAAATTTCTCCAGTGTGGCAAAGGCATCGCGGAGCTTTTCCACTCGCGGTTTGTTCTCGGGCACAAAACTTTTCTTCGCGGCTTCGGGGTCGTAAGTGATTTCGTCTTTGAAGTAGAACCCACCGTACGCCGGCAGTTCGCTGAAGGTTTTGATTTTCCCTTTGCAGGTGTCGAGCGCGGCTTTGACGTAGCTCACGTCGTGTTTGTTTGTATCGATGCCGGCCTTGGCGAGCGCGTGGACCGAGAGCTCGTAGAAACGGTCGTTGGGCAGGTCGCGGCAGTATTCACCTTGCAGCCAGGTGAGTTTCTCGAAATCGAACTTGGCGTTGTGCCGGAGGATCTGCGGCAGATCGAAGCGATCGACGACTTCCGCCAACGAAAGTTTTTCGGTGTTGTCCTTGGGCGACCAGCCGAGGAGGCAGAGGTAATTGTTCACCGCTTCGGGCAGGAAACCTTCGTCGAGATAAGTCGTGAGGGACGCGCCGCGGTCGCGTTTGCTCATCTTGCTGCCGTCGCCGTTCAGGATGAGCGGGATGTGGGCATACTTGGGCGGCTCGACACCGAACGCGCGGAAGAGCGCGATGTGTTTGGCGGTGTTGCTGAGGTGATCCTCGCCGCGGATGACGTGCGTGATGCCCATCTCCAGATCGTCCACGACGTTGACGAAGTGAAACACGGGCTGGCCGTCGGAGCGAACCAGCACCCAATCCGGGTCAACTTCCTCGCGGTCAGTCAACGGGCGTGAGACATCACCGACCACCAAATCGGGAATGAGGATTGGCTCGCGCGTCATGCGGAAGCGAATCGCGCCATCCTTTTCGTAGGCAAGGTCACGGGAGAGCAGGGCTTCGACACGGCGTTGGTAGTTTTCCTTGCGCTGCGATTGGAAATAGGGACCACGGTCGCCTTTGCATGGCCCGGTAGCGTCGGCGGTCAGCGGACCTTCATCCCAATTCAAGCCGAGCCAGCGCAAGCCTTGCAGGATGACATCCACGGCTTCCTGCGTGTTGCGCGCGGCATCGGTGTCTTCGATGCGCAGGACGAACGTGCCGCCGGTGTGCCGGGCGTAAAGCCAGTTGAACAACGCCGTGCGCGCGCCACCGATGTGGAGGTAACCGGTGGGTGAGGGAGCAAAACGAACGCGTGGTCTCATATCCATTTAATAAGCCACAGATGAACATAGATTGGCACGGATGAAAATAAAAAGCGGTAACCCGGATGACCGAAGTCACGATCGCCTTCGATCTGGCCCGGGCTTCGGCCAAGTACAAAATCTATTTGGTCCGTGTGATTGACCTGTCCGAGCGTTGCTGATAACACGTTCGCATGGCTTCCAAAATCATTTCCGGATTGCTGGGCGCGATCATCGGGGCGGCGCTTTGTGCCGTGGTGTTGACCGCCAGGTCGCGCAGTGCGGCGGCGGCCGTCGAAGCGGCGCGGGGAGAACAAACAAAAGCGCTAAGCGACTTGCAGAACGAACTGGAGGTCGAACGCACGCGCGTGAAGGCATTGCGTGAGGAAGCAGACTTGCTGGCGAAGCGGGCGCTGGAATTGAACAAGCAGGTGGCAGCCAAACCCGCGGCGGAACCACCGGCCAAGAAGACTGGATTCGCCGCGTTGTTCGGCGGTGATGGGACGAACGATAATTCGGGGGCGTTTTCCGGCATGATGAAAGCGGCGATGGACCAGCAGATTGAAGGGAAGATTTCCGGGATGAAAACCCGGTTGAATCTGACGCCGGAACAAGAAGCCGCGGTGCGCGAGATCCTTAACAAGGAAATGCACCGAAGCACGGAGCTGGCGCAAAAGATGTTGAAAGGTGAAATGACGATGGAGGAAATGCAGGAGGAATCGAAGAAGAACGCCAACCCGGTGAGCGAGAAAGATCAGATCAAGGCGCTGCTGACGGCGGATCAACAGGAGGCGTATGATGCTTTTGAGAAGGAGGAGCAGCAACGCATGGCGCGGTTGATGGCCAACTCGGAGCTGCTGCAATTGCAAGGCGCGCTGCATCTTGATGAGGCGCAGCAGGACAAAGTGTATGCGGTGCTGGCGGAGCAGATGCAGTCGCAATTCGGTGGCGCGGATGCTGGGTTTGACCTTGGCAAGATGTCGGACAAGAAGGCGGAAGCGCTGAAGGGCGTGCTGACAGCGGAGCAATTCGAGCAATACAAGAAGTTTCAGGAGCAACAGCAGAAGCTGATCGAGTCGTTCATGCCAAAGTCGGCGACGAACGGCGGGGTGCGCGCTTCAGTCATCGTGCGTCCGAACCCGTAGCGCGGGTAGCGTCAAGTTGCTGCAAGACATCGCAGAGCCGGGCGAGCCGGGGCGTGGAAACACCCGCAGCCCGGGCCTGACGCAAGGGTTCGAAAAACATGCTCTGAAGTTCCAAAGGCCTTCCCACTTCAAAATCCAGTTGAGTCGAAGCCTTGTATGCGCCGAGCGGACGTGTGCGCTCGATCATCTTGTCGGCGAGCAAAACTTCCAGCGAGTGACCCAGCGCATTGGCCGCGGCGATGGTCTCCAGCATGAGTTCGCGGACGAGCGATTCCCATCGGTCGCGATCAAGCAATTCTTCCGAGGTGCGGCATGAGCCGATCAATGGCGCCGTGCGGAATTCGGCATCCGGTGCCGTGAGCATCGCATAGCCGGCGGCGCTCGCTACGCCAAGACCGTTGAACGGGATGTTCCAGACCAATTTCTCCCAGCGGGAGCGAGTGAGTTGATCGGTGACTTTGCAAACGATGCCCGCGTGGCGGAACATCGACGCGATATCGTGTGTGCGCGGCTCCGGCCAACGCTGGAACTCACCTAGCAAGATCATGCCTTCGCCGAGATGTTGGATCATCCCGGGTGCTGTGCGATTCAAACCGACGAAGCAGAGGCCGCCGAGGATCTGTTCCGCGGGAAAAAGTTTTGCCAGCGCTTCTTCATTACCCAGGCCGTTCTGCAGCGTGACGATGGCGGTGTGCTTTCCCACCAGCGGCGGCAGGAGGTTCGTGAATTGGTCGTTGGCCGTCGTCTTGAGCGCGATCAGCACGATGTCGCTCACCCCGATTTCTTCGGACGATCTGGCAGCACGCGGGCGGGCGTTGAAATCGCCGTTCGGGCTGCGGATGTTCACGCCCTTGCGCCGGACAACTTCGTAGTCCGAGCGCAATAGGAAGTGCACGTCCTGGCCGGCGCGGCTGAGCAGCGCGCCATAATAGCTGCCGACCGCACCCGGTCCGACAACGGCGATTTTGGGCGAGAGCATGCGGGAAACAAAAAGGCACTCCAGCCTGCGCCGGAGTGCCTTGTGAAAAGGAGACCGATTACTTCGCGCCGAGGATCGCGTCCTTGCAGGCCTTGGCGACGGTGAACTTCACGACGCGCTTGGCCGGGATCTGGATCTGCTCGCCGGTGGCCGGGTTGCGGCCGACGCGGGCGGCGCGGTTGCGGAGCTTCAGCTTGCCGATGCCGGGCAGGGTGAAAGTATTCTTCGCGTTCTTGTACGCGAGTTGGGCGATGTGTTCGAGGATCTCGACGGCTTGCTTCTTCTTGAGGCCGGCCTTCTCAGCGATCGCGGCGGCAATCTGTGACTTGGACAATGCTTTTGCCATAGTGTTTTGTGTTGTTGGTTTTTTGTTATTTAACGTCTGTTCGCGTCTGGCGACTCGGTAAAGTCATTCGACTGCTTTGGAGTTAACGGACACGGCGCAAATCGCGCAAGTGAAAATTTCAAAAAAATCACGGTAAAACCGGGCTTTCGTCGCTGCCCGACATGACGCGAGGCTTGACATGAAATGGCGTTTCACGAACATCGGGCTGTGCCTCTTTTCACAATCCAGAACGAGTTCAAGTACGAGGTCACCCGGAAAATTTTCGAGGGGGGCATGGGCGTGGTGTACGAGGCCGAGCAGATCGGCGCGCGCGGGTTTGTGAAGCGCATCGCCATCAAGGTCGTGCGCACCAACTACGCGAGCCAGAAAAACTTCATCGAGAATTTCATCGGCGAAGCCCGGCTGGTCGCGGACCTGATCCACACGAACATCGTCCAGACGTATCACCTCGGCGAGGCCAACGGTGTCTATTTCATCGCGATGGAATTGATCCGGGGCGTGAACCTCGAACAGTTTCAGCTACAGCTCGCGGACAAGAAACGGGTGTTGCCCAAGGAACTGGCGGTGTTCGTCACCAGCCGGGTGGCGCGCGGGCTGGCATACGCGCATGCGAAGACGGACAAGGATGGCAAGCCGCTCGGCATCGTCCATCGCGACGTGAGCATGAAGAACATCATGATCGCGTTCGAGGGCGACGTGAAGCTCACGGATTTCGGCATCGCCAAGGCCAAGGGATTTTTGATCGATCAGGAAGGCGAGATCGTCGCCGGCAAGGCCGATTATATGAGCCCGGAGCAGGCGAATTTTCAGGTTACGGACAAGCGCTCGGACATTTTTTCCGCGGGCGTCGTGCTCGCGCACCTGTTGCTCGGGAAGAACATCTTCAAGGCGGCCACGGCTGAAGAGTCGCGCCAGCGGATCATGAATGCCTTGATCCCGGATTTTCGGACGCTCGACCCGCGCATCGACGACCGGTTGAATGATATCCTTCAACGCTGCCTCGATCGCGACGTGACAAAGCGTTATCCCTCGGCGGACGACCTGATGGTCGAACTCGAGTATTACATCTACGGTGCCGGCTATGGCCCGACGAACGAGACGCTCGGCAAGTTCATGCGCGAGCTTTACGGGCAGGCCGTTCCGCCTTCCGCGGTCCTCCAACGCGGCACGACGCAAGTGCTGGAGCGCCCGCCGGATGCTCGCACGCCCGTTTGATTGTTCATGAAAAAGAAATCTTCCGGTCGCGTAGTCAATCTCGGCCTGATTCAAACCGCGTGTTCAGCTGATCCCAAGGCAAACCTGGCCAGAACTCTTGCCCTGACTGAACGTGCCGCGAAGCAGGGCGCGCAGATCATCTGCACGCAGGAACTCTTCAAATCGCAGTATTTTTGCCAGAGCGAAGACCACGAGCATTTCAAACTCGCGGAGCCGATTCCGGGTGCGAGCACGGCAGCATTTCAGAAGCTCGCCAAGAAATACAAAGTCGTCATCGTCGCCTCGCTCTTCGAGAAGCGCACCGCGGGGGTTTATCATAACACCGCTGCCATCATTGATGCGGACGGCTCGTTGCTGGGCAAGTATCGGAAGATGCACATTCCGGACGACCCGCTTTACTACGAGAAATTCTATTTCACCCCCGGCGATCTCGGCTTTCGCGCCTGGGACACGCGTTACGGCAAGATCGGCGTTTTGATCTGCTGGGATCAATGGTATCCCGAAGGCGCACGGCTCACTGCGATGCAGGGCGCGCAGATTCTTTTCTATCCCACCGCCATCGGCTGGCATCCCAGTGAAAAGAAAGCGAACGGTGAGAAGCAGCACGGCGCGTGGGAACTCATCCAACGTAGTCACGCCGTCGCCAACGGGTGCTACGTGGCCGTGGCCAATCGCATCGGTCACGAAATCATCAAGGGTGTGGGTGGCGACGGGATTGAATTCTGGGGCCAAAGTTTCGTGGCTGGCACGTCCGGTGAAATTCTCTCCAAAGCCAGTCACAACAAGGAAGAGATTCTGGTCGTACCTGTGGACCTCGATCACGTGGATACCACGCGCACGCACTGGCCTTTCCTGCGCGACCGGCGGATCGACGCTTACGACGGGCTGACGCGGCGGTTGATTGACTGAGCAGCTTGACTGGCTTTCGCGCGAAGCCTAACGTCGCGGTGTGGTAAGCCGTCGACTCAAAGTCATTATAGCGACTCTATTGCTTGCTTCAGCAGCGGTGGTTGTATTTCTCCGTAATCCGACTTCTCCTCCCGCGACCATAAGGCTCGTCAAACTCGAACAAACGCGAACCGAGAGGGATGAATACCTCCAAGCTACATTTGTGCTGACCAACAGCAGCAAAGGTCCAATTTGTTACATTGGCCGCATGGGTGCTGCGTGGCCGCGCGTCACGGAACTGCACCAATCCGGTGGCGAATGGAAGGAGGATTACACGGGTGGCGAATGTGGCCTCAGCTATATTCCCACGGCGCTTTTACCCAACCAGTCTGTGGTATTCGAAGTTTACATTGACATAAACCGACCGACAAAGATTGCACTCGAACATTCGACCCGAAGAAAGAGTGACAGACTTACGGCGAAGCTGCCAGCGTGGGTGATGACTTGGTTTCCATTGCTCTTAAGGGAGAAGCGCCTTTTATCTGAAGAGATCAACCCGGCCCAACTCACAAATATCCCGTACTCTTCTGAGATGCGTTCGTTCGAGTCGATGCGAGCGAGATTAATGTCACTTAGGGCTCTCGCGTTGACCGGTGATAGCGCTGCCCAGTTTGAAATGGGTGAATTATTCTGGACTGAGGATATTTTCGAAGTTGAGCAAGCGCTGAACTCTTATGAAATGGCTGCGACCAACGGCCATCCGCGAGCCGCCTACAATTTAGGGCTCATCCACGACTACGTTCTCGCTGACACCACAAATGCGATCAAATGGTATCGACTCGCAAAGGACCTAGGATGCGAGGAGGCCCGACGCAACCTGCGTGAATTAGGCGCAAGATGATTTCCGACCGTGACGGAAATACCTGGATCACCGGCGCGGGAGGGTTGATAGGGAATTGCCTTGTTCAAACTTCGCGAACCGGGGCGCCGGCCAGCTCGGTGATTGGACTCACGCGCCATCAACTCGACTTGCTGGATTTCGGGGCAGTACGGCACCGATTCAAACAGGAGAAACCTTCGTTGGTCATCCACTCCGCGGCGATGACTAAGTCCCCCGCTTGCCAGCAACAGCCGGAACTGACGCGGAAGGTGAACGTGGAAGTCACGCGAATGCTGGCCGGGCTGGCCGCCGAGGCGACGTTCGTTTTCTTCTCCACCGATCTGATCTTTGACGGCAGGAAAGGGGATTATGTCGAGACGGATGCGCTCAATCCATTGAGCGTGTATGCCGAAACCAAAGTCGCCGCCGAAGCTATCGTGGCGGAGCATCCGAAGCATCTCATCATCCGCACGTCGTTGAACGGTGGTCGTTCGCCGACAGGCGATCGCGGGTTCAATGAGGAACTGGTTCGCGCATGGCAGGCGGGTGAGGTGGTGAACTTGTTCGAAGACGAATTCCGTTCGCCCATCGCGGCGACAGAAACAGCGCGCGCGGTTTGGGAATTGATCCAGAGTGGCGCAACCGGCGTTTACCACGTCGCCGGAGCGGAACGGCTGTCCCGTTTACAGATCGGCGAATTGCTGGTGGCACGCTGGACTTCGCTGAAGCCGCGCATCAACCGCACCTCGCTCAAGACTTACGCCGGTCCGCCTCGTTCCCCCGATACTTCGCTGAATTGTGCCAAGGCGCAGAAACTTCTTTCGTTTGCCTTGCCGGGATTGACAGATTGGCTGGCGGCAAATCCGAATGAACCATTCTGAGAAACCATATCGCGGCCGGCTCGCGCCTTCGCCAACGGGGTATCTGCATCTTGGCCACGCGCGGACTTTCTGGGCCGCCCAGGAACGGGCGCGAGCGCATAAAGGCGCTTTGATCCTCCGGAACGAGGATATCGACGCGACACGTTACCGGATGGAATTCGTCGCCGCGATGATCGAGGACCTGAAATGGTTTGGTTTCGATTGGCAGGAGGGTCCTGACATCGGTGGACCGTTCGCGCCTTACAATCAGAGCGAACGGCTGGAGTTTTATCGCGCGGCGCTGGACCGGTTGATTGCCGGCGGCTTTGTCTATCCGTGCGTCTGTTCGCGCAGCGATGTGCGGGCCGCTGCCCGCGCACCCCACGACGCAGAGGAACGCGAACGGGTTTACGGTGGCACGTGTCGGGAGCTGAAGATGTCGGAAATCGGGGGGCGGAAGTTTGCCTGGCGTTTCCGGATTGCCGACGGCGAAACCATTCCTTTCGTTGATGGCAACTTTGGTCCGCAGTCGTTCATGGCCGGGCGAGATTTCGGGGATTTTGTCATCTGGCGGCCGGACGATATTCCGTCGTATCAACTCGTAGTCGTGGTGGATGATGCCGCGATGCAGATCACGGAGGTGGTGCGCGGTGAGGATCTGCTGCGTTCAACGGCGCGACAGTTGTTGCTCTTCCGGGCGTTGAATCTGCCAGCGCCTGCGTTTTTTCATTGCCCGCTGATGAAGGATGAATCGGGAGTGCGCCTGGCCAAACGGCATGACGCCCTGAGCCTCCGCAAACTCCGGGAAAGCGGGAAGCTGCCGGAGCAATTGCGTGCCGGTTGAGGCGTGCGCCCGATTTGGTCACAGAAACTTCCTTGTTATCCCGGTTCAGCGAGGCAATCATTTGTGCGCCATTAAGCACGATAGCCAACCCATGAAAACGTCCCGCTGGCAAGCCTTGAGCATCTCACAAGTGAGCCTGATCCTGCTGTTATTGCTGGGTGTCGGGCTGACCTTCTGGATGGTGAGCGCCAAGGCCGATGCAGATTTGCGAGGAGAAAAGCTGGACCATGAAACGGATCGGGTAAGGTTTTTTGTGCATCGGATGAACGAGTGTCTGCGCGGAATCCTGTTGGACCCGAAGAACGATCCGGAGATGCGCAGCTGTGAGGCCGCTGAGGCTGATGCGCTTTCAGCAATCGATGTGTTGCTGAAGAATCCTGATTACCAACGGGAGGTCCAGCTGACGCTGGCTTTGGGTGAATTACGAAAATATCTGCATCAACAGACATTACCCTATCACCGGAAGCTGCTGGACCTGATCGCCAAGGATCAACTGGCCGAGGCCCAGAGGATTTATGTGGCGGATAATGCGGACCGGCGTCAACGCCGGGAGCTGTTGTTGTCCGAAGTCTCAACGCAAAGTCAGAAATACAAGGATGCCCAGTCACGCTATGCGGAACTGGTGTCGAACATCTCGTTGCCAGCTATCGTGGCGGTGTTGATCGCCTGTTTCTTTGTGGGCCGGGCGCAGGCGGTGGCCGTGTCGCGCCCGCTGAATGAACTGGTAGGCTCACTGGATCGGATGCGTGGCGGTGACTTCTCCAAACGCCTCAACTGGCGCCGGGCCGATGAATTTGGCGTGATGGGCGATGGACTGAACCGGCTGGCGGAAGATCTTTCGGGGCTGGTTGCTCAAGTGCAGCGTTCGGGCATCATGGTGAACACCAGCGCGACAGAAATTGCTGCCAGCGCCAAGGAACAACAAAGCACCGCCACGGAGATCGCCGCGACGACGGCGGAAATCGGCGCGACGTCCAAAGAGATTTCCGCGACCTCCAAGGAACTGGTCAAGACCATGGGTGAAGTAGCCAAGGTTTCGGAAGACACGGCACAACTCGCGAACACCGGTCAATCAGCCATCAATCGCATGGAGGCGAACATGCGGCAGATCATCGAGGCGTCGGGCTCGATCTCAGCCAAGCTCGCCACCCTGAACGAGCGCACAGCCAACATCAACACCGTCGTGACGACCATCACGAAGGTGGCGGACCAGACAAATCTGTTGTCACTCAACGCCGCCATCGAAGCCGAAAAGGCAGGCGAATATGGTCTGGGCTTCGCGGTGGTGGCCATGGAGATCCGCCGGCTGGCCGATCAGACGGCGGTGGCTACGTATGACATCGAGAAGATGGTGAAGGAAATGCAGTCCGCGGTGGCTGCCGGCGTGATGGGCATGGACAAGTTTTCCGATGAAGTCCGCCGCGGCGTGGAAGAGGTGCGACAAGTCAGCACGCAACTCGCGCAGATCATCCACCAAGTGCAGACGCTTTCACCGCGGTTCCACACGGTGAACGAAGGCATGCACGCGCAGGCGACCGGCGCCCAGCAGATCAGCGAAACCCTTGTCCAGCTGAGCGAATCGGCGCATCAGACCGCTGAGTCGTTGCGGCTTTCAAATCTTGCGATCGAACAGCTGAACGAGGCCGCCCGGGGATTGCAGACGAGTGTGGCCAAATTCCGGTTGGAGTCATAATCGCGGGCCTTCATCAAGTTCTTGGATTCATGAACCCGCGGACGACGCAAGGGCACCGCACTGCGGGCTTGTCAGCGGTGCCGGCAGCGTTAAGGTGTGAAGTCATGAAGGGCCGGTTGAACATTTTTGCATCATGGATGCAGCCGCAGACGGGTGCGATCCACTCTTTGATCGCCTCGAAGCGTTTCTCGATCATTCCATCGCCCCGGCTTTTCTCCTTGCGATACCGATCGCCGGTTTCCAAACGGACCATGTGATTGTCATGCTGTTCCTGTTGTTTCAACTCGGCCAGGATCGTTACGCCATCGAAGCAGAACGGGCGGTGGAAGTGGTGCCGCTCCTGGATTTGAAACGCATTCCGCATTCGCCGCCTGGCGTTGCCGGCATCATCAACTATCGTGGGCGCCCGGTGCCGGCCATCGACCTCTGCGCGTTGACGCTGGGCCGGCCGGCGCGCGAACAACTCAGTACGCGGATCATCATCCTGCGACACGATGATACCAAGGGTCGGCCGCAACTGATCGGTGTGATCGCTGAGCAGGCGACCGACCTTTTGCGCAAAGAAGGACGTGAGCATATCAAGCCGGGAACCGAGGCCGCGCGCGCAGGATTTCTCGGGCCGGTGATGATGGATGACAAGGGTTTTCTCCAACTGGTCCAGCCGGATCACTTGTTGACGGAATCCGTGCGCGAGGCATTGTTTGCCCAGGTGGAAGCGTTCAGCTATGAAGGCGATTGAAGACATGCTGCGCGAGCGTATCGGGCTGGATGCGACATCCATCGGCTCATCGTTGATCGAGCGAAGCGTCCGGTTGCGGATGAAAAGTCTCGGCTTGAAGAGCCTGGATGATTACAAGCGGCGCTTGCGCGAGGCCGAATCGGAATGGCGGCAGTTGATTGAGAGCGTGGTGGTTTCCGAGACCTGGTTCTTCCGCGACCGGCAGGCATTCGACGCGTTGGTGCAGATCGTCATGACCGAATGGCTGGCACGGCATCCGTTGCAGACGTTGCGCATCCTCAGTGCCCCGTGTTCCTCGGGCGAGGAGCCGTTTTCCCTTGCCATGGCATTGCTGGACGCCGGCGTGCTGCCAGACCGGTTTGCGATTGAGGGGATAGATATCAGCGAACGCGCCTTGGCTGGAGCAAAGGCGGGTGTGTATGGGCGCAATGCCTTTCGGGGAAAGGATCTCACCTTTCGCGATCGACATTTTCATCAGTCCAAGGACGGCTACGTTCTGGCGCCGCGCGTCCGGCAGAGTGTGCGGTTCCACCAACTCAATCTGCTGGAGCAGAACCTGCCCGGGGGTGGGGAACCGTTTCATTTCATATTCTGCCGCAATCTACTCATCTATTTCGATCGGGCCACGCAGGCGCGAGCCTTGCAAAGGTTACGCGCGGCACTGGCGAAGGACGGACTGCTGTTTGTCGGCCCGGCAGAACTGCCGCTGGTAACCGACCAAGGGTTCAAGCGACTCAACCTTTCCATGGCGTTCGCCGTGCGGCGCGACGATGCCGAAGTGGAGCCAGCGGGATCAGGGCCGCACCCGGTCGTCCGTTCCAATGTGCCCTTGGCGCCGCCGCCTGCGCCCACGCACAAGGACATCGCGCGCGCCGGGTTGGATGCCCGGCCGGCGCCGGTACACGTTGCGCCCGTGGAGGCGAAGGATCTGAAGCGCGCCCGCAAACTGGCCGATGAAGGAAAGCTTCAGGAAGCGCAGCAGATTTGCGAGGCACACGTGGGCCAGTTCGGACCCGGGGCGGAGGCGTTCTACCTGCTTGGGCTGGTGGCGGACGCGCGCGGCGAGGCCGTGGCGCTGGAGTTATATCGCAAAGCGATCTATCTGGAACCGGATCATTATGAGGCTTTGCTCCAAGTTTCATTGTTGCTGGAGAAGATGGGCGACCGTGACGGCGCGAAAAGTTATCGCCGTCGGGCGGAGCGGGCGCGGCAGGAAATGATCACAACATGAATTCTGATTTCCACAAACCGCAGCCGGCCGCCGAATGGGTCGAATCGCAATCTGAACCCGAGACGAAGGTTTTCGATTGCTGGAATACCATCGGCGTGGAAGGCAATGGCTCATGTGGCGAACTGGTCAAGTTCGTGCATTGCCGCAATTGTCCGGTGTACTCCGCGGCGGGTCTGCAGTTGTTGAACCGGCCGTTGGCGCCGGCCTATCGCTCGGAACAGACAGCGCATTATGCCGCGCGCAAAAAGCTCACCACACCGGCCCGTCTGTCAGTGGTGATCTTCCGCCTCGAATCGGAATGCTTTGCGTTGCCGACACCGGCGTTCCAGGAAGTGGCAGAGCGCCGGCCGCAACATTCGTTGCCGCACCGAGCGCGGAGCACGGCGCTGGGAATCGTGAATGTTCGCGGTGAACTGCTGGTATGTGCCTCGCTGGCGCGCCTGCTGGGCGTGGTGGAATCGGTACCTCGCAACCGGCGCGGGCAGCTCGATCGATTGCTGGTCGCGAACTGGAACGGCCAGCGCGTGGCATTTCCGGTGGATGAGGTTTTCGGGATCCATCGTTTCCAGCAGGACGAATTGCGCGAAGCGCCGTCGACCGTCGGGCGTTCGACGCTCACCTACACGCGCGGGGTGATCCTCTGGCGGGAGCGTGCGGTGGGATTTTTGCACGCTGAATCATTGTTTGCGGCGCTGGGCCGCAGTCTCGCATGAAACCGTCGGATGATCTCAGCCAGCTTTCGATGCTGGAACTGTTTCGTGCCGAGGCAGAGGCGCAAACGGCGGTGTTGAGCGATGGCTTGCTCGGGCTGGAGCGGGAACCGGCCGATGCCAAGCTGCTGGAGCTGTTGATGCGCGCGGCCCACTCGATCAAGGGCGCGGCGCGGATCGTGAACATCCCGCAGATTGTCAGTCTGGCGCACGTGATGGAAGATGTCTTCGTGGCGGCCCAGGCGGGGCGGTTGCATCTGCAGCGGGCGGCGATCGACGTATTGTTGCGCGGAGTAGATTTGCTGGCTCACCTCTCGAAGGCCTCGGAATCGCAGATCCAAAACTGGGAAACCAATCCGCCCCCGGAAGTCGCGGTGATGGTCAAACAAGTCGGCGAAATCGTTCCGGGAAAAACTACCGCCGGCGAGGCGAAGCTGGTCCAGCCGGCGAAGGCTGCGACAGAAACCAAGTTGGCGCCGACACCAGTAGCAACTGTTCCGGCAACGGTGCGCGAACCGGAAGCACCCGAACGTGTGTTGCGGTTGAATGCAGAGAATCTCAACCGCCTGCTGGGTCTTGCGGGAGAGTCACTGGTGGAATCGCGCTGGCTGCGGCCCTTTTCCGAGTCCTTGCAGCGTTTGAAGCGGATGCACAACGAGGTGGAGGAAACGGTGGATGGCCTGCGGGATTCGCTCGGCACGGAAGCGGTCTCGGAGCGCACGGCGGCGAAATTGAATGAGCTGCTGGTGCGCAACGCCGATTCGCGGCGGTTTCTGGCCCAGCGGCTCGAAGAACTGGATCTGTTCGACCGTCGTTCGGCGCATCTTTCCAACCGGCTGTATCTGGAAGTGCTGCGCACCCGGATGCGTCCGTTCAGCGATGGCGTGTCGCGGTTTCCCCGCATGGTTCGCGACGTGGCCAACGGTTTGGGCAAACAGGTGCGTTTTGAAGTGGTCGGCGAGAATACGCAGGTGGATCGCGACATCCTCGAACGCCTGGAAACCCCGCTGGCGCATCTCTTGCGCAATGCCGTGGATCACGGTTGTGAACTGCCGGAGGCGCGGCGCGCGGCGGGCAAGCCGGAGGAGGCCCTCATCCGCTTGGAAGCGCGGCATAGCGCCGGGATGCTGGTTGTGATGGTCAGTGACGATGGCCGCGGCGTGGACATCGAGCGGGTCCGGCGGGTCATTGTGGAAAAGAAACTGACCAGCACGCCCATGGCCGAGCGGATGAACGAGCCGGAACTGCTGGAGTTTTTGTTCCTGCCGGGCTTCACGGTGAAGGAAGACGTGACAGAGATCTCCGGTCGGGGAGTAGGGCTCGATGTGGTGCAAAATCTGGTGCGCCAATTGCGGGGCTCGGTGCGGGTCAGCACGCAGGCCGGGCAGGGGACGCGGTTCCAATTGCAGTTGCCGCTCACCCTTTCCGTGTTGCGGACGCTCCTCGTGGAGATCGGCGGGGAGCCGTACGCGATCCCGCTGGGACAGATCGCGCACACACTGCGGCTGCCGCGCGGTAATGTCCACACGCTGGAAGGCCGGCATCATTTTGCGTTTGGCGGGCACCAGGTCGGGTTGCTAACGGCGCACCAGGTCCTGGAATGCGGCGATTACCACGCCAAGTCGGATGAATTTGCCGTGGTCATCCTCGGCGACCGTGGCATGCGCTATGGTCTGGTGGTGGACCAGTTTCTGGGCGAACGCGAACTGGTCGTGCAACCGCTCGATCCGCGGCTGGGCAAGGTCAAAGACATCAATGCTGCCGCGTTGATGGAGGACGGTTCGCCCGTGTTGATCGTGGACGTGGAGGATCTGTTGCGCTCGATCGAGAAACTGATCTTCTCCGGCACGATTTCCGGCATGGGTGGCGAGTCCCGGGCCATGACGGAAAAGAAACGCAAACGGGTGCTCGCCGTGGATGACTCGCTGACGGTGCGGGAGCTTGAGCGCAAGCTGCTCACCAGCCACGGGTATGAAGCCGAGGTGGCGGTGGATGGCATGGACGGCTGGAACGCAGTGCGCACCGGGCACTACGACCTGGTGATCACGGATGTGGACATGCCGCGCATGGATGGCGTGGAGTTGACCACCCTCATCAAGAAAGATCCCCAGTTCAAGTCGCTGCCGGTGATGATAGTTTCCTACAAAGATCGCGAAGAGGACCGTTTGCGCGGACTCTCGGCGGGCGCGGACTATTATTTGACCAAAGGCAGCTTTCATGACGAAACTCTATTGCAAGCCGTGGAAGACCTGATCGGAGAGCCGGAATCATGAGAATCGCCATCGTCAACGACATGCTGCTGGCAGTGGAGGCCATGCGCCGTGCGGTCGTGAGTTCCGGCGAGCACCGCGTGGCTTGGGTCGCGCGCGACGGGGAGGAGGCCGTAGCTTTGGCGGGCAACGACCGGCCTGATCTAATCCTCATGGATCTGGTCATGCCGCGCATGGATGGCGTGGAAGCCACACGGTTGATCATGGCGCAATCGCCCTGTCCGATTCTCGTGGTGACCGCGAACATGAACGAGAATCCGGGAAAGGTGTTCGAGGCCATGGGCGAGGGTGCTTTGGATGCGGTGACGACACCCGTGTTGGGCCGGCCAGGTGACAGCGATGGTACCCGCGGGCTGCTGGCCAAGATCGATTCCATCCGCCGACTGGCAGGTGATGGTGCAGGCCGGGCGATGGCCAATGGGAATGCCGGCGGAGAAAAAAAACGCGACCAGTTGGTCGCCATTGGTGCATCAGCCGGTGGCCCGGCAGCCGTGGCCCGGGTGCTGGGTGATCTGCCGGCGGATTTTCCGGCGGCCATCGTGGTGGTGCAGCATGTGGATGTGCAGTTCGCCCGCGGGCTGGCTGACTGGCTCGGCTTGCACACAGCCCTGAAGATCCAACTGGCGATGGAAGGCGACGAAGTGCGCCCTGGGCATGTGTTTCTCTCCGGTCGCGATCATCATCTCGTTTTTACCAGTCCGCACAAACTGGGCTACGTCAAACCGGCGGCAGATTGTTCGTTTTGTCCGTCGGTGGACGTCTTTTTTGAATCCGCTCAACGGCATTGGTCGGGCCAGCTGGCGGGAGTACTGTTGACGGGCATGGGCCGCGATGGTGCCGCGGGTTTAAAGGGATTGCGTGATGCCGGTCACTCGACGATTGCACAAAACGCCGCCACCTGCGCGGTCTATGGCATGCCGAAGGCCGCCGCGGAGATGAACGCCGCGTCACAGATCCTGCCGCTCGACCAGATCGGTACGCAACTGAAGAAGATGTTCGTCTGAAGACTCGCATGGCTGAAGACCGCTTCAAACTCAATCCCGTTTCCGACAGCTCACCGTTGTCGCCGCCGGCCACGGATTATCATGTGATGGTGTTGCTGGTGGACGATCAGACGATGATCTGCGAAGCGGTGCGGCGGGCACTCGCCGGGGAGCCGGACATCGATTTTCATTTTTGCGCCGACGCGCGCGAGGCGATGAGCGTGGCGTTGAACATCAAGCCCACGGTGATCTTGCAGGATCTGGTGATGCCGGGGATTGATGGATTGACCCTGGTGAACCAGTTCCGGTCGAACCCCGTGACTCGGGATGTGCCGATCATCGTGCTTTCGACCAACGAGAACCCGCAGGTAAAGGGTCAGGCGTTCGCGCTCGGGGCGAATGATTACATCGTCAAGCTCCCGGACCGCATCGAACTCATCGCGCGCATCCGGCATCACTCGCGGGCATTTCTGAACCAGTTGCAGCGCGATGCCGCGTATCGCGCGCTGCGCGAGAGCCAGCAACAATTGATCGATAACAACGCCGAACTGGTGGCGTTGAATCAAAAGCTGGAAGAAGCCACGCTCGCGAAGTCTGAATTTCTGGCGAACATGAGCCACGAGATCCGCACGCCCATGAACGGCGTGATCGGCATGATCTCGTTGTTGCTGGACACCGACCTCACCGACGAGCAGCGTGAATATGTCGAAGCCACTCGCAGCAGTGCGGATGCCTTGTTGACGATCATCAACGACATTCTCGACTTCTCGAAGATCGAAGCCGGCAAACTGGAGTTGGAGCATCATCCGTTCGAACTGCACACGTGTATCGAGGAAGCGTTGGATTTGCTTTCGCCGAAGGCGGCCGAGAAAAATCTCGACCTGGCCTACAACGTGGACGATGCGATCCCCAAGATCCTCGTCAGCGACGTCACGCGCCTGCGGCAGATCCTGGTGAACCTTATCAGCAACGCCGTGAAGTTCACGAGCTCGGGTGAAGTGTCCGTGGAAGTCACGCCGGCGGCGCACGGGCAACGTGAGTTGGAGCCGGGGCACGAGCCAGACACAGATTTTCTTCTGCACCCGGAGCAATGGTTGTTGCATTTCAGTGTGCGGGACACCGGCATCGGCATCCCGCGCGACAAGCAGCATCGTCTGTTCAAGTCCTTCCAACAGGTGGATGCCTCCACCACCCGGCACTACGGGGGCACTGGCCTCGGGCTGGCCATCTGCAAGCGGCTCGTCGAGTTGTTGGGTGGCCGCATCTGGGTGGAGAGCGACAGCGGCGAGGGCGCCACTTTTCATTTCACGATCCTGACCCGGGCGGCCGCGGCGACGGCACCGCCGAGCTGGCAGGTGCCGCAACCGCAGTTGAGCGGCCAGCGCCTGCTCATCGTCGAGGACAACGCCACCAATCGACAGATCCTGGAGCATCGCGCGCAGCAATGGGGCATGAGTGTGGCCTGCGCGTCGGACAGCCGGTCGGCGCTGCGGATGTTTCTGACCGCGGGCCCGTTCAGCGCAGCGGTGGTGGACTTGCAACTGCCTGATCTTGACGGCTTCGAACTGGTGCGTGAGATACGCCGTCAGCCTTCGGGCCGGCAATTGCCCGTGCTCATGATGTCCTGCGTCAGGCTGCGCAACGACGATCCGCGCCCGTTGGAAACCGGGATCCATCAGTTCATCCACAAACCGATCCGTCCGGCGCAGTTATTGGAGTCGCTTTGCCGCTCCTTGGGCGTGCAATCGCAACGCGAGAAACGCGCGCCGTTCGCGCCCGCGTTGGACGGCGATTTCGCGCGCCGGATGCCTTTGCGCGTGCTGCTCGCGGACGACAACCCCATCAATCAGAAAGTCGGATTGAGTGTCTTGCACAAGCTCGGCTACCGGGCCGACGTCGTGAACAACGGCCTGGAAGTGATGAAGTCACTCAACGAGCGCTCGTATGATGTGCTCTTTCTTGACGTGCAGATGCCCGAGATGGACGGCCTCGAATGCGCGCGGCAGATTTGTGAACGTTGGACCCGCGATCGCCGGCCGGTGATCATCGCCATGACCGGCAACGCACTGCTAGGCGATCGCGAGAAATGTCTGGCGGCGGGAATGGACGACTACATTTCCAAGCCGGTGCGCATCGCCGAATTGCAGACCGCGCTGGAGCGTTGGGGGCCGACCAAGGCCCGCAGTTTTGACACCGCCTATTTCTCACGCAATCCACCGGCGTTCGCCAGCACCGGCGGGTTGGTGGATGAAAGCATCCTGCGGGAGCTGCACGAGATGGCGCAGCATGATGGCGCCGGCATGGTGCGCGAACTGATCGACTTGTTCCTCGAGAGCGCTCCACCACGGATCGAGCAGATCCAACAGAATGTCCACGACGCTACGAAACTGTCGTTTCACGCGCACGCCTTGAAGAGCATGAGCCTGAACCTGGGTTGCAAGCTGGTGGTGGAACTCTCGCAGCAACTGGAGCAACTGGGCCGGAGCGGTGATCTGCGGGCGGTCCCGGAATGTGTGAACCGACTGGAAACCGCGTTCAAACAGACCAAAGCGCACCTACTTGCGTTGCGAGACCGGGAAGCACCGGCTCCTCCTGTCTAAGATGGTGCTGCCAGCCTTTGGGTCATTCTTTTAATGAGCATTCATATCAGGAAGCATGTTGCTCCCGGCCGCTTGATCCGCCCGCGTGGGTTATCGCCCGGCGACACGATTGGAATCATTTCCCCCGCGAGCCCACCACCCGATCCGACGAAGATTGACGCCGGTGCAGCGACGTTGGAGCGGCTCGGGTACCGCGTCAAACTGGCGAAGCATGCGCGAGCGCGCCGCGGGTTTCTGGCTGGATCAGATCGCGAGCGCGCGGCGGATTTGATGACCATGTTCGCGGATCGTTCCGTCAACGGGATACTTTGCGCGCGCGGTGGATATGGCGCGCCACGATTGCTGCCGCTGCTCGACTACGCGGCCATTCGGCGCAATGCGAAGGTGTTTGTTGGCTACAGCGACATCACTGCGTTGCACTGTGCCTTCCTGGCGTGCGCCGGGTTGATTTCTTTCCATGGTCCGCATGTGGTCGGCGATTTCGCTCGTGAACCGCTGGACGATTTTGCAGTGAATTCTTTTTGCCGCGTGGTGAGTGGCAATGTGAGTGGCGACATCGCTGTCGGTTATCGGGGCAAGTCGGTGAAGATTCTGCGGCCCGGACGGGCGCGGGGCCGGTTGGTAGGCGGGAATCTCAGTCTGCTTTGTTCCTTGGTGGGGACGCGTTGGTTGCCCGATTTTCACCGCAAAATTCTGTTCCTCGAGGATGTCGGCGAACAACCGTATCGCTTTGATCGGATGCTGACTCAACTCTTGAATGCGGGTTTGTTGCAACAGGTCGCTGGGATCGCCGTGGGTTTGAATGCCGACTGCGAAGACCCGAAAGCTGGCAAATCCAAGGAGTATCGACAAACGATTGAAGATGTGTTGCGAGACCGGTTGTTGCCGTTGCGCGTGCCGCTTGTGGTCGGTCTGCCGTTCGGGCATGTGCCAGCGAATGCGACGCTGCCGGTGGGCGCCATAGCGACTTTGACGAGTGGGTGCTTGTCCATCGAATCGTAATTTGCCCTCTCAAGGTGCGGCTGAATTCTTGCGTCTGATTCCTTTCTCCGGCTTAATGCCCGCCGCACATGGCGAAGAAAAAGAAAGATTCAAACCAGCCGGAACTGCCGATCGAAGGCGCAAAGCCGGCACCGATTGCCGAGAAGCCGTCAAAGAAGGCCGCCGCCAAGAATGGCAACAGCGCGGACCATGTCGTGGCCGAACAATTTGAAACGGTTGCGCATCGACCCTTCGATCCAAAGAAGATAGGAGTGGGATTGCACACGCGGGTGGATCGTAGCTTTCTGGATTATGCGAGCTACGTCATTCGTGACCGCGCAATACCGAATCTCGCGGACGGTTTGAAGCCCGTGCAGCGGCGCATCCTCTGGGCGATGCATCGGACGGACGATGGGCGTTTCACCAAGGTCGCAAACATCGTTGGCGATACGATGAAGTTCCACCCGCACGGCGATGCCTCCATCGGCGACGCACTCGTGGTGCTGACGAATAAGCGCTATCTCATCGAGGGCCAGGGCAATTTCGGCAACATCTACACCGGCGACCCCGCTGCCGCACCCCGTTACATCGAAGCTCGTCTCACTGAGCTGGCGCGCACGGAACTCTTCAACGACGAGATCACCGAGTTCGTGCCGAGTTACGACGGTCGCAACAAAGAGCCGGTGACGTTCCCGTGCAAATTACCGCTCACGTTGATGCTCGGCACGGAGGGCATCGCAGTCGGTTTGAGCGCGCGGATTCTGCCGCACAATTTTCCCGAGTTGCTCGAAGCGCAGATCGCAATTCTTAAGAAACAGTCGTTCAAATGCCTGCCGGATTTCCCGACCGGCGGCTTGATGGACGCGCGCGATTATCAGGACGGAAAAGGCAGTGTGAAGGTGCGCGCGCGCATCAAATACCGTGACGACAACGCAGTCATCATCACCGAACTGCCGCCCGGCACAACGACCGAATCGCTCACTGCCTCCATCGAAGCCGCCGTCGAAAAAGGCAAGTTGAAGGTGAAGTCCATCGACGACTTCACCTCCGAAAGTGTCGAGATCGAGATCCGGTGTCCGGCGGGCGTGGATCAGGACCAGCTGATTGACGCGCTCTACGCGTTCACGGATTGCGAGATGTCGATTGCGAGCCGCATCGTCGTCATCAAAGACAATCGCCCGGTCGAGTTGACCGTGAGCGAGGTGTTGCGCGAGAACACGGATCAACTCGTCGCCATCCTCAAGCGGGAATTGGAGTTGCGCGAGCAGAAACTCCAAGACGAACTGCATTACCGCACGCTGGAACGCATCTTCATCGAGGAGCGCATCTACAAGTTGATCGAGAAGTGCAAGACCGCCGAGGCCGTCGTCGCCGCAGTCTATGACGGGTTCAAGCCGTTCAAGAAGGAACTCCTCCGCGACATCGTGGACGCTGACGTGGAGCGACTGTTGCAAGTTCGTATTCGCCGGATTTCGCTTTTCGACATCAACCAGCATCGCGAGGAGATGGAGAAGACGAAGGCCGATCTCGCCGAGACGCGCAAGAATCTCAAGAACCTCACGAAGTATGTGATCGGGCATCTCGAGGCGTTGCTGGAGAAATACGGCCCGCAGTATCCGCGCCTCACGACCAAGAGCAGCCGGCACGAGGAAGTGGACGTGAAGGCGGTGGCGTTCAAATCATTCAAGGTTGCGTATGATCGTGAGAGTGGATACGTGGGCTACAAGGTTTCCGGCGAGGAGTTCAAACTGGAGTGCACCAAGTTCGACAAGATCCTGCTCGTGTTTAAGGACGGCACTTACAAGGTCACCGAGTTGCCGGAGAAATTATTCGTCGGACCGGAGCTGTTCTTTTGTGGCCTGCCGGATCGCGAAACGATCTTCACCTGCGCGTATACGGATCGCAAAGCGAGCTATTTGAAGCGATTCAAGTTCGGTGGCACGATCATGAACAAGGCGTATCTGTGCATTCCGGACAAATCGCGCATCATGTTCTTCGAGCCAGGCACACCGAAGGTGCTTTACGTTCGCTACAAACCCGCACCGCACCAGAAGATCAATCAGCAGACGTGCGACCCGGCAAAGATTGAAATCAAGTCGCCCAAGACGCGCGGTCGGCAGATTTCCATCAAGGACATCTCGTCGGTGACGGCCGAGCCCACGCGCGGCTGGGATGAAAAGGCGACAACGACGGAGATTGTGTTTGTCTGACAGCAGTGTTGTCGCTTTACGCTGCGACAGCACGCCGAAGGGGATTCCTCTGGACAAGAGATTTCTCCAAGCGCAAATAGGGATGATGAACTATGGCCCTGAACATGCCGCTCGGGCATTAGAGATCATTGAACGCCTCTTGTGCTCGGTTGCACCGCACTCTGAATACGAAGAGTTGGTTGCTGTCCTGCGTAACCCGCACCGGTGGAAAGAAGCCCATGCGTTATTTAGTAGAATCCGCGTCAATATTACGTTGCCTTCGGAGGATCGC
>Ga0315910_10001274_pt1 | contig 23417 bp, 26 predicted proteins | sample EdamamesoilMG_FD_204470 | JGI IMG/M metagenome (GOLD analysis project Ga0315910, IMG submission 204470) | Garden soil microbial communities collected in Santa Monica, California, United States - Edamame soil | ecosystem: Environmental > Terrestrial > Soil > Garden | place: USA: California... | reverse complement strand
GCGCGCCTTTGCTCCCCGGCAATGACGAGCTGGCAAGGCTGGTCAGCGCGACCAGCGCCGGGCAGCCGCTGCTCGAAACCCTTGCCGCGCAGTTGCTGCTCCACGGCAATGCCTTTGTGCAGATCGACAAGGACGGCGCGGGGCGGCCGGTCGAACTGTTCGCGCTCAGGCCCGAGCGGGTTTCGGTGGTCCCCGGCCCCGACGGCTGGCCTGCGGCCTACGCCTACAGGGTCGGCGACAAGACCATGACGATCCCGGTCGAGGACGAGGACGGCTGGCCCGGCCTGGTCCATCTGAAGACCTTCCACCCCTGCGACGACCATTACGGCGCGGGTTGCCTTGCCGCGGCGGACCAGGCGGTGGCGATTCACAACGCCGCCGCCGCGTGGAACCGCGCCCTGCTCGAAAACGCCGCGCGTCCATCGGGGGCGCTGGTGCTCGAAGGCGGGGAAGCGGCGACGCTCACCGCCGACCAGTTCGAGCGGCTCAAAGTCGAACTGGCGAGCGCCTTCTCGGGCGAGGCCAATGCCGGGCGGCCGATGCTCTTGGAAGGCGGGCTCAAGTGGCAGTCCATGTCGCTGTCGCCCGCCGACATGGATTTCGCCGAGCTCAAGGCCGCTGCCGCACGCGACATCGCGCTCGCCTTCGGGGTCCCGCCGATGCTGCTGGGGCTCCCCGGCGACAACACCTATGCCAATTACCGCGAGGCCAACCGCGCACTGTGGCGGCTGACGCTGCTGCCGCTGGCGGGGAAGATCCTCTCCGGCATCGCCGAGGGTCTGGCGCCGTGGTTCGCCGATGCAAGGCTGGCGATCGACCTCGATCGCATCCCGGCACTGGCCGAAGATCGCGAGCGCCTGTGGGCGCAGGTCTCCGCCGCGACCTTCCTCACCGACGACGAAAAACGCGCCCTGCTGGGCCTTGCAACCGATGGAGCGACGCCATGAACCGCGAAGACATGCTCGCCAGCCTGATCGCGCAGGCCGGCGCGGAAGGCAGCGACCTCACCACCTTGCGCGCGATCGTCGAGGAAGCCAGCGACCTCGGCGCCGAGCGCGTGCTTGCCCGGCTCGGCCTTGCCGACCCCGGCGCGCAGGGCGACATCGACGAATTGCGCGAGCTGCTCCAGGCCTGGCGCGACGCCAAGGCGAGCGCGTGGAAGGCGGCGATCGACTGGGTCGTGCGCGGCCTCCTCGCGCTGCTGCTGGTCGGGATCGCGGTGCGCATGGGCTTCGGCGGGTGGCTCGGCTGATGCGCATCGCCGGCTACGCCGCCCTGTTCGACACGCCCGACGGCGACGGCGACACGATCGTGAAAGGCGCGTTTGGCAAGGCGATCGCCGCGAGCAGGGACCGGCCGCTGCCGCTCTACTGGCAGCACCGCCCCGAGCAGCGCATCGGCGCGGTCGAACTGCTCGAAGAGGATACCAAGGGCCTTCGCGTGATCGCCCGGATCGACAATCCGCAAGGCCGCGCCGCGCTCGCCCTGCAACGGCGCGAGGCCAGCGGCCTCTCCTTCGGCTACCGCGCCCGCGCCTATCGCCCGCTGCCGCCCGTTAATGGCAGAGGGGGCCGCCTGCTCGAAGACATCGAACTGCTCGAAGTGAGCCTCGTCACCCACCCGCTGCAGGCCAATGCCCGGGTGCATCTTGTCCGCTGAAACCCCCCAACCGAAAAGGAATGCCCCCCATGAATATGGACGTTGAAACCGAGGCGCTGGCCGCCTCGTTCGATATCGTGTCGCGCCAGGACGAGACCGAAGCCGCGGTGAAAGTGCTGCGTTCGGACGTCGACGAGGTCAAGGCCCGGCTCGACCGGGTCAGCCGCGCCGCCGCCCGTCCCGTGCTCGACGGGGTGCGCGAGAGCGCCGAGGTCAAGGGCTTCGTCGACGGCTACCTGCGCAGCGGATCGCTGGCCGAAATCAAGTCGATCAGCGGCGCTTCGGCGGCCGACGGCGGCTATGCGGTGCCGCGCGAGATCGACGCGCTGATCGCCAGCCAGTTGAAGGAAGTGAGCCCGATCCGCCGCCTCGCCCAGGTGGTCCAGACCGGCAGCGCGGGCTATCGTAAGCTCGTCAGCACCGGCGGCACCGCTTCGGGCTGGGTCAGTGAGGTCGCCGCCCGGCCTGAGACCGACACGCCCCAGTTCGCCGAGATCGCCCCGCCGACCGGCGAGCTCTACGCCAACCCGGCAGCGAGCCAGGCAATGCTCGACGACGCCCAGTTCGACCTTGAAGCCTGGCTGGCAAGCGAGATCGCGATGGAGTTCGCCCGTGCGGAAGGCGCGGCCTTCATCAACGGCACCGGGGTCGACCAGCCGCTCGGCCTGCTCGGCTCGCCGGTCTCGGAACTCGGCGACGCCACCCGCCCGTTCGGCACGCTGCAATATGTCGCCTCGGGCGATGCGGCGGGCTTCGACGCCAATCCCGACGAGCGCCTGATCGACCTCGTGCACACGCTCAAATCCGGCCACCGCCAGGGCGCGAGCTGGGTGATGAATTCGGCGACGCTCGCCGAGGTGCGCAAACTCAAGACCACCGACGGCGCGCTGCTGTGGCAGCCGGGCCTGGTCGAGGGCCAGCCCGATCGCCTGCTCGGCTATCCGGTGGTCGAGGCCGAGGACATGCCCGACATCGCCGCCAACGCCTTCCCGATCGCGTTCGGCAATTTCAAGGCCGGCTATTTGATCGCCGAGCGCAGCGCGACGACCATCCTGCGCGATCCGTTCACCAACAAGCCCTTCGTCCATTTCTACGCGGTCAAGCGAGTCGGCGGGCAGGTGCTCGATTCGGCGGCGATCAAGCTGCTCAAGATCGAGGTGTAAGCACACCTCCCCACTCGTGGGGAGGTGGCAGCCGCGAAGCGGCTGACGGAGGGGGCTCTCGACCAAGCGCAGCCTTTGCCGAGTGCCCCCTCCACCACCTTCGGTGGTCCCCCTCCCCGTCCCGGGGAGGATTCTCTTTCACAAAGGAGCCCGCCTATGCGGACGATCCTTACCGCCCCCGAACTGGCGGGCGCGCTTGGCGAGCTCAAGGCGTGGCTGGCGATTTCCTCCTCCGCCGAGGACGATGCGCTTACCGCCCAGCTCAAGGCCGCGCTAGAAATCTGCGAGGCCTTCACCGGGCTGATGCCGCTCGAGGCCGAATGTGAGGAGCTGCTCCCAGCTTCGACCGCCTCGTGGCAATTCCTGGTCACGCGGCCGGTGATGGCCGTGACCCTGGTCGAAGGCATCCCCGCCGACGGGCCGCGCTTTGCCCTCGCCGCCGATGCCCATGCGATCGAACTCGATGCCGATGGCGGCGCGCGGGTGCGGATCCTGCGGCAGGGCGCTGCCGGGCGCATCGCGGTGACCTTCACCGCCGGGCTCGCGGAGGAATGGGCCGACCTCCCCGAAGCGCTCCGCCAGGGCGCGATAAGGCTCGCCGCGCACCAGTACCGCTCGCGCGACGGCGAGGACGACAGCCCTTCGCCGCCCGCCGCGATCGCTGCCCTGTGGCGCCCATGGCGCCGCTATCGCCTGACATGATCGAAGCCGAGGCCAAGCCCGAGCGCGCCGGCTTTGCCGCCCGTCTCGCCCGCCGCGCCGAAACTTTGGCGCGGGCGCATGGCGAGAATGCCGCCCGCGCTCGCCGCCGCGACCCGTGGCGCTGGCGCCTGACGCGCCTGCTCTGGCCACTGTTCACAAGGACCGCTTGATGGAAACCCTGCTTCGCGCCGCGCTGGTCCAATGGCTGCGCGCCGATCCGGCGCTCACCGCGATCAACGCCGTCACCGAGGAAGCGCCTTTGCGCGCCAGCCTGCCGTGGCTGGCGATCGCCGCCAGCGCCAGCGCCGACTGGAGCACCAAGGACTGCATCGGGCGCGAAGTCCGCGTCGCGCTCGAACTCCATTGCCGGGGCGACGATCCGGCCACCGCCGCCACTCTGGTCGGTGCGATCGAGGCGCGGGTCCACGCGATGCCTCCGGCCCAGCCGGGCTTCGCCATCGTCACCACTCTGTTCCTGCGCGCCCGTGCCGAGCAGCGCGCCGGCAACACCCGCTCGATCCTGCTCGAATTCCGATTCCGTCTGTTGGAGAACACCCCATGACAGCCCAGAAAGGCTCCGCCTTCCTCCTCAAGATCGGCGACGGCGAAGCGCCGCCCGCCTACGCCACCGTCGCCGGCCTCAGGACCACCCAGATGTCGATCAACGGCGACACGGTGGTCGTCACCCACAAGCAATCGGGCGGCTGGCGCGAGCTGCTTTCGGGCGCGGGGACGCGGTCGGTTTCGGTCGGCGCGGCGGGGATCTTCCTCGGCAGCGCCGCCGAGGCCGCGATCCGCGCCCATGCGCTGGCCGGGACGATCGAGGATTACGAACTGTCGTTCGAGGACGGCGAGAAATTGCGCGGCCAGTTCCTGGTCCAGCGGCTCGATTATGCCGGCGATTTCAACGGCGAGCGCAATTACACGCTCCAGCTCGAAAGCTCGGGGCCGGTGGTGCCCGCATGACGGCTAACCTACTGCGCGGCGAGGCCTCGATCCTGATCGATGGAGCGCCGCGCCTATTGCGCCCCAGCTTTGCCGCTTTGGTCGCGGCCGAGGAAGAACTCGGCCCACTGTTCGCGTTGGTCGAACGCGCGGGCCGAGGCGAATTGCGGTTGTCCGAGATGGCGGCTTTGTTCTGGCATTGCCTTGCCGGGCGCGACGGCCTCAGCCGCGAGCAGGTCGGCGAGGCGGTGCTGGCGCTCGGCCTTGCCGAAGCCTCGAAGCCGCTGCGGGTGCTGCTCGGCGAGATACTGCGAGGCCGCGAATGACCAATTTTGCCGACGGCGCGCTGCGCCTCTCGGGCCTCGTCCCGCGACTGATGGGCTGGCCGCCTGAGAGCTTCTGGAACGCCACCCCGGCGGAACTCGCGGCGATCCTTGCCCCGGAGGGCGAAAGCCAGGCCGCGCCGCTGAGCCGCGGCGAACTCGAATCATTGCTGGAGCGCGAACGCCATGGATGAAGTCGACGATCTCGTGATCGAGGTCCGCGCCAACACGCAACAATTCCAGGCCGACATCGAGACGATGCGCGGCGGTTTCGACGCCACGCTGGTCGATGGCTTCGCGCAGGCGGGCAATGTGCTCGAGCGCGGGCTGCTCTCGGCGATCCGGCGCGGCAGCCTGGGCTTCGACGAACTCAAGGGCGTGGCGCTGCGGACGATGAGCGAAATCGCCGCGCAAGCGGTGCAGACCGGGCTGGGCTCGCTGTTCACGGGTGGGACCTCTTCGGGCGGCGGGCTTGGCGGATTGTTCGGTGGACTCGTGAGTTCATTGTTCGGCCTCCCCGGCCGCGCCACCGGCGGTCCGGTTGCGCCGGGTTCGGCCTATCTCGTCGGCGAGCGCGGGCCGGAGCTGTTCGTGCCGACCAGTTCGGGCCGGGTCGAAAGCGGCGCCATGGCGCGCCCGCGCGAGGTACGCGTCGCGATCCAGCTCGCCACCCCGCGCGGGACCGAAACCCCGGTCGCGCTGCGGCGCTCGGCGCGGCAGGTGGCAAGCTCGGTACGCCGGGCGTTGGAGGGCTGACATGGCATTCTGGCTCGCCTCCCGCCGCGACGGGCAGGAATCGGATTTCATCCAGCGCTTCGATCCGCGCTTCTGGACGGTCGATTTCCCGCGCCCGATGATGGCTTCGGTGGTCACGACCGCACCCGATGCGTTGCGCGTCGATGCCGAGTTCCACACGTCCGCTGATCTTGCCGGGCTGATCTGGGCGAGCGAGGATCTACTCGATCATCCGCTGCTCGCTTACGCCACCGACCGCGACTATTCGCGCACGATCCTGCGCTTCCACTGGTCGTCCGGAGGAATTCTACCGCTTGATGCCGTGCATGGGCCGACGCTGACCATCGAGGGGCGCGATGCAACGGGCGCGGCGCGCAGCTGGTATGTGCGGCTGTGGAACTATGCCGACGGCAACCCGGACGATGCCGATATCGAGCTGCCGTTCTCGGCGCTTTCGGGCGGATGGGACATTTCGGGCGATCCCGATCCGGTCCACCCCGGCGATATCGACCGGCTGTTCATTTCACTCGCCCCGCCGGGCTATGCGCCGGGACCGGCGGCGCCGCTTGCCGCACGGATCCACGGCTGGGTCGAACTGGCCGGGATCCGCTGCGAGGGCCATCGCCCGATGCTCAAGATCGGCGATGTACTGTTGCCGCCGCACGATGTGGGAATGGCGACCGCTTACGACGATGGCTACAACCAGACTCCCGCGCGGCTGCTGCGCACGATCCGCGCGCTCGGCTATCGCGGGCGCATCGTCCACTATGTCGGGATGAGCCATTTCTTCCGGCTGGTTCCGGAAGGAGATGCGCTGCTGGCCGATCCGGCAGGAACCCTGTGCGGCCCCGCCGAAGCATGGCACACCAACTACTTCGCGCTGTGTGCGGCGCAGGGCTACGCGCCGATCGCCTCGATATCCTACGAATTGTTCGCGGCGCATTGCCCCGAGGCGTGGCAGCAGCGCGCGCATGACGGCGAGGCGGCGCGGACCGGCTGGGTCCCGCCCTCGGCGCTGCTCTCACCCGCCAACCCGGCGGCGCTGGCCTGGCTGCAGGGCGCGGCGGCGAATTTCGTTACGCTGCAACTGGCGGCGGGCCTGCCGGTGCTGGTCCAGATCGGCGAGCCGTGGTGGTGGGTGATGGCTGACGGCCGTATCTGCCTTTACGACGACGAGGCAGTCGCGGCATTCGGCGGCAGTCCGCCGGCGATCGCCGACATGAAGGCCGCGCTCGATGCCGGACAGCTTGCCTTGCTCGACGAGGCGGGGGCGCTGCTCGCCCAGTCGACTGCCGACCTCAACGATGCGATCCGCGCGGCGGCGGGCGGCGCGGGCGCCGAAGTCCTGCTGCTCGCCTTCACGCCCACGATCCTCGATCCGGCGATGCCCGAACTGCGCCGCGCGAACATGCCCGAAGCCTGGGCCTTTCCCGCTTTCGACCGGCTCCAGCTCGAGGATTATGACTGGCTGACGGCGGGCGCCGAAGCCTTGCGCAGATCGGCCTATGCGACGGTGCAGGCGCGGCTGGCCTATCCAGCGGAGAACCAGGACTATTTCGCCGGCTTCGTGCTGCTGCCCGAAAACGCCAACTCTTACTGGCGGCGCATCGAGGCCGGGCTCGACGACGCCGCCGCGCGCGGCGTGCCGCAGCGTTTCGTCTGGGCGCTGCCACAGGTTTCACGCGACGGATATACGCGCCTCGCCCAATTGGAGGATGACGCCATGCAGGCTTTCGACGACGTGCCCTATCCGCTGGCCCTGGGCCGCGATGCGGGGGTCAGCCCCGAATTCTCGACCTCGGTCACGGTCACCGCCTCGGGCCACGAGCGCCGCGCGAGCCTGTGGAGCGATGCGCGGCTGCGCTTCGATGCCGGGCCGGGGATCCGCTCGGAAGCCGAACTTGGCGTGCTGATCGCCTTCTTCCGTGCCCGGCGCGGTGCGGCGCGGGGGTTCCGGCTTGCCGATCCGTTCGATTTCAGCTCGAACGGGATGACCGGCGCACCGACCATGCTCGACCAGCGCATCGGCACCGGCGACGGGCTCACCGCAAGCTTCCCCCTGGTCAAGAATTACGGCGGCCTTGCCGATCCGCAGATCCGCCCGATCACCCGCCCGCGCCCGGAGACGGTCACGGTCAGCGTCGCCGGGATCGCAGAGAGCGGCTGGACGCTGGGCGAAGGCGGAGTGGTGATCTTTTCCGAAGCTCCCGCCGACAGCGCCGAAATCCGCGCCGGGTTCCTGTTCGATGTCCCGGTCCGCTTCGCCGAAGACCGGCTCGACATCACCGGCGCCGCCTTCGCCGCGGGCGAGGCCCCGAGCGTCCCGCTGATAGAAATCCGCGAGGCGGCATGAGCCACATCTTCTTCGCCAGCGAACTCGAAGGCGTCGCGACCTTCTGGCGCATCCATCGCCGCGACGGGGTGACGCTCGGCTTCACTTCGCACGATCGCAACCTGTGGTTCGACGGAGTGCTCCACCGCGCCGCGCCGGGGATGCTGCCTTCGGCAATCCGCCGCCACGCCGGGATCGCCGCCGACAGCGCCGAGGCCCAAGGCGCGCTGACCCACGACGCGATTTCCGCCGCCGACCTTGCCGCCGGGCGCTTCGACGGCGCGCGCATCGCGATCGGCGCGGTCGATTGGGAGACGCTCGACGACGCCGTACTCTATCGCGGCGCGATCGGGACGATCGGCGAGGAAGCGGGCGGCTTCACTGCCGAATTGCGCTCGGCCAAGGCCAGCCTCGAGGCCGATCCGGTCCCGCGCACCAGCCCGACCTGCCGCGCGCAATTCTGCGGGCCCGGCTGTACTCTTTCGCCTGCGCGTTTCACGCATGAGGCAGTGGTCGATGCGGTCGATTTCGAGGGCAACAGGGTTAGCTTCAGCGGCAGCCCCGCGCCGGAATCCATGCTCGACGGGTCCCTGCGCTGGATCGACGGACCACAGGCAGGGCTGGCGATGGAAGTGATCGAGGCCGATGGTTCCGGCCTGCTGCTCGACATCGCGCTCGATCCGGCGCTGGAGATCGGTACCCGCGCGCTGCTGCGCGAGGGTTGCGACCACACGCTGGCGACCTGCGCGGCGCGCTTCGCCAATTCGCTCAATTTCCAAGGCGAGCCATTCCTGCCGGGCAACGATATCCTCGCCCGCTACCCGACATCCTACTCGTGAGCGATCCCGGCGCGGCGCTGGCCCGCGCCGCCGAAAGCCTCGCCGGAACCCGCTTCCGCCTCCACGGCCGCGATCGGGCGACCGGGCTCGACTGCGTCGGTCTGGTCGCGGCGGCGCTGGCGATCATCGGCCGCACTCCGCCGGTCCCTTTGGACTACGGCGTGCGCAACGGTTCGATCGATGCTGCCCTCGCCTACGTTCCGGGCGCTGGCTTTGCCTCGTGCCCAGGCGAGACCCTGCCCGGCGACCTGCTGCTGGTGAGCCCCGGCCCGGCGCAGCATCACCTGATGGTCGCGCTCGACGGCGCGCGCTTTGTCCACGCCCATGCCGGGCTGCGCCGCGTGGTCGTCACCCCCGGCCCGCTGCAATGGCCGCAATTGCGCCAGTGGCGCTTGAGGAGTTGAGCCAATGGCAACCCTGGTACTCGGCGCCATCGGCACTCTTGTCGGCGGGCCGATCGGCGGCGCGATCGGCGCACTGATCGGCCAGCAGGCCGACCGCGCCCTTTTCGGCGGCGGCAAGCGCGAGGGCCCGCGGCTGCAGGATCTCAAGCTCACCACCTCGTCCTATGGCGTCCCGATACCCCGCCACCATGGCCGGATCAGGGCGGGCGGTTCGCTGATCTGGGCGACAGACCTCGTCGAATCGAGCGAAAGCAGCGGCGGCGGCAAGGGCAAGCCTTCGGTCACCACTTATGCCTATTCGGCGAGCTTCGCGGTCGCACTGGCAAGCCGCCCGATCGGGAGTGTTGGGCGCATCTGGGCCGACGGCAATCTGCTGCGCGGCGAAGCGGGCGATCTCAAGGTCGGCGGGACATTGCGCATCCACGATGGCCATGGCGACCAGGCGGCGGACCCGCTGATCGCTTCGGACCGGGGCGCGGATTGCCCGGCTTTCCGCCACACCGCCTATGCCGTGTTCGAGGATCTCGACCTCACCGATTTCGGCAACCGGATACCGGCCCTGTCCTTCGAGATCATTGCCGACGAAGGTGAGGTGGCGCTGGCCGATCTCGTCGCCCTGCTCAACGAACCCGCCGGGACAGCACGCACGCTTCCCGGCCTGCAAGGCTTTAGCCTCGATGGCGGCCCGCTGGCGGAGATGCTGGCGACGATCGATACGGCCTATCCCGTGGCGCTCGCCGCCGGAGGTGATGGTCTTGCGATCCTGCCCGCCGACATTGTGCCCGCCGGGCCGGCACTGCTCCCCGATCCCGCGGCGGCGCAGGACGAGGACAGCTTCGGCCGCGCGGATGGCCGGCGCCGCTCCCACTCCGCCGGTGTATCCGCAATCCCCGAAGCCATGCGCTATTACGACGCCGAACGCGATTTCCAGCCCGGCCTGCAACGTGCCGACGGGCGGGCGCGAGCGGGAGAGGGGCGGGCCATCGAGTTTCCCGGAACCTTCGATGCCGCCACCGCGCGCGCGCTGGTCAACGCCGCCGCCGAGCGTGCCGGATGGGCCCGCGAGATGCTGGCGTGGCGCGTGGCCGAACTCGACCCGGCGCTGGGCCCCGGCAGCGTGGTCCGCGTCCCCGGCCATGCCGGGAACTGGCTGGTCGAAGGCTGGGAATGGCGCGACGTGGGCATCGAGCTCGAATTGCGCCGCTTGCCGCGCGGGCCCGCGCGCCAGCCTGCCGCCGATCCCGGCACGGTGCTCGCCGCTCCCGACCTGCCCTCCGCACCGACCTTTCTCGAAGCGTTCGAATTGCCGTGGGACGGCACCGGAAACGGCGATGCCCCTGTGATCTACGCCGCCGCTAGTTCGGCCGGCGCGGGCTGGAGCGGGGCCGCGCTTTATGCCGACAAGGGCTCAGGGCTGGTCCCGCTCGGCGGCAGCGGATCGCGGCGCAGCATTATCGGCGAGGTCGCGCTTGCGATTCCGCCCTCGCCCGCGCTGCTGGTCGACCGCCAGGCCGCGATCGATGTCCAGCTGGCCGCGCCCGATTTCGCGCTCGCCTCGACCACACTCGAGGGTCTCGCCGGCGGCGCCAACCGCGCGCTGGTCGGCGGCGAGGTGCTGCAATTCCGGGCTGCGACGGCGCTCGGCGAAGGCCTCTGGCGCCTTTCCGACCTGCTGCGCGGGCGCGGCGGGACCGAGGCGGCAGCGCAGGCCGGGCATCCGGCGGGGGCACAGTTCGTGCTGCTCGACAATGCGCCGGTCGCGCTCGATCCGGCGCTGGCCGGGCCCTCGGCGGGAACGCAAATCGTCGCGCTGGGACGCGGCGATGCATCGCCTGTCAGCGATCCAATTGCCAATCCCGGAGTGACCCTGCGCCCACTGACCCCGGTCCATCCGCGTGCTGTGTGGGCCGGTGACGGCGGGCTCGATCTTGGCTGGACCCGACGCGCGCGCGGTGCGTGGAACTGGCCCAACGAAGTCGAAGCGCCGCTCGGCGAACAGCAGGAGGCCTACCGGGTCGGGCTGGGTCCCGTCGAAGCGCCGCTGCTGTTCTGGGACGTGGCGACACCGTCGCTCGAACTCGCTCCGGCGACCGTCGCCGCGCTCGCAAGCGAATATCCGGGCGTGGCGATCTGGGTCCGCCAGATCGGCAGCCATGCCCAGTCCGATCCCTTGCTGCTCACCACCATTCCCTGATTCCAACCGGAGGCCCTGATGCCCGATCCCGTCAGCTTCACTTCTGCCAGTCCCAGGCACGAACTGCCCTTCCTTTTCGCCGGCCAGGCCCAGAAGGAATTCACCGTCAACGAGGCGCATGCCCGGATCGACGCGCTGCTCCATCCGGCAATCGAGGGCGCTGCCAACGATCCGCCCGCCTCGCCCGTCGAAGGCGAATGCTGGCTGGTCGATGCCAGCCCGACCGGCGCGTGGGCGGGCCATGCGGGCGAGATCGCCTGCCGCGAGCCGGAGAACTGGATCTTCGTCGTCCCGCGCGACGGCATGCACATTCTCGACCGCTCGACCGGTCAGCTTATGCTCCATCGCGGGGCTTGGACGATGGCGATCGCGCCCACCGCTCCGACAGGCGGCGCGACTGTCGATGCCGAGGCCCGCGCGGCGATCGCCGGGCTGATCGATGCGCTGGCCGATGCGGGGATTTTGCCTGGTTAGGACGCGGCCGCCCGCTTCCTTGCATTCGCTTCGGGCGTGTACCGCGCCGCGATCCACAACGCGATCAGCCCGATCGGAACCACCAGCAATGTCGCCTTGACCCCAAGCGAGAGATCGCCGGTCACGGTCGATACGTGCCCCGCGGTGAACGGTCCAAGCCCGAGGCCGAGCAAGGCCGCGCCGAGCAGGAAGATTGCCGTAGCGGTGCCGCGCATGCCGGGAAGGACAAAGGCCTGGCTCGCCGATCCCGCCGCGCCGAGCGCCGTGGCAGTGACGAACTGGACCGCGAAATTCATCAGCACGAAGATGGTCGCGCTGCCCGTATCGTAGCCCACCAGCACCACCGGCACCGAGGCGGCGAGGGCGAAGGCCACCACCATCAGTCGCCCCGCCGCGAAGCGCGCCTGGAGCAGGTCGGCAACCCGCCCCCCGGCGATCACTCCGAGAAAACCGCCCAAGGCCGCAGGTGCGCCGAGCATCAGACCCAATTCCGACTTATCGAGGTCGAACACCCGCTCGGCATAGGGTGCGGCCCAATAGGACACGGTGTAGCCGACGAAGCAATCCGCCCCATAGGCGATCACGATCGCCATAAAGGCGGGTGAGGCAAAGGTCAGGTGGAACCCGCCGGGATCGCGCAGGCGCTGGGCGCTCGCCCAGCTGAATACCGCGTAGAAGCCGACCCCGAGGAACAGGAATTGCTGAACATTGCCGGTCGCGGCGGCCAGCGCCCAGAAGAGCGCGCCGATGGCCGCGGCGCCGGCAAGGTTGAACGCCACAGCTCGCGGACCGCGCCGCATCGCGCCGATCAGCGTCAGCGGCGGAATCAGTTCGAGCAATTGCTCGCCGAATACGCGCCACGGATGCTTGTCGCCCTTGCTCGGCAAGCCGTCGATCGCGCCGCGCGCGGGCTCGCGCAGCGTGAAGACCCACATAGCAAGCAGCAACCCCGGCAGCCCGACTCCAAGAAACGCCGCCTGCCATCCTTTGAGGCCTAGCGGCGCATCGCCGTCCGGAAATGCTCCGTTCCAGCCCTCGACGATCAATCCCCCGATCAACAGCGACAGCCCGCTACCGACGAACAGCCCCGCCGAATAGAGCCCGATCGCCGTGCCGCGCAGCCGCGCCGGGAACCAGTCGCCGATCAGCGAATAGGCGCTGGGCGCGGCCGATGCCTCCCCTACGCCCACCCCGATCCGGGCCACCGTCAGCGTTGCGGCGTTTTTCGCGAAACCCGACAAAGCCGTCATCGCCGACCACAAAGCCAGCGACAGGCTCAACAGGCGCACCCGGTGCCAGCCATCGGCCAGCCGCCCGAGCGGAATCCCGAACAGCGCATAGAAAATCGCGAAGGCGGTCCCGTAGAGGAAGCCGAGATCGGCATCCGTCATCCTCAGATCGGCCTTGATGTCGTTGGCGAGGATCGAGAGGATCTGCCGGTCGATGAAATTGAGCATGTAGACCAGCACCAGCACGCCTAGTGCGTACCAGGCATAGGGGGTGGCCCTGGATTCGCTCGCTTCGGTCATGCTTTCCCCCACCGTCCCGATCACACCGGCGGTGCATCAGCGGTGTAGGCCGTGCCGTCGGCGATCCCCGCATCGGCGAAACCCTTGCGCCGCAGGCGGCATGAATCGCAGGCGCCGCAGGCAAGCCCATCGGGCGTCGGGTCATAGCACGACCAGCTCATCGCCGGATCGAGCCCCAGCCGCTGTGCCTCGCGTGCGATCTCGGACTTGCCCATGAATTGCAGCGGGGTGTGTACCGCGAACGGCGCGCCCTCGATCCCGGCCTTGGTCCCGAGCCGGGCGGTCTCGGCGAAGCTGGCGATGAATTCGGGGCGGCAATCGGGATAGCCCGAATAATCGAGCGCGTTGACCCCGATGAAGATGTCGCGCGATCCCGAAGCCTCGGCGAAGGCTACGGTGAGCGCAAGGAACACGAGGTTGCGCGCCGGGACATAGGTCACCGGGATGTCGGTACCGACCCCGTCCTTGGGCACCGGGATGTCATCGGTCAGCGCCGACCCGCCGAAGCGGGTAAGATCGAGCGGCAGCACCACGTGGCGCGCAGCCCCCAGCCGTTCGGCAATGACGATCGCAGCGTCGATCTCACGCCGGTGGCGCTGGTTGTAATCGATCGTCAGTGCGTGGAGCTCGAAGCCCTGCTCGAGCGCAAGCGCGGCGGTGACCATCGAATCGAGCCCGCCCGAAAGCAGGACCGTGGCCATTCTTCCCGAATTCTCGTCCGTCGCGCCCATGCTTCGGCGCTAGCCTGCCAGCGGCGGGCAGGCAACCGCTCAGCAGCCGCCGGTGCGGCGCGCCTCGGCGTTGAAGTGGAACGGCAGCCCGTCCTCGATCCCCTGGCTGTTGATCTGGACCAGCTGCGCGGTTTCCTTGCGGATCGTCGTGCGGCCATAGCCGTTGCCGGGGCAGGAATACTGCACCGTCACCGCGTTGGCGCCGTCCTCGACCACGACGCGGCTGCAGCGTTCGCCCTTGTGACGGACCTGGATCAGTTCCTGGCCGGTGCGCAGGCACACCTTGCTGGCGCCGTCCTGGCCGCGGATGCGGACATCCCACCCGCCGTCCTGCAAGCCGGCAAGCATGGCAAGCTCGGGCGCCTGCGCCGTCGCGGGCGCAACCAGCACGCCGAGGGCAATGCCCGCCATGGCCAAAAACGGCCTCGGTCCAATCAGTGACTTCATTCGCATCGGGATAATCGCCTCGCAGTTGGCCTATCCAACGCCTAACTCCCTATCACGCCGCACATTAACGGCCAATTGCACTGCACAAACGATGAACCGTTAGATTTCGATAGCGAACAGCCGCGAGCAGAATGCGCAATCGACCACGATCCGGCCGTTTTCATCGCGCATGTCGGCGCGATCCTCTTCCGGAAAGCGTGCCAGCACCTGTTCGTAATGTTCGATAGTGCAGCGGCATCCCCGGGAAATGCGCGCGCCCTGCAGCACCCTTACCTCGCGCTCCTCGTGGAACAGCCGCCACAGCAGGGCATCGAGCGAAAGCCCGGGGTCGACCAGCTCGTCATGCTTCGCCGTGCCCGCGAGCATGGCGACATGCTCCCACTCGGGATAGTCCATTCGCACATGCAGCCGCTCGCGGCCGTCCTCGCCCTCGGCGAGGTGCTGGACCAGCAGCCCGCCCGCGACGCACAGTCCGCCCTCGCTGCGGACTCCAAGCCGGATCAATGTCGGCACCTGCTCCGAGCGCACGAAATAGGCTGCGCAAGCCTCGCCCAGCGACGTTCCCTCGAGTGGAACGATCCCCTGGTAACGCTCGCCCGATGCGGCGAGGTCGAAAGTGATCGCAAGATAGCCCTCGCCACTGTCGCTGCCGAACAGGGCTTCGAGCGAGGGATTCCCGCCCAGTTCCGCCAGTCTTGCCGCGTCGAACTGGGCATGGCCACGCAATTCTCCCGAGCGGTAATCGCACACCAGCAGCGAGACCACCGCCCCCTCGGCCTGGGCCTGCATCGTGAGCTGGCTGCCCTCGTGCTTGAGCAGCCCTCCGATCAGCGCGGTGAGCACCAAAGCTTCGGCCAGCAGCCCCTTGATCGCCGGGGGATAGGCATGCGCGGCGAGGATTTCGTCGAGCACCGGGCCGAGCCGCACCGCCCGCCCGCGCGCATGGCGATCGGGCAGGGTGAAGCCGAGCAGCCGGTCGAACCCGGTTTCGTCCTCAAGTATGGGTACGGCCTCGTTCAAGGCACTCGCCTCACAATTGACCGAACACCCAGCGCAACACCGATTTCTGGGCGTGGATGCGGTTCTCGGCCTCATCGAACACCACAGATTGTTCGCTTTCGAACACGCCGGCGGTCACTTCATCGCCGATATGCGCGGGCAGGCAGTGAAGGAAACGAGCGTCGGGTTTGGCGCGTGCCATCAGCACCTCATCAACCTGGTAGGGCGCCATTGCCGCGAGCTTGTTGTGCGCATGGTCCTGGCCCATCGACACCCAGGTATCGGTGACGACGATGTCCGCCCCCGCCGCCGCCTCGGCCGCATCGCGGGTTAGCGTGACACTCGCCCCGCCCGCGCGCGCCAGTTCGACGAATTCGGCCTCGGGCTCATAGCCCTGCGGCACTGCCACGCGGACGTTGAACTTCATCAGCCCGGCCGCCTCGAGGATCGAGTGCAGCACATTGTTGCCGTCTCCCAGCCACGCCACTTCGAGCCCCGGCAGCGCCTTGCCCTGTTCGATGATGGTCAAAAGGTCGGCCATGATCTGGCACGGATGCGAACGGTCGGTCAGCCCGTTGATCACCGGGACCGTGGCATGGCGCGCCATTTCCTCGATCTTGGCATGATCGTCGGTGCGGATCATGATCGCATCGGCCATCCGGCTGAGCACCCGGGCGGTATCGGCGATGCTCTCGCCGCGCCCGAGCTGCGAGGTCCCGGTGTCGAGCACCAGCGAGCCGCCGCCCAACTGGCGCATGGCGATATCGAAGCTCACCCTTGTGCGGGTCGAGGGCTTCTCGAAGATCATCGCCAGCACATGGCCCGCGAGCGGCGCATCGGCGTCGGGCTTGCCCTTCGGCCAACCGAGGCGCGCCGCCTTGCGGTCGATCGCATCGTTGATCATCGCCGCGATCGCATCGCCGCCGGCATCCGACAGGTCGAGGAAGTGGCGCAGCTCAGTCATCGCCCTAATCATCGGACGCTGGCGCGTAGCTCCGCGCTCCCTCGCTCAGCCGTTCGATGCATTCGGCGATGTGGGTTTCGTCGATCACCAGTGGCGGCAGCACGCGGAACACGTTTTCGCCCGCGGCCACCGTCAGCAGTCCGTGATTGTCGCGCAAATGGGCCACGAAATCGCGCGACACCGCCGGTTCCTTGAGCTTGATCCCGAGCATCAGCCCCTTGCCCCTGATTTCCTCGAACAAATGATCGTGGTTGGGCAATAGCTGCTCGAACGCCTGCCGCAGACGCTCACCCATCCGCTCGACATGCTCGAAGAAGCCCGGCTCGAGCATCACGTCGAGGATCGCCTGTCCCGCCGCCATCGCCAGCGGATTGCCACCATAGGTCGAGCCATGGGTGCCGATCACCATCCCCTTGGCCGCTTCCTCGGTCGCGAGGCAGGCGCCGAGCGGGAATCCCCCGCCGATGCCCTTGGCCACGGTCATGATGTCGGGCGTGATCCCGTAATGCTCGTAGGCGAAGAACTTGCCAGTCCGGCCATAGCCGCACTGGATCTCGTCGAGGATCAGGAGCATGCCCTTCTCGTCGCAGGCCTTGCGCAGGCCGGTGATGAATGCGTGCGTGCCCGCGGTCATCCCGCCTTCCCCCTGCACCGTCTCGACCATGAAACCGGCGGTGTTGTCGTCGACCAGCGCCAGCGCCGCATCGAGATCGTTGAACGGGGCATAGGCGAAGCCCGGCAGCAGCGGCTCGAACCCGTCGCGCATCTTGGGCTGGTTGGTGGCCGAGATCGCGGCAATGGTGCGCCCGTGGAAGGCGTTGTTGAAAGTGATGATCTTGGTCCGGCTGGGCTGGCCCGAAACATAGAAATAGCGCCGCGCGGTCTTGATCGCGCATTCGATCGCCTCGGCCCCCGAATTGGTGAAGAACACCGTATCGGCGAAGCAATGATCGACGATCCGCTGCGCCAGCGCCTCGCCCTGCGGCGAACCGTAGAGGTTCGAGACATGCATCAGCGTCGCCGCCTGGTCAGCAATCGCTTTGGTCAGATGCGGGTGGCCATGGCCGAGCGCATTGACCGCGATCCCCGCGGCGAAATCGAGATAGCGTTCGCCGCGCTCGCCGATCAGGTAGCAGCCTTCGCCGCGCACGGGCCTTACGCCGCACCGGGGATAGACGGGCATCAGCGGGGTGATCGTCATCGGAAAATCCTTCAAATTCAAAATGGCGCTGGCAAGGCCAACGAGAAAAGGCGGCTCCGGAGAGCCGCCGTTGTTTCCCATTTATGAGTTTGCGGGAGCCCGGTCAAACAACCGGGCGCTACGCCGACGGGTCAGCCCTGAACGGGCACAAGGTTGACCGCCGAGTATTTCCCTCGTCGGTCGACCTCGAGCTCGAATTCGAGCTTGTCGCCTTCGTTCAGTTCGGAAAGGCCCGAACGCTCGACCGCGCTGATATGGACGAACGCATCGGGTTCGCCATCGTCGCGAGTGATAAAGCCGAAGCCCTTCATCGAATTGAAGAACTTGACCGTGCCGGTGGCCTTCTCGCCGGTCCGCTGGCGCTGCGGCGGGCCGCGATCGCCTCCGCGGTCGCCACGATCCCGGTCACCGCGATCGCTGCGCGCCGGAACCGGAATCACCTCGCCGACGACCTGCAGGTCGGCAGCCGAAATCTTCCCGCCGCGGTCGACCAGGTTGAACTGAAGCTCCTGGCCTTCGGCAAGACCTTCGAGCCCCGCACGTTCGACCTGGCTGATATGGACGAACACGTCTTCGCCGCCTTCATCGCGCTGGATGAAGCCGAAGCCCTTACCGGCGTTGAAGAACTTGACCTTGCCCTGGCCGGTGCCGACGACCTGCGCCGGCATTCCGCCACCGCCGCCGCCGGGGCCACGCGGACCACGGTCCCCGAAACCACCACCGCCGCCGCCGAAACCGCCGCCACGCGGACCGCGATCGCCGAAGCCGCCCCGGTCACCGCCGCCAAAGCGTTCGGACGCACCGAAGCCGCCCTCCACGAAGGGGTCGAAGCCGTCTTCGCCAATGCTGTCCCGCTTGTCGCGTCCCTTGCCGCGACGCCCTCTGTCAAAACCCATGTACCCTACGAACCTTCACTTCGCCCTCGTGATACACAAGGCGGGGCGGACGAATCCACGCCAAGCGCAAGGGCAGGAAGTTCACAACCGCCCCGATAACCGACTCAATCATAACGCAGAATATTCATCCACGCGAACATTTTAAGATGACGGGAAAATTGCGGTTATCAGAGTGACAATTTGCCCTCAGGGGCGCTTGCCACGGGCGAGCCGCTTGGGCACATTGTGGCCCCATGGAACTCATCGCCCTGTTCGCCGAGCCCTCGACCTGGCTCGCCCTGTTGACCCTTGTCGTGCTCGAAGTCGTGCTCGGGATCGACAATCTCGTGTTCATCGCCATCCTCTCGAACAAACTGCCCGAACACCAGCAGGCTCTGGCCCGCAGGATCGGCCTTTCGCTGGCCCTGGTCATGCGGATCGGCCTGTTGCTGGTGATCGGCTGGATCGTCACCCTCGAAGCGCCGCTGTTCGATCTCGGCGTCCAGGGAACGCCCGGCCCCTATGGCCAGCCGGCATACGAGACAGAGTTTTCCGGGCGCGACCTGATCCTGATCGCCGGGGGACTGTTCCTGCTGTGGAAGGCGACCAAGGAAATCCACCACACGATCGATCCCGAGGAGGAAACCGGCGAGTTGCTCGACCACAGCAAGGGCGCCGCGGAAATCGCTTTCGGCGCCGCGATCGCCCAGATCATCGCGCTCGATCTGGTGTTTTCGATCGATTCGATCCTCACCGCGGTGGGGATGACCGACCATGTTCCGATCATGGTGACCGCGGTGGTCATCACCGTCGGGATCATGATGGCCGCCGCCGATCCGCTGGCGAAATTCATCGAGAAGAACCCGACTTTGGTGATGCTGGCGCTGTCGTTCCTCGTCATGATCGGGCTGGTGCTGATCGCTGACGGCTTCGGCTTCCATGTGCCCAAGGGCTACATCTATGTCGCGATGGGCTTCTCGGTCGGGGTCGAGGGCCTCAACATGCTGAGGAGGAATCGCCGCGTCAGGCAACATGCCAGCGAAGCCGCCGGTTCGGGGCAACCGGTGTGACCGACTTCCGTAGGCTTTCGGATGAGGTACATGCCAGTCCGCAGATCTTTGCGGACGATCTCGCCACGGCCGCATCGCTAGGGATTGCGCTGGTGATCAACAACCGGCCCGACGGCGAAGTCGATGGCCAGCCTTCGGGCGTCGATATCGAAGCGGCTGCGCGCGCCATCGGCATGGATTATGTCGCGATCCCGGTGACCATGGCCACGCTTTCGGATGCCGATGTCACCGCCATGCATGCTGCGCTCGAACGAGCGACGGGCCCGGTGCTGGCCTATTGTCGCACCGGCACACGCTCGACCCTGCTGTGGTCGCTGACCATGGCCAAGGCCGGGGCCGACCCCCAGGCGATCGCCGAAGCCGCCGCGGCAGCGGGATACGATGTTTCGCCGGTCCGCGCCGCGATGGAAGCCTACGCAGCCGGAGCGGGCTGATGGAATACGAGCTGCTCAAGTTCGGGGGCTCGGTCCTTGCGGTCGGCCTGCTTGTCTTCGCCGGCTGGAAACTGGGCCTCGACGCCGACGTGCGCCTGCGCGGCGAGGATGAGGCCCGCGCGCTCGCCGATGCGGCGGTGTGCGGCTTTGCCGCGACCACGATCGGGCTCGACAGGGCCGGCATCGCTGCCTTGCTGCGCGACGCCTCGGGCCGGGTCATGCTGATCCGCCGCCATGGCGCGCGGTTCGCAGCGCGGCTGCTCGACAGCCATGCCCATGCGCGGCTCGACCGCAATTTCCTGACCATCGGCACCGGCGAGGCGACATTCGGCAGCGTCACGCTCGATCTCGGCAGCGAAGCTCAGACCTGGGCCAGCAGCCTGCGCCACCTCAAGGGCTGACGGGGGATGCCTGACTTCGATCCCGTCGACTATGCCGTCCCGGCTTTCGTCGCGCTGATCCTGATCGAAATGGTCTGGGCGCGGCGGCGCGCGCCCGAGGCCTATGAAACGCGAGACACTGCGATCTCTCTCGCACTCGGGCTGGGCAGCACCTTCATTGGAGCGCTGGCCGCAGGCGCGGTGCTCGCGATGCTGGTGGCGATCCACGAGTACCGCCTGTTTGCGATCGGCTGGCAATGGTGGGCATGGGCGCTGTGCTTCGTGCTCGACGATCTCGCCTATTACTGGTTTCACCGCTTCGCCCACCGGGTGCGCTGGTTCTGGGCCAGCCACGTCAACCACCATTCGAGCCAGCATTACAATCTATCGACCGCGCTCAGGCAGAGCTGGACCGGTTTCGTCGCGGTGAGCTTCATCTTCCGTTGGCCGCTGGCGCTGATCGGCTTCCACCCGGCGATGATCCTGTTCTGCGGGGGCGTGAACCTGATCTACCAGTTCTGGATCCACACCGAGGCGATCGGCAGACTGCCGCGCTGGTTCGAATATGTGATGAACACGCCTTCGCACCACCGCGTCCACCATGCCACCAACCCGGTCTATCTCGACCGTAACTATGCCGGGACCTTCATCGTCTGGGACAAGATGTTCGGGACCTTCCAGCCCGAACTGGACAGCGAGACGATCCGCTATGGCATCGTCCGTCAGCTCGGCAGCTTCAACCTGCTGTGGTCGGTGTTCCATGAATGGATCGGGATCGTCCGCGATGTCTGGCACGCGCCATGGCAGCACAAATGGAGCTATCTGTGGCGCGAGCCCGGCTGGACCCATGACGCCAGCCGCGACACATCGGACACGATCAGGGCGCGCTGGCGCGAACGGCAGGGCACCGCGCCGGCTCGAGTAACTCCGAGCTGAAGGATCAGCCTTTCCGGATCGCGTCGACCAGCGGCTGCAACCCCTTGCCGTATTTCTTCCAGCGCTCGACCGAAGTCTTGTAGATCGGCCTGCGCACCTGGGCGACGCTGGCGGTCTTCACAGGGCGGCTCGATTTGTGGAATTCGAGCACCTTCTTGTCCCAGCCGAGGCCGAGGAACTTGATGATGCCCTTGGCCTCTTCCTCGAGGTTGTCGACCACCTTTTCGTATTCGACGACCTTGAGCACGCCCTTGGGCAGGACTTTCTCCCAATGCTTCATGAGCGCGTCGTACTGCCGGTAATAACGGCCCATCTCGCCCATGTCGTAGCTGTGCGGCATGTCGTCCTTGAACAATTTGGTGAACGCCGAGAGGCTGCTGTCGACCGGATCGCGGCGCGTGTTGATGAAGCGCGCATTGGGGAACATCAGGTGCAGCAGGCCGACGAAGAAATAGTTGGTCAGGAGCTTGTCGGTCACGATCTTCGCTTCGCCCGCATTCTTGAACAAGGCCTTTTCGTAACCGTCGGCGACCAGCTTGAAATGGTTCGGCTTCATCTCGCCGACAATCGCCGGATAGCGCGACAGCGACGGGAACCGGTCGCGCAATTTGTTCAAGGCCTGGCTGAAATATTTCACTTCGCCGGCGCCGTAGACGTCCTTGTGGCTGGCAAGGATCTGCTCGACGAGGGTCGAGCCCGAACGCGGCATGCCGACGATGAACAGCGGCCGCTCGGTCGGGTTGCCTTCATAGGGCCGGTTCTTGAAAATCTCGGCGGGGAAGGCCTGCTTGATGTCGTCGAAGAACTTGACCGTCTCGTCTTCCTTGTAGGTCAACATCCTGCGCTTGAGCTTGCCCCCGGCAATGTAGTGTTCAAGCGCTTCCTCGTGGCGCTTGTGGTCGTCAAGCGCCTTGGCATAGGCAAAATGCAGCGGCAGCTTCCAGTCGGCATCCTTGTCGGCGACCGTTTTCATGATCTTCTCAAGCCGCTCGAACAGTTTCTTTTCCTTCGAGAAATCGACCAGGTCGTTGAGGTTGGCATAGGCGCCCATCATATTTGGATTGAGCTCGATCCCCTTGAGGATCTGCTTGCGCGCATCGTCGAGCCGACCGACCGATTTGAGCGTCACACCATAGAAGTTGAGCGTTTCGGGATTGCGCGGGGCAAGCTCGTTGGCTTTCTCGAGCAATCCGAGCGCTTCGTCGAAGCGATCCGTCTCGTGCAGGATCTGGCCGAGCACGGTCAACGCCTCGGCATTTTCCGGATCGTCCTGGATCACCAGCCTGCACGCCTGTTCGGCAGCGGTATGGTTGCCGCGCTTGGCCTGTATCCGCGCGGTGAGGATCAGCCCGCGCGTGTCGCGCGGCGCCAGCTTGAGCACTTCGGTCAGCTGGCGCAGGGCATCGACGTCGCGCTTTTCCGAGTGGTAGATCGCGGCCAGGTTATTGTGCGCCTCGACATAGGCCGGATTCTGCTGGACCGCCTTGCGCAGCGCATGTTCGGCCTGTTCGATCTTGTTCATCTCGCGCAGCAGCGTACCCATGTTGTTGTAGGTTTCGGGATAGCGTTCGCGAAGCGCGAGGGCATTCTGGTATGAATCCATCGCCTCGTTGAACTTCCTCACCCGGCGCAGCGCATTGCCGAGATTGTTATGCGCTTCGGCGAAATTGGGATCGAGTTCGATGGCCTTGCGGTAGGCGGTGACCGCCTCGTCGAAACTGCTGCTGTCGAACCGCGCGATGCCCAGGTTGTTGTATGCCTGTGCGTTGTTCGGTGCGAGCTCGACCGCTTCCTGCAGGGTGACGATGGCGTCGGCCAGCTTGCCGTTCTGGCGCTGGATCTCGCCGAGGTTCGAGCGATAGGTGGCAATCTTGGGCGCCAGCTTGATCGCGCGCTTGAGGCTGGCGATGGCGTCCTTGGCATTGCCCTGCGCGCTGAGCACCACGCCGAGGATCGAATGCGCGTCGGCCAGGTCCGGCTTGGAGGCGATGATCTGGCGGCAGACATTCTCCGCCTGCTTGTAGCGCTTGCGGGTGTAGAGCTGGCCGGCGATGGCAATCGCGTCCTCATCGTTCATCCGC
>Ga0315910_10001272_pt1 | contig 23427 bp, 14 predicted proteins | sample EdamamesoilMG_FD_204470 | JGI IMG/M metagenome (GOLD analysis project Ga0315910, IMG submission 204470) | Garden soil microbial communities collected in Santa Monica, California, United States - Edamame soil | ecosystem: Environmental > Terrestrial > Soil > Garden | place: USA: California... | reverse complement strand
ATTCGAGGGTCCGCAGGCACTCACGATCGGACAAGCGGTCGTCGAAATCCTCGACGAGCACCACCGGGGCTCGGACGCGGCCGGCGATGGTCTTGCGAAGCTCCGGCGACGGATTGACGACCAGGCAGCGGCGACCGTCCGGAACCGGGTCGGGCAGGATCTTTTCTGCTGATAGCTCGCCGGCTTTCTGCAGTTTTTCGAGCAGCGCGAGAGCCAGCAGCCGCTTCGTACTTCCGCGGGTGATCAAGAAACCGACGAACGCGAGAAAGGACAGCACGACGACGCCGGCGGCAAAATAGCCGACGGTCGAAGCTCGGAGGCTCGGCAGCTTGGTCGCCACGACACCCGCCATCGTCACCTGGTCGTCGATACGTTTGAAATTCGGATCCCGATAGAGGCGTCCGCTCGCACGCCGATGGCTCGACTCCAGAAGCGGCAGCTGGTCGGCAACGCACGGAGCGGGCCAAAGCAAGCACGAGTCAGATCGCGGCTGAAGCTTCGGATCCGGCGGTGTTTGAAGGCCCCAGGGAAAAACGTTGGAGCAACGAGGATCGGAGGGATCGACCGGGCCCGCCGCGAGTCGCCGGAGGCAATCCCGGTCCCCGACGCGAAGCGCGTAGTGGCTCTGCTCCGCCCGAGCGAGGGTCTCGACCGTGTGATCCCGCGCCGCCGCAACCAAGATGAACGTCGGAGCCACTACCGTGAGGGCGGCCACCCCGAAGCAGCACAACGCGTAGCTGGTCGAAAGCGACCATCGGCGAGGCTCCATCGGCTCCGAGCTCGGTGGGGGGTTGCTGTTGGGTCGATCGCGCGAGCTCGCGAAGAAGCCGACACCGGGAAATCCGATCAGCCCCGCTATCGCCGCACCGAGCGAGACGACGAGGAACGGGAAGGTGGGGAACTCCCAGAACACTGCCGCCGCCGAAACGGCAAAGGCGCCCAGCAGCATGCAGACCCCCGCGTTGAGGTAGGCGCCCACCTGCTTGCTGTTCGGGCGGACGCTCAGGAATGGAATCTCATCCCGGGTGGCACCGCCGCGCTTCCGCCACCAACGGATGAACCAAACGATCGGCACCGCCACGAGCAACCAGGCCACGAGCAAGATCCCCCAACCGACCAGCGAAAAGCCGACGATGTTCGCGGTCACGACGTCGACCAGGCCGCGCGGCGCGGTCGCTATCACGAACCAATCGAGGCTCGGGAGCCACTCGACGCGGACGCGGCTCGGACTTCCCCGATAGCGCATGCGCGTGATGGCGGGGACACCCGCGGCCATCGCTGCGCTGAGCTCGTCGGGCTTGTCGAAGTCGCCAAGCAGATACTGCCCCTGTCGCGTGTCACCGTCGGAGTGCACCATGACTCGCCCGAGACGGTCGACAATCGCGACCTCCATGCCGAGCGGCAGCACGGTGTTTCCGAAACCCGCGAGCGGCCGAGCCACGCCGATCACACCGGTCACGCCGACGCTCGGCGGCGCCTCGGTGGGGCGCGCCACGACGAGAACGACTTCCCCTAGCGTGTTCGAGCGCACGACCTCCGCCGCGGCCCGAGATCGACAGCTGCGGTCATTGGCTGGACGCTGCTCACGTTCGTTCGTCGGCTTGTCGAAGCACGAAAGCTCGCCGCGAAGCGCACGTTGAAAATACGAGCGATCGGCGATGTTGGTCGGATTCGGCGCGTGTGCGCCGGACGAGGCGCGGGCCCACTGGTTGCCAAGGCGATCGGCGACGAACCCGATTGTGGCGAGGTTTCCCCCTACTGAGGTGAAGGCGCAGTTGACCTCCTCACAGACCGCGGCGCTTCGACCACGATTCCCCGCCGGATAGGTGAGCGTGTCGCGCTTCTTGCAGAAGAGCTTGGCGTCGGTATCGGCGGGAGGTTGACACGCGCTCTGGAATGTCTGGAGAGCGGCGCTATCGGGCTCGCCCCGCGGCACGCTGGCGATCACCGGAGCAGCTGCCGCTTGGTATCCATCGAGATCAGCCACTGCTTTCTCGACCAGCGCGACCACGTGGCTCGCCACCCGCTCGCCCGCGCTGGTCAGCTGCTGATCCATGCGTTCGACGAGCCCGAAGTAGATCGTCGTCGCGAGCACGAGCATGACGGTGAGGAGCGTGGTCGCGAGCGCGGAGACAGCAAGAAGGGCGACGTCGAAACGACGGAATCGACTGGTGGGACCCACGAGCCAGAGCTTCGCGAGCGGGATGGCCAGCAAGCCGAAGCAGAGGAGCAAGATCGCCCACAGGAAGAACCCCGGGCTGACCTCGAGCCCCTCCGACACCAGCCGATCTTCGGCAATCAAGCCACAGAACACCACCCGCTCGGCGTCCGGGGTCGCGTCGGCCTTCGGCTCTTTCGCAGCGCAATTCCCATCAGGGCAGGAGGCGGCGACCCCGATCGACACCGGCTGAAGGAATGCCCGGTACTTGCGCGGACCGAGCTCGACTCCCGAGACGATCTGCGAAGCGTGCACACCTTTCGGATCGATGCCGGGCAGCGTCGTGACGCGAACGTTCGAGCCGCCTTCACGGGAGAACACCCATTTTCCGTCCGGACGTACCAGCAGCACCTCGTCGAACGGGCGGGCGGAGCTCGGGTCGGCGAGCGCGCCTGGCACGCTGGCGCTCGTCACCAGTTTGGCCAGGGGCACGCGGCCGCAAGCGGACAGGGCGCGCGTCCCGGGGGCGGGCGCGAACACCAATGACTCTCCGTCTGCGCCGAGCGCCGCCTTCGGGCGACGTTCGGACCCGTCGGGACAGGGCACGATTTCGAGCGTGGGCGCCGCACCGGGCGCTTCGACGGCGCGAGCCATCTCGCGAGCCGCGCAGAGCTCCGCGTCTTTGGGCGTCGCGAGGTTCTGCGTGAGGCAGGCATCGACCTCGGCGCGGTAGCTCGGAAGGATGTTCGCGCGGAGGCCATTCATCAGCGCCACGATGCCGTCGCGGTCTTCGGCCGCGAGCTGGAGGTCATTCGCAAGGACCCGCCGCTCCAGATCGAGGCCACGCAGTCGCTCGGCGTCCTTCGCCTTTTCCCGTGATTCGGCCTCGATCGCGAACAGAAGCGCTTGCATCGCCTTCGTCTGACGCTTGCCGGCGACGAACGCGTTGACGGCGTGCACGTGCGCTTCATCCGCCGCGAGTGCCAGCGCGTCGAGGTCGACCTCCGCTTGGTCCGCGGCCTTCTGCGCGTCCTTCGCGGCGCGCGCTGCTTCGACAGCGGCTGTCTTGGCCCGCTCGGCGGCGTCCGCCGCCGCCTTCTTCGGGTCTCCGGCCGGGTCCGAAATGTCCGCGGCGACTTGCGCGGTATCGCGAGCCTGGACCGCAGCGGCGGTATGAGCCTTCAGCTCCTGCGGGGTCGCGCCCGTTCGGTCGGCCGCATCCGCGTGTGTCTCGGCCCTCGCCGCCGCCGCGGCTGCATCTGCGGCGGCCGTTGCGCGACTCCGTGCGTCCTTCGCACGCAGCGCCGCCGTCTCGATCTTCGTGCTCGCCTCAGTCCTCGCGACGGCGCGTTTCTGCTCCAAGGCGGCGGCTTTTCTCTGGCTCTCCCGCAAACCGGCGTCGGCGCCGGTGAGCCCTTGCGAGGCCGCCTCGAGCTCTCGGCCGAGCTCCTCCCGCCTCTCGTCCGAAGGCTGCAACCGCGCGTCCTGCAACGGCGCGAGCAATTGCACCCGTTGCTCCGCGCGCGCGAGCGCATTCAGGCGCGCGGTCGCGGCGTCGGCTCGGAGCCGCGCCGTCGACACCTCACCGACCGGATCCGAAAGGCGCGTGAGGTTGGTGAGCACGCTGTGAAAGTTCGCGTAGGCAAGCTCCATCTCGCGCGCCTGACGGGCCGCGCTGCGCGAGTAGTGGGCTTGAAGCTCACTCAGGAGGAGCTCCCTCCGCCACGCGAACACCACGGCGGCGGCGACCAGCGTGCCGATGAAGGCGAAGGCGAGCGCCTTCCAGATCGACGCGAAGCGCTCGCGGCCGACGGCCGGAGGCGTGTCGGTCGACGACGTTCCCTCGTCCTCTTTCAGGCTTGGTTCGCTCATCCCCGCCTCGCTCGAAAAAGCGAAGTCATTTCAATTCTCCTTGAGACCCCCCGGACTCTCAACCGCAAAGTTTCTGGCGGCCCACGATCGAGCCCGATTCGTGCTTGGCAAGGGGCGGCGGACTGTCTACGAAGGAGCTCCGCCGCTACTCGCGGCAGCTAGTCCGAACGTGACCGCCGATGTCGACCGACTCCCACTTTCGTCACTGCAGCATCTGCCGGAAGTCGATTGTCTTCGGTGCGAGCTACTTTCAGTGCAGCGTCTCGACCTGCAACCGGGGCAAGGTCGCGCTATTCTTCTGCACGCTCGAGTGCTGGAGCGCGCACCTCCCCGACGCTCGCCACCGCGAAGCGTGGGCCGAGCCCGTCACCGCGCCCTCGCGCGAGGCGTGGGAGCGCGAGCAACGCGAAGCAGCTGCCGCCCAGGCTCGGAGCGACGAACGGAGCGCCGCCGCGCGAGCACCGGAGCCGCGACCGGCGCCCACCGGCACCGTGCCGCGTGAAGTCTTGATCGTGGTGTCGAAGGCGAAGGATTACGTCAAGCAGCGCTCCGGCATGAACACCTCCGACGGCCTGTTCGATTCGCTTTCGGATCGTATCCGCCGCCTGTGCGACGAAGCGATCGGCAACGCCGCCCGCGATGGGCGGAAAACAGTCCTTGATCGCGACCTGCGGCGGCCTCTGGCCGCCACTCGCGTGATCCGGCGCGGCCCTGGCGCTTGAGCCGCCCCCCGTCGAGGCCTTACCCTCGGGTCGATGTCCGTGGTGCCTTATCCCTGGCACCTGCTCGAGCGGATCCCGAGGCAGGCGCTCGCAGAGCTCTCGGTCGCGCGTGACGCGTGGGCCGAGGTCGTCGCGCCCGCTCGGCTCGAGAATGCTCTTTCGGCTCTCGTCGACGCGAAGGTGGCGATCGAGCTCGGTGCGCTCGGCGTTGGGCCTCGCGGTCCGCGCCTCGAGGAGGTGTCGTTCAGTACCGGCCGTGCGACGATCGTGGTCGGCGTCGAGCCGGACCTCGCGCTCGCGCTGCTCGCCCGCGTGCTCGGCCGCCCGCTCGCGCTGGTGGAGCCGAACGAGCCGCTTCCGGCGTCGCTTGCCGGCGCCCTTGCGGCGCTCGTGGTCGAGGTCGCACGGCGCGTGAGTGAGAGCCCGGTGGCACTCGCCCCGCCACGAGCGGCCACGGAAGCGTTCTCGGCCGAAGCGACGCTGCGTCTCGACGGCCGCGCGTATCGCGCCTACGCGCTGGTCGAGGGACACGAAGCACCGACCCGTTTGGACCCGCCGCGCGTCGCCATTTCGGAGCTCGGCGATCTCTCGCTCGGCGTGCCGCTCGTCGTCGCCGCGTCGGTCGTCCGATCGAGCGAGCTTTCGCGCCTCGTGCCTGGCTCGGCTTTCGTTCCGGGCGAGGCTTGGGTGGATCGCGCCGGGCACGGTCGCGGCATCCTCGCAGCCGCGGGGAGCGAGCGCGGCGTCTGGGTCGAGCTGCCTCCCGACGGTCGGATCGTGCTAGGTGATGCCACGGCCGAGCTTTCACTCGACGACGATGGCTCCGGGGACAGGATGGCGGATCTGAACGACGTGAACGAGACGCTGACCGATGCCGCGCTCGACGCACCCGTCGTCGTGCGGGTCGAGCTCGGCGTCGTCAGCCTTTCGGCCCGCGCCTGGGCGACACTCAAGCCGGGCGACGTGCTCCAGACGGGTCACCCGATCGGCGAGCCCGTGCTGCTCCGGATCGCCGGCCGCGCCGTCGCTCGAGGCGAGCTCGTCTCCGTGGACGGCGAGGTCGCCGTGCGGGTTCGAGAGCTGATCGGTCCCGCGGGCGAGACGTGATCGCCACGGGCGGCGACGACGTCGAGCGTCGCCTCGCTGCCGTGCGGGCTCGCATCGACGCGGCGGCAGAGGGGCGATCCGTGCTCCTGGTCGCGGTCTCGAAGGGACAGTCCGTCGACGCGATCCGCGCGGCTTACGGCGCCGGCCAGCGCGACTTCGGCGAAAACTACGTTCAGGAGCTCGGCGCCAAGGCTGCGGCGCTGACCGAGCTCGCCGAGATTCGTTTTCACCTGATCGGCCACCTTCAGCGCAACAAGGTGCGGCACGCCATACGGCTCGTTCAGGCCGTCCACTCCGTCGACTCGCTCGCGCTCGCCGACGAGCTCGACCGGCGTGCGGAAGGGCTCGCGATCCCGCCCGCCCGGCGCGTCTTCGGTCAGGACCCGCGCCTGCCCGTCTTCGCGGAGGTCAGCATCGCGGGCGAATCGCAAAAGAGCGGCATTTTACCGGGGCAGCTCGGCGAGTTGCTCGAGCACATCGAACGAAAGCCGATGCTGCGGCTGGTCGGCTTGATGACGGTGCCGCCGCTCGACGAGGAAGCGACGACGGCTCGCCGTCATTTCGAGGCCCTCGGACGCCTGCGCGACGAGCAGGGCGGCCCGGCGCGCTTACCCGAGCTCAGCATGGGCATGACCGCCGACTTCGAGCAGGCGCTCGCTGCCGGCGCCACCGTCGTCCGCATCGGCAGCGCGATCTTCGGACCGCGCGCGCGGCGTCTGCAGGGAGACGGCTGATGTCGCGCGCGCGGCCACGCTCGCGGAGCGACGAACCAACGCTGCTCACCCGGGCGGCGGAGCGCGGCGCGCTCGGCGGGCCCGCGGCGCCGCTCGCGGAGCGCATGCGTCCTCGCTCCCTCGACGAGGTCGTCGGGCACGAACAGCTGCTTGAGCGCGGCAAACCGCTGCGCGAAGCGATCGAGAGTGACCGCCTCCCGTCGATCGTGCTCTGGGGGCCGCCGGGCTCGGGCAAGACGACGCTCGCTTCGGTGATCGCCGCGCGGACGCGCACCGAGTTCGTGGCGTTCTCCGCGGTGCTCGGCGGCGTGCAGGAGCTCCGCGAGATCGTCGAGCAGGCGCGCGAACGGCGCGCGTACCACGGCCGCGGGACCACGCTCTTCGTCGACGAAATCCATCGCTTCAACAAGAGTCAGCAAGACGCGTTCTTGCCGCACCTCGAGCACGGTACGATCGTGCTGATCGGCGCCACGACCGAGAATCCGTCGTTCGCGATGAATGCCGCGCTCCTCTCGCGCTGTCGCGTGTTTCGGCTCGAGAGCCTCGGCGAAGCGAGCTTGGTGAAGCTCCTCCAGCGTGCGCTCGCGGACGGCGAGCGTGGACTCGGCGCGCGCGGCCTTACCGCCGACGACGACGCGATCGAGCTCGTGGCGCGGACTGCACGCGGCGACGCCCGGCGCGCACTCGGGCTGCTCGAGAGCGCGGCGTCGCTCGTCCCCGAAACCGGGGGTCGCATCGATCGAAGCCTCGTCGAGCGAGCCGGCGAGGAGCGCACGCTCCTTTACGACAAGGCCGGTGAGGAGCACTACAACGTCACGAGCGCTCTCATCAAATCGCTGCGCGGCAGCGATCCGGACGCCGCGCTCTACTGGCTCTTTCGCATGGTGGACGCCGGGGACGACCCGCTCTTTCTCTTGCGTCGCCTGATGATCTTCGCGAGCGAGGACGTGGGAAATGCCGATCCGCGTGCGCTCCAGGTGGCGGTGGATGCCGACGCCGCTTTTCGTCGCATGGGCATGCCGGAGGGCGCGTTCCCGCTCGCACACGCCTGCCTCTACCTGGCGAGCTGCCCCAAATCGAACGCCGTGAAGAGCGCCATGACCGCCGTCCGGGCGCACATCGAGGAGCACGGAGCGCTGCCGGTGCCGAAGAAGCTCCGGAACGCCGTCACCCGCCTGATGCGCGAGGAAGGCTACGGCAAAGGCTACGAGTACCCGCCCGATCACCCCGAAAGTTTCGTACCGGGCGAGACCTACCTGCCCGATGCGATCGCCGGCGCCCGTTTCTACGAACCCACCGAGCAGGGCCTCGAAAAAGCGATTCGCGAGCGCCTCGAACGAGTCCGGCAAAAGCCTCCGGTGTAAAGTCCTCGGACGAACACGAAGGCCGCCGGCGCGCTGGCGTTCCAGAGCATCGCCTGAGGGGCGCCGTGCTCACGTTAGCGAAATGTGAGTTTCGGTGCGCTTGTCCCACGGAGCACGAGCGGGGTAGCAGTGAAGGCTCCGGTCGGCTGAAGGCGCACCGTCGTGGGACGGTGGTTGGCTCGGGTGGGCCCGATCGGAGCAACGGAGGTGCTCCATGCCGGCCAGACTCGTTCTCGTCCTCGTCACGCTCGCCCTGTGTTTCGCTACGCTCGCCGGATGTTCGGGGGAGCAAGACCCGGAGCGCGATCTCGGGGTGCTCGACGTGCCGCTGGCGGTCGACTCGGGCGGAGTCACCTACCGCTTCCTCGGGACGATCAACGTGCTCAGGCGCGGCAACGGCACCGTTGCCGCAACGATCGACGCGGATGCACAGAGCCCGAGCACGCACACGCTAAAGCTCGCTCCGGGCAACTACACGGTCGAGGTCGTATCCGGCTATTCGTGCATGGTCACGCCCGCGGACGCCAACTTTACGGGCTGTACGTACATTGGTGCCCAGCCAAATCCGTTCGTCATCACGGCAGCGAAATCCACGACTATCGTTCTCAGCTTCACCTTCCATTTCGACGAGGACGTGGGTGTCGTGTTTCGCACGGGTGATGCCGTCATCACGCTCGCTCCGATCGTGGAAACGCCTTGCGGCGTCAACGGATGTGCGAGCGGAGAGCTCTGCGTCAGCATCGACGGCGGCGCGCCGAGCTGCGCGGCCGAGTGCACGACGGACGCCGACTGCGGTGTGGGCGACGCGTGCTTTCCGCTCGACAGCAGCACTCAAAGCGTCTGCGCGAGTGTCGTGCCGACCTTGTGGACGACACAGTTCGGCTCGAACGATCTTGACATAGCCATTGGCGTCGGGACGGATATGGCGGGAAATGTCGTGGTAGCCGGCTACACCGCCGGCGCGATTCTTGGCCAGGCCAGCGCTGGTTACTTCGACGCGTTCGTCCGAAAGCTCGACCCGGACGGCAACGAGCTCTGGACCAGACAGTTCGGCTCAGGCGCCAACGACAGCGCGTACTCCGTCGCAACCGACGCTTCGGGGAATATCGTCGTGGCTGGGTATGTGGACGGCGCGCTGCCTGGCCAAAGCGGCGCGGGTTCCGGCGACGCGTTCGTCCGAAAGTTCGATGCGGACGGCAACGAGCTCTGGACGAAACAGTTCGGTACGACCGCCTCCGAGGAAGCCTACTCCGTCGCCGTCGACTCTGCGGGGAACATTGTCGTGGCCGGGTACACGACCGGCACACTGTCCGGCCAGAGCAACGCTGGAGCGAGCGACGTGTTCGTCCGAAAGCTCGACGCGGACGGCAACGAGCTCTGGACGAAACAGTTCGGCTCGAACGGTTGGGAAGGCGCCGAATCCGCCAGCGTGGACGTCGCGGGGAACGTCGTCGTCGCCGGGTTCACGGAGGGCACGCTATCCGGCCAGACAAGCGCCGGTAACTACGACGTGTTCGTTCGAAAGCTCGACGCCAGCGGCAACGAGATCTGGACGAAACAGTTCGGCACGAACAATTGGGAAAGCGCCGAATCCGTCTCCGCGGACGTCGCGGGGAACGTGGTCGTGGCGGGGTACACTGACGGCACGCTGTCCGGCCAGAGCAACGCCGGTGGCATGGACGCGTTCGTCCGAAAGCTCGACCCGAACGGCAACGAGCTCTGGAGTAGTCAGTTCGGCACGGGCAGTTCCGATAGTGGCTACTCCGTCGCAACCGACGTAGCGGGGAGCGTGCTCGTAGCCGGGTACACTTTTGGTACGCTTTCCGGCCAAAGCAGCGCGGGCCCCAGTGACGCGTTCGTCCGAAAGCTCGACGCTGGCGGCAGCGAGATCTGGACAAAGCAGTTCGGCACGAGCGGCAGTGACGTCGGCGTCTCCATCGCCGCGGACGTCGCAGGGAACGCCCTCGTGGCGGGGTACACCTATGGCACGCTGCCGGGCCAGACCAACGCCGGAACTATTGACGCTTTCGTCATCAAACTCGGCCTCTGACGGGCGGCACCGTTTCGCCACCGTGTCCGAGCGCTCCGGAGCCGCCTTGCTCCACCAAGACCCGCCCGAAAACTGGCCTTGCCGGTGAGCCGGATCCCTGTTGGGCTCGGGAGCGAGCATGTCCACGAGGGAAAGCGAGGAGGCATTCCTAGGGCGATCCCACGACCCGTGGTCGCTCACGATACGCAACGACTTCGTCAGGGCGCTCCACGCGACGTTGCTCCGGCTCTTCGGTGTAGACGTAGCGAGAGCGTTCTGGGCGGAGCATCCACTCGAGCGGGGCGGAGCGCTACTCGGTGAGCGCGAGCTCGCGCAGCACCTTTGGGACGAGAGTAATCGCAGTCCCTTGCCCTGGCTTTTCGGGCTGGTTGCAACGCTCGAGCGTTTCCTGTTGGAGCGTGGCCTCGACTACCCGACGTTCTCGGAAGAGACTCGGAGGTTTGCGAATCGCGGCTCGTTCATCCGCGCAAGGCACCTCATGGCCTGGCTCGGCCCGCTCCTCGTCCCGATGTTCCGCTTCGGAGACCCCCATCGTCTAGTGCTGCAGGGCGCGCGTCTCGTTTCGAAGCGCATGTCGGACGGGGTCGACTTCCGCATGCTCCGCTGGCGCGGAGGAGCGTCCGAAGAGGCGCGGCGTCACACGGGCAGCATTTGGGTTACCTACGAAGGCCTTTCAGAGGGGTGGATCCCCGCCTGGGACTTCGTGCAGTCGCCTGGAACCGACATGCTCGCGGCCCCCCGGATCTTCGGCCTGCCACCGTTCGACTCGATCGTCGCGGTCTGCGACGCGCGGAAGCCGGAGAGCATCCCTTGGGGACCCTCCTGCACTCTGCGCGGTGACCGCTTCCTCATCGACGGGGTGACGTTCGGTCGGGTCGTGACGCTGTCCACGTTCCTCGACGCGGCGGGCTACGCGCGCGCCGACCTGGGCGCGCCGGACACGGCCGTCGTCTCGGTGGAACGCGACTATCGCTGCGAGCGGCGGAAGCGCGTCGTGCTCGCGGCAGGCTGCGCGTACGGCGCTCCGGGGTACTTGTCGCGTCTCAGCTGGAAGCCAGTGCGGTCGAAGGTTCGGAACTTCCTCCGTTTCGCCCACCACGAGATCGCGGGCGAGGCGGGCCCGGACGAAGCGGTCTTCGAAGAACTCCAACAACGCTACCTCGAGACGGTCAGCTCGGTGATTCGAGTGGTGTATTTCCCAGTCGACGGCAGTGTCGCGGTCGGAGGCCGCCACGTCTGCCGCGGCATTCCCGCGCGGATCCTGCGCGAGTGCGTGAAGGTCGCATGCGAAGAGGGTCGCTTCGTGTTCGGTCATCGGGAGTTCAAGCGCCTGCCTGAGCTCATTTCGCATCCCAAGAACACGGGCTTCGAGATGCGCCTGAAGCGGCTACAGAGTGCGCTCGAGACCGCCGGAGTCGGTCTCTACATCCGCGCCGCCGGGCGCGGTCGTTTCGAGCTCGTGGCACACGGCAGGCTCACACTCGAGGCCGCTGACGCGAGCGTTGCCGAGTAACACGACGCGAGGCCGAGCTGCCTCCAGGTCGTGTCCGTGCGGCTCGTCGTTAGCGAAATGTTAGTGACCCACCGATTGCGTCCGGACGAGCGCCAGCCTTGCCTCTGAGCATGCGGACGCGGGCTCGACTTCTCCTTCTGGCGTGGCTCGTGGCAGCGTGCTCCTCGAGCTCCGGCGGGGCGTCGGACGATTCCGACGAAGGCGCAGGCGCGCCGGCGGCCGGTGGAGCGTCGGGGAAAGGCGGTTCGGGCGGGACCGGCGGCAAGGGCGGGTCCGGTCGCGGCGGCAGTGGAGGCGGCTCGGGAGGGAGCATGGCATCGGGTGCTCAGGGCGGCACCGGCGGGACCGAGAACGAGGGGGGCGCGCCGAACGGCGGTCGTGGAGCGAGCGGTGGCAGTGGGGGAAGCACGAGCTGCGAGGACACCTGCGTCTTTGCGAACGACGACGAATGCGACGAGCCGCTGCTCTGTGATCCCGGCACCGACTGCAGCGACTGCAGCGAGGGAAGCGGGACCGGCGGTAGCGGCGGCACGGGCGGCAGCGGCGGCACCGGCGCCGCAAACGGATGCGAGGACAGCTGCGCGTTCAGCAACGACGGCGCGTGTGACGAGCCCGACCTCTGCGACCTAGGGACCGACTGCACGGACTGCAGCGAGGGAAGCGCGACCGGCGGCACGGGTGGCACGGACGGCAGCGGCGGCACCGGGGGCGGTGGATGCGACGACAGCTGCACCTATGCAGACGATGGCGTGTGCGATGAACCCGATCTCTGCTACCCCGGTACGGATTGCACGGACTGCGGTCCGTCCTCGGGGACCGGCGGCTCGGGCTCAGGTGGATCCGGGGGCACCGGCAACGTGAGCGGCGCCCTTCCGGACGAGCTCGTGGGGTCGTGGAGCACCGGGAGCAGCGCTGTCGGCTCCTCGACGTACGATTTCGCGCCGGACGGGAGCTACAGCTTCGGGCTCCGGTACCTCCCGGAGACCTGCGTCACCGGCGGCTTTGGCAGCTCAGAATCGGGAAGCGCTGCGGCTAGCGGAAATCGGCTGGTCACGACGCCGACCAAGGCGACCTCTCGGACCATCAGCTGCCTGGGGACGGAAACGATCATGTCCGTCACGCCCGTCGAGCACTCCTACACCTTCAGCGTCGACTCGGGCGGCCTGGTGCTCCACCTCATGGACGAGAGCACCCTCAGCGAGTCGACGTACAACAGAAACTAATGAGCATGCACGACGCCGGCCCTTTTTCGCGCCGTGGGTGGATGGACGAATGAACCAGGCGAAGGCACTCCTTCTCTTGGCGGTGGGCGTCGTGGCCGCCGGTGCCTGCGGCGGCTCGGACGACAACGGAGCCAAGTCGGCGCCAGGGAGCGGTGGAAGCGGTGGAAGCGGTGGGCGTCGCGACACGAGCCCTGAAGGCGGCGCGCCCGAGTGCGGGCTCGGCCCCGTCGGTGCGAATTGCCCTGCCGTGACCAGCTGCGCGGTCGACGCGTGCGCCGACGACTTCGTCGCGTGCTTCGGCGACCGCGTCGCCCTCGGAGATCCGAGTGGCGCGGACTGCGAGGACGTGGTGCGCTGCGCGTTCGCCTGTCCCTGTGACGACGACTACGACGCCTGCTCCCGCGACTGCGCCGAGCGGGAAGCGAGCTCGTCGTGCAGCGACTGCCTGGCGGGCTACGACGCCTGCGTCGGGGCGAATTGCGCGGACGAGGTTGCCGATTGCGGCGGGGTTCCGCTCGATCCGGGGAGCGGGGGCGCTGCGGGCGAGCAAGGCACCGGAGGCGCGGGTGGCTCGGGAGGATCCTCCGGCGGCTCGGGGGGTCGCGGCGGCTCGGCGGGGTCGCCGTCCTCCGGCGGGTCGACGGCTTCCGGCGGTACCGGCGGCTCCGGAACGGGCGAGGGCGGCAGTGGAGCCAGCGCCGGCTGCGACGACAGCTGCATCTTTGCCGGTGACGGGGAGTGCGACGAGCCGCTTCTCTGCGACCCTGGCACCGACTGCGCCGATTGCACCGGAGCGACAGGCGGTACCGGCGGCACAGGCGGCACGGGTGGTTCGGGCTCGGGTTGCGACGACAGCTGCACCTTCTCGAACGACGGCATGTGCGACGAGCCCGATGTTTGCGAGCCAGGCACCGATTGCAGCGACTGCTCCTCGTGAGCGGTTGGGACGCGCGCTCGCAGCGGCGGCGTCGTGGCTCACTGGCCCGTGAAGTGCCAGGTGGAGGTCTGCGCACTAGGCCCAAGGTTGAGCGTCTGGGTGCCCTCGAGCGTGCGAGCATCCTCGATGGGGGCACCCATCACGTAGATCAAATACCCCGCGGCCGGGGCCGGTGTTGCATGGGGAGGGTCGCCGCAGCTGATCTCGCCCTGCCAGTCTGCAACGTAGTCGGCAACAAGAGTGAGCGGCGACAGGCCGATCACGAACTTCCCGTGCAAGCCCGCCGCGGAGAGGTCGACCGTGGCCGGCGAAAACGCGTTGCAGTTGCCGCTGGTCGAAAAGGTGAGGTCACCACCGGTAGGCTCGTACAGGACGGAACAGCCCTCGAAGCCCTTGGCTTCGAACGTGACGTTGGCCGACATGCTGTTCGTGTTCCCCTCGGCGGCGGTTTTCACCGACGTCGTACCACTGTACCGGCACGGAAGACCTGCAACCTTGGCGTCGACGCAGGCGATCTTACAGGTGGAGCTCGCTTCGTCCCACTCGCTCCCGCTCGGGCACGTTCCGTTCCCGGGGCACCCGCACATGCACGTCATGGGATCGAGTACCAGACCTTCGGCGCAGGGCATCGCCATGTCGCAGTCCACGGTGTACGTCGCCGCTCCGGTGCCGATGCCGCGCTTCGAAGTCGACTTCAGCGAGATGGTGCCGCTGTCGCCCTTGTTCGAGCCGGCGACGACGTCGAAGCTCGCGGGCGCCGGTACCGGCTTACCGAGGGGGCTCGCGCTCGCGACCCCCTCGAACGAGGCGGTCACCGGCACGGAGAGCTCCTTTTCCTCGAAGCGCTGCCAAGGCTTCGCCGTGACGTGGATGCGCTCCCCCTTGCCGACGTTCTTCGACGTGGGGTCGACCCTCACCTCCACGCAGGTGCCGTCTTTCCACTTCTTCTCGGCGGACTTGGCGAGCATGCCCGCCGCGATGACGCCTGGGAGTAACGTCTGCTTCTCGACCGCTGCGACCCGCTCCGGCGAGCCGTTCCGCCGGTCGGAGTGAACTTCGAAGTTGCGGCTGGAATCGAGCGATGGAGACATCTCTAGAGACCCGTAGAGCGAAACATCCGTCTCCTCCGAGCCGTGAGTGGCGTAGTTCAGCGATCCAGCGAGCTTGATTGCCGTGAGCTCAGCGTTGTCGCTGACCACTAGATCGAACAGATTCCCCACCTCGGCGTGGTAGCTGAGCTTTGCGGCGGTATCGTCTCCCTTCGTCAGCACGGAGATAGCACCGTGCGCAACCCCGCTCGCGTCGGGGCAGAGATCGATCGACGTCTCGATCGTCGAGGTCTCGCGCACCGTCTTCGTTTTTCCGTCCCTGGTCTCCGAGATCTCGGTCTCGATGTCGGAGCGTGAAAACAGCTTGCTCTTCGTATTGCCAACACGGAAGTCCAGCGAATAGCGCATCCGCTGGGTGACGCCGTCCGTCGTGGTGGTCGAGTCCTTTTGGTAGGGCTTCGACGGTGGGAACCAACCGTCTCCCCCCGGCGGAGCGATCCCGGGCACCAGCATTTCGAGGAACCCGACGGACATCACGGTGCCGAAGAGTGGCGCGACCGCTGCCCCGCGGAGCTCCTTCGGTGTGAAGCCCGAGGCACAGGATCGTCGCTCCGGCAGCTCCGTGGTCTCGTCGGGAACCTCGAGATCGTAGTCCGCTGCCACCTCGTCGATCACGCTGGCACCCAGGGCGGCGAGCTCCTCGAAGAGCTCCTGGCTGTCGTCGCCGAAGAGCTCGTCGAGCCCCGAGTCGGCCCGGCCCGCATTCCTCAGCTCTGCTTCCATGATGTCGAGCGCGGCGAGCCCGGAGAGCGGCTCCTTCACGACAGGAAGCTCGTCCCGCATGGGCTCGCAGGCCCCCGAACCGTTCGGATCCCGTGCCGCGTCGTCCGAGCCACCCCCGCACGCGACCGCGACCGCGAGCAGCGCCGGCACCATCATCCGCGACATGCGCTTACGATGCCCACCCCGCCCGATCGGCCACAACCGGGGCGGCGCTAACATTTCGCTAACCCGGGCGCGGTCGGCGCACGGCCCCCGGTGTAAAGTCGGCGCGATGCGTGTGACCGCCTTCTTCTGCGCCGTGCTCGGCGTCGTGGGCTGCCACGACCGGCCGCCCGCGTCCGCGGCGGCGCCGAAGTCGCCCGCCGTGTGCGAGAGCGAAAAGCAGGCGCTCGGGCGGCTCCTCGCCGAGCTTCCGGAGCGGGCGCTCACCGCCGACTTTGCCCGCGATCTCCCGCAGTCCACGCTCGGCGCTCCGCCGCGAGCGGGCTCGGTGCTGGAGGTCTCGGAGACGAGCCTTTCCCTCGACGGGAAATCGATCACGCCGAGCGCACTCGCGACGCTCGGCGCGCGCGACGCGAAGAGCACGCTCTACGTGGCCGCCGCTCCCGACACCACGATCCAGCGCGTCCGCCACGCCGTCGCGGCGCTCCCGAAGTCGGTCGAGCTTTCGCTTCTCGTGCGGGCGGGCGATGCGGGTCCCACGCCCGTCAGCGCACCGGGGACGCCGGAGCGCGCCCAGCGTCTGGTGGAAGGCGTCCTCGCCGAACGGGATCCGAAGGCGCGCCGCGCGCTCCTTCGCCAAGGATACGCCGAGTTCTCGAGCTGCAACGAGCTCGCGGCGGTCGTCGAGCGAGCCGACGCGCTTTCGGCCGCCGATCGTTGGCCGGCGCTCCGTGCGGGCGCGACCCAGGCAGTCCCTGCTTGCGCCTGTGACTCGCTTTTGGCGCCGTCGCTCGGCGCGCTGTTCGTAGCGGAGCAACGCGCGGGCGCAGGAACGCTCGCGGCCGTTCCGTTTTCGTTCGTCCGCGACGAACGCTGTGGCGCGACGATGCCGCTCCGATCGGTGAAGCGGCTCCTCGAGCAGATCGAGCGTTTCGACGCGGAGTGGGCGGGAAAGTGGCACGATGACGCGCTGCGCTTCGAGCAGGTCATCACCAACGATCGCCTGCTCGTTCAGTTCTGCGACGCGCTGCCGGGGGAAACGCTGGCCGCGCTCGAACGCGCCCGGGCGACGCTCTACTTCCGTGTTCAGGGGCGTGACGGCTGCGAGGCGTGGTCGTTCGAGCCGCTTTCGCCGGGGGCGCCGATGGGCACCTTCCGCCGGGGCAAACCGGGGGCACCGGCGAGCCCAGCCCTCGCGTTCCACTACTGGCAGGCCGCGGAAGAGATCAGCGTCTTTGGCCCGCTCATCGCCGACACGCCGACCAAGCCGACCGACGAGCGGGAATGGCCCTGCCGGGTGACGTACCGGTTCACCGCGATCGACGCCGATTCGATCGAGCTCGAAAATGGCCGGCTCTTCTTCAGCGAGGCGGCGTGCCGTGCCGCGAGCCCGAGCACCGCGATCGGCGGCTGCGCCCCGACCGCTGCCGGCGAGGTCACGCGCGGGAGCGAGGAATAGCGGCCGATGCATTCGCTCGATCTGATGACCGTGCTCGCCGGTGGCCTCACCGTGGCGCTGGTTTTCGGGCTCATCGCGCATCGCTTGCACCTGCCGCCGATCGTCGGGTACCTCCTGGCCGGCGTCGTCGTCGGCCCGCACACGCCGGGCTTCGTTGCGAACAATCAGCTCGCCGGGGAGCTCGCCGAGGTGGGCGTCGTCCTGCTCCTGTTCGGCGTGGGGCTCGAGTTTCACCTCGAAACCCTGGTGCGCGTGGGTCGCGTGGCGGTACCGGCCGCCCTTGCCCAGATCGCGATTGTAACGGTGGCGTCGTTGCTCCTCGCACCGACGATCGGCTTCGACTCGATGGCGAGCGTCGTGTTCGGCATCGCGCTTTCCGTCACCAGCACCGTCGTGTTGATCCGGGTTCTCGCCGAGCGGCGCGAGCTCCACACGCCGAGTGGGCACGTCGCCGTCGGCTGGCTGGTCGTCGAGGACCTGTTCACGGTGCTCGTGCTCGTGCTCCTGCCCGGGCTCGTCGGCACCACCGGCGACCCGCTCAAGCTCGCCAGCAACGCAGGGCTCGCCGCCCTGAAGCTCGCGGCGCTCGTCGCGTTCACGCTGTTCGGCGGGAGGCGAGTGATCCCGTGGCTCTTGAATCGGGTGGTGGCCACCAAGTCGCGCGAGCTGTTCACGCTGGCGGTGCTGGTCCTCGCCCTCGGCATCGGGCTCGCGGCCGCGCGATTCTTCGGAGCGTCGATGGCGCTCGGTGCATTTCTCGCCGGCATGGTGGTGGGGCGGTCGGATTTCGCCTTTCGCGCGGCGTCGGAAGCGCTGCCGATGCGCGACGCGTTCGCGGTGCTCTTCTTCGTTTCGGTCGGCATGCTGTTCGACCCCTCGTTCTTGCTCGAGCGACCGGGCCTGGTGGCGATCGCGCTCGGCCTGGTCATGCTGGTGAAGCCGCTCGCCTCGACCGCGGCGCTGCTCGTGCTCGGAAAGTCGCCGCGCTCGGCGCTGATGATCGGCGTGGGACGCGGTCAAATCGGCGAGTTCTCGTTCATCCTGGCGGCGCTCGGTCAGCAGCTCGGCGTCTTGCCGCCGGCGGCAGGAAGCACGCTGGTCGCGGTCGCCATCCTTTCGATCACGCTCAATCCACTCCTCTTCAAGCTCGCTCCGCGCGCCGAGGCGCTGCTGCCCCAGGCGAGGCTCGTCGAGTCGACTCGCCCCGCCGCGCGACACGAGCCGCGACACCGGGCGGTGGTCGTCGGCTATGGCCCGATCGGTCGCACCGTTTCACGCCTGCTCGAGGAAAGCGGGATCGAGCCGACCGTGATCGAGCTCAACGTCGAGACGGCGCGCACGCTCCGCGAGAAGGGGGTCCAGGTCGTGTACGGCGACGCGAGCCGGCGGGAAACGCTCGAGCAAGCGGGGCTGCCGAGTGCCGTCGCGCTCGTCTTGAGCACGCCGTCGGAAGGCACGACGGCCGGCATCATCCGCCAAGCGCGCGAGCTCAATCCGTCGATTTACGTGATCGCACGCGCGGGCTACCTCGCCGAGATCCCGCCGCTCCGCACGGCCGGAGCGAACGCGGCCTTCTCCGGTGAGGGCGAGGTGGCGCTCGCGATGGCCGAGCTCGTGCTGACGCGCCTCGGTGCGACGCCCGAGCAGGTCGACCACGAGCGGGCCCGCGTACACGAGGAGCTGCTCGGCGCGGGGACGGAGCCCGAGGACAGGAAGAGCGTGGTCCGTCAGCCGTCCTGAACGAGCTCGCACAGGCCCGGCAGATTTCGGTATTCCTGGGCGCAGTCGAGGCCGTAGCCGACCACGAACGCATCGCCGACCACGAAGCCGACGTAGTCGACCGACACCTCGACCTTTCGTCGCGCAGGCTTGTCGAGCAGCGCGCAAACGCGAATGCTCCGTGCCCTCCGCGCCTTGAGCAGGTCGAGGATGTAGGCGAGGGTGAGCCCGGTATCGACGATGTCCTCCACGATCAAAAGGTCCTCGTTTTCGATCGGGTGGGCGAGATCTTGGATGATCTGCACGGCGCCGGTCGACTCGGTGCCGCTCCCGTAGCTCTGCACACCGAGGAACTCGACGCGCAGGCGGAGCGGGATCGCCCGCACGAGATCGGCTGCAAAAACGAAGCTCCCCTTGAGTACCGACACCACGATCGGCGGGCGATCGCCGTAGTCGGCGGCGATGGCCGCGCCGAGCTCGGCGACTCGCGACGCGATCGCGTCGGGCGAGTAGAGGGGACGAAGCGTGCCCGGCGGGGCAAATGCCGCCATCCCGCGACGAGTAGCGGGCAGCGCGCCCCAGGTCAACGACGGCGTCGCTCAGCGTGGACCGTGAGCGGTTTCCACCCTCGTCCGGTCGCCGTCGGTCGTGAACGTGACGCCACCTCCACGGTCGAGGCGCAAAGCCTGCACGCCGTGGGCGCGCAAGCGATCGAGCACCGGTGCGTGGGGGTGTCCGAAGCGATTGCGGACGCCCGACGAGAGCGTGACGAACGACGGCTGTACCGCGGCAAGGAGGGCGTCGCCCGTCGACGTTCGGCTGCCATGGTGACCGGCTTTCAGGAAATCGGCCCGGAGCCGCGAGCCGTAGCGGCTCACGAGCTCGGCTTCCTCCTCGTGCTCGGCGTCACCCATCAGCAGCACGGCGCGGCGGCCGTAGCGGAGATGGAGCACGAGTGAGTTGTCGTTCGCGTCGCGCCCCGGCACGTACGCCGGGCATGGAGCGAGGAGCTCGACGGTAGCTCCGCCGTGGCGGCGAGGCCGCCCGCAAAGTGCCGCGGGACGAAGGACCGGAACGCCACGCGCTCGCGCGAGCGCGATGAACGCCGCGTACGCCGGGCCGGCCCCCTCGCTCTCGCCCTGCCCGCTGTCCCAGACCTCACCGACGTCCACGGCCCGAAGCACGGCCGAGAGACCGCCGAAGTGATCCGGGTGCGGGTGAGTGAGCACCATCACGTCGAGCCGGGCGCGGCGCTTCCTCCGCAGCACCGGGACCACCACCGATGCCCCCGTATCGATGGGATTCCCCACCATCCCGCCCGCATCCACCAGCCACGCCGCGCCGTCCGGGAGCTCGACCAGGTTCGCGTCACCCTGGCCCACGTCGAGCGCGCTCACCCTGAGCACACCTGCACTATCGCCGGCCGACCGCGCGGCGAGCTCGACCGCGACGAGGGCGACGGCGAGCGCAGCGAGCCAGACCGCGCGCATCAGACGCGCGCGCGCCTCGAAGCGCACGAGCACGAGGCCGGCTCCGCCCACGGCGAGCAGCGCGAGCTCGAAACTCGTCGGCTCCGGCACGTTCACGGCGAGCCACGTCGTCGCTGCGCTCTCCTTCGCGACGCTCTTCACGACCAGGAGCGCCCCCGACGCCACCAGTGCCACGCCGCGCTCGAGCGCCGGAAATCCGCCGAGCAGCACGTGGGCGAGGCAAAGCGGGAGCGCCACCGTTTCCCCGAACGGGGCGGCCAGCACGTTGGCGAGCACGCCGGCAAAGGTGAGCTCGGGGGCGAGCAACGCGAGGAGCGGCGCGCACGGCACCATCGACGACAGCGTCGCGGAGACGCTCTGCCCGATGAAGCGGCCGACGCGCGACGGCAAAAGCGACGCCCGAGCGGAGAGAGCCGGACCGATCACGAGTAGCCCCGAGGTCGCCGCCGCCGAAAGGAGGAACGACAGATCGAACGCCACCAGTGGGTCGACCAGCGCACCGACGAGGAGCGACAGCGCCAGGGTGCGCGTCGCTCGGGGGCCGCGATCGACGGCCCGCGCGACGAACGCCGCCGACAGCATCCACGCCGCCCGCCACGCCGAGCCGCTCCCGCCGGCGAAGTCCGCGTAGAGAAGGGAGAGCGGAATGCCGAACAAGCTGGCGAGGCGCCCGACGTCGACGCGCACGGCGAGCGCTTCCCAGCGCGTGAGCAGGGCGCGCAGGGCGGCGACCAATGCCGCGACGGCGAACACGAGGTGCGTGCCGCTCACGGCGAGCATGTGCGAAAGCCCGCTCTTGCGAAACGCCGCGTCGTCCTCGGGGTCGAGGTCGTTTTCACCGAGCACGAGCGCGCGCGCCATCGGCTCGGCGCCGGGCGCGAAGGTGGCGCTGATCCGCTCGCGGGCGCGAGCCCGCAGCCGATCGACGTGCGACCCCAGCCGCCGGCCGCGAGCCGTCACGTCGAGAGCGAGGACCGCTCCGCTCAGCGTGATACCGCGCCGCGCGGCCGCGGGGAGCGGATCACGGGTGTCCACGTTGCGGAAGAGCTGGAGCGGCGCGAGCTGCGCCACGACCTCGACCACGTCACCGCGCCCGAGGCTCCGGCCGTCGCCGTGCAGCCGCACCCGGAGCGGTCCGGGGACGGCGCGCTCCTCGCAATCGAGCCGATCCATCTCGACGACGAACGAAAATGCGTCACCCGACTTCACCGGCGACGCGACCAGGCGACCAGCACCCGCGCACCGTGACGGCGGGCCGAGCGCGTCGCGCACCCGCACGCGCTCGTCGTCGAAGCGCTCGAGCGACCACGCGCCGCGCAGCGACGAGAGGGCGAGCAGCAGGAGGGCCAGCGCCGTCCACCACAAGCTCATCCGCCCGCGCAAGCACAGCGCCACGCCTGCCGCACCGCACCAGACCGGCCAGGGAGCGAGCGCGGCCGCCTGGCCCGCCACCGCGGCAAGCGCGACCACGAGGACGCCGTCGATGCGCACCGCCCCCGGAGCAGCAGGAGCCGTGCCGGGGCGGCACCCCCTCTGGAGGCGCCGGCCGTCAGCGTCGAATGGAGCGGCGGCCGCCGGCAAGTGCGCCGGCAGCCACACCGCCGTCGTCAGTCAGCGAGCTGGCAGATCTCGATGCACGTTTCCGAGTCGGCACCGAGCGCGCACTCGCAGGACTCGCAGTTGTCCACGCAGCCAACGCACTGATCCGCCTCACTGCACACATCGGGATCGGGATCGGGATCGGGGTCCGGCTCGGTGATCGATCCGGAGCACTCCTCGAGTGCCATGATCGGCCCTTCGCACACCGCGAGGATCTCCTCCTCGTCGAGCTCGGGCTCCTCGCCGTTACAGATGGCGGTGAAGAAATCCTCGAAGAAGGGCGAGGTCAGGATGCAACTGAGCGCCGCGCCGAACTGCTCCTCGCAAGGAGCGAACTCGACGAGCAACTCTTGGCAACCGGCCGGACAAGCCGCGATCTCCTCCGGAGTCGGCGTCACGCCCTGACAGGTATTCGCCGCGGCGAAGTTGCAAAGCTGGATGCAGGCTTGGCCTCCCCCCGCCACCGGCGGATCGTAGATGGGAGGCGGGGTGTCCATCGTCGGAGGCGGAGTGTCGTACGTCGGGGGAGGCGGATCGTAGACCCCGGGTGGCGGGGTCGGCTCGGACGGGTTCCCGTCCGGAATCGACGTGCCGCCCGTTGCTTTTCCGCCGCACGCAAACAGCGCGGGAGAGCCAAAAACTGCGAGCACCAGAGCGATCGAGCGACCGTTCATGAAGCCTCCTTCGAAAGAAGATCGAGCCAATGAGTCTGGCACGAGCGGGGGCGCCGCGCCCAAAGCGGACGCGCGCCCCGCTCGCCCGCGTCCTCAGAAGTAATACAAGGCTGCGATGTTGTTCGTGAAGATCGCCCACGGGTTCGAGCCAACGGTGGTCCCGAACGAAGTGCGGCTCGACGATGACTCCACGTCGGGGGCCGGGGCCGCCGGCGTGCTGTCGGTCGTGGACCCGCTGTCGAGCGCGAACATCAGGCCGATGGAGCCCTGGAGCGCGAGCTGCGGGACGCCGATGAAGCCGAAGTGGATCTCGGCACCGGCGCGCGCGCCGATGTCGAGGTGGAAGCCGGTGTGGCTCTGGTCGCCTTCACCAGCCGGGGGCGTGGTTTCTGGGCCGTTCGTGTCGGTTCCGACGCTGGCGTAGAGCACGTTCAGCTCGGGAATGACCTGAAACGAAAAGTGCCCGGACGAAGCGAGCGAAAGCGGAACGCCCGCGTGCAGACCGAGACCGAGGAACGAATCCCGGTCGCGCTCCACTTCGGGGGTAGCCGGATCGCCGTCGTCGAAGCTGTCACCGCCGCCCAGGATCCCGACGCCGAGGCCCACGTCGATACCCATCATGGGATCGAGCCAGTAGCGGACGCCGACGATGGGCGCGCTGCCGGTGAAGGCATAGGGCGAAGCGCCGGAAGGGGGTCCTGCCACGCCACCGGGGAGGGCAGCGCCGGCACCGATCTGGCTCACACCGAAGTAACCCACAGCCAAGCGACCAACCATTTGATCGTGGTCACTGCCGCCGGCTGTTGCGGCCG
>Ga0315910_10001270_pt1 | contig 23434 bp, 22 predicted proteins | sample EdamamesoilMG_FD_204470 | JGI IMG/M metagenome (GOLD analysis project Ga0315910, IMG submission 204470) | Garden soil microbial communities collected in Santa Monica, California, United States - Edamame soil | ecosystem: Environmental > Terrestrial > Soil > Garden | place: USA: California... | reverse complement strand
GGCCCAAGTCCGTTGGACACGGGAGAGCGGGGTGGGGGACGCACCGCCCGGTTTTGGATGTGCGTTCACGTCCATCACTCAAGAGGCGCGCCAGCTCATCTATCGCTACGTGCGCAATCGGGAGCCGCTGTTCCACGACGATCTGTAGACGGACGCCGGCAAACTTGGCCCAACCCAGCGCACTTCGTTAGGACCAGCGCATGCGACCGCTGCACGTCTTGGGCACATTCATCCTGTTTATCGGCTGTTTTGCCTGCGCACCCCCTACGCCCTCCCAAAAGGCGAGTGAAGCCGCGCGCGAGCTGAACTGGGCCGCGCGCTGGGGAAAGATGGAAGAGGCCGTCAATCTCGCCTCCAAGGACAACCGCGCCGCCTTCCGCAAGAATCGAGCGGCGTGGCACGATGAGGTGAAGATCCTGGACTCGGAGCTAGCCAGCCTCGACATGAAGGACGCCACCCACGCTACGGTGCAAGTGGATGTGTCCTGGAACTTCGTGGACGATCCTACGCTGCGGGTGACCCGTCTCACTCAGGAGTGGTCGGATGCCGAAGGTAAATGGCTCATGCTGAGCGAGGAACGCGTCAGCGGGGACGAGGGTCTATTTGGGGAAGAGGTCAAACGGCTTGACCAACCCAAAGACAAACACTTCCCGTCCCGCACCATTCATTCATCCACGTATTGATCAACTGCTGCTCACTGCTGAAACAGCAGTTCACCGCTAACTGCGGCTCGATCATGAACTGCGGCTCGATCATGAAACTGCGGCGTTGATGAACCGCCGCGTATCGATCAATTGCCGCGCGCAGCTTTGGTCGCTTCAGCCTGACGCTTCTGACGCTCCTTGAGCTTGACCTGCGACTTCTTGCGCCGCATTTTTTTGCTGTTTCGACTATCAAATGCTCCCATTTTCGAACACTCCGGTGGAAATGAATGATGGATGACGAGCGGGGCGATGTGAGGCCCAGACCGTTCAAGGACAGCGCACTTAGCCCGAAACACCCCGCGTAGCCAGATTTTGGCGTCAGATTTCGCGGCCCAGGAGCGGCCCACACCCCCATTCCAGGCCCGAGCGGCGCCAAGCACATCAGCCTGCGACTCTACGTTCTGACCAGGGGTTCATCCCGTGCCCCAGGCCGACGGCGCACTCGGTCCGCATCCGAAAAGCGCCAGCTCAAAGCGGGCAGCTGGCCAAGAGCGGCTGTTCGGGGGGCGGCGCTCCCGGTCGACGCGAGCCGGGCATCAGCCGCCGCAGCCATGCAGACGACCGCGGCACGCATCAGCCGCTGGACGCATCGTCCAGGGCGTTGTCCCGTTCACGAACCTCTAACCGATAACGGCTATTGACGGTCTCGATGTAAAATACATCCTGCTGCGCCATGCGCAGCACTCGCTTCACGGCGGTGGTGACGTACTCATGCATGCCGTCGGCAAACTCGATGACGATGACCGAGCCCTTGCGGGGTGCGCGCACGAGCCGACCCGATACCGAGCGAGAGCCTCGTCCAAGTTTTCGAAGAACAACTTGCACGGGATCTACCTTAGCAATCGCTTCGCCCAGGTCCAGCCCTGTCATGCGCCCGGCCTCCCGAATAAAGATGGCGCGGCCTTGCCTGGGGATGTGGAGTGGTTGTGACTGGTCATGGTGTGTTTGCCCTCGCTCCGAGCGCGCCCGTGGGGTCAGCTTCGACCTTGGCGCAGGCCAGAGGCAGCTCGTATCTCCTCACTTGAACGGCACACCCGGGGTGCGGGTAAAGCTCGCGGCCTAAATTCGGCCAGAGGGACACTTGTGCAGCCCAAATGCAGGTGTCCTGCTCCCGCACCCATGTCTGGAAACGGTGCGCCCTATCCTACGTGGTGGCCCTCACGAGCCGCCCGGACAAGAGGACGACTCAGGGGGCGGAGACCCCAGGTGCCGCCTTTTGCGCGAAATACGCGCGCAGCACGTCGCGCGCCAAGTCGGGGGCCTTGATGCGCCACTTGGGAGTGTTGACGACCAAAGCGGCCACGGCGATTTCAGGGTCATTCGCCGGAGCAAAGGCCACCAACCAAGTATAATGACGGTTCTCTTCGTGCCGGGTCAGGGTTCCGGTTTTTGCGGCGATGGAAATGTCGGGCAAAAATCCACGCCCGCGTTGATCGTGGAAGCTTTTATAAGCAGAGCCGTTGCTCACGGTTTGCAGCATCATTTGCGTCACTTCCTCGGCCGTCTCCGCGCGCAAGGCGCGGCGCACCACCACCGGATCCTGGGGAAACTGGTAGAGCACCTCCTTGCCACGACTCACTGCGCGCACGATGCGAGGTCGGAGCGTGACGCCGTCATTGGCCACGGTCTGCGCCAGCAAGGCCGCGGCCAGCGGCGAGAGCGAAGTATTCCAGAATCCCGCTGCAGTGCGGGCAAACTCCAGCGGCTCGTCGGGCACCTCGATCTTGGGAGCTTCGTTGTCCACGTCGAACGGAACCTTCGCCCCAAAGCCAAACGCCCCACCCATCTCGGTCAGATCTTCGGCGGTGAGATGTTTCTGCGCCAAGCGACCAAACACCACGTTGAGACTCCGGCCCATGGCAATGCCCAAAGTGGCGCACCATTTGTCGCGCTCTGGATCGTCCCGCAGCTCATCAGCCAAGATGTTGCTCTTGCCGCCGCGATAACATTGCTCCGTCTGGTGGGTGAGGGAGGCCTTTTCTACCAGGGCGCTCCCGGTCACCAGCTTGAACACGCTGGCCGCGGGCGCCTCAGCGCGGGCGTTGACGTCGAATTTTTCGCCTTCGCTCACTTGGCTGGCATAGACGAGCACTTCCCCCGTCTTGGGGACGAGCGCGACCACACCGGCCTCGGGCACGGCGTATTTTTTCATCACGCGCAGGGCTGCACGCTGCAACACTGGATCCACCGTGAGCTCCGCGGTGCGACCGCCTGGCAACGGCGCCGTCACCTTTTGGGGACGCAGCTCCATACGCATCAGGTCCAGTCCCGCTAGGTCGGCCTCCACGGGCGCACGCCGCTCGGTGCGCACGCTGTGCTTGGACAAGACAGTAGGGACTGGCAAGGACGCGCCCAAACTGCCCTGAACTACAGGCCACAGCGCAGCGATCAAACCAGCTGCGGCCCCGAGCCCAATCCAACGGCCGAAGTTCATGGTCCAGGGATGTAGGCAGGTCTGATGAATTGGGCCAAATTTCCCAGCGCCCCCTCGCGCCCACGTTTGCCCAAACCGGAGCCGCGTTCTAATTTGACCCACCGGGCGCCGTCGCTAGTACGTCGAGCGCCTTACCCCTTCTCAGGTGACGATCGTACGTCAATGACTCAGCCTTACACCCGCAGCTTGCATTTCGAAAACACCGACACGCTGCTGAAGCTCGTCGGGCCCCACTCCGCAGTCCTGCGCGAGCTGGAGATCCACAGTGAGTCCCGGGTGAGTCTGCGCGGCAGCGACATTCACTTTTCCGGCGACGCACCGGCGGTCGATCTCGCGTACCGCTTCATCAGTGACGCGGCCCACTTGGTCGAAGAGGGGCTCGAGGTACACGTGGCCGACGTGGCACATTCCATCCGCGGCTTGCGCGCCGATCCCGAGCGCAGCCTCTTGGACCTTTTGGATCAGGTCATCTTGGTGACGCCCAGGCGCAAACCGATTGCCCCCAAAACCCCAGGCCAACGAAAGTACATCCAGGCCATCCGCAAGCACGATCTCAGCTTTGGCATCGGTCCTGCGGGCACCGGCAAGACCTACCTGGCCATGGCGATGGCCACAGCGGCCCTGGTACAGCGCAAGGTCAAACGCATCATCTTGACGCGGCCGGCGGTGGAGGCCGGTGAGCGCTTGGGATTTCTGCCGGGTGATTTGGCAGAGAAGGTCAACCCCTACCTGCGCCCACTCTACGACGCGCTCAATGACATGCTCGACTACGACAAGGTGCAACAGCTGCGCTCGCAAAATCAGATCGAGGTGGCGCCCTTGGCGTTCATGCGCGGCCGCACGCTCAATGATGCGTTCGTCATTTTGGATGAAGCACAGAACGCCACCACCGATCAGATGAAGATGTTCTTGACGCGCCTGGGCTACGGGTCCAAGGCCGTGGTGACCGGTGACATCACCCAAACCGATTTGCCGCGGGGCGCGCGCAGTGGGCTGGCCCAAGCCGAAATCATCTTGAAAAACGTGCCCGGCATCGCCTTCTGTCGGCTGACGGACGTGGACGTCGTGCGTCACCCGCTCGTGCAACGCATCGTGGTGGCGTACGACAAATTCGAGCAACAGCAGCTCGCCGAGCGCGAGCCCGCCCCGGGTGCAAATGGTGAATTGCCTGCCCCGCCCTCCGAGCCCACGCTTCCCCAAGCGCCCAGCAGCGCGCCCGAGCAAGGACGATGATGGTGATGACTCGATCGCTGCGCGTTGCGCTGGCCACGTGGCTCATGAGTATGTCATGCGGCGGTTGCAGCGCCTTCAATCCTGCCACCGGCAATGGGGATGCCGCCGACACCGACGCCGAGCCGGCACAGGCCAGCTGTGAGGATTGGCAAGAGGCCTACTGCTCGTGGATGGATGAGTGCGGCGCCTTGCGCTTCGCGGAGTGCTGGGATCGGGTCGAACATGTTGAGTGCAAATCCGGAGCGCCGCTCGAGCGCTGCGTGGATGACCTGTCTGAAAATGGCTGCGAGCCCGCCCAAGGCTGTGACGCAGAGGACGTGGCAGACACTGCCGCGGCCCGCGCCGACTGTGTGGCCTTTCAACAGACGTATTGTGAGTATTTGCTCGCCTGCCAGCCGAGCATCTACGTGTCCCTGGGGGCTTGCGTGTCTGCCTTTGATGATTTGCTGCCATGTGGGGACGCCTACGCCACCTCGGACCGCTATGATGTCTGTCTCACGACCCTGAAAACCCCGGGTTGTAACGGCTATCCCCCAGCGGAATGTGAGAATGTCATCTTCACGCAATGATTTCCCGGTACACTGACGGCGTGCTCGGGGCGGATAGGATCGCGGTGATTGGCGACTTGCACGGTCGCTACTCGAATTTGGACAACGATCACCTCGAACAGTCCAATTTCGATCTGGTGTTGTTCGTGGGCGACCTGGGCAGCGGGACGCTCAACAATGGTCTGGAGATGATCAAGACCATCTCACGACTGCGTGTGCCCGGACTGCTCTTGCCGGGCAACAATGACGCCCCTCACTTAGCGGCGCTAGCCGCTGAATTGGCGTTTCAATCGGGCAAATCCGAGTTGTTTCGGCTGATGGGTCCCACCGCGCGCAAAGGGGTGACCCCGTGTGGTTTGAGCTTGCATGAGCTCAGCACCCGCCACGGTGGCGTGTCTTTGATCGCCGCGCGACCCTGCGCAATGGGTGGCTCGGAGTGTTCGTTTGCGGACATCTTACGCCGCACCCACGACATCGGCACGCTGGACGAATCGCTCAATAAGTTGAAGGAACTGGTGGAGCAGGCGGCCCACGACGCGGTGCTGTTCTTGGCCCACAACGGCCCATTTGGGCTCGGTGCTGAGCCCGACGACCTGTGGGGCCGCGACTTTTCACTCAAGCACCAATTGCACGCTCCCCGCGACTGGGGAGATACCGACTTGGCCGCCGCGGTCCATCACGCGCGCAGCATTGGAAAGCGGGTGATCGGGGTGATCGCTGGACACATGCATCGCTCGGAGCGCCGACCGCGGCCCCTGCTCGCTCAGCGTCGCGAGACGACGTACGTCAACAGCGCGCAAGTCCCGCGCATCATGCTCATGAACGGCCAAGAGCATCATCATTACGTAGAAGTCGAGATCGATCTGCGCGCAGAAGTGGCGCTCACGGTTCAGGAGCGCTGGGTGGCGCCCACCGCGAGTCCTCCCTCCTCTCAATTGAGGGGCTGACGAGCGACTCTAGGTCGACGAACGCGGTGGCAGGGAACGACGCTGACCCACCCGCAACAATTCTGCCGCACGGCGCTGCGAAACGCCCAGCCAAGACCCCAGCTGATCCACCAATTGGACCTCGTGGTGCTCGACCTGACGGTTGGCCACTGCCACCACGGCCGCTAAAGTAAACGCCAACTCCGCGTCCTCGCGATCACGGGACAAGACGGAACACACCTCTTCCAGCAGCTGCTCGCGATCGCACGCCGCGGCTTGCCCCATCAGCTCCGCCTCCAGACCGAGCAGGCGTGCTCTGTCCACACGGCCAGCGGTCAAAGATTCAAACGCGCCACGCATCACATGCCGCTCATCTTCGTCGATCTCGCCATCGGCGCTCGCTACCAGGTAGAACAACTGCGCAAATGGCCGAAACCGGTCCACGATGGCGCTCTCTTCGGGGGACCCGTTGTCTCTTTGGTCCTCACGCGCAAGTACGGGCCCCCGTGAAGACGGTGCCACCTCAATCAAGTGCTCTCGCAGCTTGAGCACCAACGGTGTATCCAGCTCCATGCATCCTCCTGCCCGGTTCTTAGCCGCGAACCGGGCGCTGGGCCAACCGGTCGGCGCGCAATCTGCGGCTCGTCACTCACAATGTCCCCTAGGCTGGTGCAAAATGTCACGGACGCGGCCACTGAACCCCGCCTGCTCTGGGCTGCGCCTGATATGGTGAGACCGTGACCCCAGACGACCGCCCCGTCCTCTCCGCCACGGACCTCACCAAGGTATATCAGATGGGACAGGTGGAGGTGCAGGCGCTGCGTGGCGTGAGCTTCCAATTGAATCGCGGCGAGTTTTTGGTGCTGCTGGGCGCGTCAGGCAGCGGCAAATCCACCATGCTCAACATCGTGGGTGGGCTCGACACGCCGACCGCCGGGCGGGTATTTTTTGAAGACTGGGAACTCAGCCAAGCCAGCGATGACGAACTCACGGAGTATCGACGCCGTCACGTGGGTTTCATCTTCCAATTCTACAACCTGATCCCCAGCTTGACCGCGCTCGAGAACGTAGCGCTCGTCACCGAGATTGCCCCGCACCCCATGGCGCCCAAAGACGCCTTGGACTTGGTGGGTCTGACCGAGCGCGCGCATCATTTCCCTTCCCAGCTGTCCGGTGGCGAACAGCAACGCGTCGCCATTGCACGCGCCATCGCCAAACGGCCCAATCTCTTGCTGTGCGACGAGCCCACGGGCGCCCTCGACTACAAAACGGGGGTGGCCGTGCTGGAGGTGCTGGACAGGATCAACCGGGAATTGGGCGCCGCGACCGTGGTCATCACGCACAACGCCCCGGTGGCGCACATGGCCCATCGCGTGCTCCACCTCGCCGATGGGCTCATCGTGCAAGAAGAAGTGAACGAGGTGCGCCAGCATCCCCGGGAGCTCAAATGGTAATAACTCCGCTCTCGCGCAAGTTGCTGCGTGATCTGCTCAGTTTGCGTGGTCAGGTCATCACCATCACGCTCGTGGTCGCCTGCGGGATCATCAGCTACATCACCATGCAGAGCGCCTACGACTCTTTGGTCTTCTCCCGGGACCGTTACTACGAACGCTTTCGGTTCGCAGATGCATTCTCCTCCCTCAAACGAGCGCCCCGGCCACTAGTGCGACACCTCCAGAACGTGCGCGGGGTGCTGGCCGTTGAGGCGCGTGTGGTGGAGCACGTCCTGGTGCCCTTGCCTCACGTTGCGCGACCGGCCAGTGGCACCATCATCGGTCGCAACCAAAGCGCCCACGAGCACCAACTCAATGACGTCTTCATCCAGAGCGGCCGGGACCTCGACCCCACGCGACCCGACGAGGTGCTGGTCCTTGCCGCATTTGCCGAAGCGCACGACCTAAAACCTGGCTCTACCCTGCCCACAATCATCAACGGCACACAGCGCAATCTGTTGGTGGTCGGCAGCGCACTTTCTCCCGAATACATCATGGCGCTCGCGCCCGGTGACGTCAGCTATGATCCGGCGCAAGTGCCGGTGTTGTGGATGAACGAAAAGGCACTTTCTTCGGCATTTTCTTTGGACGGCGGGTTCAACAGCGTCTGTTACCGCCTAGACCCACGGGCCAATGTGTCCGGGGTGCTCGCGGATCTCGATGCCCTTTTGGAGCGCTATGGGTCGTTGGGGAGCGTCGCGCGCGACAAACAAAACTCTCATTATATGCTGGAGGGTGAGCTCTCTCAGCTCAAAATGTTGGCCGGGTTCGTTCCCTATCTGTTTCTTTTCGTAGCTGCGCTGTTGGTCAATGTGGTGCTCTCGCGCTTGGTCCAACTGCAGCGCGGCCAAATCGCGACGCTCAAAGCCTTGGGCTACTCCGACCGCGCCATCGGCTTCTATTACTTGCGGCTCGTGAGCGTGATTGTCTCGCTGGGCGCCGTCCTGGGCGTGGGGCTCGGGAGCGTTTTGGGCCGCGCCATGATGAACATGTACACCAGTCAGTGGTTCCGCTTCCCCGATCCACAGTACCGCTTGCGCCCCGACGCAGCGCTCTTCTCCGTGGGCATCAGCATTTTCTCGGCCAGCCTGGGCGCGTGGTGGGCGGTGCGCCAAGTGGTCAGCTTGCCCCCGGCCGAGGCCATGCGTCCACCGGCACCTGCCCACTATCGCCGCTCCTTTTTGGAGTACCTAGGGGTGTGGCGTTTCATCGACCCGGTGCTGCGCATGATCTGGCGCGAGGTGTCGCGCAAGCCCATGCGCGTGTTGCTCTCCGCGCTGGGCATCTCCCTAGCGACAGGGCTGCTCGTGGTAGCGCGTTCGATGTGGGACGCCATGGACTACCTCATGGACGTGCAGTTCAACGGCGCGATGCGTGAAGACCTCACCGTCACCTTCATGGAGCCAGTCGATCCGCGCGCCGTAAGAGAGCTCGAACACTTGCCGGGAGTGTATCGGGCCGAAGGGGTGCGCAACGTCCCGGTAAGGTTTACGGCCAGGCAACGTTACCGCGATAGCGTGGTGCAGGGGTTCCCCGAGACCACGGAACTGCGGCGCTTGCTCGACAAAAATGGCGCCAGCCACGCGCTGCCTGATCAGGGCCTTTTGGTCAGCCAAACCCTCGCGGGCATTCTGCATCTCGAGCTCGGAGACTGGGTGCAGGTCAAGCTGCGTCAAGGCGATTTTCACACCAGTCAGGCGCGGGTGAGCGCGCTCATCGACGACTCCTTTGGCCTCAATGGGTACATGACCAGCGCGGCGCTCAATCGTCTCATGCGCGACGATGGCGCGATCGATACCGCCCTTTTGGCGGTGGATCCGGATGACGTGGACACGGTCCAGGAGCGGCTCAAACAATTCCCCGGTGTCGCCAAGGTGGCGAGCCCGCGCGACTTCAGGCGCCAATTCGACAAGCAAAGCGCCGGCATGATGCGGCTCTTTACCTTCATCATGACGCTGTTCAGCAGCATCATTGCCATTGGGGTCGTGTACAATAACGCCCGCGTTTCGCTGTCTCAGCGCACGCGCGACCTGGCCAGCTTGCGCGTGATCGGCTTCTCCAAGCGTGAAATTTCTACGATATTGTTTGGCGAACAGGCGGTTCAGGTGTTCATCGCACTGCCGCTCGGGTTAGTCCTTGGTTATTATATGTCGGTGGGGATGATGTCCGGGGCAGATCCAGAAGCGTATCGCTTTCCCATCCGCGTCAGCAGCCGCACTTACCTCTACGCCATGTTGGTCACGCTGGCTTCAGCCGTGGTGAGCGCCCTCATCCTGCGCCGCAAGATCAGCAACCTGGACCTCATCGAGGTACTGAAAACGCGAGAATGAACCCATGAGTCAACCGCACACAAAGCTACGAAAACGCTGGTTCAAACGCATCTTCACCAGCCTGCTCATCTTGGGGGCCGCGGCGGCCGCCGTGGTCTCCGCGTTGCCCAAGCCGCTCCCGGTTGAGACCGTGACGGCCACGCGCGGCGAGTTGGTCCTCACCGTTCATGAGGATGGCATCACGCGCGTCAAAGACCGCTACGCGATCTCTGCCCCGCTTTCGGGCAACCTGACGCGCATCGAGCTGCGCGCCGGCGACGGGGTGAAGCAAGGTGACGTGGTGGCCCGCATCGTCCCTTCGCGAGCGCCGCTGCTCGACGCACGCAGCCGTTCCCAAACCGAGGCGGACGTCGCCGCCTCGAGCGCTGGCATCAAACAAGCCCAAGCTCAGGTCGACCGCGCCCAAGTCGCGCTCGAGTTCGCACGGCAAGAAGCCGCGCGCCACAAGCAGCTCTACGGCCAGAAGGTCATCACCGAGCAGGAGCTGGAGCGCCTGCTCTTGGACGAACGCACACGCCAGGCAGAGCTCACCTCCGCCCAATTTGGTGAGAAGGTCGCGCGCCACAAGCTCACCATGGCCCAGGCGGCGCTGGGCCACTACACGGCCACCGGGGCACAAGAGGCTCTGTCCGTGACGAGTCCAGTCACAGGTCGCGTGCTCAAGGTCATCCAGCAAAGTGAAGGCGTGGTGCAGGCTGGAGCGCCGCTCTTGGAGGTGGGCGACCCCACGGCCCTGGAGATCGTGGTGGACGTGCTCACGAGCGACGCGGTCAGCATTCAACCGGGGCATCCGGTCAGCATCACTGAATGGGGTGGGGCCCCGCTTTCCGCGGTCGTCCGCACGGTCGAGCCCTCCGCGTTCACACGCGTGTCCGCGCTCGGCGTGGATGAACAACGGGTCAACGCCATAGTCGATCTGCGCGATCCGTACGACCAATGGGCGCGCCTCGGCGACGGCTACCGGGTCGAGGCCCACATCGAAGTGTCGCGCACGAGCGACGTGCTGTTGGTCCCCAAGAGCGCACTGTTTCGCGCGAACGGAACCTGGGCAGCGTACCGAGTCGAGGACGGAGCAGCTCGCCTGGTGCAGGTGGAGGTCGGCAAGAGCAACGAGAGCGTCGCCGAAATCAGTGCGGGGCTCGGGCCAGGTGCACAGCTCGTGGCTCGTCCCAGCGATAAGGTCAACGACGGCGTAAAAATTCAGGCACTTTCCCCCTCACCTGTGGCCAAGTGACACAGCCGATTGCACTGCGCCTCGATGGAATTCCCCACGGTCCGCACAGACGCAAGCACGCGCTGCTCCCACAAGCCCACCTCGCCTTCCAGCAAAATTTGCGCCCGCGCCCGGAGCGCTATCAACGAGCGACCAGGATAGCGCTTTTCTGCACTAAATCTTGAGAATCAGAGCGCAGGGGGTCATGCTTGATGCTCAAGGAAGGAGTCGAAAAATGCGCGCTGTGGAAGTCATGAATTCGTTCATCGTTCGCGCTCGGACGACAAATACGGTTTGGGAAGTTGCTTGCGCGATGCGTGACCACGGCGTCGGCATTGTGTGCGTGTGTGATGATGATCAGTCGCCCATCGGGGTAGTCACCGATCGCGATCTGGTGGTGCGGGTCTGCAGTAAGAACAGCTTGCCGGAGAAGGTGCTCATCAAAGAAGTGATGACTCCCAAACTCATCAGCTGTCCATTGGACGCCTCCGTCGAGGACATTCATCGCTTGATGAAGGAGCACGGTGTGGCTCGCGTGCTCGTCACCGACGGCAACGGATGCGTGGCTGGGGTCGTGACGCTGGCTGAGTTGTGGCACTACGAGAGTCCGCTGGAGGCCGCTCCCATCAGTCGCCGCGTGACCGAGCGCGAGCTGCGCGTACACGGTGCCAGTTCGGGCGCCACCGTGGACGAATCCAGGCCCAGTCGGCGTCCAACGCCCTATGCTGGTTGATGGGCGCGGTGCTGGCTGATCGCCTGGGTACCGCACAAAGATTCAGCCTTGCCCAGAAAGCCGTCCGCCCCGACCCCAGATTTCCACAAAAACGCCTCGTCAGGTCTCTGCCGCTTTGCCGGATTTCATGTTAGCGAGCGGCCCATGTCACAGATCATCGAGGTCAACGCACGAGAAATTTTGGATTCCCGCGGCAACCCCACCGTTGAGGTCGAGGTGCAGACGGAACTTGGTTACGGACGCGCGGCTGTGCCCAGCGGCGCCTCGACCGGTGAGTATGAAGCCGTCGAGCTGCGCGATGGCGACAAAGGTCGCTACTTGGGCAAAGGCGTGCTGCAAGCCGTCGCCAATGTGAACGACAAGCTGGGCCCGGCCGTCATCGGCTTGGACGCCCTCGACCAACCCGCGGTCGACGCACGCCTGCTCGAGCTCGATGGAACCCCTAACAAAGGCAAGATGGGCGCCAACGCCATCCTGGGCGTGTCCATGGCCGTCGCCCGCGCCGCGGCTGACTCAGTCGACCTGCCCCTGTGGCGCTACCTGGGCGGCATCCAGGCCCGCGTGCTCCCCACCCCGCTCATGAACGTCATCAACGGCGGCAAGCACGCCGACAGCGGCATGGAAATCCAGGAATTCATGCTGGTCCCTCACGGCTTCGAGAAGTTCAGCGAGGCACTGCGTGCCGGCGCGGAGATCTTCCACAACCTCAAGAAGATCCTGTCCAAGGGTGGCTTCACCACGGCCGTCGGTGACGAGGGCGGCTTCGCTCCCAAGCTGAGCAAAAACGAAGACGCGCTCGGCAAGATCATGGAAGCCATCAGCGCAGCCGGTTACAAGCCCGGTGAGCAGGTCTCCCTCGCGCTCGATTGCGCAATCAGCGAGTACTACAACCGCGAGACCAAGAAATACACCTTCGACGGCCAGCAGATCGACAGCGCTCAGCTCGTCGAAGAGTACGTCAAGATGGTCTCCAAGTACCCCGTCGTCTCCATCGAGGACGGCTTGGACGAGAACGATTGGACCGGCTGGAAGCTGCTCACCGACAAGCTCGGCAGCAAGGTGCAGCTCGTGGGCGACGACTTGTTCGTCACCAACATCGAGAAGCTCTCCCGCGGCATCAAAGAAGGCATCGCCAACTCGATCCTCATCAAGCTCAACCAGATCGGCACCGTGACCGAGACGCTCGACGCCATCCGTCTAGCTCACAAGAACAACTACACCTCCATCAGCTCACACCGCTCGGGCGAGACGGCGGACACCTTCATCGCCGATTTGGCCGTGGCCACCAACTGTGGGCAGATCAAGACGGGCTCGCTCAGCCGTACCGATCGCATCGCCAAGTACAACCAACTGCTGCGCATCGCTGACCAGCTTGGCAACGCAGCTGAGTACGCGGGCTCCCGCGCCTTCAACCAGAAGCGCTAAGTTCTGGTCTATCCCCACTCCTGCCGCTCACACGAGCGCTGAGCAAAACGAAGAAACCGCCTGTCTCAATCGAGATCGGCGGTTTTTTTCGTTTTCCAAAGCCACAAGCAGATCATGTGAGTTGAGGGGGCCAGCCACCGCGTCCGCTCAAGATCGCAAAGGCCATGTCGCCCCCCGGAGGGGCTGTTGTCCATCACCGTTACTCCCCAAGTGACAGCCGCCGTATCGTCGACCCTGAGTCTTCATACGTGGCCACCAGGAGGTCATCCCCGGCGAAGGCCAACGCGTGCACGGTCAGCGAATCATCAAAGCACCCGACGTCTCTCTCTTCGCCGTTCGGTCCAACGATTGTGATGTACGCGGGTTCCTCGGGAAATCCCAAGGGAGGACGCACTAATGCCCAGCGCCCATTGCCATCACTGGCAAGTCCGACCTGATACGGGAAAACTTCCTTGATCACCGAGCCGTCGGGCGTCGTGAGGAACAGCCCATCATTGTCGGGGCCCGACTTTTCTACCAAAAGTGTTTGGCTGTCAGCGCCGAGGATTTGACCGCCAAAAACTTCCACGCTCCTTCCCTCCACTGTCGCATCCTTCAATGACAGAACCACTTGCCCAGAGACTCCTCCGACGATGTTCTTGGACCCAGCAAAGGCGCGCCCCTCCGTGACGATTAGGTTGTTGAGACTCAGCGCCGTCCGATACAGCTCTACGGATTCCGACGGTGAGCGCCAGTTGGCCTTTCTCACGACATAGGTCTCTTCGTATTCTGGAAGGTAACCCACTTCATCGGTCACACCTTCAGCTGTGATCCACAACACTTCATCACCAAGGATGGCCACATCTTCAATTGAGAAACGCTCTCCATCTCCGGGAGTCGGGAGGGTCACGATGGCCCGCACGTCACCTCCCGCCAGCGATACCGAGGAAAGAACAACTTCGCTCTGAATCACGCCAAGGGTATCGAGTAGGCCGCTGCCCCCGGGGATCAGCATGGCGCCATCGACGATCCAGAACTCGCTATCGCCAAAAATTCCCCCTGCGCTTCGGCCGGTGAACGGGGTAAATCCTCCGTCTTGCGCCAAATAGATTTGGTCAGCGATACTAAAATAAATGTCCTGCGTCGCAGAATCTACGAGCACGCTCCGAATCAGGTCAAATTCGTCAAATTTTTGGGCAGGGAACAGTGGCTCACCCGCCTTGCACCCTGAGTTCGCTGAACTCCCCTTGCTCCCTGGGAGGTCCTCATCCCCCTGGCTTGAATTTTTGCCCTCGTCGCAGCCGTAAAGGAGAATGCTGAGGATTAGAAGGGCACCCCGTGTGGCAATTCTTGTAAGTAGATCGTGCATCTTGAACAGCTCCCTGCTGAGCCCCAAGCGAGATTGCCTGGGCCCACCAACGTTGTCGGTCGCTCGATCCTCTGGTTGCAGAAAAAGCAAAGACCGCGCGATTGGTCTGTCTCCAGCGACGGTGCGCAGCACCACCACCTAACAGCTCGTTTTATTTGCATTTTTTTGTGAACGTTGCGTCGTTTGCGACAGGTGTCACAATTCAAGCGTCACGTGACAGGCGAGGTACAATGACCGCTGACGTAGCGTATCCGGATGAAACTTTTGAAGCCGTTGTGGGCCTGCTCGGAGGACGGCGCGTGCTTCGCAGAGATCTGCGCACCAGGCTCGATGCCCATGACCTGATCCTCGGTGGGTTACCTTCCGCGGCGCTGTTGTATCTCACGAGCAGCGTCGCCTTCCTGCGCGATGAGCACGCGATCAAGAGCGTGATTGGGGTGAGTCTGAGGACTCTGCAGCGGCGCAAGGAAGAGCCTCGTCCATTGAGTGAGGATCAGGGCGGGCGCACTTGGAAATTTGCGGAGATATTGGCGCAAGCAACCCGCGTCCTTGGCTCTCAAGAAGAGGCCGAGCGCTGGCTCAACTCAAAGGTGATGGCGCTCAGCGGTCGCAAGCCGATCGATCTGCTCTCGACACCAACGGGCGTGGAGATGGTGGAGAATCTCCTCACGCAGCTTGAATACGGCGTCTATGTATGACTCCGTTCATCTCCGCGCTCGGCCGAGACCAACTCCTGTTTTGGAGATTGGATCGCAAGCAACACGCGCCCACTTGGGATAGCGGCGAGGGCGCGTATCGGGTGGGGGGGCGCTGGAACAGCCCGGGCGAGCGATGCGTCTACTGCTCCCTCGATGCATCGACCGCCATTCTCGAAATGGCGGTGCACGTTGGCTTTACGGCCCTCAATGCCCAGTCGCACGTCCTCACCCGGGTACGCATCACCGATCCGGCCACCTTGTTCATCTGTCAGCGTACCGACCTGCCCAACACCCATTGGCTGGTGCCGGGCGCTACGAGTCGCGCGCAGCGGGCGTTCGGAGATGCCCTGCTTGGTCAGCACCAATTCATCGCACTACCCAGCGTCGTTGCACCTCAAAGCTGGAACCTCATCTTTGCGCCGGCGCAAGTGGCCGGCGCGTACGTCGTGGAAGAGCAAGTGCCGTTGGCTCTCGACCCAAGGCTCGATCCCCCTCGCTCCAGGACGTAGCGGGCTAGTCTGGTGAACCGACCTGCGCTCCTTCAGTACGTCACCATGAGGCCCAACGTGCCCTGACCACCACTGGTGCTGAAGGAGGCAAGCTCGACCGGTTCGGCGCGATTGGGCCCATCCGTGACCTCGAGTGTTCCTTTGTGTTTGGTGGCAAAGTTGCCTCCTCCTTCGAGGAAGAGCCAACCGCGCGCGGCGCGCTTGCGCCCGTCGGAGCTGCCCAGCACCCGCACCGCAAGGCCAAGTGACCCTGTCACCAAGAACGCCCAATTGGAGCCTTCAGCGTGAAGGTCATCACAGCCCGAGCAGCCATAGTCCATCATGGAAAGCTCCGCGCCCAGCCCTAGCCGGGCGTAGGTCGCCAGAAAATGGCGCAGCAAGTAGCGCCCCTCCAGCCCTGCGGCCATGTCCACCACCTGCAGCCTGGTCTCCGTGTCCCGCGCCATGCCGCGACGACTGAAACCACTGGCCTCCAGGGTGACGGACAGCCCCACGGGTGCTCGCTCGACCACGGTGGCGCTGAGTCGCCCAACTGCTTCTACGCCCACGGGATCGTCGAGGTACGGCGCCAGTCCATCGCTCGTGAGCGAACGCACACGCACACCCAAACCCAAGTCGACGTGCTTGATGTGGTACGTCTGAGGCAGTGCGCTATAGTCCAGCTTCGGCTCGGGCTCCGCTTTTGTGGCTTGCGTTGCGGCGAGCGCAGCCGAGCTGGACGGGTCGTCTTCCCCGTACTGATCGGTCAGCTCGACCTTCTCGATTTCGTCAATCTCTACCCCGGAGTCAGCGGGCGCGGGGTCCACAGCGGGAGGCGAGGACGATGTGTTCGTCGGAGCTGCCGCTGCGTCAGTGGGCGTGCTTGACACGGGCGTCTCCGCCGCTGCCGGAGCGCTAGTCGCTGCCGCCTCACCTGCCGCTGGCGCAGTGCTTGACGTTGGAGCGCTGCTCGCCGCGGGCGCACTGCTGGCTGCAGGAGCGCTGCTGGCTGCAGGAGCGCTGCTCGGTGCAGCTGCCGGCGCGGGCGCAGTTGGCTTTTTCGCAGCAGCGGCTTCCCCCGTTTGAGCGTGTGCCCCCAGTGCCACTAACCAAACGCTCATCCCCAAAAGGGCCATTTTACCTTTCACTCCAAACCCTCCAATTCAAGCGCCGGATAAAATTTAGTTTCTGCAGAGCTTGGGTCCTTTGCGTTCATGACCGTCGCGCTCAGCCCCGCTCCTTGGTGCAAGATGATGAGTGCGCGACCATCACCTGCCTGTTCCACCTCGAATAGGCCACCAGCTTGTGGCTGCACATACAGCTCCGAAGGATGCAGATCATCCAAGGTGACCGTGGAAAACTGCGACGCGCGAGGATTGCTGATCCACAGTCGCTCACCATCGGGCGAAGCCTGGACGGCGTACCCCTCTGACCGCGCCGAGAGCGGAAAGCTCTGTCGTCTCTGCAAGTCGAGCACGAAAAACCCGCTTCCATTGGCGCCCTCCAGCACCTTCAAATGCGCGTTGGGCGCGGGCACATCGATCACACGCGCCACCTGAAAGCTCAGTACATTGCTGTCGATGCTGCGAAACGGCGTAGCGCTGGTCTCACCCAACGACCAAAACGCAATCTGCGCGCCCGAGCCCCAAAGGAGTGCCACGTCACCACCCTCAGGCGTCTCCTCCAAGGCCCCAGTGATACGCGTCATGCGATCGAAGGGAAACGGCAACTCCACAGACTCAGACTGGATGGTGTCCGGATTGACGAGGGTCGCCTTGAGCGCACTGGGCACGAGAGCGGCCAAGCGCAGACCACCATCGGTGCGCACGAACTCAATGCTCGTGGGGACACCACCGACGTCCACGATGTTGTTGGTCACCTTGAAGTCCTTGTCGGCCTCCTCCGCGGCGCTCAGGTTGAGCATCACCACATCTGAGGATTGCGACAAACGCACGGCAATTTGCGCGTCATCGTCAACTTCCGGGTCCCCGTCATGGTATGCCACCTGCAGCGGCGCGAAGGGGAGCTGGTCTGCACGCTCAGGTAGCTTAACGGTCACCTCGGGCCGCTGCAGGTTCTTCAGATCGACGATGGTGACGTCCCGGTCCGTGCGCACGACGAGAAAGCGGCGCGCGCCGCCGCGCGGGACCAGCAGCTCATCGGTGAAGACCAACTCAACCGGCGACCCACCAAAGCTCCGAATGGAACGCGCGACGGGCGTGGTGCTGTCTCCGCTCAGAGAGAACAAGACCAACTCGTTGTCGTTGGTGACCGTTGCATCGCCCGCGTACGCGGCCACCCACTCCCCTTGAGGGTCGATGGCCAACTTGGTCATGGGGTCGTCCAGCTCGAACTTACGCTCCAACCTGGGGCTGCGTCCGCCGCTGTAAATGCTGAGCCGTGGGCCCTCATCCTCCGGCTGCAAGCGGGGAGACTCGCCCCGCGACAGCACCAGGAGCCGCTTTCTGTCCGCGGAGGGCGCAGACACCACCACGTTCTTTCCCGCTAAAATCGCCGACACCTCGAGCTCTAACTCCGCGCCGGAGTGCAGGAACAGGAAGCGATCCATGTCCTTGTCGCGGATGGCAACGGAACCACTGAGCCCCACGGCCTCGTCAATGCCAGAAAAGTCTTGGGACCAATCGTCTGAGCGCTGCTCACATCCCAGACTCAGGATCAAGGCCAAGCCGCACAGCCCAGCTCGTCTGTGTTGCGCCGCGGGTTGCGTTCTCCACTTCATTCGTCCACCACCTCTGCTGACAGTTCAAAGCCTGTGAGCGTTTTGACATCATCACGTTTGAAATCGAAAAAGGTTACGCGGCCCTCACGGTGTTTTTGTGCGACGTACCCCAAATTTACTTCGGGCAGCACACCAACTGAAAGCGGCTGGCTAGCGAGCTTTGTGCTGTCCACAGTGAGCGCTGGCAGGACAACGGTGTGCGCCTCATAGAGTCCGACCTCCGGGCGAGCTGCGGTGACGACCGCGAAGTCATCACCTATCGCCACTTGCTCCACTTGAGCCTCCGTGCCGACGACGCGCGGAAACCGCGGCTCCCGCAGCGCGATGACGGCAAAGGCGTTGGCGCGTGCGCCGCTGCCATTGCCGGCCAAAACCACCGCGTGGTCACCCCCAGGGGCCGCTACCACGCTGTGTACGGGGCTCTGCGTGCGCAGCGAGCGGTAGGACAAGAAATCATCGCCGGGCACCAGGTTGACCACGTTGATCGTGTCGTTGTCGACGACGTTGGTATAGAGCAACGCTACCTCACCGTCCGCGGTCACCACGGCGCTGCCGATCACTTGATCAGGCAAGGTTTGTTCGTACACCAGCGCGTCGTCCTCCAGCACCTCATTGAGCAAGAAGGTGGCCACCTGCCGCGTCTCCCGCACCACCACCACCGCACGGCCGCTCGGGGCCAGATCCACATCAGTGATGGGACCGGAGAACTGCAGCGTGGCTACGTCGCTTGGATCAAGCAGGTTGATGATGTCGAGCGACTCCGCGTCCGCCTCGCGCACGAGCGCGTACTTTCCATCCTCACTGAGGGCCACGTCACGCGCTTGTGTCGCAAGCCCCAGGTCGATCCACGCGTCTTGCGCGAGGCTGTCATCCAGCTCGATGCGCGCAATGCCCTCAGCGGACACCACGTTCACGTGCCGCTCGTCTGCGGAGAACTGCACCTGGTTGGGCCGGTAACCTGCTGCGAGACGTTGAGCCGAAAGCTTTTCTCCCCCCACTGACAAGATGGTGATCTCTTGTAAGCCCTCAGTCGGATCGAGCGTGACCCCCGCCTCCGGCGCGCTCCACACCACCGCCCAATGGGGGGAGGTCGTGACACGATTGGCCCCCGCGTGAACATGCGCCGTTTGCTGACTCACCTCACCGTCCTTCACCCTGAACCGCGTCACGTCGGACGAGCCAGTGTTGATGACCAGGGCGCTCGTCGCATCGGCACCCTCACCGATGGGGGCCAAATAGGTGGGCAAAAGCCCCGCCGACAGCACCCGCACCGAGAGCTCCTGGGCGTCGATGAGCGCCACACGCCCGCTCTCGGGATTGGCCGACCATAGGTACCGACCCGTGGCGACGGGCACGCGGTAGTCCGCCTCGTTCTCCACTTCCTCAGGCAGTTGCTCCTCGTCCGGCAGGTTGCCCGTGGTGTCCACCGAGCTCGATCCACCACTGCCCTGCGGCTCACTGATGTCCGTGGTCTGTCCCGGATCAAGGTCCGTGTCTCCAATGTTCTGCCCCGAGTCACTCGTGGTTTCGCCATTGGGGATCCCTGTCGCTTCGTCGCTGTCCCTCGGCGCGCCCGGCGCGGCACAGCCCACGGCCCACGCGAAGCCAAGCCCGCCCATGCTGAGAGCCCTGCGCATGCTGTGAGCCATCAATCCACCACCTTCGCGGCCAATTCAAAGCCCGTGACCGTCTTGTCCTGACCGCTGTCCAAATCGACGAACGTCACGCGTCCCTCGGTGTGCTCTTGGGCGACGAAGCCTTGCCCCAAGTCAGGGACGAGACCCACGGCCAAGGGACGGCTAGGCAGTGCGATGCGGTCCAGGAGCAGCGCCGGAAAGTAAGCCAAAAATGCCTCAGCCCGCCCCTGACCGTCGGCCACGGTGGTGATGAGCGCGCGCTCGGCCTTGCCGGAGATACTCACGTGTTCGGGCAAATTCTGGGTCCCCTCGATGCGCGGCGGCAGCTCCTCCATCAGGGGCACCAAGGCAAATGCACCCGCCTTTTTGCTGCCCATCGCGGTGGACATCAACGCCACCGCAAACGAGCCGTCTTCGGCCAGCAAGGCCGCGCGCGCCGGCGCTTTGAGATTGACCACACGCTGCTCGAGCGACGCCGGATCAAAGATGGTCAAAAAATCGTTGTCATTGGCGTTGGTGTACAGCACCGCGCGACTGCCGTCGTCCGCGATCACCACGCTGCCCACCACCTGCTCGGTGTAGACCAGTTCAAAACGCGGAGTCTCACCGAGCGACTCCACGTCCAGCACGGCCACCACGCTGCGCGGAGCAGCAGGTTCACTTGCCCCGCCTTCACCCGCCGCCCCAGCGTTGCCGTACTCGCTGGCGACATCGGTGGTCGAGCGTATGACGGCCAGCGCTGTCGAGCCATTTTCGCTCATGTCCACGTCCGTGACGACGCCGGGCAATGTGATGGTTTTGGTGTCAGCAGTGCTGGTGTCGATCAGCAATAGGTCAGCCGAGCCTTGACTGCGCGCCATCGCCAAGCGCCCGTCAGGTGAAAACTCGATGTCGCGTGACCCCACCAAACTGCCATCCGGCAAGAATATCTCGCGCACCACCTTACGCTTGTCGAGGTCAATCACGGAGATCCCCGGATCACACACCACGTACGCCGTCGACTCATCGTGGCTGATGTGCACCTCACTCGGTCGGTAGCCCACGGCCAACAGCTTGGTGTCCACGCTTTCTCCATCAAAGTGAAACAGCGTGAGGTCTTGGTGCCCATCAATGCCGGGTAGGGAGCTTTCGCCAAACTTGGACCACGCGATGGCGTACTTACCTCGACGACTCACCGCCCACGCGCTGGCCCCCGGTTGCACATCAAACCGCTCAGCTTGAGCCACGGCGTCCGATTTATCCAGAAGGAAGACCGAGGCGTCGTGGCTGAGTTCGTTGATGATGAGCGTCCCACCACGGGTGGCTCCCTTCGGGAGCGCCGCCAAAAATGTGGGGCCGTGACCGCTCTCGAACAACTCCACCTCGAGCGACTCGGCGTGGATGCGCGCCACGCGATCAGACTCCGGATTGGCGGTCCACAGGTACTCGCCCGACACCACGGGCGCCTTGAACGACTCTTCTAGCTCCTGCTCCGGGGTATCTCCGTCCGTGGGGCCCGACGACGTCCCGCCAGTGCCGAGGTTTCCATCGTGGGGTCCGTAGTCGACACCAAGGCCGGCCACCTCGTCACTTGAACAGGCCACCGCGACCACCACGCCCAGGGCCGCGCACCCGCCAAAACTCAGCTTCCTGTTGTTGTTCAACGCCATTTCTCCGACCTCGCCCTGCGCGCTTTCATCCTCTACCTGCTGCGGTCCACAGAACGGCAAGACAGCACCCCATTCAAGCAAAACTCAGGCCACACAGCTACGGTCAAATTCGCCAGCCCTAAGACCATGAGTTCTCCAGTAGCGCCGCCAAATTATGGTGTGAGGCTGGACACCTGAGCGCTCATTGTTGACTCAGCTGACCAGGCGGCTGCGCAAAACCTCCAGACAGCAGCGCAATGCGTGCGCCTGGAACCACATTGGGTTCAGCTGGAACCGCGGTGCGCCCATGCCCACGGCACAACTTCGCCAACAGCGACAGAAATGTCGCGGGCACTCACACGCTAGCGCGGTCGACCACTCGATCGCGAGAGCCCCACCACAGTGAGCGGTTGCTCGCTGAGTTCGAAGCTGACCTCGTCACCTAGGCGTGCGCGCAGCATACGGTAGGGGCCATCCAAAAAAATACTGACCCTATCCATCTTGCTCACCGCGACAACCCGACCCTGCTCCCCGAGTACCGCGCGTGTCAATTTGGGACGATGGCCCGAACCCAAATAGGGCTCACGCACCACTAACTGAATCTTCTTGCTCGAGAGGGGCAAAATCCTGCCGCCCGCCGAGCGAATGGCTGCCGTGGAGCCAGCAGCGGGCCCCACCCAAAATCCACTGGACTTCTGCTCTTCACGCCGCCGTCCCACTTGCAAGATGTAGTTCGAGGTGGCGGCGGGCTCAGCATGACAATACAGGGCCTCGTTGAGCACGCGCTCCGAGCGCACTTGACCATTGATGCGCACGGCCATGCGCGCCACCCGCATCACCGGCACCTCTCCAGCAAGCGCCTTGCGCAATGTGCTCAAGGCCGAGGCGCCGCGCGCGGCGCAAAAAAACCCAACGCTGTAGCGAGGGGCGCTGTTGACTCCCAAGATGGGAACGTCAGAAATATTGTGCGACGCTGCGAGCAAGGTGCCGTCGCCACCCACCGTCACGATGAGACTGGCGCCGCGCGGATCGAACTCAGCTTGAGCGCCGTGGAGCACGAGGGTGTCTGCTCCGGCCTTGTCCAGGGTTTTACAAACTGCTTCGACAATGCGCACGTGCTGCTCATGCGCGGGCCGCCACTTGCGCACGGACTCGTGACCCGCGGCGAGCAGCTTTCCGGCGCGGGCATCTCCCTCGCCTCCGTTGAAGCGGGAGAGTGCGGTTTTTTTGGCTACAACAATGACGCGAGGTCGACTCAAGATCGTGCTCCCGATGAATCACTCACTACCTCGACCAGGCGGCGCAGCGCCAGTTCGGTCTTCGTGTCGGAAAGCTCTCCTTGGCGCGCGGCCTCCAAGCAGCTGCTCAGACTCACGGCGATGACCACACCCGCCTCCTCGAGCGGAGAGCCATCAAGCGGGGGCACTTCTTGTGTAGCCGGGTCGACCTCGACATGAAAGAAGAAGTGGCGCTCGGCAATGACCCCCGGCGCGGGCAGTGCCGACGGCCCGAGCTCTTTGAGGGCCTGGGCTGACACCAAAAAGCCAGTTTCCTCCCACAATTCACGCACTGCGGCCGCGCGCAGACCGGCTTGTCCTGTTTCGTTCGGCTCGACGAGGCCGGCGGGCGCCTCCCACAGTCCGCGATTGTCCTTCTCAGGCACGGGTGACCGCTCACTCGGCCGGAGCGCAAACGGTGGTCGAATGGCGCTGCGCAACACGACAAAGCGCTGCTGGTGTCCGCTTGGCCCCTTGGCTTCGAAGTGCGCGACCACGACCACTGCGTCGAGCGCACGGCGATCGACTTCATCATAGATGAGCGCGCGGGATTGCTTGCCCTGCGGATCTACGGTGCAC
>Ga0315910_10001269_pt1 | contig 23444 bp, 18 predicted proteins | sample EdamamesoilMG_FD_204470 | JGI IMG/M metagenome (GOLD analysis project Ga0315910, IMG submission 204470) | Garden soil microbial communities collected in Santa Monica, California, United States - Edamame soil | ecosystem: Environmental > Terrestrial > Soil > Garden | place: USA: California... | reverse complement strand
CAAAATCTGCCCTGCGACGTCGATGACCGGGATCGAAGCGCCGCCGCGGCCGACGCGCGCGAGCTTCTGCTGCATCTCGGCCTGCGCGGCTTCGCTCGCCTCGATGTCTTTCATCACCACCGTGACGCCCCGCGCCTTCAGGTAGTCCTGGGCCGCGTGGCACGGCTTGCACCACGACGCCCCATAGATGATGGCCGTCACCTTGATGCCCCCAGGCCGTGGCGCACCGCCCGGCGCGCGCCCGTCGCCGGAGGCGACTTCCGCGGAGGCGGACGGTGGCGGAGCGACGCTCGGCGCGAGCGCTTCCAGCCGCGCCTTTCTGAGCGAGGCACCGAGCTCGTCCCACGCGGCGCGCGACATGGTTCGCAGGCGGTAGCTACCGTCGGCCGCCGTCTCGTCGAGGTTCGCGACGTAGACGAGATCCGCCGTCCCCGCCTCCTTGTCGACGACGACCACGCGCACGTTCTTCTTCGCGGTCGAAGGTACGTCGGCGGGCTTTTGCACGACGTGAAAGTCGCCCTTGTCGTCGATCCACGTCAGAAGGAGATTCGGCGTGTCAGGCTTGACGACCAGCGCCGGCAGATCGCCCGAGCTCGGCGCGGTGGCCGGCGCCTTGCGATCCGGCGCGTCGGTCTTGCTCTCGCAGGCGAGCACGCAAAGAAGAACGACGACGAGGAGGCGCGTCAAAGCCACTAGCCCGAGGGGGATTCCCCGCGGGTGGCGGCTTGGCCGAGCTCCTCGGAAAGGGAAAACCATGCCTCGAGAACCTTGGAGAGCTCGTGACTGAGCTCGCGCTCTTTCTTAGCCCATTCGTGGAGTTTCTCCCAGTCGCTCCCCGTCGCCTCGACCAAGAGCTTCTTGTAGTGGGCGACCTCCGCCTCGAGCTCGACGCTCCGCGCCTCGAGCAGCGCGACTTGCTTGGTCTTCCGCTCGATGTCGCGAACCTTCTCACGGCGCGCACGGTGCGCGTCGGCACCCTGTGCCTTGGCGTCAGGCGCCGGTGACGCGGCCTTCGGCGTCGTGCCGCCCGCCGGCCGCCCGACCTCCCGTGCCCCGGGATCCTTCTTTCGCGCGCCATGGTCGTCGCCGTGCTTGGCCCTGTCGGCGGCTTTGCGCGCTCGCTCGAGCGCGTCGCCGTAGTCCTTGAATCCGCCCTCGTAGAGGTCGAGTCCGGTCTTGGTGAAGGCGAGCGTGCGCGTACTCACGTTCTCGAGAAAGCGGCGGTCGTGGGAAACGAAGATCACGGTGCCGTCGAAGCCGACCAGCGCCTCTTCCAGGATTTCCGCCGCGGGGATATCGAGATGATTCGTCGGCTCGTCGAGGAACAACAGATTGCGCGGCTCGAGCAAGAGCTTCGCGAGTGACAGCCGCGTGCGCTCGCCGCCCGAAAGGCTGCCGACCGGACGGAGCGGTTCGTCACCGTAGAAACGGAAGCGAGCAAGGTACTGGCGCGCTCCGTCGACGTTGAGATCGCCGCGCACGCTGCGGATCTCCTCGACGCAGGTTTTCTTCGCGTCGAGCGAGCCGAGCTGCTGGTCGAAGTAGCCGTCCGCGAGGTTCGTTCCGCGGCGGATCTCGCCGCGATCACCGGCCATGCCGCGACCGGCGAGGTGCTTGAGCAGCGTCGACTTGCCGGAGCCGTTCGGCCCGACGAGCGCAAGCCGATCGCCGCGCCGGATCAAGAGATCGAGCCCGGAGAAGAGCTCCGTTCCGCCGCGTTCGGCCGCCAGGGCTTTGCCCTCGAGCACGATGTCCCCGCTCCGCGGCGCGTCGGCGAAGCGGAAGCGGACGCGCGCGGCACGCGCCCACACGTCCTCCGGCCGGTCGACGCGCTCGAGCTTGTCGAGCATCTTGCGTCGCGACTGCGCCTGCTTCGTCTTCTGCCCCGCAAGGTTCTTGCGGATGAAGTCCTCCGTCTTGGCGATCATCGTGGCCTGCTCTTCGGCGAGCTTCTGTTCGCGCTCGAGATCCGCTGCGCGCTCCTCGTGGTACGCGGTGTACGGCAGCGGGTAGGTGCGGAACGTCCGCTTGCCGAGCTCGAACGTGAACGGGCACGCGGCGTCGAGGAAGGCGCGATCGTGCGACACGACGATGACGGCCGCGCGCAGGCCCGAAAGGTACTCTTCGAGCCAGCGGATGCTGTCGAGATCCAGATGGTTCGTCGGCTCGTCGAGCAGGAGGAGCTCGGCGTCCGTCGCCAGCACGAGACCGAGCTCGAGGCGGCCTCGTTCGCCGCCGGAGAGCGTCGCCACGTCCCGTTCGAGGTCCGCGCCCGTGAAGCCGAGCTGAGTGGCGATCGCTTCCACGCGGTGCTCGAGCGCGTCGGCGCCGGCGTGGTGGTAGCGCTCGGTGAGCTCGGAGAGCCGCTCGAGTGCCGTTCGCTCGCCGCTCGCCGCGTCCGCCTGTGCGCGGCCGAGCGCGTGCCGGAGCTCGACGATGTCGCCGAAGCCCCGGAGCAAGGCGTCCCGCACGCTCCCTTCGAGCTTGCTCTCGTGGCTCTGGCGGTAATAGCCGACCGTGGCGCCCTTTTTCACGAGCACCGACCCGGAGTCGGCCGCGACCTCACCGGCGAGGAGCCGGAGCAGCGTGCTCTTCCCGGCGCCGTTCGGTGCCACGAGCCCCGCGCGCTCGCCTGCTTCCAGGCGAAACGTCACGTTCTCGAACAGCGTTTCGTTCGTGTAGCCGAACTTCAGCGAAGCGACTTCGAGGATGGACAAGCGGGCCGGGTTTTAGCGCCCACTAACCAGGAGGCAAACTCTCGCGCTCGCGCTTGAAGAGCTTGGTCAAAAGCTCGCGGAGCGTCTCCAGGATCCCGATCACGAGGTACACGCCGAGCAACCAGACGAGCACGAACTCCGGACGGAAGCGCTGCCAGACGAAGGCGCTCGAGGCGATGACGAAGAGCACGAAGACCACCGTGCCGGTGTCGAGCCGGAGCTCCTTGAACGAGCGGAAGTGCACGTTCGACACCATCAAGAGGCCGAGGCCGACGGTGACGAACAGGAGCACCAGCGTGTACTCGGAGCGACCGATCAACCCGCCGGCGGCGTGGTTGGCGACCACCAGCGACACCAGGATGCCGCACGCCGGCGGCGTCGGGAGGCCGATGATGTGCTTGCCGGGTTTGACCGGCGCGCCGCTCGAGCTCGACGAAAGGACGTTGAAGCGTGCGAGCCGCACCGCCGCGCAGGCGACGTAGAGGAACGAGACGATCAGCCCCGGGACCGGAAAGCGGTAGAGCACCCACTTGTAGACGAGCAGGGCCGGTGCGACGCCGAACGAGATCACGTCGGCGAGCGAATCGAGCTGGAGCCCGAAGGCGCTCTGGGTCTTCGTCATCCTGGCGACCCGACCGTCCATCAGGTCGAAGAGCATCGCGAAGATGAGGAGCACCGCCGCGCGGTAGATGTCGGTCTCGCTCGGGCGGTCCTGCGCCATCAGTCGGATGGCGTTGAAACCGCAAAAAACTCCGCCCAGAGTGATCAAATTGGGCAGGACGAAGAGCGTCTTCCGGAGGTCGAGCTTCCTCCGGGGGCGAGCGTGGGGCGGTCGCCGGAACGCCATTACCGTCAGGGTACGACGGAGGTACCCAATCGTAAAGGAACGGAGCCCCGGGACCCGGTTTATTGGCCTTGGTGCCCGGCGGGGCCTACGATCGGGCCATGCGCTCTCGGTGTGTCGAAAATCTACGCTCCGTCGCCGTTTTGGCGCTGTTCCTGCCACTCGCGGCCTGCGCCGGCGAGCACGACACCGTCGAGAAACAGCTGGCCAAGCTCCGAGCGCAGGTGGCGGAGGTTCAGAACGAAAACGACCGGATGAGCGAACGGCTGGACGCGATGGAGGCTCAGCGTGCATCGGCGCCCCCGCCGGACCAGCGCGTCGCGAGCGCCGAACCCGAGGCCGTCACGCGCCCGCGGCTCAAAGTCGTTCGCGTCGACCCCGAGGGTGACAGCGCCGAGCTCGCCGCCGCCGAGAGCGAGGCCGAGGCCGCTCCGCGCGTGGTGATCCAGGGCGAGGGGAAGTCGCTCGAGACGCGAACGCTGCCGGCGGCGAAGCCCGCACCGAAGCAAAACGCCCAGCCTTCAGCCAAGCCATGACACTCGGTCGCCTCGCTCCCGCCTCGTTCGCCCTGCTCACCGCGAGTGGCGTCGCCTTGGCGCAGGCGCCCGGTCCCGCCGAGGCTCCGGCGCAAAGTCCTGGCCCGACGGCAGCGCCGATCCCGAAGGAAACGCTCGTGACCCAGGGTCCGGCCGGCAGCGTGATCTTCTCACCGCTCCCCGAGCGCGACGCGAACGCGAGCTTACCCTCGAGCTCGCGCCCCAAGGTCGGCGACGAGCAGGACGGGTTCGACTTTCGCCAGGGTGGGAAAGGCTCGACGACCGTCGGCAATCCCGGGGGCACGGCGGTGATCTCCGATTCGGGCGGCGGCATGGTCCGGCCGCTTTCGCCGCCGTCGATTCACCTCGTGCGCCGGGGCGACACCCTGTGGGACCTGTCCGGCACGTACTACGGGAATCCGTGGCAATGGCCGCGCATCTGGAGCAAAAACCCCCAGGTCGAAAACCCGCACTGGATCTATCCGGGGGACCAGATCCGCATGGGGCCGGGTGGTGGCGACGACGGCGATGCCGCGATGACGGCGAAGGGCGGTCAATTCGGGGGAGGCAAGGGAGCCGACGGGGGAAGCGGTGCCGGCGGAGCCGGGAAAGACGGGCTCGGTAATCGCTCGCGCCTGACGCGCGGCACCGTGATCCTCCGCGATCAGGGTTTCATCGGCGACCCGACCAACGACGTGTGGGGCGAGATCGCGGGCGCCGACGAGGAGCAGATGCTGCTCGCGGAAGGCAATCACGTCTACGTTCTCTTGAAGGAAGGGAAGACGGTGCGCGCGGGCGAGGAGCTGACGGTGTTTCGCACCGTGCGCCAGCCGGAGAACGTGCCCGGCGCGCGCAAGCCGCCCGGTGAGCTCGTCGCCGTCCTCGGGACCGTCAAGCTCGACAGCGTCGATCCGAAGTCGAACGTCGCGCGCGCGCGAATCGTCGAGTCGCTCGACGTGATCGAGCGTGGGGCGCGGATCGGGCCCGTGCGGCGCCGCTTCGACGTGGTGCCGCCGCTGCGCAACGAAAAACAGGTCGTCGCGCGGGTGCTGACGAGCCTCTACCCGCACGTCTACGTCGGCCAGAATCAGGTCGTGTTCCTCGACCACGGCAGCGAGGACGGCCTCAAGCCGGGGAACCGCCTGGTCGTCGTGCGGCGGGGCGACTCCTGGCGCCGCACGTTGGGCTCGAAGATGACGGGGGATCGGCTGCGCACCGACGTGCAGGAGCCGGTGGCCGTCGAACGCACGCCGTTGCCGGGAGAGGATTCGAAGTTCCCGGATGCGACCGTGGCCGAGCTCCGCATTCTCACCACCGAGCGCTACAGCAGTCTTGCTATCGTCACCCACGCCAGGCGCGAGCTATTGCCCGGCGACGTCGCGGTGGCGCGCGCCGGGTTCTAGAGACGCGCCCTCGCTTCGAGCAAAAGTGAGCGTTCCGGGCGGCGCGCGAGATTACCGCGTAAGCAGAACCTCACCGGCGAGGGGTTGACCCAAGCCCGCGGACGCGGGAAGAACCGCTGCGGGCACTAGTCTTTCCGACGCACCGAACATGCTTGTTTCCCACCGCACTTGGGCCTTCGCGGTTCTGGTCCTCGGCTCGTACGGGTTCGTTGCCGCGCTCGGCTGCAGCTCGCCGGACGACCCCTTTCACGAACCCGTCGCGGGCTCTGGCCCGGGAACCGGCGGCGCTTCGGGCGGCACGGGCGGCGCTTCGGGCGGAACCGGAGGCACGCTGCTCGGCGGCACCGGCGGCGCCGGCGGCAGCGCGGGCACCGGCACCGGTGGGAGTGGGCTCGCGGCGGGCACCGGCGGCGATGCCGGCAGCGGTGGCGTCGCTGGCAGCGGCGCGATGAGCGGCAGCGGCGGTTCAGCGGGGGTGATGCCCTGTGACGGCGGCATCGTCTGCGGCAGCGCCTGCGTGGACACGAGCGAAAACGAGATGCACTGCGGCGGTTGCGACCTCGGCTGCCCGGCGCGCTCGACGTGCGAGGAGAGCTTGTGCGTCTGCGAAGGCGGGCAGACGCTCTGCCAGGAGCGCTGCGTCGACACGCTGACGAGCACGGCGAACTGCGGCGACTGCGGCATCGGGTGCGCTCCGCGTGCCACCTGTGAAAACGGCGAGTGCCAGTGCCCGGAGGGAGAGACCGAGTGCCAGGGCCAGTGCGTCGATACGCAGACGAGCCAGGGCCACTGCGGCGTTTGCGGCCATCCGTGCCCGGCAACCGCGAGTTGCGAGGCCGGCGAATGCCTGTGTCCAGAGGACGAAACGCTGTGCGTGGACGTGTGCGCGGACCTGCAAACCAGCAACGTGCACTGCGGCGCCTGCGGGACGCCGTGTCAGGGCGGCACCTGCGTGGCCGGCGAATGCGTGTGTCCGGAAGGGACCGACAACTGCGACGGCATCTGCGCCGATCTGACGGCCGACGTGGACCACTGCGGCAACTGCGACATCGCCTGCCGGAGCGATCAGATCTGCGGCGCGAGTGTTTGCACCTGTCCGGAGGACGAGAAGGATTGCGGCGACGCCTGCTCGGACCTGATGACGGATCCGGCACACTGTGGCGCCTGCGACATCGCCTGCGTCAACAACATGATCTGCGGCGACGGTGATTGCACCTGTGCCGCCGGGCTCACCGACTGCGACGGCAGCTGCTTCGACCTCGACACCGATCGGGATCACTGCGGGGGGTGCGACACCGAATGCCCCGGCAACCAGCTCTGCAGCGACGGCGAGTGCGGCTGCCCGGAGGACGAGACGCAGTGCGGCGACACCTGCGTGAACCTCGAAACCGACGTCGACAACTGCGGTGGATGCGGCGACGAATGCCCGGCCAACGACTTCTGCTTCAATGGCACCTGCCTGAGCTCGCCCTGTGACCAAATTTGCAGCAACCCCGAGACCGTGACGGAGAGCGGCGACGGTTTCCGCCTGGACGGGCTCGGGACCTCGGCGCGCTGCTTCGAGATCGAGGGTTACGAGCCGACCGAGACCGACCCGCGCATCGTCTGCTGGGAGTTTCTGCCCGGACGAACCCTGCGCGTGAACGGCGTCACCACCCCCTGCCGCACCGACGAGGGTTCGCCCCTCGGTGAGCCGCGTGCGGGCGGTTATTGCGTGCAAGTCGGCTCCGGCGGCCAGAACTTCGCCGGGTTCCTGCTGCCGGTGCGCTGATCCCCGGGTCCGCGGGTAGAATCCCGGGCATGGGCCGGTCCCGTGTGTTCTTCCCGCAAGCGGTCGTCGATCGCTGGCTCGCGATTGGCGAGGCGGAGCTCACGGGCGCGGAGCTCTGGCTGCACGCGGAGCAGCGACGCTACCGGGTCGTGGAGTCCGTGCGCGTCGTCAAGGAAGTGACGGGCACTCCCGACCCGTTCGAGATCGTCGGTCGCGTGAAGACGTTCGGCTACGTGACGGAGCTCGGTGCGGAGTTGCTCGGTGACTCCATGATCATCGGGGACAACGCCTACGAAACGGTGCCTGGCTGGCTCGGGACGCCGCTGCCCAAAGGTGAGCGCGCAGGCGACGGCCGGGGGGCACGCTGATGGCGACGCTCGCGACGATCGCCTTCTATCTCGGCGTGATCGCCTATTCCGCGGCGTCGACGCTGTTCTTCCTCGATCTCGTGCGCCGCGACGGCGCTTCCACCCGCGCGACGTGGGCCCCACGCCTGCTCGGTCTTGCCGCCGCTTTTCACGCCGTGAAGGTCGCGGTCGGGCTTTCTCGCGAGGCACCGATGGAGTCCCTGCATCTCGCGCTCAGCTTCAGTGCGCTGTGCGCAGCGGGCGTGTACCTGCTCGTGCACCGGCGTGCGAACCTGTTCGCGACGGGTGCGATCGTCGCGCCCGTGGCGCTCACGTTCCTGGTCGCGTCGCAGTTCGTGGGGGCGGAGGCGCGGGTGGAAGACGGTATCTCGCGACCGCTGCTCGCTTTTCACATCGCCGCGAACGTGCTCGGCGTCGGACTGTTCGTGGTCGCCGGCGCTTCCGGCATCCTCTACCTTTTTCAGGAGCGGCGCCTTCGCGCCAAGCAGCTCGGCACGAGCTCGAACCGCCTGCCGTCGCTCGACACGCTCGACCGCGCGACCCACCGGCTGCTGGTGATCGGGTTTCCGCTTTTGACCTTCGGCGTCGTTACGGGAGCCGTGTTCTCCGGCCACTGGGAGGCGATGGAAGGTGCCGCCCTCGCCCGTTCCCTGTTCGGCTACGCGACCTGGGTCGTGCTCGCGGCGGTCCTGGTGGCACGCCGGGTGGCCGGGGTCCGCGGGCGGCGCGCGGCGTACGGCACGCTCGCCGGTGTTCTCTGCGTGCTCCTGGTCGTGCTCGTCTACGCGCTCAAGCCCGGGGGGCACGGGTCGTGATCACCGTCGTCGGCCTCTCGCACAAGAGCGCGCCGATCGGCGTGCGCGAGCTCTATGCCCTGCCGAAGGAACGCGTGCCCGATTTCCTGCTCGACCTCGTCGGGCGGCCCGAGGTGGGGGAGGCGCTGATCGTCTCCACCTGCAACCGGGTGGAAATCGTGGCGGCCGCGCGCGCGGGCAGCGACCTCGGGCGCGTCGCCGCGGCGTGCCGCAGCGCGTTCGCGGGGTTGTCGCCGGAGGCGCCCGCGGACGGCGTGTACGCGCTATCGGGCGGTGACGCCGTGCGGCACCTCTTCGGCGTGGCGTCCTCGCTCGATTCGCTGGTGCTGGGAGAGCCGCAGATCCTCGGCCAGGTGAAGGAGGCCTACGAGATGGCGCGCCGCGCGGGCACCGTCGGCGCCATCCTGCACCGCGCTCTGTCGCGCGCGATCCATACCGCGAAGCTCGTGCGGTCACAGACGGCGGTCGGCTCCGGTCAGGTGTCGGTGCCGACCGTGGCTGCCGATCTCGCGCGCCGCATCTTCGGCGATCTCGGCGGGCACACCGTGCTGTTGATGGGCTCGGGCGAGATGGCGGAAACGGTGGCGCGCCTGCTCGCTGCTTCCGGTGCGCGACTGCTCGTCGTCGGCCGCAGCGCCGACAAGGTGAAGGCACTCGCCGAGGCGGTGGGCGGCGAAGCGCACTCGTCGTCGGAGCTCGGGACGGTGCTCGAGCACGCCGACGTCATCATCAGCAGCACCAGCGCTCCGGGCTTCGTGATCGAACGCGACGCGGTCGCCAGGGCCCGCCGAGCCCGGCGCGGCAAGAGCCAATTTTACATCGATCTCGCCGTGCCGCGCGATGTCGATCCCGCGATCGAAAAGCTCGACGGCACCTTCCTCTACAACATCGACGATTTCTCGCGCATCGTCTCGGAGTCACTCGCCTCGCGCTGGCGCGAAGCGGAGCGCGCTCAGGCGATCATCGACGGTGAGGCGAAGGGGTTCGATCGCTGGGCGGACGGCGAGCAGGCGACGCCGACGATCGTGGCCCTCCGCGAACGCATCCGCGGCGCGCTCCGCGTGGAGCTCGATCGCAGCCTCGGCGGCCGGCTCCGGCACCTGGGAGGCCCCGAGCGCGCGGCGCTCGAGACGATGCTGGAAGCGAGCGTGAACCGGCTCTTGCACCTGCCGACGACGCGCCTCCGCCGTGCCGCCTCGCTCGAGAGCCTCGACACCCCGAGCTTCCCGGAGCTGACGGCGGCGCTCGACAGCCTGTTCGCGCTCGGTGAGGGCGATGCCGTCGCCTCCGAGCTCGAACCGAGCGGCCCCGATGCCGCGCCCCTCGAGAGCGTTCCGAGCGGCGAGGTCGCGAAGTTGGGCTCGCGTTGATGGCCGCCCGCCTGATCTACGCCACCAGGAAGAGCGCGCTCGCCCTCGCGCAGTCGCGCGCCCTGCTCGCCGAGCTCGCTCGGGCACACCCGGGCCTCGAGATCGTCGAGCTCACTGTCACGACCACCGGCGATCGCATCCAGGATCGGTCGCTGACCGAGATCGGCGGCAAGGGGCTGTTCGTGAAGGAGATCGAGGAGGCGCTCGCCGACGGTCGTGCCGACATCGCGGTCCATTCGCTGAAAGACGTGCCCGGCGAGCTTCTGCCCGGGCTGCGCATCGGCTGCGTGCCGAAGCGCGAGGATCCGCGCGACGTGCTCGTCACCCGGAGCGGCGCGAAGCTCGCCGAGCTCGCGCGCGGTAGCCGTGTCGGGACCACCTCGCTCCGCCGCGGCATTCAGCTCCGCGCCGCCCGTCCGGATCTCGAGATCGTACCGCTCCGGGGCAACGTCGACACTCGGCTGCGGAAGTGCAAGGACGGCGAGGTCGACGCGATCGTCCTCGCGCGGGCAGGCCTCGTGCGGCTCGGGCGCGAGAGCGAGGCGACGGAGGTGCTCGAACCAGAGGTATCGCTTCCCGCGGTCGGGCAGGGTGCGCTCGCGGTGGAGCTCCGCGCCGACGACGAGCGCACGGCGGCACTCCTCGCGCCGCTCGCCGACGAGGTGACGACGATCGCCGTCGCCGCCGAGCGTGGCGTGATGATCGCCGTCCAGGGTGGCTGTCAGGCGCCGGTGGCGGCCCACGCCGTCCGACAAGGAAGCGAGCTCTGGCTGCGGGCGCTCTTCGCGGAGCCGGACGGGAGCGATCTGCGGCGGGCGGAGCGTCGCGTGTCCTTTCCCGGCACCGCGGCCGAGGCCGAAGCCGTCGGGCGGGACGTCGGCGCGGAGCTGGTGAAGGCGCGCTGAGCGCGCCGCTGCAATATTCTCGCTCTACTGAATGTGCGTCGACCTCGCTGAGCCAGGCCGGGTCGCCGAGGGTACGTCCGTGGTGGGCGAGCGAGAATGCCGCAGAGGTCCAACACCCTTCTACTTTGCCTGTGGCTCGGCGCGGGCGCCCTCGGGTGCACCGCCGAGCTGAACCGGGGGGATGCGACGGGTGCCGGCGCGCTTTCGGGAGCTGGCGCCGACACGGGCTCCGGCGCGACGGGCTCGGGCGGGGCGGGCACGGGCGGGAAGGGGGCGGGCGCCACCGGCGGGAGTAGCGCCGGCGCGGGAACGGGAGGGTCGGCCGGGGCCGGCGCTTCGGGCGCAGGCGGTGCGGTCGGCGGTTCTGCGGGAACGGGCGGGTCGAGCGGCGCTTCCCCCGCCTCGCTCCAGCCTGGTTTCGTGCGCCTCACCCAGGCCGAGTACCGAGCCACGATCCTCTCGGCGTTCGCCGTCGATCCGGACCTTTCGCTCGTTCCGGTCGACGGCCGCACTGGTCCCTTCACGTCGAACGCCAGCGTGTCGCCCGATCCGGTGCACCCGTACCTGCTCGCCGGCGAGGACCTCGCCCTCGCTCTCGTGCCGGCGGAGCTTCCCGCGTGCCCGTCGAGCGACGTCGCGGCCTGCCTCGAGGACAACTACCGCGCGCCGCTCGAGCGCCTCTTCCGGCGTCCGTTGTCGAGCGCCGAGATGACGTCGTTCGGAGCCTTGGTGACCGACCTCACGGCGGTGGGCGCATCGGCCGAGGAGGCGACGCGCTCCCTGCTCGCAGCCGCCATGCTGAGCCCCGACTTCGTGTTTCGTGCCTCGCCGGTGGCCGGCGCCGAGGCGCGCGCGCGACGCCTCGCCGAGCACCTCGCCTATGCGCTGTGGGACGCACCGCCGGACGCCGAGCTCACGGCGGTCGGCACCGGACCCGCCGCCGAGCTCGGCGCGCGGCTCCGCGCCGAGGCGGCCCGACTGGTGAGCGATGCCCGCGCGGTACCGGTGCTGACGCGTTTCGTCGCGCAGTGGCTCGACGTGGACACCGATCTCAAGCTCGCCGACCCCGATTTCGAGTCGTCACCGCTGTTCATGGAGCTCGTCGCGTTCGTCGACGACGCGCTCGCGAACGACCGCCCGGTCAGCTCGCTCATCGCGGGGGATCGCGGTTTCGTGCACGAGGACAACCTCGACGCCTACGGCCTCGACGATCCACCGGGCGCCGGCGAGGTCAGCGCCATCACCTGGCCCGCCGATTCGCCCCGTCGCGGCTTGCTCGCCGAGGAGATCTTCGCGGACTCGACGCGGCATCCCGATCCGTCGCGGCGGCCGATCTTCCGCGGGAAGCTCGTGCGCACCGCCCTGCTTTGCGATTCCATCCCGGCGCCCGACGCCGATCTGCTCGCGCTCGCCGAAGAGGTCGGCGACCGCACGGTCGACCCGCGCTGCGCCGGGTGCCACCTGCTGATGGATCCGATCGGCGTCACGTTCGCCGCCCTCGACGCCGATTTTTCGGGGACCCCCGAGCCCGCGCAGGTGCTCGACCACGCGGAGCTCACCGACACGTACGCCGATCTGCCCGCGCTACTCGACGCCGTGACCGGGACCGACGCCTTCGCCGCCTGCTTTGCGCGGCACTTCCTCTCGTTCTTCCTCGAGGAGCCGCTCGCCGCGGTCGATCCGACCTTCGTCTCGGAGCTCGCCGTCACGGTGAAGGCGGGTGGCAGCCTCCGGGACGTGCTCGAGGCCACGGTCGTCGCGCTCGCGGCGCGCACCGAGGCCGCAACTCCCTGGTGTGAAGGGCCATGAAGCGCATCATGACACCCCGAACGAGCCGTCGCTCGCTGCTGAAGACGCTGCCGCTCGGCCTGGCGGCGGCCGCTGCCGGTTCGCCGCTGTGGTCGCGCTTGATCGGCCGCGCCGTGGCGGCGGGTGCCCCCGCCCAGCGGCTCATCGTCTGGTACACGGCGGACGGCACCGTTCCCGAATGGTTCTGGCCGGCGGATACCGGCGCGCTCGCCATTCGTTCGGATCGAACCAACGACCTCAGCGGGCAGGACTTCAACACGAGCATCGCGTCCGGCGATCGCCCGACCTTCATCCTGCAACCGCTCGCCAGCTACGCCGATCGGACGCTGCTCGTGAAGGGTCTCAACAACCCGGGCGAGGGCGATCATGCGCCCGCCGTGCAGAGCTGCCTCACCGGCGAGGCCGTCGAGGGGAGCGACACCGGCAGCTCGCCGTCGCTCGACGTGCTGATGGCCGAGGTTCACGCGAACACGACCCACGCCGAGCCGGTGTTCCGTACGGGCGTGTACGGCAATCGCGTCTCGTACGACGGCACGCGCGACGTGAGCCGGCCCCGCGACCGCGACTACGTCGAGCCGTCGTGGCAGCCGATCAGTGACGCGCGCCGCGTGCTCGACGCCGTGGGCGGGACGGCGCCGGACGCAGGCACCGATCCGACCGTGCACACGGCGAGTCGTCTCGCGGTCCTCGGCTCCGTCAGGGAGCGCGTGGAGGCCCTGCGTTGCGCGGCCGGCACGCCGGCGGCCCAGCGCCTCGAAGCGTACGTGGAAGAGGTCGCCCGGCTCGAGCGGCTCGAAACCGAGATGCGCCCGACCGACCCCACCGGTCCGCTGGTGGATCCCGACGATCCCGCCGTCGCCGCCGCGCAGGGCGACATTAGGGAGCTCCCGACCGTCGCCCCGTTCGTCCGCGACTTGGCGGTCACCGCCCTCGCGCTCGGTTACTCGCCCGCGGTCACCATTCAGTGGGGCGCCTCCGGCACGAACAACATCGAGGACGGCAACCTCACCGACTACCGCTACGACTTCCTGCCGGACCTCGAGTATCCGGGTGCCGGCGACCACGGTCTTGCCCATCCGGAGGACGGCGCGTTCATGGACGCGGGTCATCGCATCACCGCCGCCGTCTCGACGCGCGATCGCGTCCGCATCCATCGCTGGTTCTTCAGCGAGCTCAAGCTGATGCTCGACCGGCTGGCCTCGATCCCGGACGGCACCGGCACCCTGCTCGACAACACCACGATCCTCTGCGTCTCCGAGTTCGGCGGACCGAACGCGAACAGCACGGCAGCCCAGCATTCCCCCCGGAACCTGCCCTACGTGCTGATCGGTGGGCAGAACACGCCGTTCCGCACCGGCCAGTCCCTGAGCGTCGACCGGACCCACGGCGACTACCTGCTCACGCTCGCTCGTGGCTTCGGCAGCGACGAGGCCCAGATGGGAGTCGGCTCGAGCACGATCGACGGGATCCTGCTCTAGCGATCTGCTGTTCTTCGCTAGAACGCGCCTTCGCCGGTGAGCGCCTTGCCGAGCACCAGCGTGTGCATCTCGTGCGTTCCTTCGTAGGTGAGCACGCTTTCGAGGTTCAGCAGGTGCCGGATCACCGGATACTCGAGCAGGATCCCGTTCGCGCCGAGCAAGGCCCGCGCGGCGCGAGCGGCTTCGAGCGCCATCCTCACGTTGTTTCGCTTGCAGAGCGACACCTGCTCGGGAAGAAGGCGCCCGTCTTCCTGCTTCATGCGACCGAAATGGAGCGCGAGCTGCTCCGCCTTCACGATCTCGGACGCCATCTCCACGAGCCGTTCCTGCACGAGCTGCTTCCTCGCGATGGGCCCGCCGAACTGCACGCGACTCCGGACGTAGTCTTGGGCGCAGTCGAAGCACGCCTTGGCTGCGCCCAAGGCGCCCCACGCAATTCCGAAACGCGCCTCGTTCAGACAGCGGAACGGCGCGCCGAGCCCGGGCTTGTGCTCGAGCGCCTGCTCGGCGGAAATCCGGCATTCGGAGAAAACGAGCTCTCCCGTTTCGCTCGAGCGCAGGCTCATCTTTCCGTGGATGCGCGCGGTCTCGAAACCCGGCGTGCCGCGTTCGACGACGAAACCGCGAACCGATTCCGCTTCCCCGTCGTCGACCTTGGCCCAGACGATGGCAAGATCGGCAATCGGTGCGTTCGTGATCCAGGTCTTCGTTCCTTGGAGGACGAAGCCGTCTTGGTCGCGGCGCGCGCGTGTGCGCATCGACCCTGGATCGGAGCCGCTGTCCGGCTCGGTGAGCCCGAAGCATCCGACGAGCTTTCCGGCAGCCATCTCCGGTAGGTATTTCTGCTTTTGCGCTTCGCTGCCGAAAAAGGCGATCGCGCACATCGCGAGCGAGCCCTGCACGCTCACGAAGCTTCTGAGCCCGCTGTCGCCGTATTCGAGCTCCTCGAGCACGAGCCCGTACGCGACCGGACTCATTCCGGCGCAGCCGTAGCCCTGGATGCTCGCGCCGAGGAGGCCGAGCTCGGCGAGCTCGGGGACGAGATCGCGCGGGAATTCTTCGCGCTCGTAGAGCTCGCGGGCGCGAGGCAGGTAGCGCTCGCGAACGAAGCGCCGGACGCTCGCCTGCACGAGCTTTTCGTCCTCCGTGAGGCCGCGATCTCGGGCACCGAGTGCGCCAAGCGTGAGGGGCTCCATACCCCCTACTTTGGCACGTCCACGCCCCGTGGCAGTTCGGATATCGTGCCTCGATGGTCCACGACGTTCGCTGCAGCAGCTGTCAGGCCGTCATCGGCCCGGCCAACATCGACCTGCAGCGCGAGATCGCCACCTGCACGCGTTGTGGTCGCCTCACGGACCTGCGCGGAGCGCCCGCCACGGCGCAAGGAGCGCCCGCGGCACCACGCGCTCGCCGACCCGTGCAGCTGCCGTTCGGTATGAGCATGACGACGATGCCGAACCGCCTCGTCATTCGTCGTCGGTGGCTTCGACGAAAACACTGGTTCCTCTTGTGCATCATCGGAGCCGCCGGCGCGTACGTTGCCTACCTGTGGACCGCCCTCGAGCCGAACGCCTGGCTGATCCTCGGCACGATCTTCGTCCTTAGCTGGAACTACAACCTCGCCGCGATGTTCGTGAACAGCACCGTCATCACCGCCGCCGGAGACGACGTCAGTGTGCAGCACGGTCCCCTCCCGACACCGTTTGCGCGCAACGCTTCCGCCACGAAATCGCAGATCGAGCAGCTCTATTCCGCGACCTTCGGCGCTGCCTTTGCGGTCCAGGCCAAGCTGAAATCAGGAGAGCCCCTCCGGCTCGTGGCTCCGCTCGTTGCGGCCGAGCAGGCCATGTTCGTGGAACAATCGCTGGAGCGAGCGCTCGGCCTCGTCGACTTCGCGGTCGAAGGTGAGCTTGGCAGTGATGCCGTCGCCGTCGTCGTCGATGGAAAACAGCCCGCGGGTGCGCGTTCGGGCGTGGCGCTGGCGCTCGCCATCCCCCTACTGATCGCGGGGACAGTCGGCCTGTTCCTGCTCGCCGCGAGCTCGGAAGTCTCGGGTCGGCTGCAAGCGGCGGGTGGCCTCGGAACCTGGTCCTTCGACCCCGATGAATGCAACTCCGGCCAGCACGAAGGCTTCGGCGGAGTCATCCTGAAGTCGTCGAAGAACCCCGAGCAAGTCGTGCGAGTGGTCCGCGATCCGGTGCGCGGCAACCTGGTCGTCGTTGCCTCCCCGGGAAAGCCCAACCACGTCATTACCGTGGAGACGTGCCCGCAACTGGTGGTCAACGTCCGGCGCGGAAACACCAACATCAACGACATCTGGACGCAGGACGGCAACCTGGCCCTCGAGTGCAATGAGCTCTCGGGAAAGGTCACGTTCGAGGGCTGTCACTGAGCGAAAACTCAGCCTGCGAGCGCGGCGCACAGGCCGCGACATCCCGCGCCGCGCCTGTGTCAATGCGTGCCACCCTTGGGGGCGAACGCGAAAATCTGCCCGCTTTTGCCCCGGCACGCCGCGTGCTGGGCCAGAGCTCGATGGAGGAGCTTGGAATGGAACGAACGAGAGGCGGATGCGCAGGGACAGCGCGCAGACTCAGGTACAGCCTGGCCGTGATCATCCTCGCGGCGGGCGGCGCTTGTACGACCGACGGCTCCTCTGGACGCGAACCGAGCGGCGCCAGTGGGTCGGGCGGTACGGGCGCGTCAAGCGGTACGGGCGCGTCAAGCGGTACGGGCGCATCAGGCGGTACGGGCGCTTCAAGCGGTACGGGCGCTTCAAGCGGTTCAAGCGCGTCCGGCGGCTCGGGCGGGGGCTGCGATTCGGGCAATACCTGCGAGTCCTGGCGCGACGACGACCCGCGGGGGTGTCGGGGCTGCTTCCAGGGCACGTTCTCGGTCGGCAGGGAAGTTTCTGCGAGCGGCTTCGACGCGTACGAGGGACGCGCGGTGCACGCGCTCTTCATCGGCCTCTTCCTGGTCCCAGGGCGCTTGTCAGCAACGGATTCGGTCGAGGACGGGGCCTTCGGCTTCGACTTCCTGCTTCGGGATGAGACCTGCAACCTCGGCGCGAGCTCCGTGGCCGGCGGCGCGTTCTACGTCGACGCGGACGACAGCGGGGATTGCGACCCCGAGCTCGACCCTGTGTTCATGTGGACGGCCACGGGCGGACCCTCAGGCACTTGCCACGGGATGCTCGAATTGAACCCCCGCTCGCCGCGCTGCACCGGCGTCAATGAGGACGCGCTCGCCGCAGCGCGAGATCTGTGTCCTTCGCTCGGGTCCTGTCCCGACTTCTGTGGCCGGGGGACGCCGGAATTCGATCCCGCTGCCTGCCCCCCTGATGGGGGAGCCGGAGGGGAAAGTGGGCAAGGCGGGCAAGGTGGGGAGGGCGGCAGCGGCTAGCCCGATGGCGCGTGTTCTGAACGCGTGGATCAATACTTCCCCGCCAGTTCTGGGCAGGAGCGCTTCGGTCCGAGCCCCGTCGCTCGGGTCTTCCGGCCGTCGGGGGGGAGGTGGTAAGGTCCCGCACCCACGAGGCCCCCATGTCGTCCCGAACGCTCTCCCGGCTCGCTCTTTCACTGGCGCTCGTCGCGCCGCTCTCGCTCACCGCGGTCGCCTGTGGCGGCGGCGACGGTCCGAAGACCGCCAAGGTACAGCCGGGCTCGATGCCCGAAGGCGGCGATTGGCAGGGCGTCTACTACAGCCCGCTCTACGGGTACCTGCACATCCTCGCGGATGGCAAAGCCGTGAACGGCGGCTGGCGCACGGCGGCGGGCGACGCGTACGGCGAGCTCTCCGGTGAGACCGACGGTAACCTCCTTCGCTACGAGTGGAAGGAGCGGCGCATCGGCGCCGTCGGAGCCGACGCCGTCAAGAAGGGCAAAGGTTACTTCGTCTACACCATCCCGCAGGCGGGCGAGGCACACCAGATCAAGGGTGAGTGGGGCCTGAACGACAGCGACGCGGGCAACACCTGGGAAGCGGTCAAGCAGGTCAACAAGCCACCGGATCTCAAGGAAGTGCAGCCCGACGAGTTCGAAGGCCGCGTGAGCGGCGGCGGCTGGGACGAGGGCGAAGGCGGCGGCGAGGAAAAGAAGGAAGACTCCGACTCCAAGGAAGAGCAGAAGTAGAGCGCCGGTGCCGAGAGAAGCGACCCAGGGGCTCGAATGGCTCGAGCCTCCCATCTTCGAACGTGGAGCACCCGGGCGAACCGCCGTATCGCTCGCGCCGCTCGACGTGCCCGCCGTCGACGTGAAGGCAGCGCTCGGCTCGCTCGCCCGGCGTGAGCCGGCGGCGCTGCCCGAAGTGAGCGAGCCCGAGGCCGTCCGCCACTTCGTGCGGTTGAGCCAGTGGAACTACAGCATCGACACCCAGTTTTACCCGCTGGGGTCGTGCACGATGAAGCACAACCCCAAGGTGAACGAGTGGGCGGCGCGCCTGCCCGGCTTCGCCAAAGCGCATCCGTTCATGCCGCCGCACCTGATCCGCGGCGCGCTCGATCTGATGGTCGCGCTCCAGGCGGCGATCGCCGAGATCGTCGGGATGGACGGCGTGTGCCTGCAGCCCGCCGCGGGCGCACAGGGTGAGCTCACCGGCTTGATGATGATCCGCGCGCATCACCGCGCGACCGGACGCTCGCCGAAGAAGGTGTTCATCCCCGATAGCGCGCACGGGACGAACCCGGCGAGCTCGAGCCTGAACGGCTTCGAATCCGTGGCGTTCCCCGCCGGGTCACGCGGCGTGGTCGAGCCGGAGACGCTGTTCCGGGCGCTCGAAGCCGCGCCGGGCGACGTCGCGGCCCTGATGATGACGAACCCGAACACCCTCGGCCTGTACGAGGAAGCGATGCCGAAGCTCGCCGAGCTCGTGCACGCGCGCGGCGGGCTCGTCTACGGCGACGGGGCCAACATGAACGCCGTGCTCGGACGCGCCCGGCCCGGTGACGCCGGCGTCGACGTGCTGCAGCTGAACCTCCACAAGACGTTCACCACGCCGCACGGCGGCGGCGGTCCCGGCTCGGGTCCGGTCGCGTTCAAGAGCCTGCTCGAGCCGTACCAGCCGGTTCCCGTCGTACGTGGCGGTGCGGACGGCCCGGTCGTCGAGGTCGCGCGCCCGGGGAGCGTCGGCCGCGTGCGCTCGTTCTTCGGCAACTTCGGCATGATGGTGCGCGCCTACACGTACATTCGCGAGCTCGGTCCCGAAGGCCTCGCCGCGGTGTCGAACCTCGCGGTGCTGAACGCGCGGTACGTCGCCGCGCGGCTAGCCGACCACTACCCGCTCGCTTTCTCGACGCCGGCCCTCCACGAGGCGGTTTTTACCGACCGGGAGCTCGAAGCGACGACCGGCGTGAAGACGCTCGACGTGGCCAAGCGCCTGATCGACTACGGCGTGCACCCGCCCACCGTCTACTTTCCGCTGGTCGTGCGCGGTGCGCTGATGGTGGAGCCGACGGAGACCGAGACCAAGCAGACGCTCGACGACTTCGTCGGCGCGATGATCGACATCGCGAAAGAAGCGCGCGAGACGCCCGAGGTCGTGAAGAAGGCGCCCCATCTGACGCGCCTCGGACGCCTCGACGAAGCACGCGCCGCGCGGCGCCCCCGCCTGCGCTGGTCGAAGGCACCCCCGACCGAGGGTTGACCGAGCCCTCGGGACTCTACGGTGGTGGTCCCGGAGAAAATTCGCAGGCGAGCCACTGGCCGAGCTGTGCACGCTCGGCGTTCGTGGGGCGCGGCGCTGCGGGCGGCATGAAGACGTTCGTCGCGCGCGGTCCGGCAGCGGCGACGAGGTCGATCTCGGCAGCGTGAAGGGCGATGCTGTCGTAGTCGTCCCAGTCGTATTCGTCCGGCGCGCCGTTCCGCTCGTCGCCCGAGTTTTCGGTGCTGTGGCAGCGCGTGCAGTAGGCCTCGAAGAACCCCTGTGCGAAACCCTCGTAGGTCAGCGTCGAGCCGATGGGGCACGTCGCGCCCGACGATGACGCGCTCATGGCCGGAGGTGGCGCCTCGTCTTCGGAGCCACAGCCAACGATGACGAGTACCGCCGCTAGCAGCGAAATCGACCGTGCGTGCATCACGGGGTCCGAGGCGCCGCGGGGCCTGAACCCTCCGGCTCAGCGCTCCTTGACCGATACGCCGATCCGCTCGCGCAGGGCGGCGTGCTCGGGGCTCACGGAGAAGCGCATCAGGTCGCCGATCTGCGCTTCGATCGGGCCGGCCTCGGTGACCGGGTAGCGCTCCGTCATGCGAATCGCGAGCTCCAGGTTGCCCGAGGCGAGCAGGCCTGCGCGTGCTCCCGCGAGGCTCACCGTGCGCCTGAAGTGAGCGAGCCGCGCGCCGAGCCGGGGCGTCGTCACCTTGCGGGCCGCTTCGGCGGCCGTCTCGAGCCCGGGGCCGCGCAGGTGCCGGCGCAGGCTGCGTACGAAAAGCTTGGTGTCGGCGTCGAGGCCGCGCTTCTCGCCCTGCGCACCGAGCACGACGGTCGCCCGCAGCATGGCTTCGATCTCGGCCGGCTCCGTCAGCAGGCTGAGCACGCGGTGCTCCGGACGGAGCAGGATCAGCGTGCGTGACCACAGGAACACGAGCTCGGGCAGCGTGAGCCCGCTACCGAGCGCTTTCCCGGCGACGAACGTGGGGTCACTCACCGGGGCGAGGTCGAGCCCGCCGGTCACCGAGTCGAGCACGTGAAAGCGCGGTCGCACGAAGCCGAGCAGGCGCGCGGACCAGGCGAGCGTGCGCGCGAGGGTCGTCGTGCTCTTCTCGAGGTCCTGCGCGCTGGACGGATCGAGTGCCGGCATGCGGCGCTTGCGGCGCGCCGTCTCCACTCCGACCTCGAGCGCCGCTGTACCAAGCGCGGCGAACACCGCGTCGAGATCGGCGTCCCGCTCGGGGCAGAAGCGCTTGCTCTTCCAGTCTTCCTCGGAGAGCACGCCCTGGGCGGGCAAGAGCCCTTCGGGCCGGTGGGCGGAGACGAGGAGCCCCTCGTGCACGTCGGCGGCGCCGAGCGCGTCGAGCACCGACGCGGCGTTGAAGCTGCCGTCCGGATTGCCGGCTTTCTCGAAGGCGCCGAGGATCGCGTGATACGTGTCCGCGTCGCGCGGACCCGTGCGGAGGGCGCTCTGAAGGTCGGTGAGCGCGGCCTCCTGCTCGCCTTTTGCGAGCGCTTCCTTGCCACGCTCGAGTGCCTGCGTGCGCTCTTCCTCGGAGGGTGGGACCGGCTCTGCCCAGCTGTCATCGACGGCGGGCTCACTCGGTTCCGGAGCCGGGGGTGGCATGCTCGCCGGCGCGGCACCGCGGAGCACGACGAACGGCGCCGAGCCCGCGAAGTGCCGAGCCGCCTCGAGCTCGGCGAACATCGGCTCTTCGGCGCGCATCGCCGCGTAGAGGCCCTCGGCGGAAAGCTCGGTGTTTTTCACCGAGTGCCAGTCGAGAACGAGCTCGAACAAGCTGGTGAAGGGTGCACGGCCCACGCCGCCGCCGTCCTTGCGCGCGGAGGCGATCAGATTGACGGGAGCCTCAGCACTCACGAGCGCGGTGCCGAGCGCGTCGACTCCCGGCTCGGCCTCCGCCTCCGGATCGAGGGCGACGACGGTATCGAGCACGGCGAGACCTCGCGTCGCCTTTTCACCGAGTACTCGGCGCAGGCGCTTGAGCGAAAACGTTCCGAGCCGCTCGCCGGCGAGAAGCAGCGCGGGGCCACGCTCGTCGCTGACCACCGCGTACCCGAGAAAGTAGAAGAGGAGCTCCTCGATCGGTTCGCCGGCCTCGGCGATCACCTGCTCGACGGCTTCGGCGAGACCGCGCTCGGCGCGAAAAATGTGAACGGCGAACCCGGCGTCCTGCTCACCGAGCCGTTGGCCGAGAAGGTCGAGGTCCACCTCGCTGGTGGAGAGCTCGGTGACCTGGTTCGAACCCGCGTAGGAGGAAGCGGCAAGGATGGCGAGACGCATCGGGCAAAGCGCCCCGATAGCACAGCCGCCGGAATTCCCGGTGCGGAACCCGGTTCCAGCCGCCTTTTTGGGACCCGCCGCCGTCGACACCTACATCGTCGCCGCTCTCCGTACATCACCATCACGCCGCCCACCATGTAGGAAACGGTAACTGTCGAGGGTGACGAAATACCCGAAGCAAGGTCCGGCGATAAGCCGCGGCGATTCGCCGAACGCCGACTACGTCCGGAGGCGATTCACCGAATCGCCGACACTAGGGAACCTACATTTTTCTGCTGGAGATAGAGCGTGACGACGTGAGCGGTATCGGTTGCAGGAGCGCATGCGCTGCGCCAACATCAGTGTTCATGGTTCGTTCCGGTGTGCTGTTTTCCGCGGCATGGGTGGTCGCGGTCAACGCGTTGGTCCTGGGGTGCTCCGCAGGCAACGAGCCTTCGACGTCTGCACCGCCGGGGAGCGGCGCAGGCGCGGGCGTCGGCGCGACCGGAGGCAAGGGTGGCGCGGCAGGTAGCAGCACGATCGACGTCGGCGGCACCGACCAGAGCGGCGGCACCGCGGGCTCGAGCCCGACGACCGGTGGCACCGGCGGCGTGATCGGTACCGGCGGCGCGGGCGGTGGCGTGGAGCTTCCGCCCGACACGGACAAGGTCGAGCTCTTGCCCGCCGGCATCCGTCGCCTGACGAACGACGAGTACGCCGCTTCCGTGCGCGCGCTGCTCGGCGTCGAGCTCCCTGCGGGCGTGAGCCTGCCTCCCGACGCGCGTCAGTCCGGCTTCACGCGCAACGTCGCGCAGCGCGTCGACCCCGTGCTCGCCAAGCAGCTCGACGCCATCGCCGAGCTGGTGGCGAACGCCGCACGGTCGAACTTCTCGACGCTGGCGCCGTGCAGCACCCCGGCCGGCACCGAGGACTGCGCCACGAGCTTCATCGGTGCCTTTTCCCCGAAGGCCTATCGCCGCCCGGTGTCGGCGGAAGAAACGTCCGCGCTGCTCGAGCTCTACCAAGTTGGCGCCACCGGCGGCAGCTACGCGGACGGCATCGCGCTGGTCATCCGCGGGCTCCTGCAGTCAGCCGGCTTCCTCTACCTCACCGAGATCGGCGACGGCACCGCCTCCGACCCGATCGCGCTCGACCCGCGCGAGCTGGCGAATTCACTCTCGTACCTCATCACCGCGCAGCCGCCCGACGATCTCCTGATCCAGGCTGCCGAAGCGGGGCTCCTCGCCACGGCGGAGGGCCGCGCTCAAGAAACCTTCCGCCTGCTCAACACCGGCGCCGCGGCGCGCGCCACCGTCCTGCGCATGATCCGCGAGTGGATCGGCGTCGACGCGATCGCCGAAACGGGGAAGGACAGCAACGTCTACCCCGCCTTCACACCCGAAGTGCGCGTCGCGATGGCGGGCGAGGCCGAAGCGTTCATCGGCGCCGTCGCATCGACCGGCGGCACGGTCGGCGACCTCCTGGGTGCGGATTGGACGATGGTCGA
>Ga0315910_10001267_pt1 | contig 23460 bp, 15 predicted proteins | sample EdamamesoilMG_FD_204470 | JGI IMG/M metagenome (GOLD analysis project Ga0315910, IMG submission 204470) | Garden soil microbial communities collected in Santa Monica, California, United States - Edamame soil | ecosystem: Environmental > Terrestrial > Soil > Garden | place: USA: California... | reverse complement strand
GCTCGCGTTCGGCGATGGCCAACCGTGTGCCATCGCTCCCCAGTTGCGCTGCTAGGCCCAACTCAACTGTCGGCTGACCACTCACAATCCAATATGCATGAGCCGAGGCGCGTGCCACCGCGGCGTCCCTGAGGGTCACGACTTGCTCGACCGGCCCGGGACTTTCAGTGCCGCTCAGCGGGATGCGCTCCAAACGATAGGCAGACACGAAACGCGCTACCGCGCCGTCTAGGCCCACCCAGACTACGTCATGATCGGCCACCACCGGCTCCGTCGTCGGAACTGACGGCGCACGCACACGGTACAGCGCTCGACCGCCATTGCTGAGCGCGTACAAGCGCCAGTCTAGGCCAAGAAATACCACGGATTGCGCGTTGAGCGCGTACAGCCCAGACCACACGGCCGCTTGTGTGGAATGACGAAAGTGCAAGCTGCCACTTTGGTTGATGGCGTAGATTTGACCCGCAGTCGTCCCCAGCAAGATCGCCCCGTCACTGGGCCGTAAGCTCACGCTCCCAAGCGGCGTGCCCTGCACGGTATAGCTAAACCGAAAACGTCCGTCGCGCTCGAAGGCGTGCAGATAACCATCCGAGGTGGCGGCGTACACGCGCTCTTGTTTGTCGAGGGCTGGTTCTCCCACCAAGGCCGCACCCCCCGAGGCACACCAGAGCACCGTGGCGCAGCTTCCTCGACGCGCAGGTGTGTCGTGGACCTGACCCTCCGTCAGGAGCAACTGATGCGCAGGCGCTCCGTTGCTCGAAGTGGGCGATAGAGCGCCCTGTTTCATCCCAGCACAGGACCACGCCACAGCCAAAAGCGCGCTCCACAAGAGCGCAGCGCAGGACTTATGATTCATGGCGAAAGGCCTTTACCTGGCGGAGACCCAGCTCCGCCGCCTGCTCCAGCTCCGCCCAACTGCCGTTGTTTACGATGACGATGTCCGCGCGCTTCGCTTTGTCAGAAAGAGGCATCTGCGCTGCGATGCGCGCCTCCGCCGCAGCGCGGTCAAGCCCGTCGCGCGTCATGATGCGCACCGTCCGCACTTCGTCGTCCGCCGTCACGACCACCGTCGGCCGATACTTGTGCTCTTGCCCGGTTTCAAACAAGAGCGGCACATCGTAACACGCCCATGCTGTCCCCAGTCGTGCCAGGCGCTCCATTTCACTGGTCGCTAACATTTGCACTGCCGGGTGCACGATGGCATTGAGCTCCGCGAGCGCGACCGGATCACTGAACACGATGCGACCCAGCTGCGCTCGGTCGAGCTCACCCTGCGCGGTGAGCAGTTGAGGGCCAAATCGTTCGACGATGCGCGCGAGCGCGGAGGTCCCAGGCAGAACGGCTGTGCGCGCCAACTGATCGGCATCGATCCGCGGCACCCCCCAGCTCGCAAAGAGCCGGGCAACGCTGCTCTTACCGCTGCCTATCCCACCGGTGAGGGCAAAGGTGATCATGTCGTGCGCGCAAAGGCGGCTTGCACCGTGTTCTTGAGCAACATGGCGATGGTCATGGGACCCACGCCCCCGGGCACGGGAGTGATGAAGCTCGCCTGCTCGGCGCACGCGGCGTAGTCCACATCACCGCACAAATTGCCCGCATCATCTCGGTTCATCCCCACGTCGATGACGACGGCGCCCGGCTTGATCCAGTCACCACGTACCATTTTTGCCCGGCCCACGGCCGCGATCACTACGTCGGCTTCACGCACGCGCGCCGGGAGGTCCACCGTGCGAGAGTGAGCGAGCGTCACCGTAGCGCTCTGATTGAGCAGCAGCGCCGCTATGGGCTTGCCCACCAGGTTGCTGCGCCCAATCACGATCGCCCGTTTGCCCTCGAGCGCCACTCCGGTCGTCTCGAGCAAGCGCATACAGCCCGCCGGCGTACACGAGACCAGCCCGGGCAGCCCGGACCACAAGCGACCGACGTTTTCTGCATGCAGCCCGTCGACATCCTTGTCCGGGCTGATGGTGGCGACAATCTTGCCCTGGCTGATGTGCGCAGGGACGGGAAACTGCACCAAAATGCCGTCAACCAGGTGGTCCTGATTCAGCTGCTCCACCAGGTCGAGCACCGCGCGCTCGCTCGCATCATGGGGCAAGCGATGAACTGCACCCCAGATCCCCGACTTTTCAGCGGCTAGCTCCTTGTTGCGGACGTACACGGCCGAAGCTGGGTCGTCCCCCACCAAGATCACGTGCAGACCCGGTTTGCGACCCGTCGCGGCCAGAAACCGCGCTGCGTCGAGCGCGACTTCATTGCGCACCTGCGCTGCGATGACCTTGCCGTCGATGATGTTTGCCATGGCTGGTTGGGGGATAGAACGAGCCGCGCATCGGTTCAAGCAAAGCCGCAAGAAAACCTGCCGCGCGCGGACGAGGCGCCTGCCCCGCCTGCTGGCAAAATTCCCAGAATTCCGAGTGCCGGATCAGCGCTCCACGTAGGTCACCATCGTGGTCGCACCGGCGGCTAAGCGCACGCTAAATTCCGCATCCAAGCTGCCGCTGAGCAGCACTTTGACGTCCTTGCCAGGTAACGCCGCCGCAGACACGTTGTACGCAAGAAATTGGCCGCTGTCTCCGGTGCTGTCGTCCAGATCTTGCCACGTCCCACCGTCCAAGAACGCGAGATCAGGTCCACCCGCGACCGTCGGAATCACACCGGCGACGCCAGTGACGCCATCCTCCGCGACGACGCGGACGAACAATTGAGCGCGGGCGTCGTTGGGTGTGTCTGACGCTATCAAACCACCCATGATCTCTGCGAGGGCCGAACGCGCGACGACGGCGGGCTCCGGCTCAGATCGTCCATCCCAAAGCGTGACGCTATCGAGATGATCGACATCAAACTCAGGCACCACGGCCAACCACTTGGGGCTAGCGCTCCGCTCGGTGAAAAATTCCGTTCCGTCGTAAGGCACCTTGACCACGTCCTGGGTCGTCAGCCGCTCCATGATCCAGATGAGCGCGGGTTCGTCGTACGCTTCAGTGCTCGAAAAATCCGTGCCTATGAAGCGTCGCACGCTCCCACGCACCTCACCCGCGGCGCCGCCTTCACCCCCCTCGTCACCGTCGCCAGGCCCGGAACTCGAGACCAGCCCGCTGGACCACTTGTCTGCCACGTCGAGCGGAGGCGCACGTTCGGGTGGCTCCGCTTGGCACGCGCACAGCACACTGAGCAGGAGTGCGACGCTGCTTGATGGGGTGAACCTAAAGGGCGACATCAGAGCGCTAGCTTAAGACGCCCGCGCTCCTGTTGCCAGAAAACGGACCAACGCCCAGACCGCTAGGTGGCCATTTAGCCTACCCGAGGCGCGCTCTCTTCACTGGCGCTGTCTCCGCCGGCATTGCGCGCGAGCAGGCGCCGGTGAACCACGAGCGCAGCGGCAAATAATACGAGCCCGAGCCACTGGCTGGTGCTGAGCGCACCCACACCCCCGCGATCATCAGCCCGGAACATCTCGAGCAGCGAGCGCAGCACCGCGTACCCTGCCACGAAGGCAACGAACACCTGACCGTCATAGCGTTTTCTGGGATGAACGATGAACGTCAGCACAGAGCCCAGCACGAGCGCGCCCCACGCCTCATACAATTGGGTGGGGTGCACGGGCAGTGAATGCAGGTGCTCTCCTGCGAGCAGCCCCACGCGTGCCTGCGCCGCGCTGGCGGCGGAATACGGGGGAAATGTCAGGGCCAGCGGCCCAGCAAGCGGTCGACCAAAGCAACAGCCTGCCAAGAGACACCCCATGCGCCCAAACGAAAGTCCCACCGGAATGACCATCCCGGCCATGTCGGCGGCCTTCCAAAAGGGAAATTTGTCTCGGCGGAGCAGCCACCATGCGGCCAGTGAAGCACCCACAAAGCCGCCATAGTAGGTGAGTCCTCCCGCCCAAAACCGGGCCCAAGCAAAACAATCCGCGTGCGTCGGACGACAAACGCCAGCCGTCGCATCCCAGGCCCCCGTGGGCTGGCTGGAGGCACCAAGCAGCGCGCCCAAGGCGTCCACGTCGACCTGGGCCACACACTCCGCCCGCGAAATTTTCCACTCCACCAGGTGGGGCGCAGTGCACAGGTGCACGTAGTCCCAAAAATAACCATCCGCTAACACGTGCAGCAAACGCGCGCCCAAGACGCCAAAGATCAGCATCGAGAGGCCCAAATCCACGATCACATCTGGGTTTTGTCCCACGCGTCGTGCCCACACTGCCCCCAAAACGGTGGCAAAGACAAACCCCAGCACGAGCAACACGAAGTAGCTGGGAAACGGAGTACCGAGCAGTTCAAAGAGTCGCGGTTGCATTGCCGGACGTGGGGGCCTCGGAAACGTCGTGGGCGCCAACACCACTGGCACCACCGCTGCCGGGATGCCCGGGACGATGTCGATGACTGATCATGTCCACACCCATCAGCCCGACGCCAATGCAAATGGCAATGTCGGCGACGTTGAAGGTGGGCCAGTGATCGGTCACGGCCCAGTGCTTGACGTACTTGGCGACGAAGGCATTGGCCTGCATGACCCAGTCTGCACGATAGTCGATGAAGTCGATGACCTGGGCGCGGGTGATGCGATCACTCAAGTTACCGAGCGCCCCGCCGAGCACCATGGGCAGCCCCCATTTCAGGGCTTTTTGGCTCGGGGCGAGCCGTGAATAGAGCGACACGATGAAGAAGATGGCAAACACACTCACTGCCAGAAAGAACGGCAGGCGCACCATCTTGTCGGCCGAAGCAAACAGGCCCCACGCCCCACCTTGGTTGTAAGCGAGCGTGATGTTGAAATTGTCCCCAATGATGTTGATGGGCTCAAAACCGCGCTGGTTGATCACAATCTCTGCCCACACCTTGGTCGAAATGTCAGCAAACAGTGAGATGGCAGACACGACGCCCAAAAACAGATAACTGGGGCGCTTGCCCGTGGGGAAGCTCGTGCCCGCGGGCGGCAGACCGAGCCAACGCCCTACGTCGCCCTTGGACGAGCGGGGAGGATGACTGTCCCCGGCGCTCGAGCTGTGTACCTCCTCGGACAAGAGGACATCCGGCGAGGCCTCGGACACGAGCACGTCCGGCGAGGCAGCGCTGGGACCCGGGGCGATGCCGAGATCGTGGGGGGCCGAAGCGAGAGGCGAGCCAGGAGGCAACTGGTTTTCGGGGTCTGACATGGGGGGACGAGCTTTAGGATAGGATTCGCCGAGGGGCCAGTCTGGGCGCCCGCTACTTGGCAGAAGCGGCTGGCTCCAGGTTGGGCTCCGCGTAGGGCTTTTGACCCGGGGTACTTGGGCAAGTCCCCAGCTTTACCACGAATTGCTCTCCCCCGCCCTCCACGAGCAACGGCACTGGGCCGCGCGCCGTGGTGAGGGGCTTGCCCAGTTTCATCACCCGCGGTTGCACCCCGCTCGCACGCGCCACCAATTCCTGCCAGGCAATGCCCGGTTCACCCGTGATGCTCACACACCGCGCAGCACTCGGCGAGCGGGGCTCCTTGAAGGAAAACTCCACCACCTCTGCCCCGGACTCAAAGCGGAGCGTGGCTCCCTCCGTGTGCAGCGAATACCCCCTGCGTTCGTTGAATTGCTGGATCGCCTGTGCGGCGTTCATCTCAATCACCTGCGGACCTGTGCAGCGGATCCGCTGCTTGTTTTGCGGGTGTTCATACTCCTGCCCGCGCGGGCAGTCGGGATCTCCGTTGCTCTTCAAGCGTGCGAGTTCATCCGCGCTCAGTTGCGGACGTGCCTTGGGTACGGCACGAGCGCGCAGACCGGCCAGTTGCTTGGTCAGCTTGCCTTCAGCGTCTCTCAGTTTGGCGACATCAGCGTCACCCGCCACCCCATCGCAGGCGCTCACGGCAGACTGCACGGCCAGCAGGCTTTTCTGCACGTCGTCCGTCTTTTGATCGTCCATATCGAGCAGCACTTGCTGCGATGACCCCATGTGATCGCGGCACTCCTTGAACTTGAACGGATTGCACGCCACACACAAAAGCAGGCAAAAGAGCCCGCCCGGCCAAACTGTGCTCCGCTCTGCTCGACGCTCCGACAGACGGTCCCCTTGCCGCCACCCTGGTTCGGTCATGAGCGAACACTAACCATGAACGCGGGTCAAAGACCAGCCGAACGATGGGGGTCAAAGTGCTTCAAATACGAGCTCCACATCACCGGAGACGCAACCGAGCGGCGTCATTTGGTGGCGAGCTTCATACGGCCGCGCCAGCCGAATGCGGTAGCGACCGAGCAGTTCATGCCAAAAAATGCTGGCTTCAAGCCCAGCCAAGAGCGCACCCACGCACACGTGTGCCCCTCCGCCAAAGGGCATGAAAGCAGCGCCCAATCGCTGATGTTCTGCGCGCTCAGGAGAAAAACGCTCGGGGTCAAAGCGCAGCGGCTGGGGGAAATACCTTTCATCCCACATCACAGGGGCAGTCAGCGCATACACCTGAGTGCCCGCGGGAATGGCGTAGCCCAGGATCTCGGTATCCCGGAGCGAACGCCGCAGCAAAGCTGCGGCCACCGGAAAGCGGCGCAGTCCCTCTTTGAAGGCCCAATCGTAGGCGGGCACTAATTTGGGCAGTTCACGGCTGGCCGCGCCGAGTGGCACACTTTGCCCCGTCTCTCGCAGGCGCTCTTGCCACTGTGGATGCGTTGCTAACAAATAGGCCACATTGGTCACGCCAAACGCCGTGGTGTCAAAAGCGGCCGTCATGACCCCGATGAACAGTCGCACCACCGTGTCGTCATCGATCCATTGAGCGCCATGTTCTTCCCGGCACAGTCGACTAAACAAGTCTGTTCCGCTCGAGATGCGCCGCTCACCCGCCTTTTGACGAAAGTGGTCGAGCAAGACCCGATAACCCCGACGCGCCTTGCGAAACTTGGGACTAAGCCACTCATTTTTGACCACGACTTGGAAGGCACCCCACACGTCGACCAACGCTTGTTCCAGCTGCTGTGCCTCGGCCCTGTCCTCGATCCCCATGAAGATGCGCGCCCCTGCGCGACCAAAGAGCGCACGAGCCGCGCGCTTGAACTTCACGGTGCGCTGAGCGCCAAACTCCTCAATGGCTTGCACAACCATCGGGGTCACCATCTCGGCATAACTGTCCAGGGCAGCCGCGCTGAACGCGGGGGTGAGCAGGCGACGCGCCTGTTGATGCAGCCCAAAATCGAGCGCCGTCGGGAAATCGAGGGTGCTCGTGGGAGGTACGCCTTCGAAAACGGAGCGCCAGCCGAGCGCAGTGGACCAGACTTGGTCCTGGTTTTTGGCGATGGCAGCGATGGCATCCGGCTCGGCCACGAACACCGCCGTCCCCTCCCCGTCCTCCTGGGCGTAGATGGGCCCAAATCGCGCAATGCGCTGCACGTAGTACGCATTGCCGCGTGTGATCACGCCACGCAGGGCCAACATGAAGTCGAAGAACGAGCGGTCGCCGGGCAGATGATCCAGTCCCCCCCGACGCCCTACGTTGGCCGTCGGCCGGTCCACATCCCCGACGGCCTCGACAATAAAATCTGCGACGCGATGCTCCACTTCGAGCGCCCCCCGGCCTCGGGAGGGGGCACCTGCTTGCTCCAACATGAGCCGGTATTTACACGCCTTTTTGCTAGATCACTACGTCGGCCGACCTGCTGACTCGCTCATCTTCGCGTGTCCGAGTCAGCACTGTACATTTGAGTAGCCCAACCTAAACTTGCTGGGTGCCCGCCCCTCCCTGGTCCCAAGTACGCGGCGTCAGCGCAGTCACCGCGCGCTGGTTGAGCGAGGGTGCCGTGCGCCCGTGCCTGGCAGCAGAACGGCTCATCCCAGCCACCGAGCCCCGCTACGGCAGCTTGCCGCCGCTACATCCCGGACTTGTGGGCGCGCTGCGCGCACGGGGGGTGAGCCAACTGTACAGCCACCAAACACAGGCCATCTCCGCAGCGCTGTCAGGCAAAACGGTCATTGTGGCCACGCCCACGGCCAGCGGCAAGAGCCTGTGTTTTCACGTGCCGGTCATCCAAGCGCTCGCGGATGATCCCGGCGCAAGCGCGCTGTTTCTCTATCCTACCAAAGCGCTCAGTCGTGATCAGGAACACGGGCTGCACGCCATGCTGCAACAAAGCGGCCTGCACTTGCCGTCCATCGTCTTCGACGGTGACACACCGGGGGACGCTCGACAAAAGGCGCGCGAGCGCGGTCGCATCATCCTGACCAATCCGGACATGTTGCATGCTGGGATCCTGCCCAACCACAACAAATGGGCCACCTTCTTTCAGGGCTTGCGCTACGTGGTCCTGGATGAAATGCACACCTATCGCGGCGTGTTTGGCTCACACATGGCTCACGTCATCGCGCGGCTCAAGCGCGTCGCCGCCTTCCACGGCGCAGCGCCCACGTTCATTGGGGCCACGGCCACCATCGGTAATCCGGCGGAATTGGCGGCGCGTCTGCTCGGCACGGCCCCCTGTGACATTGAGCTCGTGACCCAATCAGGCGCGCCGCAAAACAGCCGCAAAGTGTTCTTGTACAATCCGCCGCTGGTCAATGCGGAGCTCGGGGTGCGGCAGAGCACCCTCAAGTCGGCGGTGCGTCTGGCCGCCGATCTCGTGGAGGCCCGAGTGCCGACGATCGTCTTTGGGCCCAGCCGCAACTCGGTCGAGGTCATGCTCAAATACTTGCGCGAGCGCACGCAAGCTTGCAACAAAGACGGCAGCCTGGACGTGCAGCGCGCCATCATGGGCTATCGCGGCGGGTACTTGCCTTCGATGCGCCGCGACATCGAGCGCGGGCTGCGGCAGGGCGAGATCTTGGCCGTGGTGGCCACCAATGCCCTGGAGCTGGGCATCGACATTGGCGACTTGGACGCGGTGATCTGCGCCGGTTATCCAGGCAGCGTCGCTGGCACCTGGCAACGTTTTGGTCGCGCCGGGCGCCGGGGTGCAGAGTCGGTGGCCGTGATGGTGTGCAGCAGCGGCGCGGTGGATCAATACCTGGCGCGCGAACCCAACTACCTGCTCGACAGTCATGCCGAGCATGCCCGCATCGATCCGACGAACACAGAGATCGTCATTCAACACCTCAAGTGCGCGGCGTTCGAAGCTCCGTTCATCATGAACGCGCCTGGCGCCCGGGCGGCCTCACCCCAACCTGCACAGGGCGAGGCTTACGGCCCCCTCGACGTCGACTCCACGCGCGCGGCGCTCGGCTACTTGCAAAGTCACGGCCTGCTCAGCGCGCAGTCAGGTCGCTATCATTGGATTGGGGACGCGTTTCCAGCCAGCAATGTCTCTCTGCGCAACATCGGCTGGGACAATTTCGTCATCATCGATCAGGGCAGCCCTCAAGAACCCAGCGAGAAGACCATTGGCGAGCTCGATTTTCGCGCGGCGCACACCATGCTCCACGAACAGGCCATCTACCAACAGGATGCCGAGCAGTATCAAGTGGAGCGGCTCGACTTTGACAATCACAAAGCCTACGTGCGCAAGGTAGCCCCCGACTATTTCACAACTGCGCTCACCTACCGGACCGTGAGCGTCCTTTGCACCAACGACACGCGCGCTTGTGATACCGCAAGCGAGGCGTGGGGTGACGTCAAAGTGCTGGAGCGCGTCACCGGCTACAAGAAAATCAAGTTCTTTACCCACGAAAATTCAGGCTATGGCGACGTACACCTGCCTGAAATGCAGATGCACACCACCAGCTACTGGCTCACCGTTCCCGAGCAGCTGCTCACCCAACTTGCCTCTCCGCGCGCCCTGCTCATCGACGCGTTACGTGGCGTGGGTCACGCGCTGGAGACGGTGGCCTCACTGATGCTCATGTGTGATCCACGCGACATCAACCAATGCTTAGGTGATGGTGAGCAAGATTTCGATGGCCACGGGCCAGCCCAGCCCGCCGGTCGTGAACCCAGGGCAGTCGCGGCATCCCCACACAGCGCGCGCACCGGGCAGCTCGACCCCACACTCTTTTTGTTTGATGCTCAGCCCGGCGGTGTCGGGCTAGCCGAGCGCATCTTTGAACGCGCAAGTGAGCTGCTAGGACGCGCCCAAACACTCATCACGCAATGTCCCTGTGAGGCGGGTTGCCCGGCGTGTGTCGGTCCGGCTGAAAATAGCCCACGCAAAGCTCTAGCGCTCGAGCTCATTGCCGCGCTCGACCTAACACAAGCGCCCCGTGTGGTTCATTGAAGGGGGCCGGCACAGGCTGTGGCCAAAGGACGTCTGCGGCCTGGTCGCCCCCAGCCTGCGGACCTGGTCGGGTGATCCTGCGATTGAACTCCGTCCTACGGATCGAGCGGCCACGCCTCCAGTACGGCGGCGGGCGCGCCCGGACCATTTTGGATCAAAGCGCGCCGACAGTCCTCGAGCGTCAGTCGTCGCGGTCCAAAAATCGTCGCATCCGAGGCGTCGGCGTCCATGAGCGAGGTGGGCGTATCCACGCCAAAGTCATCCGGGTGTCCCGGCATGTCGAGCAGGATGTGCCCGAGCTCATGGGCCAAGGTCAGTGACCGGGTGCCCGCCCGCACACCGCCGCGATCCAAAATCAGCGCGTTCATCAGACTTCCGCCTGGACTCTTGATGAACGATTCCCCGATGCGTCCTACCCCGGAGAACAGCGGCACCACGATAAGCTCGATGGTCGTCGGGTCGTCGTCAGAAAACGCGCGCAACAACATACGCTCTTCCCGCGTCCCGGCCGCGGCATTGAAATCGACAAAATGTTCGAGGCCGTCGGACAAGTCCAGTTCTGCTGAGCACACGGACAGCGTTGGATCCAAACTGAGCGGTTGGCGATCGATGGGGCGCAATGCCGCGGGACGGCCGGCGCGATCGAAGATGAGCACGTCGTAGCTCGGCAGCGCCGTGTAGGACACCTGCGCGTTGCGAAACACGCGACTCCGTAGCCCCAGCTGCGTGAGCCGCCCCGAAAGGAGTCGCGCCACATCCCGCGGAGTTTGCCCAGGGTTCACCTGCAGGCGCACGATTCGACCGCCCGCCTCAAAAGCAATCGCCCCCCCTGATGCAAGCAGCCCGCCCTCACAACCTACCTCCAGGAGCGTCAACTCGGGCGGGTCAACCACCTGGATGTCCCACTCGGCCCGCGGCCCGAGCACGATCCCACATTGACCCCACAGGTGGCTGGCCGCATCTAATTCATCACTCACGATGCGCACGCCTTCGGTCGCGTCGCTCCCAACCGGTGGCGGACCGCCCGCCTGCATGTTGATGAGCCGCGTGCGTAACCGCAATTTATAGCGTCCGGGCGACGCACCGTGCGGGTCCACTCCGTCCGGCGCAGCGACCACGACCCGCAGCGCGGCCTCGGCATTGAGGCGCAACTCCACCTCTCCGCCGACCTCAGCGATCAGGCTGCGGGTCGCGATAGCAGGATGGTTGCGCTCGATGCTGTCGCTGACCAACCGCAACGCGTCCGTCTCGGCGCACAGCAGGTCACGGCGTTCACATGCAAAAGCGCGCAACGGGACATTGCGCAGGGTATCCAGGTGCCGCTGACCGGCCGAAAACGCGGTGACGCTGAGCGCACTCGGGATGGCGCTCTCTGGCCCAACCAGGCGCACCCGCGCCGCTTCCTCATCCGGCGCGGCAGAGCTCACTTGCAGCGCCAGCTCAGACGGCAAGACGCGGCTGAGTGAGAGCCGCTCACGCGGCACCGCAGCGCCGTTTTTGCTGGAGATGAGCTGAATTTCCACGACACCGAGCGCGTGGTTGCCGCTCTTCAGGGCCAACTGCATGGCGCCTGCCTGCACAGCAAGCAAGCGGACTCCGCCCGCTGGGATCGCTGCCCCCTTGGGCAACAATTGACCTGCTGGACTCACGAACCGCACCGGGCCTTGCCCTGGCGCGGTGGTCCCCGGAGCAAATTGCCCGGCAAGGACTAACGGTAGCCGAGCAAGAGCGCGCTCTTGGGCCGCACTCAAGGCTGGTGCAGAGCCAGGTTCCGCGGCAATGAAATCGTACGGCTGTCCGCTGGTGAACAGTACGGTGGCCGGGACGACGGCGCGTTCCTCAGCAAGGCCGGGCTCTGCGCCGAGCAAGCCGCACAAAAGCGCCGCGCTCGCCCCACCCTGCATGCGGCACAAACCACGCCGCAACAGACCCATTTTACTCCGCGTCCACATGCCGGGTTCTCCGTGGCCGAGCCTATCACATGGCTACGCATGATCCCTCTTGGTCGAGGCCACAGGCAGCGCTATGGCCGAAGCATGCTCTCCGAAGAAGAATACGTTCGACTCGCGCAGAAAGAATTGGCCGCGCTCATGAGCGCCCTGGACGCCCTAGAGCACGACGACCTGCAGGCGGAGCTCGAGAACGACATCATCACCATCGATTTTGCAGCAGGCACTCCGTACGTGATCAACTCCCACCGCGCCGCCCGACAAATCTGGATGGCCGCAGACCACACCGCCTGGCATTTTGACTTCGAACCAGCCAAAAACTCATGGATCGCTCACAAAACTGGTGAAGAGCTGTGGGCCACACTCAGCCAGTCCCTGCGCCAGCGCTTGGGCGCGTCGTCCTTTGCACTCACGCCCCAGTGACGAACCAAGGCCTGGGGAAACCAGCCAAACTACAGGTCCAAGTCAGTACGAATGGGGCGGCCGCCACTGGTAGGAGCCGGCTTGGGCTTGGCTTCTGTCGCAGCGGGCGCGGGACGAGCCGCGGTCGTACCGGGGCGAGGCGCGCGGACCGCAGCGTTAGATGGAGATGCAACGGTCCGTCGCGACGGCTGCGCTGCTGCGCCCGAAGCCGCCTCCGCTGAAGTGGCTGAGTTTGGCGCTGCTGCTTCAGCCTGCTGCGCATCCAGCTCGGCCTTTTTTGCCTCGGCGGCCTGCTGGGCCGCGTGGGCCGCTTGTCCGGCGAGTTCGGCCTTCTTGCGCTCCTGTTCGAGCGCAAAAATGGCAGCTTTGCGCTCTTCCTCGAGCGCCTGCCCAACCGAGGACTGTTCGCTCGTTGCGGGACCTGGGGACACGCCCTCTGCGGACGAACCGCGCCCCACGGCCAGAAACAGCCCCCCTAACAGGAGTACGCCCGCGCCGAGGCCAATGACCAGCGCGTTGCCTTTTTTGACCGGCACACCAGCTGGCACAGCCACGTCATCCAGCGAGGTGGCGCCCATGGTGGTCACACCCTTTTGAGCGAGCGGCGCCGCTCCACCCGTTGGCCCCAGAGTGCCCAAGCGCGCCCCACTGACCTCGAGTTGCGGCGTCCCCGCCGAGACTGTGCGGCCCGCGGCGACAAATGTCCCGCCGAGCCAAGACTCGAGCGCCGCTTTGAGCTCAGCCGCCGACTGGTAACGCGCACTCAAATCGCGCGCCATGGCCTTCTCTACGATCGCGACAAAGCTTGGATCGATACCAGGCGCAACAGCCAACATGCTGGGCGGCGTCTCCAGCACGATCTTGAACAGAAGCTCATTGAACGTCGCCGCATCAAAGGGCACCGTCCCTACGACCGCTTGGTACAAGATCACTCCCACCGCGTACACATCCGCGCGATGGTCCACATCCCGGCCGCCTTTGGCCTGCTCAGGCGCCATATAATACGGCGTCCCCATCACGGCGCCCGTGCGCGTCATGGAAAACTCACCGCCCAGGGCGTTGAACTTGGAGATCCCAAAATCGACAATCTTGGTAAAATTGCCTTTGGCCAGCAGAAACACATTGTCGGGCTTCAGATCGCGGTGAACGATGCCCGCCTGATGGGCAGCCTCTAGCCCATCCAACATGTTCACCACAATCGTGGCCACGTCCCGGGGGCTCATCTTGCCTTTGGCGAGGCGAGCGCTCAGTGGCTCTCCATCCAAGTACTCCATGACCATGTAACGTTCGCCGTCCGGCAAATCGCCTAAGTCGAGCACCTCAACGATGTGTTTGGAGCCAATGCGTCCAGCAGCTTGTGCTTCACGCTCAAAGCGTTTGATCGCTTCTTCATTGCCGGCCACGCCAGCGTGCAGCACCTTGATGGCTACGCGACGGTGGATGCGCGTATTGAGCCCCTCATAAACCGCTCCCATTCCTCCTTCGCCGAGCAATCGCACGATTTGGTACTTGCCATCGATGGTGTCTCCAATTTTCAGTGACATTGTGCCGCTCGCGTGAAGTTTAGGCGCCAGGGATAAGAGGGCGTGCAGCGGGCCAAATTCATTGCCCCAAAAGCAACACCGCCGTCGTTCGACCTTGTCATTTTACTACAATTAGGCAAGTTGCCCTGGATTTTGTCGCGAAATTTGCGTCGGCACTTGGCCTTTTCTATAGGCAGGTCCCTAACTCGGTGTGATCCCGAACTTTTTCCCCAATCGAGCCGTCCCCATGCCCGTCTTCAAGAAAGTCAGCCCCCAAGTCAACTTCGCGCACGAGGAGCATGACGTCATCCAGCTCTGGGAGCAGCTCGACGCCTTTGCCGAGTCCAATCGTCGCCGGTCAGGCAACGAACCATTTGTATTTTATGATGGCCCACCGTTTGCGACGGGTACGCCCCACTACGGGCATTTGTTAGCCGGTACCATCAAGGACATCGTCCCCCGTTATTGGAACATGCGCGGCCACCCCGTCGAGCGCCGCTTTGGCTGGGATTGTCACGGACTGCCCATCGAAGCGTTGGCCCAGGAGGCCCTGGGCTTGGCCGGCACCGCACAAATCCTCGAAAAAGGCGTGGATGTATTCAACGAGCAATGTCGGTCCATGGTGCAAACCTATGTCGCAGAATGGCGCAAGACCATCACGCGCATGGGTCGTTGGGTGGACTTCGATGACGACTACAAGACCATGGATCCACAGTTCATGGAGTCGGTGTGGTGGGTGTTCAAGCAGCTTTGGGAACAGGGCCGCATCTACAAGAGCTACCGCATCATGCCCTACAGTTGGAAGCTCACCACGCCGCTGTCCAACTTTGAGGCCAATTCCAACTACAAAGACGTACAAGATCCGGCCATCACGGTGCGCTTCTTGGTGGACAAGGTACCGCCTGCACTCGAGCCTGCCCTGACTCAGGCCTTGACCGAGCAACGCCTGTACTTCCTCGCCTGGACCACGACACCCTGGACGTTGCCGTCCAATCTAGCGCTGTGCACGGGGCCAGACATCGACTACGTCGCCGTGCAGCTCGAAGGTCAGGCTGAGGTTTACGTGCTGGCCGCGGCACGTTGCGAGGCGGTATTCAAGAAACAGGCTGTCCGCACCTTGGCCACATTTTCCGGTCGCGACCTCGTGGGCTCGAGCTACCGTCCGCTGTTTCCCTACTTTGCAGGTAGGCCCAAATGCTTCGTGGTCCTGTGCGCTGATTTCGTCACCACCAGCGACGGTACAGGCATCGTTCACTTGGCTCCCGCCTACGGCGAAGACGATTTTCAGGTGTGCAAGGACGCCGGTATCGAGCTGGTCGACCCACTCAATGCCGAGGCGCAATTTACAGCGCAAGTTCCCGATTACGCCGGGCAATTTTGCAAAGACGCCGACAAACACATCATCGCCGATCTCAAGGCGGATGGCCGCTTGATCCGCCAAGATACCCTCGTTCACAGCTACCCGTTTGACGAGCGCACCGACACTCCGCTGATCTATCGCGCCATCGAGGCCTGGTACGTCAGGGTGGCTGACATGCGGCAAGAGTTGGTGACGCAGAACGACACCGTGTCCTGGGTACCCGAAGCTGTCGGAAAGAACCGCTTTGGCAACTGGTTGCGTGACGCAAACGACTGGAACATCAGTCGCAACCGTTTTTGGGGCAGCTGCATCCCGCTCTGGGTCAATCAAGCCGACCCGAACGACGTGATCTGCGTGGGGTCAGTCGCCGAACTCAAAGAGCTGAGTGGTGTGACCGTCAGCGATTTGCACAAGCACTTCGTCGATCAAATCCTCATCCACAAGGACGGCAAGACTTACCGCCGCACGCCTGAGGTATTGGATTGCTGGTTCGAGTCGGGGGCGATGCCCTACGCACAACAACATTATCCGTATGTCACAGGCGACACGGGCAGCGCGACGGACGCTCGCTTCAAGCAGTTTTTCCCGGCCCATTTCATCGCCGAGGGCCTCGATCAGACCCGCGGCTGGTTCTACACCTTGCTCATTTTGGGCACGGCGCTTTTTGGGCGCTCGCCTTACAAGAACGTGATCGTCAACGGGCTCATTCTGGCCGAGGACGGTCAGAAGATGTCCAAACGCAAGAAAAATTACCCCGATCCCAACGAGACCATTGAGATCTATGGGGCCGACGCGTTGCGCGCCTACATGATCGACTCACCCGTGGTCCGCGGCGAACCACTCAAGTTCAGTGAACGCGGCTTGAAGGAAATTGTGCGCACGGTAGTGCTCCCCTATTGGAACGCGCTCAGCTTCTTCACCACCTATGCCGAAATCGACGGCTATGACCCGCGCGAGGCCAAATGGGCCGCGCCGAACGCCGAGGAGCGCCCCGCGCTCGACCAGTGGGTGCTGAGCGTTTTGCAAAGCTTGGTGCGTGACGTCAACCACGAGATGGAGCACTACCGCTTGTTCAACGTGGTGCCGCGCTTGGTGCTGTTCATCGACGACTTGACCAATTGGTACATTCGTCGCGCCCGCCCGCGCTTTTGGGCGGGCACTGAGCGCACCGCGGCGGTCACGCCCGGCCTGAGCCCCGAGCAAGACAAAGCCGCCGCCTACGCCACGCTCTACGAAGTCCTCACCACCTTCTCACGGGTGCTTGCCCCTTTCATGCCCTTTCTCACCGAGATTGTGCACCAAAAGCTGGTGGTGAGCGTGGATGAGACGGCCCCGGGCAGCGTGCATTTTTGCGATTTTCCCCGCGAGACCACGGCTTTGATCCAGCCCGAGTTAGAAGAGCAGTTTGCGCTCTTGCGCGCCGTGGTCTCCTTGGGCCGCAAGCTCAGGGAAGAGCACCGCATCAAGGTCCGCCAACCGCTCGCGCGTCTGACCGTGGTGCACAGGGACGCGCGTCTACGCCAGCTGATCGCGTCCGGAGCGCAGATCATTAGCGATGAGCTCAACGTCAAGCTGGTCGTCACCAGTCTTGATGAAAGCGAGTTCACACAAGTCTCAGTGAAGCCCAACTTCAAGACCTTGGGCAAACGCTGCGGACCCAAGCTGGGCACCATCAAGCAAACACTCGAGACTTGGGGGCACGCTGAGGTGGCCCGCCTCGAGGCCGGCGAATCCGTCGTGGTCGACGGTGAATCCATCACCCTAACGGACGTGATCTTGGTGCGCTCGTCGGCCGGTAACGCGGCCGTAGCTACGGACGGGACGCTCACCGTGGCCCTCGATACGGCCATCAGCGCTGAGCTCAAGGCAGAAGGCTTTGCCCGTGAATTCATCAGTCAGGTACAAAACGCGCGTAAAGCCGCCGGTTTTGAGGTCACCGACCGCATTGACCTCAAGTGGCAAAGCGAGCACCCCGAGGTGAGCGCTGCGCTTGTGCTGCATCAAGACGGGATCTGTCGCGAGGTGCTGGCTCTGTCCATGCAGGTCGGCCCAACTGAGAGCAGCGTCGACCTCAATGGGGCCCAGGTGGGCCTGTCGATCGTCAAGCGCTAGGCGCGGCTCCGCCGCCCACGACTAGCCCAAGGCCAGCACGTCGATCAGAATGACGCGCGCAGCTCCATATAGCCGGAGGACAGTTTCTCATCGATGAGATCGATGAGCGTGCCGGACGGCCCGGAGTAAATCTCGGCCCCGACATAGGCGTTCAAGCCGTTGCCAAACGCGTAGCCGAGCTTGGGAGAAACCAACCACTCGTGGGTGTTGAAGTTGTACAGACCCAGTGCAGAGATGGAGAGCGTCTCGTGCAAGGTCTTCCATTCAAGCCGTACTGAGGCCAGGCTTTGCAGCTGGTACAGCTGATTGAAAAGCATCTGATTGGTATTGAAGATGCTGTTGCGGATGGCGGCGTCAGCATCGGCCACATCATCCGGATTGTTGGGATTGAGAGCCAAAATCCCGTCGGCACCGCGGTCGTCCACCGGATGTTTCTCTTCCCAGTCGAAGGTATACTTTCCCAAGTATTGGGCGATGATGCTGACCGGCCCAAATTCGCGATCGATCCCCAGCACCCACTGGATGTCGGGCTTCGCCGCAAACGAACACGGTCCCGTCTTACACTCCACCGGGAGGCGATAGGCGCCTTCACCGCGTAGGCCAAACCAATCGCTGACCGCTGTGGCAAAGTCCGCTCCAAACACATGCTGCAAATACGCACGGCGTCGCACGTGGATGTAGCCGCGCTCACTTCCACCCGTCGACTCTGAGCCCACCTGATAGCTCTCGAGTTCAACCCCGGGCAGTGGCGCGTAGCCGTGCAGATAAGAAACGGACGCGTCGAACGCAGACAGCTCCAGGTGCACCCGGCCGGCGTACAAGGAGTCAGCCATGCTCACGCTGGGATAGTTGGGATCCACGAAACTAGTGACCGTGTCATCGATCTCGAACGTGGGGTACATGGTCGGTTCGTACAAGGGCACCCAAACCGCCTCCAACTTGATGGGGTTGAAGGTCAGAAACGCACGTGCGCCCACGGAGCCGATGCGTCGATCGTCCTCGATCGGAGAGCGGATGCGAAAATCCACAGCGGCAATGTTGCTGGTGGGGTTGAAACCATCGGCGCGACCCCAAACGATCACTTGCTTACCCAAGCGCAACTCGAACGGCCCCAGATACGCGGAGGCGTACACCTCACGCGGGTCCACCCACAGCTTGAATTCATCGAGCTGTTGACCGTAGCGGAAACGCAAATCAGCGAAGGCCCCGCCCCAGCTGCCCGCTTTGACGCGCGGTTGAAACGCAAACTCTCCGTACGCAGCGTTGACTCCCACCTGACGCTTGTCGGGGTCGACGGCCTTGGGGATCGTGCCAATGAACACATCACCGCGCACATAACCGCCCCACTCCACTGACACGCCACTGTCACCGCCGGTCGTCTCCTCGCTGGCACTGGTGGCCGACTCGAACAGACCGCCACCACTCTCCACCACGGTGCCGTCGTCCTCCGCTGCTGGTTCGCTCGGAGTGCTCTCGGCCGAAGCCGCTGCATCGGTGCTGGGCGCCGCGTCCAAGGTGGCTTCTGCACTCGCTTGCTCGGTGCCTTCCTCCGCGACGCTCTCCGATGCTGCCGCTTCCTCTTGGGCGAAGACCGCAGAACTCGAACTCACAATGGCAAGGCTCCCTAGAAGGAGATGACACTGAACTCTACGGGAAGTTAGAACGCTCGTTGCTTTCACAGTTTGCCTTGATGACTGAAGTGCGGTGAAGGGCTGCGCCCCATTTGCCAGACGAAACAGCGAGGGGGCAAGACACATCGTCGCGGTCCGCCGCATTTTTTGGCTCAAGGGGGCGCCGTCCCCAACATGCCGTTTTGATCCCATCCGCGCTTGCCGTAGCTCGTCTGAGTTTTCGTCAACGGACAGAACCAACGCCCCGGGGGCAAGTCAGCCGGGCCACGTTCGACGACGCGCTGCTCGGGTAAGGTGACGCGCCGCCACGCAGTAGTGTGTTGTTCAAAGTAGCGCTCAAGGACACGGCACGAGCTCGGTGAGGAACCAGGGCGCCGGGTTGGTGCCTTCCGGCCAGGTCATGCCCACCAAATACTGACTGTTCGCGTCAATTCCAGGGAACGTAGCGCCCGATTCGTCCTTCAATTTGGCTAGATCCAGATACGAATTCACCCCGTCCACCGGGCCTCGCCAGAAGTTTTCGTAATTGTAGTCAATGTCCAAAATGCCAGCCTCAAGGTCAACTCCGAGTGGGTACTTGCCCACGATGATCTCGAACAACTGGCTGCGAAACTCCCCGCCAAAACTGCGTTCGGTCAACTTGGACCAATCAAAGACCACGTTCGCTTGGCCAGCGGGCACGGTGAAGGGCTCACCAAACGTCGCAGTGGCACCGAGGGTGCTGGACGTGTCGGTGACGGTCACTACTGTTGCTTGTTCACCTGCCGTGGGCTTGAAGCCCTGAATCATGCGGGCACCTACGCCCACTGCAAATTCAGCCTGGAGTATGAGTGTGATGGTATAGCCGTTGGCTGGGTCGAGGTAGTTGAGCAACACATCTTCGGCTACGGCTGCGCCACCCACGTCTTGGAAATCGGTGATTTTGGCCGTGGTCACCGGGCTACCCGACGCCAAGGGGTTGAATATCGCCGGCAACTCGGCATTCACGGTTAGATCTGGATCGTCGACGTTGATGCCGTGCTGCACCACATCGAGGCCCACCTTCCAAGGCACAATCGCCACCTGGACGATCTTGGCCATGTCCACGGGGTGCTTGAAAAAATCAGTGGTCCAATTGGTCCAGTCGAAGGTGATGTCCAGCGACCCCCCCTTCACTGGAACTTCGGTGATCTGCAAATCAGTGACCAGGCTCATGTTGTTGGCGCCCGACGCGACGACATTGAACGGCGTCACCCCAGTTCCGCACATCGATGACCCCGACGGCACGTCATCTGTCGTCGTGGTGGTCGGATCACTCGTGGTTTCGGTATCCGTGGTGGTGCTCGTCGTGGTTGTGTTCGAGCTGCGTGAGATGGGAAGGGTCGTCTCTTCTGGTAGGTCACCACAGCCCAGGCCAAAAAGCGCTGAGACCAAGCCAAGAGAGGTAAAAAATGAACGACTGGTAGTGCGGGAGATGAGGTGAGCCACTGCAGACACTTCCGTTTGAGTTAAGGAGAGCCGTTTGAGTTAACGAGAGACAAGTAAGGCGCACGTTCGGCGCGGCCGGCTACAACCATACGATTTTATGGGCAACAGTCGAGCAATTCACCTGCACGACTCTGACATCGACCTACTGGCGCACGCGCATGGAAAGAAGCAGATTGGGCGTCATTTTTGGCAGTTTCACACTGAGAACAATAATCCACTCATTCCCCAATTGACTCTATCCCAACCAGACCAACGCAAGAGGACAAAGGCGGCAGCACCACGCTGAGTACGACCAGGCCCATCGGGTGTCAGCGAATGTCGAAGAGATCCGTTTCTGTCAGTCTGGGGGTCGGGTCGGCCAGTTGTGGCACGCTCGAGCAGCTGCGCGTGCTAGGCAAAAACTCCGCGCTTCGCTCTCACCGCTCTCGCTTTTCAGGCGCAAGTTCGATACCGATAGGCCTCCCGTGAATCGCCCCCCTTTTCTCAAGTTTCTTGCTTTCTTATCCTTGGCGAGCAGCCTCACCTACGCTCCCGTCGTCTCGGCTCAAGGTCTGTTCGCCGGCTCCAAGGGTGCGCGCACCGCTGGGCGCGGAGGAGCGGTGGGTGCCAAGGCTGATGACCTCACGGCGGTGGAGTACAACCCCGCGGGCCTCACGCAGCTGGGCACCACCACAATCCAAGTGTCCAACCGCTTCTCCTACAACATGGAGACCTTCACACGACAACCAAGCTTCGAAGACGCGGGCGGCGGCGGGCAGTACGTGGTGTTCGACAAGGTCAAGAATCAAGAGCCGCTCCAGGCGCTCGATCCGTTGATCGGAGTGGGCAGCAATTTTGGGCTCAAGGATTTCGCGGCGGCGCTCACCGCCTATTCACCGCCAGGAGCGGCTCGCATGTCGTTTCCTCAAGGGCAGCAGAGCACGCTCAGTGACGGTGGGCAGCGCTACATGATGGTGGCGCGTGAAGCCGAGATGCTCATCTACGCGCTCAGCCTCGCCTACAAGTACAAAGATCTGTTTGGCGTGGGTGGCACCGCGCAGTGGATCCACGTGCCGCGGCTCAACTACTCGGTGGTCGTGGCGCCCATCTTATTTGGTATGGGCGGCAACTCGGTGCGGACGGATCTCGACATGGTCTCCAGTGTCGAGGCCAGTGATCCCTTCACGTTCAACGCGATCATCGGTGGCTGGCTGCGCCCGATGCCCTCGCTCCAATTCGGATTTTCGGCGCAAATCGTGCCTTCGGAGATCAAAGCCAAAGGCACCATCAAAGTCGAGACGGCCGACGTGGGCACGCCGCTCGAAACGACGCGCAACGGTGAGCCCGCGGACGACGTACAACTAAGCATCCCGCTCCCCAATTGGTTGCGCTTTGCCGCCCGTTACCTCAAAGAGCACGAGGTCGATGGAAAGAAGGAGTTGAAATACGACATCGAATTCGATCTCGTGTTTCACACCTGGTCCCGCGTCAAATCCTTTGAGCTCGCGTCCGACAATCTCGTTGCGCGGTTGCCTGCGGGCAGTCTGGCGGTCGGCGACGTAGATGTGGCCAAAGCATGGAGAGACACGCTCACCCTGCAGCTGGGCGGTGACTACGCAGTGCTGCCCAAGCGACTCACGCTGCGTGCCGGCGCCAGCTACGAGACCGCGGTGTCCTACTCCGAGTACTCCAACGTGGATTTTCCCACCGGCCAGCACTTGTCGGGCGCCGTGGGGGCTTCGGTATTTTTCGGTGGTTTTGAGTTAGCGCTGGCTTACGCGTATCGGCATCAACTGCCCGTCAAGACCACCATCGACGATGGCCGCGTCTATCAAATCACTCCCGGTAGCCGTTGCGAGCCGCCCTACTCCGATTCCACCTTGTGCCCCGTTCCGGGTCAGCCAGCGCCCACGGTCAACGGCGGCACTTACACCGCCTACAACCACTTCCTCAACTTGGACGTGATGTACCGGTTCTGAAGCTGACGGCCCAGCAGCCCTCGCTCATCGTCCATCTGGCGGCGCGCCGTACAACGACGGACGATGCGTCAGGTAACCGAACCCCTCGGGCGGTGCCTGATATTGTACGACTAGCCCCTGATCTTCATCAATTTCGTGCAGGATGCCGCTGTTGCTCGCGCACACCATCACATGTCCATTGGGCAGCATTTGAATGTCGCCCTGCGTCGCTGAATTCCCCATACGATTGTAGGACCAATCCAAGTGAGCGATGCCCTCCTTGCCCACGGTGTAGTGCAGGGCGTTGGCCTGCCCTCCGATGAAATCACCGTTGCTGAACACCAACAGTTTATTCGGAGCGTACCAGTCGTGTCCGTGTTGTACGCGCCACAGGGGTGTCTCCGTCTGGCCCAGGGTAGACTCTGCCAGCGTGCTTTCGAACTTTTCGCTGGTGGATTTGCCAATGCCTCGCACGAGCTTGCCGTCGCCACTCACCTCCACGATGGCGTCAGATTCACGATTGGACACAGTATAGATATCGCGCTCCTCCCAGTAGTGAATGGCGTTGAAGTGCGACTTTTCTTCGCCGGGCCCGCCACCCTTGGGATAAATCTCCACCACCCGCTCCAGATCCACCAACTCACGGGCATCGCTGCCATCGCTGCTCGCCACGTAGATCTTGTCGTAACCGCCTTTTGTATCCTTGGCGATGTAGGCAATACCATGAGGGGTGACCGTAAAATCGTGATGATCACCCCCGGGTAGATCAATGCGCTCTATTGCACTGCCATCGAGCGGTACGCGGTAATACGATCCGCCATTGCCGCAATCGAAGGGGCCGAGATCGCGCGCCAGCATATAGCGCCCGTCGTAGGACAACTTGGCCGCAAAGATGCGAG
>Ga0315910_10001266_pt1 | contig 23465 bp, 19 predicted proteins | sample EdamamesoilMG_FD_204470 | JGI IMG/M metagenome (GOLD analysis project Ga0315910, IMG submission 204470) | Garden soil microbial communities collected in Santa Monica, California, United States - Edamame soil | ecosystem: Environmental > Terrestrial > Soil > Garden | place: USA: California... | reverse complement strand
CGGATTCTGCCAGCGGATCAGCGCCTCGACGCCGACGACGCGCCGCGTCTCGATGTCCACCTTGGGCTGGTAGTGCAGCACGAATTCGTCGCGCTCCAGTGCCTGGCGCAGGCGGTTTTCGAATGTCAGCCTTTCCGCCGTGTGCCTGGTCATCTCGGCGGCGTGGAACACGTTGCGCTCGCCCGACTGCTTGGCGCGCCGCAGCGCCGCCTCGGCGTTGCGGATCAGGGTCTCGGCGTCCATGCCGTCGCCCGGAAACACGGCGGTGCCGGCGCGGCCCACGACGCGCAATTCCGTACCGCCCAAAACGAACGGCGCGCCGAAACATTCCTGCCACAGCTTCTGGAATCGCCGCGTCACCGCCGACTTCCCCTTGACGCCCTGGAATACGATCGCGAAATGGTCCGCGCTGATGCGCGCCAGCTCGGCGCGTTCGGCGCTGGTGGTCAGGCGCCCGGCGAGCGCCTGCAGCAGCGCGTCGCCGGATTGCCGGCCGAGGGATTCGTTGATGATCCTGAGGCGCTCGATGTCGGCGACCACCAGCGCGAGCTTTTCGCCCGCCTGCCCTGCCGTATGCAGGTACTGGGCGAGGCGCTCCATGAACAGCCGGCGGTTCGCCAGGCCGGTCAATTCGTCGTAGTAGGCAAGGTAGTCCACTCTTTCGGTCTTCTCGATATGGTCGAGCGCGAAGGAAATGTCGCCCGAGAGCTCCAGCAGCAGGCGCATTTCCTGTGCGTCGAAATAGCCGCTCTCCGCGGCATGCAGCGTCAGCACGGCGACCGTCTCGCCGCCGAGCTGCATCGGCAGCACCGCGAGGGAATTGATGCCGAGCGCGACCAGCTCGCTGCGCAGCTTCACCCTGCGGTCGTTGGCCACGTCGTTCGAGACGACCGGTGCCTTGCCGAGGACCGCGCTGGACACGATGCCCATCTCGCCGCCGGCATCCACCTGCATCGAGGTGCGCCCGCGCAGCGATTCCACGAAACTGTCGTCGGCACCCTGCCAGGCGACCAGCCGGACTTCGTTGGCCGCGCGGTCGACCACGCCCATCCACGCCGAGCGCATGCGGCCGTGCTCGACCGCGATCCGGCAGACCTCGGCGAACAGCTCGTCGCGGCTGCGGATGCGCACAATGGCCGAATTGATCCCGCTCAGCACCGCGTAGACCCGGTTCAGGCGCGCGATCTTCTCCTCGGCCTCCTTGCGCGCGGTGATGTCGCTGGCGTTGGCGACGATGATCCAGCCCTGGCTGGTCTGCAGCGCGCGGCGGCGCGTTTCCACCGGGAAGCGCGTGCCGTCCTTGCGGCGGTACCAGCCCTCGATGCGGTTCGCCGGGCAGCTGGCATCGGCAATGATGGCCTCGTAATCGCGCTCCAGCGTCGCGCGGTCGGCGCTGAACAGGTCCATCGGCGTCATGCCGAGCATCTCGGCGCGCGTGTAGCCCACCATCTCGCAGAAAGTCTGGTTGACGTCGACGTAGCGCAGGGTGGCCGGGTCGACCAGCAGGATCGCATCCACCGAGATGTCCATGGCGGCGCGGAAGCGCCGCAATTCCTCGTCGCCGCGCTTGCGCTCCGAAATGTCGCGCACCGTGACGTGTGCCGCCGGCTTGCCGTCGAACACGATCGGGGCGGAAGCCACCTCGACCTCGACGGTGCTGCCGTCCAGGCGCCGGTAGACCCGTTCCACGCGCCGCTGCGATTGCCCGGCGTACAGGGCCTTCGCCCGCCTTTCTGACTCTTCCAGTGCTTCCGCGGGCAACATGAAGGTCGATGGCCTGCCGACCAGCTGCGCGGCATCGGCGGCGCCGAGCAGCTGCACCATCGCCTGATTGACCAGGACGATGCGATGCCCGCTATGGATCAGGATCGCATCGGGCGAATACTCGGCGATCCTCCGGTAGCGCGCCTCGCTTTCGCGCAGGGCCGCAACATTCGCGCGCAGCCGCCTGAGCAACAGCGTGACCGGCACCAGCACCACCGCGACGGCTATCGCCACGCCGACCAACAGCAGGATCAGGGTTGGCTGGGAATCGGTATCCACGTCCCGGCGAAGGTCAGCTCGCCGCGCCGAGGTAGTAATTCCTGACCAGGGCGTTGGTCTCGAGCTCGGCGACCGACTTCCCCTCGAACACGATCTCGCCGTGCACGATGATGTAGCCGCGGTCGGCGATGCGGATCGCCTGGTGGAAGTTCTGCTCGGCCATCAGCACGGTCAGGCCGTGGCGCTCCTTCAACTGCTTGATCATGGTGACCGTACTCGACACCAGCAGCGGCGACAGGCCGACCGAAGGCTCGTCCACCAGCAGCAGGCTGGGTGAGGACATCAGCGCGCGCGCGATCGCCAGCATCTGCTGCTGGCCGCCCGACATCGAGCCGGCGAGCTGGCGGCGGCGCTCCTTGAGCACCTCGAAGGTCTCGTAACTGAGCGCGAGGTTCTTCGCGATGTCGGCGCGCGCCTGCGGACGGAACGCACCGAGCAGCAGGTTTTCCTCGACCGTCAGCTTCGGGAACAGCCGCCGGCCCTCGGGGACGAGCGCCACGCCCAGATTGACGATTTCTTCCGTCGAGAGTTTCGTCAGATCAAAATCCTTACCATTCAAGGTCAGGACAATCCGCCCCTGCGTGGGGCGAACCATCCCCATCACGCACTTCATCAACGTGCTTTTTCCGTTGCCGTTCGTACCCAGGAGCGCCACGGTTTCCTTTTCCCGGATGGAAAGGGAAATTCCATGCAGCGCGCGCACGGCGCCATAGCCCGCGTCGACGCCCTCGATGACGAGTTCAAGCGCCAAGGTAGGCTCTTTGCACGCCGGCGTCCTGCACGATGGACGCAGGCGTGCCCTCGCAGATGATGCGCCCTGCGTCCAGGCACACGACGCGCTGCGAAAACTTCATCACTGCCTGCATGATGTGCTCGATCATGATGATGGTGATGCCGGCGGCGTTCAGCTTGAACAGGATCTCGAGCACCTCGCTGATCTCGTTGGACGACAGCCCGGCCATCGCCTCGTCCGATATGAGCAGCTGCGGGCGCGCGGCCATCGCGCGCGCGAGCTCGAGCTTCCTGAGCTCGACCTGCGAGAGCTGGTTGGATTGCGTGTCCGCCTTATCCGCAAGGCCCATGCCGCGCAGGATCTCCATCGCCTCGCTGCGCGTATCCGCGGTATGCAGCGAGCCGCGGTGCACCACGTATTCCAGCGGCACCACCAGGTTCTCCAGCACCGACATGCTGGCGAAGGGCCGCGGAATCTGGAAGCTGCGCGCGATGCCGCGGCGCGTGCGTTGGTAGGCCGGCAGGCGCGAGATCTCCTCGCCGGCGAACAGGATCCGGCCGGCGTCGTTGGGGAGCGCGCCCGAGACGCAGTTGATCAGCGTGGTCTTGCCCGAGCCGTTCGGCCCGATCAGGCCGAAGCGCTCGCCCTTGCGGATGTCGATGCTGACCCCGTCCAGCGCGGTGAAGCCGCCGAAATTCTTGGAAAGGCCCTGGATTTCCAGCAGGGAGGTCATTTTTTCCCGCCGGTAAACTTCTTGACCAGACCCAATATGCCTTCAGGCGCGGCGACCACGAACACCACCAGCAACACGCCGACGACGAGCACGTTGATTTCGGATGAGATCGTCACCGTCACCACCTGCTGGACGGTGCCGAGCAGGACGGCGCCGATCACGGGCCCGACCCAGTGCGCGGTGCCTCCAATGATCGGCATCGCCAGCGCGTTCACGGCGTGGTTCAGGCTGAAGGCCGAGGTCGGCTCGATGAACGAACCCAGCATCGCGTAGGGCGCACCTGCCGCGCCCATCAGCGCGCCCGATATCGTCGCCGCGAACAGCTTGAGCTTGAGCGTGGGCACGCCGGAACATTCCGCGGCGCCCTCGTTGTCGCGAATGGCGCGCAGCCCGCGACCGATCCAGGATGACTGGATGTAGCGAGCGGTCGCGACGGCGATCACGGCAATAACGACCATCACGAAGAACAGCCACTGGGTGTAGTTGTCGAACAGCGGGACCTCGGTCGGCCGCAGGATCGGCAGGCCCTTGGCGCCGCCGACATAGGCCCAGTTCAGCACCACGGTCTCCAGGATGATGGTGATGGCGATGGTGGCGATGGAGAAGAATATGCCCCGCAGGCGTAGCGTGAGCAATCCCACGCCGAGGCCGAGCAGGCCCGCCGTTGCGGCACCGGCGAGGATCTGCAGGCCGAGCGGCAGCGACAACGCCTTGTAGAGCGAGACTGCCGTGTACGCGCCGACCGCGAAGAAAGCCCCCGAGCCGAAATTCACGTAGCCCGCGAAGCCGCCCAGGATGTTCCACGCCGTGGCGAGGATGATCAACTGGAGCACCGTGTACCCCAGCACGTAGTAGTACTCGACCTTGACGAACGCGGGCAGCCCCGCGGCGAGCGCAAGCAGGACTGCCGCCCCGATGAAGAAATTCCTCATCTACCGTCCAAACAAGCCGGCCGGGCGCACGCCGAGTACCAGCAGCAGGATGCCGAACGCCACCGCCGGTGCCCAGGCGGTACCCGCCGTGGATAGCACGATGGATTCGGCGATACCCAGGATCAGCCCGGCTGCGATGGTGCCGCTCATGCTGCCCAGGCCCGCCAGCACGACGACGCAGAAGGTGCGCCCGATATAGAGCTGGTAGAGGTTCGGGTCCACCGGCCCGATGATGATCAGCAGCGCTCCCGCGAGGGCGCAGGTGGCCGTGGCGATGCCAAAGGCCCAGCGCTTGATGCGCACCGGGCTCGCTCCCATCAGCTGCAAGGCGCCCTCGTCCTGCGCCACCGCCTTGATGGCGCGGCCTGTGAACGTGCGCCCGAGGTACAGCGTCAGCGTCACGGTCAGCGTGAGCGCGACGCCGAATGCCACCAGCATCCGGTTGGGTATGCGGATGTTGTTCAGCCAGTCGCCGAACTCGAAGCTGGTGCCGATGTAAGCCGCTTCCACCAGCCGCTGGTCCACGCCGAACACGAGGATCAGCGCCACCTGCACGATGAAGGCGATGCCGAAGAAAAAGGCGATGCCGCGCAGCCCCTGGTCGCTGCCACGCCGCTCAAACGTCAGGTAGTAGAACTGGTAGATCCCGAGGCCAAGGACAAAGAACGCCGGCGTCAGCATCAGCCCCGCCAGCAGCGGATCGATGCCGAAGCCGGCGACCACGTACGTCGCGTAGGCCCCCAGCACCAGAAAGGACGGGTGTGCGACGTAGGGCACGTCGAGCAGCCCGAATGCGATCGAGAGCCCGACGCTGACCGCGGCGTAGAAACAGCCGAGGAGGATCCCGGCGAGGACCGCCTCTAGGAGAAGCTGGATATCCAGGTTAAATGCGCCAGGTGCTTATTTCCTGGCCTTGTCGAACGGCGCGATGACCTCGCCCGTCTTCAGCGCCGCCGGCCCGATGATGACCTGCTTGCCGGCCTGGCGGAACTGCTCGACGTCCTTGCCCGTGATGCCGCGGAACTGCGCCTGCGGCACCTTCGGCACGGACCACTCGCCCACCGCGTCGTAGCGGATGTTGCCGACGATGGTCTTCATCTCGTTCTTGCGGATGTAGTCGGCGATCGCCGCGTCGTTGATGCTCTTGGTGGCCGTGATCGCCTGTGCGAGCATCTCGCCAATGGCGTAGTTGAACGGCGGCAGGTAGAAGCCGAGCGGGTCCACCTTCTCGGCCTTGGCGCGCACCGAGTAGCGCTGCAGGAACGCGGTCACCGCCGGGTTGGCCATGGTCTTCTCCGGCACCCAGCTGTTGTAGTTTACGAAGCCGTTGAGCATGGGCCCGAGCGCCTCCATGATCGGCGCGAACTGCAGGCCGACCATGCCGCCGCCGATCATCATGACCGACGGACCGACGCCCAGCTCGTTCACCGCGCGCACGATCGCGGCGGACTCGGCCGGGTAGGAGCAGATGAACACCAGGTCCGGCTTGGCCGCGCGCACCGCGCGGATGATGGATGAGAAGTCCACCGAGTTCGGCGGGTAGTTCTGGTCATAGACCAGCTTCAGTCCCTTCGCCTTGACGATGGCGCGCGCCCCGGTGCACAGGTTCTGCGCGAACTCGGCGTCGGCGGCCATGATGGCGATGCTCTTGGCGCCGAGCTTCTCGCCGGTCTCGATGAACGGCGCGCTCCAGGCGAGTGCCCCCGAACCCCAGGGAGCATTGTTGAACCACTTGTCGTGCTTGATCTGCGCGTTCACGTCAAAGGAGAAATTTCCCATCAGCAGCTTGTTGCGCTGCTTCACCAGCGGCATGATCGGCGCGGTCACGTTGGTGCCATAGGGCGCGATCAGCAGGTCCACCTTGTCCACGTCGAGGAGCTTCGTATAGATGCCCGGCACCAGCGACGGGTTGGTCTGGTCGTCGTAGGAGATGAACTCCACCTTGCGGCCGAGCAGGCCGCCCTTGGCGTTGACGTCCTCCACCCACATCTGCAGCGCGATCAGCGCCGCCTTGCCGCCGCCGCCGAGCGCGCCGGTTTGCGGCATGCTCATGCCGATCTTGATGGGTTGCTGCGCGAATGCTGTGAACGAACAGGCAGCGAGAATTGCGGCCAGCAGGGCACGGATGTTCATGAACTCCCTCCTCAGGGTGGTTCGGGGCATTATAGTTAGAAATGGCCATGATTCCACGCGAAAGAGCCCCCTACTCCGCGATCGTCGACCGCCCGCCGCTGAAACTGCCGGGCGGCGCGCGGGTGGTGGTCTGGACCATCGTCAACCTTGAGGTGTGGGACATCGCCCGCGCCATGGCGCGCCAGGTACTGCCGGCGCCGACCGGCGCGGTGCTGCTGCCGGACGTGCCGAACTGGAGCTGGCACGAGTACGGCATGCGCGTCGGCTTCTGGCGCTTCGAGGCACTGTTTCGCCGGCTGAAGATCCGTCCCACGCTGGCGCTGAACGCGAGGGTCTGCGTCGACTACCCGCGCGTCGCGCAGGCCTGCAAGGACGCCGGCTGGGAATTCATGGGACACAGCTACGAGCAGGGTCCGATCCACAAGGAAGAGGACCAGGCCGGCATGATCCGCCGCTCGATCGACACGATTCGCAAATTCACCGGCAAGCCGCCCGCGGGCTGGCTCGGGCCCGGCCTCACGCAGACGCTCGACACGCCGGACCACCTGGCGGCCGCCGGCATCCGGTACATCGGCGACTGGGTCTACGACGACGAACCGACCGAGATCCAGACCGCGCACGGGTCGCTCATTACGCTGCCTTACTCGGTGGAGACGAACGACATCCCGATGATGATGGTGCAGCACCACGAAGCGGCCTACTGGACGAGAAAATGCCTGGATTCGTTCGAACGCTACTATGAGGAAGGCAAGCAGCGCGCCAAGATCATGGCCGTTGCCATCCATCCGTATATCTCGGGCCAGCCATTCAGGATCAAATATCTGGAATCTTTTTATGAAAAAATTAACAATAAAAGAGGTGTACTGCACTGGAATGGCGAGCAGATCCTTGACTGGTACCTGAAGTCGCGCCACTGACCCGGCCAGAGGCTGGCATGGCAACCTCGCGCGCCCCGGAGCTGCTGAATGCGGCGATGCAGGCACACAGAGCCGGCGACCTGGCGCGCGCCGAGCAGCTCTACCGCAGCGCGCTGGAATCCGAGCCTGACCATGCCGACGCGTGGCACCTGCTCGCGCTCACGCTCGCAGACCAGTTCCGGCTCGAAGACGCGTCGCAGGCTGCGTCGCGCGCCACCACGCTGCGGCGATCCGTGCCCGAGTACTGGATCACGAAGGGCACCATCGAGGAGGATCGCGGACGGGCGCGCGAGGCGGAGGCGGCCTACCGACGCTCGATCGCGCTGAATCCGCTGGAGGCGCATGGGCACTACAGCCTCGGCCGCATCCTGCAGCGCAAGCATCGGCTGGCCGAAGCGATCGCCGCCTATCGCGCCGGGCTGCGACGCGAGGAGTCGCCGCGCATCCGCCACGCGCTCGGCCTCGCGTTGTTCGAAAACAATCGCCCGGCCGAAGCGCTGGCCGCGTGCCAGGAAGCATTCCAGCGCGATCCGCAGGACACGCTGGATCGCCGCGAATGCTTCGAGCACATGGGCCGGCTTGCCATCGACGCGCTGCCGGAGTTCTGGCACGCAGAGGTTGCCCGCTTCTTCGCCCGCTCCGACATCGACAAGTCCTACCATGCCTCGATCGGCCTGAAGATCCTGGTGTTGAAACCCGAATTCTCGGCCGCGCGCAATGGCGAGTTTCATCCGCTGCCGGCCGTCGATCAGGTGATGCAGAACGAGCTTTTCGGCGTCCTTCTTCGGGATACGATTCTCGCGGATGCCGGCTTCGAGGACATGCTGACGCACCTGCGGCGGCATTTGCTGTTAGTGCCTGAATACCGGCAACGTGCGCCGCTGCGGTTCCTGTGCGACCTTGCGCTGCAATGTGCCAACAACGAATTCGCCTACTTTGAAACGCCGGACGAAGCTGGCGCGCTTCAGGCACTGAGGGGCGATTTGGCAGCGAAGTTGCGGCTTGCGTCTCCGGCCTTCGATGATGCCTGCTGGCGTTCGCTGGCGATCTACGCCGCGTTTCGCCCGCTGCACGCGCTGGCGGGCATCGAATCGCTGCGCACGCTCGTGCCAGCGCAAGGCCCTGTCGAATTGCTGCTGCGCCGGACCATCGACGATCGCCTTGAGGAAGAGCGCCTGCGCGCCACCATCCCCGCCGTGGGCACCATCACGGACGAGACGTCGCGTCAGGTGCGGGAGCAGTACGAAGAGAACCCTTATCCGCGCTGGTTCTCCAACGACCGGTTTCCGGCCGTACCGGCAGCAGCCTGGTTTCGCGCCAACGTTCCGGGCGCCGGCGGCATCACGGACGACCTGCCGCAGGCGCCGCGCGTCCTGGTCGCGGGCTGCGGCACCGGGAAAATGTCGGTCATTCTCGCAGGCGAGATCCAGGACGTCCGGGTCACGGCTGTGGACATCAGCGCGGCCAGCCTGGCGTACGGCGCGCGCATGGCCCGGGCGCTGGGCGTCGCGAATGTCGATTTCGTGCATGCCGACATCCTTGAACTGGGAACGCTGGAGAAGCAATTCGACTTCATCGACGTCACGGGCGTGTTGCACCATCTGCGCGACCCGCGTGAAGGCCTGCGCGCGCTGGTCGGCGTGCTGCGGCCCGGCGGATTCATGCGCGTCGGCCTCTACAGCGCCCTGGCGAGGCAGGCGGTCAGGGAAGCGCGCGCGCTCATCGAACAGCACGGTTTTCAGCCGAGTGCCGAGTCGATTCGCTCGTTTCGCCGCCTGGCGCTCGGCGCCGACGCCGGCAGCGCATTGCGCGAGCTCACGCGCTGGCGTGATTTCTTCTCGATGAGCGAGTGCCGGGACCTCGTGTTCCACGTCCAGGAGCATCAATACCTGCTGCCCGAGGCGATCGATCTGCTGCAGGGCGAAGGGTTGCAGGTGCTCGGCATGTGGACGCGATTCCTCGGGCGCGCCCTGCCGCACTATCGCGCCATGTTCCCCGACGACGAACAGGCGACCGATCCCGCGCGCTGGCACGCTCTCGAGCAGGCGGTCCCAGCCGCTTTCGACAACATGTATTTCATCTGGTGCAGGAACCCGGCCGCCTAGGCGCCCGGGACACGCGCCATCAATCCGGCGGCGGAACGGCGATGGCCGGCGCCCAGGCCAGCCACTGCGGGCGCGGCGACTCGTGCAGCACGAAACGCGATCCGGGTTTGACCGGCGCCGATTGCGGCGGGCTGGCGAACTCGATGCCGCCCGCGAGCAGCGAGCGCAGCGACTCGATCTCCAGCTTCACGCCCTTGAACAAGCCGCCGCTCAGGCTTGCACCGCTCGAATTCCAGAACACCGAGCCGCCGCGCACGAGACCCGCGTAGCGCTGCCGGACAAGGATGTGGATGTCGGCGGCCGTCGATTCGGGCGATAGATCAATCTTGCGCACCACGCCGACTTCGACACCGCGGTAGTACACGGGCGTGTTCGTTTGCAGCGACTTCAGGCGCGGCGTGCGCAGCACGAGTTCCAGGCCGGCCTCTTGCAGCGCGACCGGCGCGTTCTCCAGGCCGGTAAAGTCCTTGCGGGGCTCGCCCTTGCCCGGCAACACCTGGATCTCCGGCCCGGTGAGCACCGTGCCCAGGCCGATGACGGCGGCGCCGGCGACCTGCGGCCGCACGATCCAGAACACGGCCCCTTCGCTGGCGAGCTTGGCGGACGATTGGCCCATGCGTACCTTGACCAGAGCCTGCTTCTGGTCGGGGCTGAGTTCCACCGCGGTGACTTCCCCGACCTGCACGCCGCGATACTTGAGCGGCGTCTGGCCGACGCGCAGCCCGCCGCCATCCGCAAAACGGATGGTGATCTCCGGGCCGTATTCCTGCAGGCGCTCGACCACGATCTTGGCGGCGACCGCCAGCGCAATCAGCGGGACCACCCAGATGAATCGGTACAGCCGGCGCCGCAGCTTCGGGGACAGCGGTTTCAGTTCACCGGTCATGCATCGGCCTCGATGTCATCGTGTTGTTCCAGCACGCCGAAGCTCGCGGAGGCGAACATGGTCAGGACCACCATGCAGGTGAAAGCAACCAGCCCCGGGCCCGGCATCGTCGTGGCGAAATCGCCCAGCTTCACCAGGGCCACCAGCACCGCGAGCAGGAACACGTCCAGCATCGCCCACGGACCGATGGCGTCGATGAACGCGTGAATGCGGCGGCGCTCATGGCGCCAGCGCGCCGGGTAAAAGCGTGCGCTGCCGACCAGGAAGAACAGCGACAGCAGCTTGGCGAGCGGGATCGCGATGCTGGCGAGGAACACGACGATGGCGACAAACCACTGGTCGTGCCGCGCGAGACTGGTCACGCCATCCCAGACGGTGCTCTCGGAATACGTGCCGTGGAGCGTCATGCGCAGGATGGGATAGAGATTGGCCGGCACGTACAGGATCAGCGCGGCGAGCGACAGCGCCGCAGTCACTTCGAGGCTGCGCGCCCGTGATTCCGTAGTGTCGCCGGCAAGCATCGGCAGGATTTGCATACCTGCCAGGTTGGACCGCTCGCGCGCACGCGAGTTCGGCCGCCGGATCAGCGCGGCAATTCGCTCGCCATCAGCTCCGGTGTCAACCCCTGCGCTTCGGCGTTCGCGTAGTTCAGTTCGATCTTGATGCCGTTCGGGTCGAACATGAAGATCTGATACAGGCCCTGGTCGCTGACCTGGCGTTGCTTGAATTCCACCTTCTGCGCACGCAGGTGCTCGAGCATCTGCCGCAGGCCCGTGGCGCGGAACGCGATGTGGTCGAGCACGCCGGTGCCGTGCGTGGCGGTCGATTCCTGGCCGACGTACTTCTTGCGGTTCTCCCCCGCCTTCGCGCCGCCCTCGGTGATGTGCACGATGTCCTTGCCGTCGAGGTAGAGCCAGCACACCGGGAACTTGAAATCCGGGTTCGGCCCGACTTGCATGCCGAGCACGTTGACGTACCACTCGCGGGTGCTCTCCATGTCCGCGGTCTGCAGCAGGAAATGTTCAATATGGCTGAGGGGCATATCGGACGCCAGATCCTACATTAGGCCTTGAATCCCGTGACGTTGAACGCCTTCACCGGCTGCGCGACGCCCTTGAGCGTCAGCTCGCCGATGGGCTCGACCTGGGCCGCCTCCTCGATCCTGGCCAGCGTCTTCTGGTTGGTGATGATCTGGCTGCCCTTCGCCTCGCTGCACAAGCGCGCCGCGAGGTTGGTGACGCTGCCGATGCAGGCGTAGTCCCAGCGCCCCTCGAAGCCGATCGCGCCGAGCGTCGCATAGCCCTGCGCGATGCCGATGCCCAGGTCCAACTCGAAGCCGCGCCTCTTCCACGCCGCGCGCAGCGCGGCGAATTTCTCCTGCATCGCCAGCGACATCTTCACGGCGTTCGCCGCCGGATTCTCCAGCTTGATCGGGTCGTTGAAGAAGATCATCAGGCCGTCGCCGGCGAAGCGCTCGAGCGTGCCCTCGTGGGCCATGATCAGCTGCCCCATGACCTTGTGATATTCACCCAGCACCGCCATGACCTCTTCGGGCTCGGAAGCGTCGGTAAAGGCGGTGAAACCGCGCAGGTCGAGGAAAACGACCACCACTTCGCGGCGGTGCGTCTTCAGCAGCTCCTCGCCGCCGCCGCTGATGATCGATTCCGCAAGCTGCGGCGAGAAAAAGCCCTTCAGCCGCCCGAGGCGGTCGAGCTGCGCGAGCTGTTCGGCCACGCGCTCCTCGAGCTTTTTCCCCCACTCGCGCACTTCGTCGCGCAGCCGTTTCTTCTCGAGGCTGGCGCCAACCCGGGCGCGAAGAAGCGTCGCGTCGAAGGGCTTGGGCAGGTAGTCCTCGGCCCCGAGCTCGATGCAGCGCACCACGCTTTCCACCTCGCCGACCGCCGAGATCATGATCACCGGAAGATGACGGAGCTCGGCATCGGCTTTCAGGTGCTCGAGCACCTGGTAGCCGTTCAGCTCGGGCATCATGATGTCGAGCAGCATCAGGTCGAATTTCTTCGTCTTAAGCAGTTCCAGCGCCTGTTTGCCATCGTTGGCGGTGGTGAGGTTCTCGTAGCCTTCGCGCTTCAGCCGGCGCGTGAGCGTATAGCGGTTGTCCTCGTTGTCGTCCACCACCAGCAGTGCGGCAACCGACGCCGTCACGAAGCCTTCCTTCGCGGCGCCAGCGCCTCGATCTTGGCGAGCAGCCGCGGCAATTCCACCGGCTTGGTGTCGAAATCGTCGCAGCCCGCGGCGATGGCCTTTTCCCGGTCGCCGGTCATGGCGTTCGCGGTCAGCGCAATCACCGGGATGTGCTTCGTTTCCGATGCGGCTTTGATCTGGCTGGTCGCCTCGGTGCCGTCGAGCACCGGCAGGCCGATGTCCATCAGGATCAGATCGGGCTGCTCGGCGGTAGCCATGGCCACGCCCTGCGCGCCGTCGCGCGCGATCAGCACGTCGAAGCCGGCGCGCTTCAGGCGCCGCTCGAGCATGTAGATATTGTCTTCGTTGTCCTCGACGTACAGGATCTTCATCCTTTCCCTTCCACGATTCTGACGCCACGGCCGCGCGCAATGGATCCGGGCAGCACGCGGCCGAGCTCCTTCAGCAGCCCGTCGACCTCTGGCGCGCCTTTCTGCAGCACGCGCGTGACATCACCATTGAGCTTGCTGCGCTCCTCCGCGCTCAGGTCCTTCGCGGTGACGACCAGCACCGGGATGTCGCGCCATTCGGCGCGCGCGCGCATCTCGACCAGGAACGCAAAGCCGTTCATCTCCGGCATCATCAGGTCGAGCATGATGATGTCGGGGCGCGATTCGGCGAGCCGCGCCAGCGCGACGCGGCCGTTCTCCGCCTCGTCCACTTCCCAGCTGTCCTTCTCCAGCGCGAGCCGCATCCCGCGCCGCACGAGATCGTCGTCGTCGACCAGAAGGACCCGCCGGCCTCCACCGCCGCAGATGCCGCGCAGAACGCTCGCGAGCCTGTCGCGGTCCACGGGCTTCACCATGTAGTCGGTGGCCCCGAGGGAATAACCGCGGTTCTTCTCATCGACGATGGATACCAGGATGACGGGAATGTCCGAAAGTTCCGGATCGCCCTTGATCGCCGCAAGCACCGTCCAGCCGTCGATGTCCGGCATCATTACGTCGAGCGTGATGGCGGCGGGATGCAGCTCGCGCGCCAGCTTCAAGCCCTCCTGGCCGCCGCTCGCGGTCACTACGTCGAATCCTTCCCGCGATAGATAGCGCTCCATCATTTCGCGCACTGTCTGGTCGTCGTCCACGACCAGCACGGTCGAGGTTCCGGAGACTGCCGCGCCGTGCCGGCCCGCCACGGCCTCGCGGACCGCCGCCGCGGGCTGCACCGCACCGACTTCGGCCGGCAGGCGGATGGTGAAGGTCGAACCCTTTCCCGGCTCGCTCGCCACCGTGATGTCGCCGCCCATCATCTGGCAGAAGCGCCGGCTGATCGCGAGGCCCAGGCCCGTGCCGCCGTACTTGCGGGTGGTCGACGCATCGGCCTGGACGAAATCCTGGAACAGCTTGCCCATCTGCGCGGGCGTCAGGCCAATGCCGGTATCGCGCACCGCCATCGTCACCCATTCGCGGCCCACCTCGACGCCGCGCCGTGCGGTGATCGTCACGGTGCCTTTCTCGGTGAACTTGTTGGCGTTGCTCGCGAGGTTGAGCAGCGCCTGCCGGATGCGCGTCTGGTCGGCGCGCATCGTGCCGAGGTCCGCTGCGCAATCGACCACCACCTTGTTTTCGTTCTTGGCCGCCATCGTGCTGATCGTCTGCACTACATCCTCGATCAGCGGCCCGATGGCGAAGGATTCGACGTGGATGTCCATCTTGCCGGCCTCGACCTTGGACAGGTCAAGGATATCGTTGATCAGCGCGAGCAGGTGCTTGGCGGCGCGCAGCACGCGCTCCAGCGGTTCGAGCTCGTCCTCGCGCTTGAGATCCACCGCGTCCTCGTGCAGCATCTCGGTCACGCCGATGATCGCGTTCAGCGGCGTGCGCAGCTCGTGCGACATGTTGGCGAGGAACTGCGATTTCATCTGGCTCGCCGCCTCGAGCTGCTTGCCCTTCTCTCCAATCTCGCGGAACAGGCGCGCGTTCTGGATCGCCAGGGCCGACTGGGAAGCGAAGGTCTGGAGCAGTTCGACGGTATCCTGCCCGAACTCCCCCGGTTCCTTGCGCAGGATCATCAGCACGCCGATCGCCTGATCCTCGCGCAGCAGCGGCACCGCGAGCACGGCGCGGAACCCCTGCTGGTCGAGCAGCCCGCGCAGGCGGGCGGGGTAGTCCGGGGCATGCGTGTCAGGAATCTGCTTTGGTCCGCGTGAGGCGACACTGCCGCCCACCGCCCCGACGCCGACGCGCAATTCGGAGCCACGCAGGCCCGCGACAACCTCCTCGTCGAAATTCTTCGAGGCGCGCAACTCGAACCTCTCGTTCGATGCGTCATACTCGTAGATGACGCCGCCGTTCAGTCCGGTGAGTTTCACCGCACGCGTCACCACCATCTTCAGCACCTTCTCGAGGTCGAGCGTCGAGCTGAGCGCCTGCCCCACCTCGCCCAGCGCGGTGAGCTGCCCCACCGTCTTCGACAGCGCCTCGGTGCGCGACTCGAGTTCCGTGAACACGCGGACGTTTTCGACCGCGATCACCGCCTGATCGGCGAAGGTGCGCAGCAGGTCCACGTGCTTTTCCGGGAACAGGCCCACCGAGGAGCGTGACACGGCGATGCCGCCAACGGGTCGACCGCCGAGCAACAGCGGCACGGCGAGGATCGCGCGAAAGGTCACGGCGCGCGCGACGTCCAGGCTGCGATACTCCGGGTCGGTCTCGACGTCCGGGATGTGCGAAATCGCTCCGTCCTGAATCGCGCGACCGATGGCGTTGATGCGGCTGGGCCGTAGCGGAAAGCCGCGTTCATACGCGACGGCACCCTCAGGGCTCAGCCCGTGGTGCGCGACGAGTCGGATCTGCTCGCCGTCGTAGCGGAACACCGCGCAGAACTGCGCGTCGCAGAGCTGCATCGCGCGCCGCGCTATCATGTCGAACACCGGCTGCGTGTCGCCCTGCGAGCCACTGATGACTTTCAGGATCTCGCTCGTCGCGGTCTGCTGCTGGAGCGCCTCCTTGGTCTCGTTGAACAGGCGAACGTTCTCGATCGCGATCACGGCCTGGCTGGCGAAGGTCTGCAGCAGCTGGACCGCCTTGTCCGGAAAGGGGCCAGGCTCATCGCGGCCCAGCCCGATTGCACCAATGACGCGGTCCTCATGAATCATCGGCACCACCAGGAGGCTGCGGTACTGAGCCTTGCGGGCCACGTCGTTGAGCTGGTACTCCGGGTCGAGGAGCACGTCCGGGATCTGCATCGGGATGCCTGCCGCGATGGCCCGCGCATTGAGCGAGCCCTTGCCGGGCTTCATCGGAAATGCGGCGCGCATATCAGCCTCGGCCTCAGGCGATGTCCCGTGGAAGCCCACCATGTGCAGCAGCTCGCCGTCGAAGCGCACCGCGGACCCGATCCGGGCGCCGGTCAGCGCACGGGCGCGCTCGGCAATGGCGTTGAACACCGGCGTCACATCGGTGGGCGAACTGCTCATCACGCGCAGGATCTCGGCGATCGAGGTCTGCTGCTCGAGCGCTTCCTTGGTCTCCTTGAACAGGCGCACGTTCTCGATCGCGATCACCGCCTGATCGGCGAAGGTCTGCAGCAGGAGCACTTGATCCACGGCAAACGGACCTCGGCGCGCCACGACCAGGGCTCCCTGAGCTACGTCCTCACGAACCATGGGAACGATCACGATGGAGTCGTACCCCGTTGCAATTGCGAGCTCGCGCGAAGTGACGGGGACTTGAGGATTGGTCTGCAAGTTATCCTGCGCGATGATGCGGCGCTCGCGAACCGCAATTGCCGACAGGTGATCCGCGCTGAGCGGCATGGGAAACAGCCGCTGCGCTGTCGCAAACCCTTCTCCCCCCCAGTTGTAGGTTGCCCCTACGTGGAGCGAGTCGTTCTGCACCGGGAGCACCGCGCTGTACACCGCGTCGCATAGCTGCGCCGCGCTTTCTGCAATGGCATTGAACACCGGCACCACGTCCGACGGCGAACCGGCAATCACCTTGAGGATGTCCGCGGTCGCGGTCTGCCGTCGCAGCGCTTCCTTCGTCTCATTGAACAGGCGCACGTTCTCGATCGCGATCACCGCCTGCTCGGCGAAGGTCTGCAGAACCGCGACCTGCTTACCGGGAAATGGCCCGGCGACGGCCCGCGCGACCCAAATCACGCCGACTGCGGCTCCCTCGCGCGTCATGGGCACCGCGAGCATGCTCTTCCAGCCGCCCGCGGTGGCGACCCCGTGGTGATATTCGGCGTCGGCGCCGACATCGTGTATGTGGACGAGCGTACCACTGAGGATCGCCCGGCCGGTCGCTTGCTCGCCGCTCGGGCGCATGGGATATAGCTCGTTGAGGAGCACCAGCACGCCCGGTGTCAGGTTGTGGTGCGCAATCATGTGGATGCGCTCGCCATCGAAGTGGAACACCGCGCCGAAGAGCGCGTCGCACAGCACGACGGCATTCTGGGCAATGGCCTGGAAGACGGGTTGCACGTCGCTGGACGAATTGCCGATCGCCCGCAGAATTTCCCGGACCGCCGCGAGTTCCTGCTCTGCGCCGACCAGACCGGCGCTCGGATTCATTTCGGGATTGGTTTTCTTGAGCATGGCGAATTGCCTCGACGCAACAATCGCCGGATGCTGAATAAAGGCGAGGCAGTATCCGTTACTCGGATCAAAACATCAACCGAAAAACAACCTAATCGGGCGTCAGACCTTCCCCAGAGCCCTCAGGATTCGCTCCGGCGTGAACGGCATGGCCGTCACCTGGGCATTGAGCGGCGCGAGCGCGTCGTTGATCGCGTTCATCACCGCGGCCGGCGCGCCGGCGGTGCCGGCCTCTCCGACGCCCTTGGCGCCGAGCTCGGACTGCTTCGTCGGCGTCTCGATGTGCGCGCAAATGATGTCGGGCATCTCGCCGGACATCGGCACCAGGTAATCGGCCATGTTGCCGTTCAGCAATTGCCCTTCGGGGCTGTAAAGGCACTCCTCATACAGCGCCGCGCCGATGCCCTGCACCACGCCGCCGCGCAGCTGCTCGTCCACCAGCATCGGGTTGATGATCGTGCCCGAATCCTCCACGCACCAGTGCTTGAGCAGCTTGACGAAACCGGTTTCGACGTCCACTTCGACCAAGGACGCCTGGATGCCGTTCGTGAACGTGAAGCCGTACTCGCGCGGCGTGTAGTGGCGCGTCACCGTGAGTTCGGCCTGGAAATTCATCGGCAGCGTGTCCGGGCGGAAGTACGCAACCCGGCCCAGCTCCGCGAGTGGCAAAAGGGGTTGGAGATTCAGTTTGTTGGTAACCGAATTCTCTTGGATGTCCAGCGTGTCCTTTTCGACATTCAGGATCTTCGAGGCAATGTCCAGGATATTCGCTCGCAGCGCCCTGCCGGATTGAAGAACCGCTTCGCCGCCGATGCCCGCCCCGCGCGAGGCCCAGGTGCCGCCGCCGTAGGGCGTGACGCCGGTATCGCCGGTGATTACACGTACCTTGTCCATGGAAACGCCGACAGCGCTTGCGGCAATCTGCGCGAAGATCGCCTCGGTGCCCTGCCCCTGCTCGGTGACGCTGCACAGCACCGTCACCATACCGGTGGGCTCCAGGCGCAGCGTCGCGCCGTCCTGCGCCGAGATGCGCGCGCCGCCGACGCCGTAGAACGCTGGCGACGGATTGGTCACCTCGATCATGGCCGCAAGACCAATGCCAAGGTGTTTGCCTTGCTTTCTTTTTTCCGTTTGCTCTTCCCTAAGTTTTTTGTAGTCCATCAGCTTCAAAAGCATGTCGAGCGCCTGATGGTGCGACAGCTTTTCGAATTTCACGCCGGACGGAAACGTGTAAGGGTAAGCGTCGTCCGGGATCAGGTTCTTGCGGCGGAACTCGGCCGGGTCCATCTGCAGCGCGGCGGCGGCCTTGTCGACAATGCCCTCGGTCAGCGCCACGGCGATCGGGTGGCCCACCGCGCGGTACTGGCAGGTGACGTTCTTGTTGGTGAAGACGACATTCAGCTTGCCGCGGTATTTCTGGTGCCTGTAGGGCCCGCCGGTGAGATTGACCACCTGGTTGCCCTCGATGCCGCTGGTGCGCGGATACACCGAGTACGGCCCGATCGCCGTCAGGTCGTCCATGTCGAACGCCAGGATTTCTCCGGCCTTGGTGCAAGCAAGCCGGACCTTCACACTGTGCTCGCGCGCATGGATGTCGGTCGCAAAGGACTCCAGCCGGTCCGCCACGAATTTCACCGGCCGGCGCAGCATCACCGACAGCGCCGCGGTGGCCATCTCGTCCGGATACACGTGCACCTTGATGCCGTAGGAGCCGCCGACGTCCCTGGCGATGACGCGCACGCTCGCCTCGGGGATGCCGAGGTGGCGCGAGAAGATGTCCTGCATCATGTGCGGCGCCTGCGTCGAGTGATAGACCGTCAGCGAGTGCTCGGCCGCGTTGTAGTCGGCGAGGATTGAGCGCCCCTCCAGGCAGACGCCGGTGTGGCGCCCGAAGCCGTAGGTTTCCTCGACCACCAGGTCCGCCTGCGCGAAGGCCTCGTCCACGCCGCCGGTGTCGTGCGTGCGCGCGAAGCAAATATTGTCTTCGAATTCCTTGTGGATGATTCGCTTGCCCGCCAGCGACTCTTCCATATCTGTCACCGCGGGCAATTCTTCCCATTCCGCCTCGATGAGCGCCGCCGCATCCTCGGCCTGGGCGCGCGTTTCGGCCACCACCGCCGCCACCGCCTCTCCCTGCCAGCACGCGCGGTCGATCGCCACCGCATGCTGCGGCGGCGACTTGATGCCCTTCAGGTGCCCGAGCACCGCCACCCAGGGCGTGCAATATTCGGCGACATCCCGTCCGTCGACAATCGCGATCACCCCGGGAGAACTTTTCGCTTTATCAAACCTTAAAGACTTTATTCTTGCGTGAGCGTAAGGGCTTCTGAAAAAAACCACGTGCGCAAGACGCGGAAAGCGCAGGTCGTCCACGTACGACCCGCGCCCCTGCAGCAGCCGCGCCGCGTTCGGCCGCGGCACGCTCTGGCCGATGTAGCCGCGGTCGGTCTTGGTGCCCGGCGCGTGCAGGGGAAGTTCGGCCTTACCCATTCACGACCTCTTCGATGGCGTCCACAATTGCCTGATAACCGGTGCAGCGGCAGTAGTTTCCGGAAATGTGCTGGCGAATTTCCTCTCTTGTGAATTTTTTATTCTTTAAAACCAGATCTTGAGCCGCGAGGAGCATGCCGGGCGTGCAGAAGCCGCACTGCAGAGCATTTTTCTCGTGGAAGGCCTTCTGCAGCTTCGCCAGTTCTTTCGAATCCGATAGGCCCTCGACCGTGTCGACGCGGCAACCGTTCGCCTGCACCGCCAGCATCAGGCAGCCGCGCACGATCTGACCGTCCACCCGCAGCGTGCAGGCGCCGCAGACGCCGTGCTCGCAGCCCACGTGCGATCCGGTCAATCCCAGCTTTTCCCTCAAAAAGTCGATCAAATGCTCGCGCGGCTCCACGCGGTGCTGCACCCGCGTGCCGTTGACCGTCAGCGTGATGTCTAGCGCGTGTTCCATGCGCGCTCCAGCAGGACGCCGGCGAGGTGCAGCTTGGTGGCGGAGGTGTTGTAGAGGTCGGCGGGCGGTTTGAGGATGGCCTTCAGGTTTGCTTTTGCTTCCTCGAGATTGCTCTTGAACGAGAACTGGACGGGCCGGTCCCCTGCCCCGAGAAAGACGAACCGGTCGTTGTGCGCGGCAAGGCCGACGATGGCGTAGTCGCCGTTGCGGCGCGCGAGTTCGACGAATACCGACCTGTCTGCAGGCTTGGCGACGGGAAACTCGACCGCGGTCAGCAGCTCCCCGGCCTTCAGGTCCGTTTCGAACAGCCCTTTGAAGAAGTTGGCAGCGTCCACGCGCCTGATTGAAGTTTTGCTTGTTATTTCAAAAACCGCTTCAAGCGCGACGGCGACCGCCGGATACTCCGCGGCGGGATCAGCCAGCGCCAGGCTGCCGCCCAGCGTGCCGCGGTTGCGGATCGCCGTGTGCGCGACGTGCGGCACCGCCTGTGCGAGCAGCGGCAGATGTTTTTTTACTTCGGGGGACTGTTCCAGCTGGGCATGGGTAACCAGGGCTCCTATCCTGACCGCCCCATTTGACGCCTTAATTTCCGAAAGTCCTTGCAACCCGGTGATGTCCACCAACAGCTCGGGCGACGACAAACGCATGTTGAGCGACGGAATGAGGCTCTGGCCGCCGGCCAGCACCTTCGCGCCCGGGCGCGCGAGCAGTTCGAGCGCCTCGGCGAGCGAGGCGGGCTTCGCGTAGGCGAAGGACGGCGCTTTCAACGCCGCGCCCGCCGTTTTTTCGCCCGCAATTCGGGCCAGATACCTTTGCGTTCCAGCTCGTCCATGGATTCGCTGGTGAATTCCGCGCTGGGCGCGTTGCCGCCGATCACGAACATGAGCACGCCGCGCTTGCCGCCCGGCCCCTTCTTCAGGTTCATGAAGCGCCGCGACGCGCCGGGCGGAAAGGAAATCACGTCCAGCGGCTTGAGATCGACGTGCTCGACCTTGCCCTTCTGGTTTTCCCAGCTCGCGCGCCACACGCCGGTCATGCAGATGAAGGTTTCGTTGGTGTCGTGGTTGTGCAGCATCGGACCCTTGCCCGGCAGCGCGCGGCAGTAGCCGAGGTTGAAGCCCTCCGAAATCTTGATCGCCGCCATGCGCGCGGCCTTCTCGCCCACCGGCGACTGCTTGCCCGCGCGCTCGACTTTCGGCGGCTGGAAGCCGATGACGTTGTACAGCGTGCGGCGGCAATCGGGATGGTCGCTGTCGGGCAGCCCGCCGTCGAAACCCTTCAATTTCGAAAAGCGCGCGACGCGCTTCATCATTTCGCTGCGCCGCACACCGCGGCGCGGCAGCGTTTCACGATAGGGCATGCCGTCCTCCTCGGCAGGAATGGTAGCTTAGGAACATGCAAAAACGCAGCGTCGGGATGCTGGGGCTGGGAATCATGGGTTCGGCCATGGCGGCCAACCTGATGAAGGCCGGATTCCAGGTGGTCGGCTACGACCCGGTGGCGGCATGCCGGCGTCGGCACCGCAAAGCCGGCGGCATGGTTGCTCCGGATATCGAAACGGTGGCACGTTCGGCTTCGATCCTCATCACCTCGCTGCCTTCGGCGCGCTCTCTCGATGCGATTTCGAGAAAGATTCCGGATAAAACCGCGAAAATCATCATTGAAACCAGCACGCTGCCCATCCCCGCCAAGGAAAAAGCGCGGCAGCGGCTGGCCAAGGCGGGGGCGACGCTGCTCGATTGCCCGTTGAGCGGCACCGGCGCGCAGGCAAAAACCGGCGATCTGGTGGTTTTTGGAAGTGGCATCTCCACCCAGTACAGGAAAAGCATTCCGGTGCTGAAAGGCTTTTCCCGGTCCCAGTACTATCTCGGCAAGTTCGGCAACGGCTCGAAGATGAAATTCGCCGCCAACCTGCTGGTTGCGATCCACAACGTGTCGTCCGCCGAAGCCGTGATCCTCGCGCGCCGTGCAGGCCTCGATCCCGCGTTGGCCGTGAAGGTGCTGGGCGACGGGGCCGGTTCTTCGCGCATGCTGCAGGTGCGCGGGCCACTGATGGTGCGGCACGCCTATCGCCCCGCCACCGTGACGAACGAGACCTGGCGCAAGGACATGAAAATCATCGGCGCATTCGTGCGTGGCCTGAAGAGTCCCGCACCCCTCTTCAACCGGACGAAGGCAATTTACCGCGAAGCCCTTCGCAGGGGATTCGGGCAGGCGGATACCGCCGCGGTGGCCGCCGTGCTCGAGCGCAAGAAATCCAAAGCCTGACTGTCGCTGCCGCACGTCGGCGCCAACTGGCGTCGAGGCATGCGCAGATTCGTGGATCGGCGACTTTTGCGCGCGAAACCTGTGTCGCGCAAGCGGTCGAACTTTCATGGAGCTCGATGCAAAGGAGACGCCATGAGAAACACGATCGCCGCTCTTATACGCCTGTTCGCGGCGCTACTCGCCATTGCTGCGGGAACCGTTCAGGCACAGGCACCGAGCACGGATGCGCCGGTGATGCTGGTCGCGCACCCAGGTCTGGAGCCGCCGTACGGCGAGACGGTACTGATCGCCGTCCCAACCGGCGGCATGGAGCACATCGGCTTCATCCTCAATCGTCCGCTGCCGAAGACCGTCGCGAACCTGCTCCCCGATGACCCGGCAGCGAGCAAGGCCGTGCAGCAGGTCCACCTCGGCGGCCCGACGATGCTGAACACCATATACGCCGTGGTGCGCCAGTCCGAGGCGGGCGACGGCGCGACCATCCCGCTGTTCGAGGACGTGCACCTGGCCGTGCGCGCGGACGCGCTCGCCCGCATCTTCCGGGACGCGCCCCACGAGGCGCGCTACTTCGTCGGCTTCGTGAGCTGGGCGCGCGGCGAACTCGACGAGGAGATCGCGCGCGGCTACTGGTACGTGATGCGTCCTCAGAGAGACGTCGTATTCCGCGACGACGACGCCGACCTCTGGTCCGACCTGGTACGCCGGCTGCGCATGCCCGTGGCGCTCAAGTGATGCATACGCGCCGCGCAGGTTCATCGGCCGGCGGGTACACTACGCGCCAGGTCCGACAACCGCCAGGGAGGCAATGTGGACAATGCACCGCAGGTTTCCAAGGACGAGCAGAACTGGGCGATGGCCTGCCATCTTTCGGCCCTGTCCGGATTCGTGATCCCGTTCGGCAACCTCATCGGCCCCCTGATCGTCTGGCTGATCAAGCGCGCTGAAATGCCGCTGGTCGAAGTCCACGGCAAAGAGGCGCTCAATTTCCAGATCACCGTCACCATCGCCTTCCTGATCTGCATCCCG
>Ga0315910_10001265_pt1 | contig 23469 bp, 15 predicted proteins | sample EdamamesoilMG_FD_204470 | JGI IMG/M metagenome (GOLD analysis project Ga0315910, IMG submission 204470) | Garden soil microbial communities collected in Santa Monica, California, United States - Edamame soil | ecosystem: Environmental > Terrestrial > Soil > Garden | place: USA: California... | reverse complement strand
CCTTCAAGAGGTCGAAATGAGGACGCAGACGTCGTCGAGTCACCGCGTCTCACTCGCGGCGCTGGCGGCCGCCGCGTTCTGCGTTGGCACCGCGGCCGAGGCGCAGAATGCGGCACCGCCGGATCTGACCGGCTCGTGGGAACGGTATCGCGGGCCGGCCGGCGACGCGGCGACTCCGCCGCCCGAAGCGCAGCCGCCGTTGAAGGCCGACCTGCTCGCCGAATGGCAAGCGCGGCGCGCGGCCGAGCGCGCAGCGGATGCGCGCGGTGTGCCGCTCGCGACGAACTACACGCACTGCATTCCGGACGGCGTGCCGTCGATGATGAGCGGGCCATTCCCCTTCGAGATCGTGCAGAGCGCGTCGCAGATCAATATCGCGCAGGAGGCGTACAGCCAGGTTCGCCGAATCTATTTGAACAAGCCGCAATTGACGCTCGCCGACATCGAGCTCGGTTTCTACGGTCGCTCCGTCGGCACTTGGCAAGGCAGCACACTCGTCGTCGATACGATCGGCATCAAGGACTACGTGCGGTTTCGCGACGTCCCGCATACGCCGAACATGCGGATCACGGAGCGCTTCAGGCTAGTGCGGCCCGACGTCCTGTGGGACGAGATCACGCTTGAAGACCCGGCGATACTCGAGAAGCCGTGGACCGTGACGTTCGCGTACCGGCGCATGCCGGACTACGAGCTCATCGAGTACGTCTGCGAGGACAATCGCGAGTACGCGGACGACGAAGGCGTCACCCGCTTGCGTCTTCAGGGCGAAGACGCCCCCTAGCCAATGACGCCGTCAATACGTCGTTCTGCCAACTAGAGCGCTTCGCAACAGCGCCCTCGGGGCCTACACTGTCACTTTAAGGAAGATTGTCGTTTGGGGCGCCAGCCCGGGCGGGTCCCATTCGCGAAGACAGCGCAATACAAGATTCGGCGGGGCCAGCGGCGGGGCCCGGCGCAGCTGAAGTACGTGCCGCGCTCGAGCGGATTTTAGCGAGCCGCTGCTTCGAGCAAGCTGCGCGCTCGTCCGGTTTCTTGCGCTATGTCGTCGAGCAGACCCTCGCCGGCCAAGGCGAGCGCCTCAAAGGCTATACGATCGCGGTCGAGGTCTTTGCCCGCCCTCCCGATTTCGACGCCCAAACGGATCCGCTCGTTCGCGTCGAGGCGGGCCGCCTCCGCCGACGCTTGATCGAGTACTACGCCGACGAAGGGCGTGACGATCCCGTTCGTCTCGAGTTGCCGCGCGGCAGTTACGCGGTAGTCGCCAGTCATAAAGCCGCTAAACCCGTGGAGCCAGACACCGCCGCGGCAAAGACGCCTCCTGTTGCAGCGATTGCGCTCGAAGCGGCCGCCGCGCGCAAACGGCGCAAGTGGCGAAGACTTCGGGCCGTGGCCGCCGTGGCTGTGATCGCCGCCGCGATCACGGCGTTCCTGTTCCGCGGCGGCGAAGTCAAGAACGAGGCACACGAAACTCCGGCTGTTGCGATCGCGCTCGCCTTCCGGCCGCCGATCGTCGTCCAACCGTTCGACGCGTTCGGCGGCCCCGACGGCATGACCGAGCTAGCGGCGACGCTGACGGAGGAGGTCTTCCTCGTGCTCGACGGTCCGGAGCGCCTCGTCGTTCCGGCCGAGGTGGGCGGCACGGGGATCTCGACGTTGCCCGGCTATGTCTTGAGCGGCAGCGTGCGCGCCAGCGATGGGCAAGTCAGGATCACCGCCCGCGTCGTGCGCGCCGACACGGGCACCCAAGTGTGGAGCGCGGCTTACGACGAGCCGCTCGACGCGCTGCGCTCGGCGGCCGGGCAACGGCGCGTCGCGCGACTCGTGGCACTGGCCACGGAGCCGTATGGGCCGGTCTTCGATGCCGAGACCGAGCGCGTGGCCGCCATGGGGGCTCACGAGCCGGTGACGCACGACTGCGTGCTCCGTTACTACCAGTATCGCCGCGCATTCGGCGCTGCCGAGCACGCGAAGGCGCTCGATTGTTTCGAGCTCGTGACGGCGCGGGAGCCCGAGAGCGCCGAGGCGTGGGCCGGGCTGTCGCTGTTGACGACGGACGCCTGGGCGCACGGTTTCGGAGGGCACGGCGGCAGTAACCCGTTGCTCGAGCGTGCGCGCGAGATGGCGCGCCGGGCGATGGACATCGATGGCGAGAATCTCCACGCCAACTTGGCACTGCTCGGGGTCCAGTATTTCAGTGGCAGCGATTTCCACGAAGTCGCCGAGCGCATTCTTGCGACCTGGCCGGAGAACGCCGAGGCCGAAGCCTATCTCGGCTCGATGCTCGTGCTGACCGGCGATACGGCGCGCGGCGATGCGCTCGTTGCCGACGCCATCGAGTGGACGCCGAAGGTGCCGAGCGGCTATTACGCGTCGCGTTCGCTCGTGGCGCTGCGCGAGCAGCGTTATGAGGAGGCCCTCGCGCTGGCTCTGCGCATCGACGCGCCCGATTGGGCACTGGGTCACGTCATCTTGGCGGCTGCCGGCGCCCTCGGCGGACGCACGGACCTCGCGGCGCGGGCGCGAGCGCGGGTCATGGAGCTGAATCCGACGATCGCGACGTCGCTGCCCGAGCTGCTGCGCCGCTGGCGCGTCGAGCCGGTAATGGCCGGCGAGATCGAGCGCGGCTTCGCGGCCGCGGCACTCTAGTTTCTCGGCGACGCCCGTTGGTTGGCCGTCAGCTCGTCGATCAAGCCCTGCAGCTCGGTCGTGAAGTGCTGAAACTGCGTCGCCGCCATGCGCGCGAGCTGCTGGAGCTCGACGAGCTTCTCGAGGCGCTGTCGATCGTTTTCCGCGATGGCGACCAGCGTTCCCGCCCTGATTTGCAACGTCAGCATGGTCCGAAGGGGGCCATCGCGCAGCCGCGCGGCCACCGATTCGATGGTCATGACGGGAGGAGGGCCGAGCAAATCCTCGAGCATGGGGCGAACACGTCGTGTGGCTGACATGGCCCAATAGTCTGACCGGAGCTGCGCCGGCCACGACGTGTCTTACGGTACTACGGGTCAAAAGCCAGTCCCGGCGCGGCCGCGCCTAGACTGTTACACGTTCTACCTGGCGGAACCGGCGGCCCGAACGAGGCGATAGTCCTTGCGGCCGCCGCGAACCACGAGCAGCGTCGGCGTCACGAGATCCGCCGTCGTGACCTTGCGTTCCGCGTCGCTGATTCGGACGTTGTTGACGTAAGCGCCGCCTTGCTGCACGAGCCGGCGGGCCGCGCTCTTCGACTCGGCCACCGTTCGGCAGAGCAGGTCGACGAGCCCGATGCCGTTCGCGAGCTCGGTCCTGTCGATCTCGACGACCGGCACGACCTTCGTCAGAAGCTCCAGCGTGCGCTCCTGAACTCCTTCGAGGCTGCCGCCGAACATGATGCGGCTCGCTTCCTCGACGCGCGCCGTTTCCTCGGCGCCGTGCACCCAAGTCGTCAGCTCGCGCGCGAGCTCGCGCTGCGCAACGCGCTGGCCGCGATCGGTGTCATGTGTGCGCAAGACCTCGTCGATCTCCGCGAGAGGCCGGAACGAGAAGATCTTCAGCAGCCGCGCGGCTTCTTCGTCCGTGACGTTCAGGAAGTACTGATAAAAGGAGTACGGCGGCGTGCGATCGGGGTCGAGCCAGACGCGTTCGCCCGTCGACGTCTTGCCCATCTTCTGGCCGGTGGAATCGAGCAGCAACGGCGCGGTGAGCCCGAACAGCTGCGCTCCACCCATCTTCCTCGACAGCTCGCAGCCCGCCGTGATGTTGCCGTATTGATCCGAGCCGCCGACCTGGAGGCGACACCCGTGCGCCTTCGCCAAGTGCACGAAGTCGAACGCTTGCAGCAGCATGTACGAAAACTCGGTGTAGCTGATGCCGGTCTCGCTCTCGAGGCGAGCGCGCACCGAGTCCTTGGCCATCATGTAATTGATCGTGAGGTACTTGCCGATGTCGCGCAGGAACTCGAGGAAGCCGACGCCACGCGTCCAGTCGGCGTTGTTGACGATCACGGCGCCAGTGGGGCCGCTTCCGAAGTCCAGGAACCGCGTGAATTGCGCGCGGATTCCGGCGAGGTTCTCCGCGATCTGGTCATCGCCGAGCAAGTTGCGCTCGACGCTCTTGCCCGACGGATCGCCGACCATGCCCGTGGCGCCGCCGACGAGAATGATCGGCTTGTGACCGGCGCGTTGCAGGCGCGCTTGCATGATGACGGGCACGAGATTGCCGACGTGCAAGCTCGGAAACGTGGGGTCGTAGCCGGCGTACAGCGTCACGCGCTCGTCGCTGAGCAGTTTCTTCAGGGCGTCGCGGTCGGTGACGTCGGCCACGAGGCCGCGCGCGGCCAGCTCGTCGAGAATGTGCATGGGGCTATTGCGGCTTGCGGAACAGCAAGGCGATGCGATCCGTTCGATCGTTGACTTCGGGATTGGCGACCTCGAGGGCGAGCGCGTCGTTCGGCCGGTAGTACAAGTCGCTGAAGTCGACGAGCTCGAACCCGGCCTCTTGAACCTCTTTGATCACGAGCACGGGATCGACACGCCGGCGGTTGTCGCGATTCTCGGGCTCGTTATGCCGGCGAGTATGGTCGACTAGCCCAAAGTAGCCGCCCGGTTTCAACGCGTCGAACACGGAGCGGTTCACCGTGGCTCGGTCCGGCGACGAGAAGTTGTGGTAGTTGCGGAACGTCACCACCATGTCGACGGGCTCGACGTCCCAGCGGCCCGATGGCCCGAACGGACCTGCGCCTGCCTGCGCCGTGGCTCCCCAACCGATCTCTTCGACTTCCTCGAGCCCGGGCAAGTCGGCGATCTCTCGATACGCGTCGGCGTAGAAACCTTCGGGATGCGCGACGTAGAGCTTGCCGTCATCGCGCAGCACGGGCGCCAAGATCTTCGTGAACCAGCCGCCGGCCGGCAGGATTTCGATGACGCGCATGTCCGCGCGCATGCGGAAGAACTCGAGTATTTCGGGAGGCAGCCGGTTCACGTCGCGCGCGCGCTCCTCGGGCGTGCGGATGTCGCCTTGCATCGCCGCGATGACGCGTTGCTGAAACGGCGTCGGGTTCGCGGGCTGCGCCTGCACCTCGGCGTCGAAGAAAACCGAGGCGGCAACGGCGAGAAGCGAGCTCGAAGACAAACGCATCACGGATCTCTCCTTGGTCCTGTTTGTTCGCGCGAGTATATCGGGCTTTCGCTCGAATCAACCGCCACCCTTTTCGCGCATCGACTTCTCGTCCCACAGATAGACGAGATAGCCGTCGGGGTCGCGCAGCTCGGCGCCGTAACCCCAGAAGAGCTTCTGCGGCGCTTTTTCGAACTCGACGCCGCGCGCCGCGAGCTCGCGATGCTTCGCGTCGACGTCGTCGACCTCGAACGTCAACGTGCAGGTCGCGATGGCAACGCCTTCTTCCGCCTCCGACAAGAACAAAGTGAAACCGCTGTCGTCCTGGAGCGCGACCGTGTTGCGCTCGGCGATCTCGAACTCGACCTTGAGGCCGAGGTTGTGCGTGTACCAGTCGCGCGATCGGCCGTAGTCTGCAACGACCAGCGCGAGATGGTTGAGGCGAATCATGCGGCACCCGAGCGTCGCTGCAACGGCGGCATTCTAGCCGCTCGCACGTCGTCCCGCTTTCGGGACGCGGGCCCCGCGGGCGGGACGAATGAGGTTTGTTTCGGTGCCGTTCTTTTGCGTCTTTCCATTTGAAAACCAAGCATTTAATTGGCGTACACTCGCGTGGCACGTTCGTTGCTCTGGAGGCGGCAAATGGACATACCACGCCCCGAAAACAAAAAGCGCAAACGCATCCGGCAGATCGCCATCGGCAGCGGGACCGCCGTCGTCCTCGCCGTCCTGACGATCGCGTTGGCGCGCCTCGAGCCGGCGGCGCCGTCCGTCGATGCCGACACGCTCTACACCGGTGAGGTCGCACAGGGCGAGTTGCTGATCCAAACGCGAGGGCCGGGCACGCTCGTGCCGCGCGTACGGCTCTGGATTGCCGCGCAGTCGGCGGGCCGCGTCGAGCAGCTCCTCGTGCGTCCCGGCGCCCTCGTCGAGGCCGACACGATTCTCATGGAGCTGTCGAATCCAGATCTGATGCGTCAGGCCGAGGAGGCGCGTTACGGGCTCGAGATCGCGAAAGCCACGTTCGCGGAGTTCGAGCTCGGCCTGCGCAGCAAGGAGCTCGATCAGAAGGCGGCCGTCGCGCAAGCGCGCGCGCAGTACGAATCGGCGCGGCTGCAGGCCGAAGCCGAGCGCGCGTCCAAGGTCATCGCAGAGCTCCAGGTGCGCAAGTCGGAGCTGACGGCCGAATCGCTGAAGGCGGCGTACGACATTCAAGTCGAGCGGCTCAATCAGCTCGGGGCCACGGTCAACGCGCAGATCGCCGCGCAACGCGCGAAGCTCGGTCAGGATCAGAACAAGTTCGACCGCATGCGCGAGCAGGTCGAAGCGTTGCACGTGCGCGCCAGTCTCGCCGGCGTCGTGCAGACGGTGCTGGTCGAAGAGGGTGCGCAAGTCCAGCCCGGCGCGAATGTGGCGCGCGTAGCGCGGCCCGACGTGCTGATGGCCGAGCTCAAGGTGCCGGAGACGCAGGCTAAGGACGTTCTCAACGACCAGCTCGTCGCCGTCGACACGCGCAACGGCATCGTGGCCGGCAAGGTCATCCGCATCGACCCGGCCGCGTCCGAGGGCACGGTGCAGGTCGACGTCGAGCTCACGGGCAAGCTGCCGGGCGGTGCGCGTCCCGAGCAGTCCGTCGATGGGACGATCGAGATCAAGCGGCTGCCGAACGTGCTCAAGATGGGCCGGCCGACGTACGTCCAGCAGAACTCGACCATCACGCTGTTCAAGCTCGTCGAGGACGGCGAGTACGCGGTGCGCGTGCCCGTCCGCATCGGCGCGACTTCGGTCAACGAGGTCGAAGTAATGGAAGGCCTGACGCCGGGCGACCGCGTCATCCTGTCCGACACCTCGGCGTGGGACGACGTGGATCGCATCCGGCTGAACTGACGATGCTTCAAACCGGCTGCAAGACGTTCGCTACGCGCGCGCGACGCAGCCTCCTGATGCGGTTCTCGCAGCTGTGCCGCGAGTCGAGTAACCACCGGAGTGCCTGGCGCATCTATAGGGGGATTGGGGAAGGTGGCGAATTTGTTGAGCGACGTTAAGTTCTGCCTGCGCGGCTTCGCGCGGCGGCCGATGTTTGCCTTCGTCGTCGTGGTGACGCTGGCGCTCGGGCTCAGCGTGAACGCGTCGATTTACTCCGTATACGATCAGATGCTGCTGCGCGAGCTGCCTGTCCCGCAGCCTGACGGGCTCGTGAACTTGAGCTCGCCGGGGTTCAAGCAGGGCAACACGTCCTGCAACGACGGCGGTACGTGCGACGAGATCTTCAGTTATCCCATGTTCCGCGATCTCGAGCGTGCCGAGGGGCCATTCGTAGGAATCGCCGCGCATCGTTACACCGACGCGAGCCTCGCGTTCGACGGCGAGACCGCCACGGGCAGCGCCTTGCTCGTGTCGGGCCAGTATTTTTCGCTGCTCGGGCTCACGCCGGCGGTGGGCCGCTTGCTCGATGCCAACGACGATCGCGTCGATGGGGAGGCGAGCGGCGTCGTGCTCAGCTACGCATATTGGGAGTCGGCATTCGGCGCCGATGCCAATATCGTCGGCCGCAACCTCGTCGTCAACGGCAAGCCGCTCACGATCGTCGGCGTCGGGCCGCGCGGCTTCTACGGGACGACCGTCGGCGAACGGCCGCTCGTGTTCGTGCCGATCACGTTCCGGTGGCTCCCGAACCCGAATGCGTTCCCGCAGCACGCCGACCGTAAGAGCTATTGGGCGTATCTGTTCGCGCGCCTGAAGCCGGACGTCTCGCTCGATCAGGCGGCGGCGGCGATCAACGCGACCTATGGCGCCATAGTCAACGACGTCGATGCCCCGTTGCTTTCGGGCGTCAGCGAGCAACAGCTCGCCGCATACCGTGCCAAGGCAATCGTGCTCACGCCCGGCGAACGGGGTCAAAGCAGGATCGACGACAACTCGAAGACGCCGCTCACGATCCTGATCGTGTCGACGGGCCTCGTGTTGCTCATCGCATGCGTCAACGTCGCGAACCTGTTGCTCACGCGCGGCTCGACGCGGGTCGGCGAGATCGCCGTGCGCGCGTCGCTCGGCGCTTCGCGCGGACGGTTGCTGTCTCTGTTGCTTGTCGAAACGCTGTTGCTCGCAGCCGCGGCGGCGCTGGTGAGCACGCCGCTCACGATGAGCGCATTGCGCGGCATCGAGGCGATGCTGCCGCCGTCCAACAGAGTCTTTGACCTGACGCTCGACGGCGCCGCTGTCGCGGCCACGATTGGGTTGGCCGTCCTTTCGACACTGGTGTTCGGCTTGATCCCTGCTCTGAAGCTCATCCGCGTCGACGTGAATCCCGCGCATCAGATGCAGAGCGCGCGGCAAACCGGCGGCAAGGCCGCGGCTCGCTTCCGCGCGACGCTCACGACGGCGCAGATCGCACTGTCGATGGCGTTGCTCGTGCTCGCCGGTTGGTTCACGCAGAGCCTCGCCAACGTCGGCCGCGTCGATCTCGGTTTTCGCGCGGAATCGCTCGCGGTCTTTACGATCGCGCCGGAACGCAATGGCTACACGGCTGTGCAGTCAGCCGCGCTATTCACACGCCTCGAAGAGGAGTTCGCGCAGATACCAGGGGTTACGGCCGCGGGCGCCGCGGGCGTCGCATTGCTCGACAACAGTAACTGGGGCGGCAACGTCAGCGTCCAAGGATTCGAGGCCACCCCCGACACGGATACCAATGTGTCCCGCAATTTCGTGAGCTCGGAGTTCTTCAGGGCACTCGAGATGCCGCTGACTCGCGGCGTCGGATTCGAGAGCGCCACGAGCGACAGCGCGCGAGTCGCGGTGGTCAATGAACGGTTCGTCGAGAAGTTCGCGCTCGGTAACGACGCCGTCGGCAAGCGTATGGCGTTCGGTGCGACCCAGGACCTCAACATCGAGATCGTAGGCGTCGTGCGTGATGCCAGGTACAGCGAGGTCAAGGCGGACCCTCCGCCGCAGGTCTTTGTTCCGCGCGTGCAGACGCCGTTCATGGGCGAGATGAGTTTCTACCTGCGCAGCAGCTTGGGGCTGCCCGTGCTGCGCTCGGCCGTCATGGAGGTGCTCGCACGCCATGACTCGAACCTGCCTCTGATCAACCTCCTCACCGTCCCGCAACAGGCGCGGGAAAACGTATTCCTCGACCGATTCATGGGCACACTCGCGGGCGCGTTGGCCGCCATGGCCGTCGTGCTCGCGGCTGTCGGCATCTACGGCGTGCTTTCGTACGGCGTCGTACAGAGGCTGCGCGAGATCGGCCTACGGATCGCGCTCGGCGCGGCTCCTAATAACGTGCGCGGCATGGTCCTGAAGCAAGTCGGCTGGATGGCTGCTGTCGGCATCGTCGTGGGCGTGGGCCTCGCGGCGCTACTCGGCGTGGTGGGGCGTGCGCTATTCTTCGGCCTCACGCCGGCCGACCCGTTCGTGCCCGCAGCCGCTGTTTTGGCTTTGACTTTAGTCGTGCTCGTTGCTGCGTATCTGCCCGCGCAACGAGCCGCGCATGTCGATCCTGTTACTGCATTGCGCGGTGACTGAGCCGCGCCTCAATAACTGATTCCTCCGAGGACACAACGATGAACGCAACGGCTCCGCTGAACGCAACCACTTCTTTGATTCAGCTCGATGACTTGAAGAAGGTGTTCTACACCGACGAAGTCGAGACGCACGCGCTGTCGGGCGTGCATTTCGATATCAACAAAGGCGAGTACCTGTCGATCGCGGGCCCCTCGGGCTGCGGCAAGTCGACGCTGCTGTCGATCCTGGGACTACTCGATACGCCGAGCGGCGGCCGCTACGTGCTGAACGGCACGCCGGTCGAGAACCTCGACGCATCGCAGCGCGCGCAGATCCGCAACAAAGAGATCGGCTTCATCTTCCAGGCGTTCAACCTGATCGGCGACCTCACCGTGTTCGAGAACGTCGAGCTGCCGTTGACGTACCGCGCGGGCATGAAGGCCGCGGAGCGTAAGAAGCGCGTGCTCGAAGCGCTCGAGCGCGTGCGCATGGCGCATCGCCTGAACCACTATCCGGCGCAGCTCTCGGGCGGTCAGCAACAGCGTGTCGCCGTCGCGCGCGCGCTCGTCGGCAGCCCGTCGATCCTGCTCGCCGACGAGCCGACGGGTAACTTGGACTCGAAGAACGGCGAGCAGGTGATGGCGCTGCTCGCGGATCTGCACGCCGACGGCGCGACGATCTGCATCGTCACGCACGACCCGCGCTACGCCGAGTATGCCGATCGCAAGATCCACATGTTCGACGGCCGCGTCGTCGACGAGGAGACGCTGAACCGGCTCCGCGAGGAGGAAGATCGCCGCATCGCCGAGCAAGCGCGCCGCGGCCGGCCTGCGTCGGCGGAGCTCAAAGAAGACTGATGCGTCGCGGCTAGACCGTTCGTAGGGTCGCCGCGTAGCTCCGGCGCGGCGCGCGCGCCCACGGATCCGGACGAGCTCATTGGTGGAGTACCCGATCATGTGGGACACGGCCTTCCGAGACTTGCAGCATGTAGCGCGCGGCCTCGCGCGGAGCACATCGTTCACGGTCGTTGCGGTCGCGACCCTCGCGATAGGAATCGGCGCGACCACGGCAGTGTTCAGCGTCGTCGACGGCGTGCTGCTGAAGCCGCTGCCGTACCCCGAGCCTGATCGGCTCGTCGCCGTCTGGCACGACGCGCCCGGCGCGCCGGGCCTCACAGCGGTCGCCGGCGGGCTGCAGCTCTCCCCGTCGATGCTCGTGACTTTTCAGGACGAGAACACCTCGTTCGAGCAGATCGGCCTCTGGACAGCGCAGCGGGCGAACGTCACAGGATTGGCCGAACCCGAGCAAGTGACGGCAGCAGCCGTCACGAGTCAAGCGCTCGACGCGTTCGGGGTGCGGCCATTGCTCGGGCGCTGGATCGGCCTCGATGACGAGCCTCCGACGAGTGCGTCTGTCACGATGCTGTCATACGGCTATTGGCAAGACCGCTTCGGCGGAGACCCGAACGTCGTCGGCAAGAGCATCGAGATCAACAACACGCGTACCGAGATCGTCGGTGTGATGCCGCGCGGTTTCAGGCTCGGCGACGCGGCTGTGGATCTGATCGGACCATTCCGCATGAATCGTGCGCAGATGATTCCGCCGCCGTTCTGCTGCAACGGCATCGCGCGGCTGCGTGAAGGCGTCACGCTCGAGCAGGCCTCGGCCGATATCGAGCGCATGTTGCCGCTCTGGCTCGAGCGATTTGCGTTCCCCGGACGCGGATACGCCGGCACGCGCGAGGTTTACCTCGACACGTGGCGCATAACGCCCGCGCTGCGGCCGCTCAAGGACGACGTCATCGGCGGCGTAGGCGACGTGCTCTGGGTCGTGATGGCAATGATCGGCATCGTGCTGTTGATCGCGAGTGCCAACGTCGCGAATCTCCTACTCGTGCGCGGCGAGGCAAAAGCGCTCGAGCTCGATGTGCGCGCCGCGCTCGGCGCGGGCTCGTGGCGCATCGCGCGGTCGCTGCTCGTCGAGCACCTGCTACTCGCGGTGCTCGGTGGCGTCGCGGGTCTCGTCGTGGCGTACGGTGCGCTGCAAGGGCTGCTTGCGCTCGCGCCGCAGCGGCTGCCGCGCCTCGATGCCATTGCGCTCGACGCTCGCTCGCTCGGTTTCGCATTGGTCGTGACGTTGGCGGCTGCGGTGTTGTTCAGCGTCGCGCCGCTGTTTCGCGCGATTCGCGCGCGCCTCGCTGCGCGCATGCGCGGCTCGCGCGGCGCGAGTGCCGGACGCGCGCAGCATCGCGCGCAGAACACGCTCGTCATCGGTCAAGTTGCGTTGGCGCTCGTGCTACTCGTTAGCTCCGGGCTCATGATTCGAACATTTCAGGCACTGCGCGCGGTCGAGCCCGGATTCAGCGCGCCGGAGTCGTTGCAGACTTTTCGCATCGGCGTGCCCCCGCAACTCGTCCCCGACGCGGAAGCCGTGTGGCGGACGGAGCGCAGCATTGTCGCTGCGCTCGAGGCGATTCCCGGTGTCGAATCGGCCGGCTTCACGAACGCGCTGCCGATGGAGCAGGTCGTCACGAATTGGGACGGCATCAGCGTGGAGGGCGGAGACAATTCGCTGGAATCGATGGCGCTGCGCGTCTTCAACTCGATTTCCCCCGGGTATTTGCGCACGATGGGGATGCGGCTCGCAGCCGGGCGCGACCTCACGTTCGATGACGTCGAGGGTCTGCGTCCGGTCGCGCTCGTATCCGAGGCCTTGGCGCGCGAGCTCTTTCAGTCGCCGAGTGCGGCGTTGGGCCATCGCATACGCGGACCCGTCGGCGGCCCCTGGCGCGAGGTCATCGGCGTCGTCGCCGACGTGCGCATGAACGGCCTCGACGAGGCGTCCCCTGCGACCGTCTACTGGCCGACGATGATGGCCGACTTCTACCCGCAGCAGCCGCTCGGCTTGACACAAGTGCTCGCTGACCGCGGCGTGGCGTTCGCGGTGCGCAGCGACTTGGCCGGCTCGCCGGCGCTGGCGCGCTCGATCGAGCAAGCGGTCTGGTCCGTGAACCCGAGCCTGCCCGTCGCCGGAGTCCGCACGATGCAGGACATCTACGACCGCTCGCTCGGCCGCACGTCGTTCACGCTCGTCATGCTCGTCGCTGCGGCCGGCGCCGCGCTCGTGCTCGGTGTCGTCGGACTGTATGGCGTGCTGTCATACGCGGTCTCGACGCGGCGGCGCGAGATTGCGATCCGCTACGCGCTCGGCGCGCGCGCTAGCGACGTCGAGCGGCGCATCGTGCGCCAAGGCGTCGTGCTCGCCGGCATCGGCGTCGCGATCGGCTTAGGAGCAGCGGCCGGCGTCACGAGACTCATGGCGTCGCTGCTCTACGACGTGCAGTCGGTCGATCCGCTGACGTACGCGGCCGTCGCGGCCGGCCTCATCGGCATTGCGGCGCTCGCGAGCTATGTACCGGCTCGGCGAGCGCGCGGCGTGAACCCCGCCGAATCGCTGGCCGCGGAATAGCGCTTTGCGACGCCGCCGTACCAACAATCCAAGCAAATCCCTCCGCGGAGGGATCTTGCGCCATCGCAGTGCAGAATCCCTCCGCGGAGGGATGTTCGATCGCTGCGGTGTGCCGAGCGCGGGTCCTCGAGCGGGAAGGACATGAGCAGCGTCGGTGTGTTGTGGTCGGATGCGCGCTACGCGTTGCGCTCGCTGTTGGCTCGCCCGGCGATCACTGCAGTCGCGATCGCAACGCTCGCGATCGGCAGCGGCGCGGCCACGACGACCTTCGCCGTCGTCGACCGCATCCTGCTCGAGCCGCTCGCCTATCCCGAGGCCGACGAGCTCGTAGCGGTGTGGCTCGACGCCCCCGGCTCTACTTGGTCGCTAGACCGTGGTGGGCTGCCGTTGTCGGGGCCGATGTTTCTGACATTCGCGGAGCAGAACCGCGTCTTCGAGAACCTCGGCGTCTGGGCACCCGGCACCGCGACGATCACCGGTGAAGGCGAGCCGGAGGAGGTGCCGCGGATCGCCGTCACCGTCGGCGTGCTCGAGGCGCTCGGCGTTCAGCCGTTGCTTGGCCGCTGGCTCTCCGTTCGCGAGCCAGGCGACGTTCCGCAGATCATGTTGAGCTATGGCTATTGGCAGCGCCGTTTCGGCGGCGACGCGCGCGTCGTGGGGCGCACGCTGAACGTCAATGCAGGGCTGCGCGAGATTGCCGGGGTCATGCCGCCGGGGTTTCGCATAGCCGACACCGAAGCCGATCTGCTGCTTGGCCCGATGCAGTTCGAGCGCAGCGCGATTGAGCTGGCAAACTTTTCGTTTTTCGGCGTTGCGCGCCTGAAGCCCGGAATGACCGTCGCGGATGCGAACGCCGATATCGCACGCATGATCCCGCTCTGGGAGGAGACATGGCCGACGGCCGCCGGCGATGCGAGCATCTACACCGACGTCTGGCGCATCGCGCCAGCCGTGCGCCCGTTGAAGCAGGACGTCGTCGGCGAGATCGGCGATCTGTTGTGGGTCGTCATGGCCACCATCGGCGTCGTGCTCGTGATCGCGTGCGCCAATGTCGCGAACCTGCTGCTGATTCGCGGAGCGGCGCGACAACACGAGCTCGCGATGCGCGCAGCGCTCGGCGCCGGCATCGGGCGCCTGCGTCGCGCAACGCTTTTCGAGGGGCTCGCCGTGGGGCTGCTCGGCGGTCTTGCGGGCCTCGCGATCGCGGCGGCCGGTTTGCGAACGCTCATCGGAATCGGGCCCGAGGCGCTGCCGCGGCTCGGCGAAGTTGCGCTCAACACCGACGTCGTCGCGATCGCTCTGGCCGTAGCGTTGCTGGCGGGCGCGCTCGTCGGAGCGGTCGTCGCCGCGCGCGTCGATGCCCGCGCGCTGCGCGAAGGGCTGCACGCCGGCGGCCGGACGTCGAGCGGCGGGCGCGCTCAGCAGCGGCTGCAGCATTCGCTCGTCGTCGGGCAAGTTGCGCTCGCCGTCGTCGTGCTGATTTCGGCTGGCCTTGCGATAAGAACGGCGGCCGCGCTGAGTGCCGTCGCGCCCGGCTTCTCGAAGGCCGAGCAAGTGCAGACGTTGCGAATCTCCATGCGCGACAGCCAAGTGCCGGATCCAGTGCAGGTCGCTAGGCGCCAGCAGCAGATCATCGAAGCGTTCGGCGCGCTGCCCGGCGTCACATCGGTCGGCCTCGCGAGCAACATGCCGATGGACGGCTTCAATGCGATCAGCGCGACGGTCGAAGTCGAGGGCCGTCCTACGGACCCGGTCGCTCGCCGCTCCAAGGGCGTTTCGCCAGGCGCGTTCGGCGCTCTCGGAGTGCCGCTCGTCGCTGGGCGCGATTACTCGTGGGCCGATCTCTACGACTACCGGCCCGTCGTCATCGTTTCGGAAGGCATGGCGCGCGAGCTCTGGGGCGAGCCCGCGGCGGCGCTCGGCAAACGGCTGCGCGCGAACGACGAAGGCCAGCCGTGGCGAGAAATCATCGGCGTCGTTGGCGATGTGCGCGAGGACGGTTTGCGCGACCCGGTGCCGCAGACCGTGTACTGGCCGGTGCTGACCCGCCAAGGGTTGGCGAGTACGGGTGACGTCTGGCGCTCCGTGTGTTTCGCCATCCGCAGCAGCCGCTCCGGTACCGACGGGCTGCTTCGTGAGCTGCGGGCCGCCGTGTGGTCCGTGGATCCCAACCTGCCGGTCACCTGGCTGCGCACGCTCGAGGACATCTACAAGCTAACCGAAGCGCGCACGACGTTCGCACTCGTGACGTTGGCTGTCGCGGCCTGCGCCGCGCTCGCGCTTGGGGTCGTCGGCCTGTACGGAGTGTTGTCGTGTGCCGTGACGCTGCGCCGCCGCGAGATTGCGATTCGCTTGGCACTCGGAGCGCAGCAGCGCAAAGTCCGCGGCCAGTTCGTTCGCAACGGCGTGCTGCTTGCGGCGTTCGGCATCGCCGTCGGCCTTGCGACTGCCGCCGGTGTCACGCGGCTCATGGCGTCGCTGCTATTCGAGGTCGAGCCCGTGGACCCGCTGACCTACGCGGCCGTCGCGGCTGTGCTCCTCACCGTTGCAGCGCTCGCGAGCTACCTGCCGGCGAGGCGCGCGAGCGCCGTCGATCCGGCGGAGTCACTGGCCGCCGAATAGGAGAACCGACTTGCACGACCGAACGTCGTTGCCTGCGCGTAACCGGTCCGCGGCCGCGCGCATCTAAGGTCCATATGCGTACCCAAGCATAGGGGGTCGAATGGACGCTTGGATCAGCCACGTTCGCTACGCAGTCCGCGTGCTGCTCCGCACGCCGGGCTTCACGCTGATCGTCGTGCTGACGCTCGCGCTCGGCATCGGCGCGAACAGCGTCGTGTTCTCCGCGATGGACGCGGTCCTCTGGCGGCCGCTCGGCTTTCCCGACGCCGACCGGCTGGTCGTCGTGAACCAATCGATCCCGAATGCGCCCGTCAGCAACACGGCGCCGGTGCGCATCGAGGAATGGAACGAGCAGAGCACCGCTTTCGCGGCCATCTCGGGCTACTACCGCGAGGACGTTTCTGAAACCTCGGGCGATTTGCCCGAGAAATATCGTCTCGCGCACGTCGCTCCGCGGTTCCTCGATGTTTGGCGCACAGAGCCGCTGATCGGGCGCAGCTTTGCCCCGGCCGACAGCGTAGCCGGCGCGGCGCCCGTCGCGATCGTGACCCATCGGTATTGGATGACGAAGCTCGACAGGGATCCGAACGTCCTCGAGCGGACCGTGCGCATCGGCGAGGAGGCGATTCCGATCGTCGGTGTGATGCCGGCGTCGTTCCGCTTTCCCGATCGCGACGTCGACCTCTTCACTCCGACGATCTACGAGCCGTTCGTGCTGCAGCGCGGCAATCTCTGGATGCGCGGCTATGGCCGCCTCGAGCCCGGCGTGTCGGTCGAGCAGGCGCGCGCGGATCTCGAGCGGATCCAGCGGCGCATTTCCGAGCAATACCCCGACACCGACCGCAATGTCGGTGTCTACGTCGCAGCGCTCAAGGAGACGACGGTCGGCGGCGTCCGCGGCTCGCTATGGCTCTTGTTCGGCGCTGTCTCGGTGCTGCTCTTGATTGCGTCGACGAACATCGCGGCGCTTCTGCTCGCGCGCGCGGGGAAGCGCAACCAGGAAGTCTCCGTGCGGCTGTCGCTCGGCGCGCAGCCCAAGCTGATCCGATCGATGATCCTCGTCGAAACCGCCGTGCTGGCCGTGGCGGGCGCGCTGCTCGGGCTCGTCGTCGCCGTCGGTGCGTCCGCGGCGCTGCGTAGGCTCGCCCCGGATTTTCCGCGCATCGAAGAGCTCTCGCTCGATGGCGGCGTCTTGCTCTACACGTTGGCCGCGATCGTCGCGGTCACGCTCGCGTGCGGCCTCGTGCCGGCGATTCGCGCGGCGCGCGTGGGCTTGAGCGGCGCGTTGAGCGACGCGCGCCGTAGCCAGGTGTCGTCGCGCCACTCGCTGCAATGGCTGTTCGTCGGAATTCAGGTCGCGTTGTCCGTCGTGCTGCTCGCCGGCGCGGGACTCTTGATCCGCAGCTTCCACGAGCTGTCGCGCGTCGACCCCGGTTTCGACGCGAGCCGGATCCTGACGTTTCGTATTGGCGGCACGTTCAACGATTTTGGTGAGCTCGCCGAGAAGGTCGAGCTCGTCTTGGACGAGCTCGCGGCCCTGCCCGGCGTCGAGGCGACGGCGGTGTCGTCGCCCGTGCCCGGCATGATCGACGACGGCTCCGGCTTCCAATTCGGGATCGCCAATCTGCGGATCGATGGCCGCGACGAGACGACGCAGGAGCCGGCCAAGGCGCAATCTCGCATCGTGTCGCCGACCTATTTCGCAACGATGCGGATTCCACTCCTTGCCGGCGAGCTCTGCAGAGTCGTTCCGCCCAATACGCCGGAAACGCCGGTCGAAGTCATGGTCAACGCTGCGTTCGCGACGCGCTACTTCGGCAACGCGTCGTCGGCGGTCGGCGCGATCATCCGGCCAAACGGCGCCCCCCAAGTCGCAATGCGCATCGCGGGCGTCACAGGAAACGCCCGCGAGTTCGCGCTCGATCAGCAAGCCGTGCCCTCGTACTATCCGTGCCGCCTCGCGTACGCGACGCCCGCGCTCGCGTTCCTCGTGCGTGCGCGCGGCGACCCGAACGGCATCGTCAACGCCGTCCGAGCCAAGGTCAAAGAGCTCCAGCCGCTGCGCGCCGTCTACGATGTTGCGCCGCTGCCGGAGCGCATCGGCAACGAATACGCCGACGATCGGCTGCGCACGTCGGCGCTCGCCCTGTTCGCGGGCACCGCGCTCGCGCTCGCGTGCCTCGGCGTCTACGGCACGCTGAGCTACGTCGTCAGCCTGCGCCGCCGCGAGGTCGGATTGCGTGTTGCGCTCGGCGCGCAGCAGCGCAACATCGTCGCGCAGTTCCTCGCGAAGGCGCTGCGCGTCGTCGCCGTTGCCTGCGCGATTGGCATCGTCGCGGCGCTGGTGTTTGCGCGGTTCATATCCGGCATGCTGTTCGAGGTGTCGCCGGGCGATCCCGTCACGCTCGGCGGAGTCGTCGTGCTAGTCGTCGCGGTCGCCGCGCTCGCGGCGTTGTTGCCGGCGTGGCGTGCGGCGCGCGTCGAGCCGATGCGCGTATTGAGAGAGGAGTGAGCTCGAGTGGGATGGAGTGAAGACGTTCGGTACGCGCTGCGCGCGCTCGCGAGCAGGCCCCTGTATGCATTCGCGTCGATCGCCGTGCTGGCGATCGCCATCGGCGCGAACACGACCGTATTTAGCGTGTTCAACGGACTGTTCTTGCGGCCGCTGCCGTATCCCGATGGCGATCGGCTCGTGATCGTCTACGACTCCTATCCGAAAATGAATTTGGAGTACGCCGGCACGGCGATCCCCGACTACATCGAGCGGCGCGAGCAGGCGCCGTCGTTGGAGAATCTCGCAATCATCACCGAGCAGCCCCGCACGCTCGCCGGCGATGGCCCGCCGCAGCGCGTCCGCGTCGGTGTCGCGTCGGCGTCGCTGTTCGACGTGTTGCGAGTACCGCCGGCCCTGGGGCGCGTGTTCAACGAGAACGAGGAGGAGATCGGCAACGAGCGCGTCGTCGTGTTGAGCGACGCGCTGTGGCGCAGCCGCTTCGGCGGGCAGGCGAGCATCATCGATTCGAGCATCCGCTTGGACGGTGATTCTTACCGCGTGATCGGCGTGATGCCGCCGGGTTTCGGCTTCATGAGCCGCGACGTCGGGGCGTATGTGCCGTTTGCGTTCACGCCGCAGCAACGCAGCGACGCGTCGCGCGGTAATCAGTTCTCGAACAGCGTAGGGCGGCTTCGCGACGGCGCGACGATCGCGGGTCTCGAGAGCGAGCTCGCTACCATCGTGCAGCGCAATGTTGCCGAAGGGCGCCTCGAGGCCGATGCCGTCACGGTCGCCGGATTCATGGGGCGCGCCGAGCCGCTGCGCGAGCGGCAGGTCGGCGACCTACGTCAGACCTTGCTGATTCTTCAGGCCGTCGTGCTCGTCGTGCTGCTGATTGCCTGTGCGAATCTCGCGAACTTGCAGTTGACGCGCTTGGCGTCGCGGCGCAAGGAGCTCGCCGTGCGCGCGGCGCTCGGCGCTGCCGGTGGGCGCATCGTCGCGATGGTGCTCATCGAGGCGTTGCTGCTCGCGCTGGTCGGCGGCGTGCTCGGTGTAGCCGTCGCTTCCGGCGGCCTCAAGCTCGTGGGCGCGCTAGGGCTCGATCGTTCGAGCACTGGCTTCCAGTATGTGCTCGATGCGACTGCGCTCCTGTATACGCTCGGCGCGGCGGTGCTCGCCGGAATCGTGTCGGGGCTGCCGCCCGTGCTCGCGTTGCTGCGCGAAGATTTGACTGGCGCGATTCGCGAAGGCGGGCGTCAGGGCGGCGCGGGGCGCGGCGCGCAGCGCATGCGCGGTGCGCTCGTCGTCGCGCAGCTCGCGATGAGCGTCACGTTGCTCGTTGGCGCGGGGTTGCTGACGAAGAGCTTCTACGGCTTGCTCGCAGAAGGGCCGGGCTTCAGCCCGAACGGTGTCTGGACGGCGCGCTACTCGCTTGGCGGTCCGCGCTACACGGAGAACGAATCCTGGCCGCGGTTTCAAGAGCAAGCCGTCGCCGCTCTGCGGGCGCTGCCCGGAGTCAGCTCGGCCGGAGTGACGTCCGTCTTGCCGTTCTCGGGCAACAACGAGGCGGGCTCGATCCAGATCGAGGGCTACCAAGTGCCGACCGGCGCGGCGCCGCCGCACGCGAACAACCGATCGATCGACGACGGCTATCTCGCGACCCTCGGGCTCCCGATCCTGGCGGGCCGTAACTTCGCCGCGCACGAAGCCGAGCCCGTGGTGATCATCGACGAGACTCTCGCCGCGAAATACTGGCCGAACGGCAGCCCTCTTGGTCAGCGGCTGCGGGCCGATTCGGATCCGGCCGATCGTTGGTCCACGATCGTCGGTGTCGTGCCCGCCGTGAAGCAAGCGAGTCTCGCCGAGAGCAACTCCAAGGAGACGATCTACTGGCACTACGAGCAGCGCCAGCAAAACGCGGGCGTCCTGGCGCTGCGTACCGTAGTACCGCCGAGTCAGCTCGCGGGGGCGGTCAGCGCTGCGATTGCAGCCATCGATCCCGACGTCGCGCTGTCCGACGCGCGCACGCTCGACGACAGAGTCGAAGGCTCGCTCGGGCCGCAACGCGCCCCGATGGTGTTGACGCTCGTGTTCGCCGCGGTCGCGTTCGTGCTCGCGGTCATCGGCATCTATGGCGTGCTCGCGTGGGGCGTGAGCCAGCGCGTCAACGAGATCGGCGTGCGCATGGCGCTCGGCGCGCGCGCCACCGACATCGGCCGAATGATCTTGCGGCAAGGCGGCAAGCTCATCGCGATCGGCCTCGTCATTGGCGTAGCCGGTGCGCTCGGGCTCGGCCAAGTATTGGCGTCGCAGCTCGAAAGGGTCGGCGCGTTCGATGCGGCGGTGCTCGCGCTCACGGTCGTCGGCCTAGGCGGCGCGGCGCTCGTCGCGAGCTGGTTGCCGGCACGGCGTGCTTCGCGCGTCGATCCCATGAACGCCCTGCGCGCCGAATGACACGGGCGGCACGAAGATGAGCGGCGCCGGCTGGGCCAGCGACCTTCGCTACGCGCTGCGCCAGCTGGCTCGTGCGCCGGAGTGGCAGCGCCTCGCCGCGCTACGGGACTCGCCGTTCAGGCCGCCTGTTGTTTCACCGGAAATGCGCCGTGTGCTCGCGCTTCGAGTATGACGACTTCGACGACGCTGCCGTCGGCCGCGAAGCTCACGTGCGTGTTCCAGTCCTGCGACGCCTCTCGTGCGATCGGCTTGTCGGCAAAGTGGATGACGAGTGTGTCGTCCTTCTCGAAATACGTGATCCGCATAGGGCCCCTCATGAAACCTGAAAGCGGTGCATCACGGTCTTCACGACGAGTACGTCGTCGCCGAGGACGGCTGCCACGCACAGCGAATTGTCATCGCGATCGGCATATGTCTTGTAGATCCAGAGGCGCGTTGCGTCTTTGTAACGTGTTTCGCCGGAGTCGATCAAGTCGAGAAGTCGGGCGTCATCGATGTCCCGCTCTCGCATGCGTTGGCGTGCATGGTGCGTTACGGCGACTACCCGATGAAAGCGTCCGCTGCGCATCGGCAAACGCTAGAGCGTTCGAGAACGCGCGAAGAAGCCGGGAATCCAGTTGTTCTACGGAATTTGGCGAACTCAGAGGTGTGCGTGGAAACGTTACGTAAAGACATCCGGCACGCGTGGCGCATGTTCCGCGAGAGCAAGCTGTTCACGGCGACGGCGATTGCGGCGTTGACGCTCGGCATCGGCGTCAACATCGCGATCTTCTCCATCGTCAACGCCGTGCTGCTGAAGCCAGTCCCATTCCCGGAGCCCGATCGGCTCGTGCAGTTGGTGAACACGAACAACGGCATCGCCGGAGGTGCGGCAGCGTCGCCGGCCAAGTACATGCATTGGCGCGCGCAGACCGAAGTGCTCGAGAGCGTCGCCCCCGTGCGCAACATCGGGATGAACCTCGAGCAAGGCGATCTGCCCGAGGCCATCGCTGCGATTCAGACGACCTCGGAGTACTACGGCGCGTTCCGGCCGCCGCTCGCCCTGGGCCGGTGGTTCACGCCCGAGGAAGCTCTGCCGAACGCGGGCCAGACCGTCGTGTTGAGCTACAACTTCTGGACGCAGCGATTGGCGAGCGATCCGAACGTGCTCGGTAAGAGCGTCACGCTGTCCGGTAATCCGTACTCGGTCGTCGGCGTCGTCGGCCGCGAGTTCGACGTCCGCGATTTCGGTCCCGCGCCCGACGTCTGGGTGCCGTTCCAGATCGATCCGAACACGACGGACCAGGGCCATTTCTTCAACACCGTCGGCCGCCTCAAGCCCGGCGTCTCGCTCGAGCAGGCGCAAGCGCAGCTGGCCGCATCAGCGGCGGCTTATCGCGATCGGTGGACGATCGCCGCGATGCCCGAGAACGCGGGCTTCAGCACGATCACGCTGCAAGAAGCGCTCGTGCGCCAGGCGCGGCCGACGCTGCTCGTCGCGCTCGGCGCCGTCGGCTTCGTGCTGCTGATCGCGTGCGCCAATGTCGCGAACCTGCTGCTCATCCGCGCGACGGGGAGGCGCCGCGAGCTGGCCGTCCGGGTCGCGCTCGGCGCGGGCCGCTGGCGCATCATGCGGCAGCTGTTGACCGAGAGCCTGATGTTGTCGTTCGCAGGGGGCGCGCTGGGACTCCTCGCGGGCTACCTCGGCATCCGCGCACTGCTGACCGTGAACACCGCCAACTTGCCGCGGCTTGGCGAGGCCGGCTCGCAGCTCGCCATGGATCCCAACATCGTGCTGTTTACGGTCGCGCTGTCGATCGTGACCGGGATTCTATTCGGCGCGATCCCGGCGCTCGTCGGCTCGCGCGCCGACTTGAATGCCGTCATCAAGGACTCGAGCAGCCGTTCGGGCAGCGGCTTCAGGCAAAACAAGACACGCTCGACACTCGTGCTCGTCGAGGTCAGTCTCGCCGTCGTGCTGCTCGTCGGTGCCTCGCTGCTCATTCGCACGTCGCTCTCGTTGAACGCTGTCGACCCCGGCTACACGACCGACAACGTGCTCGTTCTGCGGACGTCGCTGACGGGGCCGAGGTTCCAAACGACCGCTGCCGTCGAGGAGACGGCGCGCCTCGCGCTCGAGCGCATCCGGCGAATCCCCGGCGTCTTCGCCGCGTCGATGACGTGCTGCGTGCCGCTCCAGGGCGGCTACGGATTGCCGTTCAACATCATCGGTCGCACGAACGAAGGACCGTTCTCGGGCAACAGCGGCATTCACATGGCCACTCCGGGCTACTTCGATACGTTCGAGATCCCGGTGATTCGCGGCCGCGCCTTCGATGCAACGGACACGGCCTCGAGCCCGCCCGTCATGATCATCAGCGAGTCGTTGGCGAAGCAACTCTGGCCGGACGGCGATCCGCTGGCGGATCAAGTCAAGATCGGCATGGGCCCCGGTGACACCCGGCGCGCGAAGGAGCCGGTGCGTCAGATCATCGGCATCGTCGGCGACGTGCGTGCCGGCGGCATCGCGTTCGGTCCGAGCCCGATGATCTACCTGCCGCAAGCGCAGATGCCGGAGGAGTGGCACGCCTACATGATGGTGTCGGGCCCGATGGGTTGGGTCGTGCGCACGAACGCCGCCTCGGGGACCTTGGTCGGTCAGATCCAAGATGTCATCCGCGAAGCGACGGGCGTGCCGGTGACGAATGTCTCGAGCATGGACGACATCGTGTCGATCGATACGTCGCGGCAGCGGCTGAACATGCTGCTGATGACGATCTTCGGCGGGGCCGCGCTCGTGCTCGCCGCGATCGGCATCTATGGCCTCATGGCGTACTCGGTGCAGCACCGCACGCAGG
>Ga0315910_10001264_pt1 | contig 23472 bp, 21 predicted proteins | sample EdamamesoilMG_FD_204470 | JGI IMG/M metagenome (GOLD analysis project Ga0315910, IMG submission 204470) | Garden soil microbial communities collected in Santa Monica, California, United States - Edamame soil | ecosystem: Environmental > Terrestrial > Soil > Garden | place: USA: California... | reverse complement strand
GGCGAAGCGGCGCGCTTTCTCGGTGAGCGGGCTCGCGGAACCGTCGGCATTATAGGGCTCGCCCACGGCCAGGCGCGCGGGACGCAGGTCATCGAGGTGCTTCTGCAACGCGGCCCAGTCGGGACCGTTGGGACCGTTGCCGATGGCGCCGCGCGGGCGCGCGCTGCGGGTCAGCGTATCGCCGCTGGCGATGCCAATTCTCTTGGTTCCGAAGTCGAGTGCCAGGACAACAGATATTTTCTGTGGTGACCCGGGGTCAGGCATGACCGGAGAACGAGGTGAGCTGGCCGGCCTCCACGCCGAGCAGCCGGAGCGATGCGAGCCAGCGCTCCTCGTAGGGCAGGTCGAAGATCACACTCTCGTCGGCGGGCACCGAGAGCCAGGAGTTGTCGAGCATCTCCTTTTCGAGCTGGCCGGCTTCCCAGCCGGCGTAACCCAGGGCGATGAACGCCTTGTCGGGGCCGGTGCCCATGGCCATCGCGGCCAGCACGTCGCGCGAGGTGGTGACCTGGATGGCATCGGAGATGCGATGGGTCGAGTCCCACTCGCCACCCGGCCGGTGCAGCACGAAGCCGCGATCCTGGTGCACGGGGCCACCCCGCAGGACCGGAAGGTCGGCGGCGCGCTTGTCGGTGGGTTCGATCTTCATCTGCTCGAACACTTCGCTGAGCGTCATCGACAGGGGACGGTTCAGGACGATGCCGAGGGCTCCCTTTTCACCGTGCTCGCAGATGAGCGACACGGTCTGCGAAAAGTTGGGGTCCGTCAGCTGCGGCATCGCGATCAGGAGGTGGTTCGAGAGACTCGTGATGCCCGTGGCCATATGCGCCGCAGTCTACTGTGAATCCGACGGTGCGGTCACCGTTCCCCGCTGCGCGCTGCGGCCTGCGAATTCCCACCCGTAGGTGAAACGCAACAAGCGGTACTTCTCCGCCAGCTCCCTCGGGAAGGGGTCGAAGGGGCTGGCGAGCTTCAATATGTCGACGGCCGCCTGGTCGAGCTTCGATGAACCGCTGGTGTGCACGATGGTCGCCGATTGCAGCGTGCCGTCGGCGAGGATGATGACCTCGACGTCCGGATTGCGCGTTCCGGGTGCACGCCAGGCAGCCTGCGGAAAGTTCAGCGTGCCGAGACGCTCGATCTTGGTTCGCCAGGAGACCAGGTAGGGCGCCACCAGCGCCTCTCGCGTGTCAGGCGTCACCCACAATTCGTCGCGCTGCGGTCCGCGGATCTTCTGGTCCTCGGCGTCGTCGAGGCCGAGTCGGTCACGTTCGCTGTTGCCCTCGGCCAGCACCGGCACTTCGGGCATCTCGATGAGGCTGGAGGGCGGCGCGAAATACAGGATCTCGGGCATGGGCGCGCTGGTAGTTAGCACGCGGTTGTCGGCGGTGGCGAGCAGGGCGCCGGCGTCTTCCACCGGCTTGGTGCCGTCGGGACGGCCGTTGTTGGCGGCGTATTCGGCCGAGGCGCGCGGGCTGCGGGCCGCCGCGGGATCGATGCTGTTGCCGGAACCGAGCTGGGTGCGCTGCGCGAGATAGGTCGCGTCGTCGTTGCGGCGCGCCTCGGGCACGTCCTCGGACACGATCAGCACTTCGAGGCCGGGCGCTCCGGCGCGTGGCTGGCCGGCGGACCCGAAGGTCACGCCGACGATGATGACGCCGTGCACCAGCGCCGCCATGAAGACGGTGGTCGTGAGCCGGTCGCGAGTCGGCGCGATGCCCTCGCGCAGCTGCAACGCGCGTGAGCTCATCCCTTCCTTGTCGCGCCGAGTCGGCGCTCGAATGCGGCAATTACCATATCGCCAATATTGAGCCCAAATTGCTGGTCGAGTTCACGGATTCCTGTCGGACTCGTGACGTTGATCTCGGTCACGAAGCCGCCGATCACGTCGATGCCGACGAACACCATGCCGCGCTCGGCGAGCGCCGGGCCGATTTCCGCGGCCAGCCAGCGATCGCGCTCGGTGAGTTCGCGGCCCACGCCCTTGGCGCCGGCCGCCAGGTTGCCGCGGTTGTCCGTGGGCAACGGGATCCGGGCGAGCGCGTAGGGGACCGGCTCACCATCGATCAGCAACACGCGTGAATCGCCGCTGGCGGCGATCTCCGGCAGGTAGCGTTGCGCGATCGCGAAGCGCTGCCCGTAGTCAGTCAGCGTTTCGATGATCACGGGGAGGTTCTTGTCGGCCTGCTCCGTGACGAAGATCGACCTGCCGCCCATGCCGTCGAGCGGCTTGACCACGATGCGGCCATGCTCGGCGGCAAACGCTCGAATGTCGGCGGCCGAGCGCGTGATCAGGGTCGGCGCGCAGCACTGCGGGAACCACGCCGTGTACACCTTCTCGTTCATGTCGCGCAGGCCCTGCGGCTTGTTGACCACCAGCGCGCCCTGCAACTCGGCCCGCTCGAGGATGTAGGTCGAGTAGATGTACTCGGCATCGAAAGGCGGATCCTTGCGCATGAACACGCAGTCGAATTCGCCCAGCTTGTGCACGCTGGACTCGCCGAGCTCGAACCACTTCTGGGAATCGTTGTGGACGTTCAGTGGCCTGCCGTGACCGAGCGCGACGCCATCGCGCAGGAACAGGTCCGACTGCTCGAAATACGTGAGCTTCCAGCCACGGGAGGACGCCGCAAGCAACATGGCAAGTGTGGAGTCCTTCGCAAATTTGATCTTCGCGATCGGGTCCATCACCACGGCAAGACTTAGGGCTTTTGGCATCACCAACTCCGACTGCAAAAACGTGACGTGACCGGCATAGCCGGGGGTATTCCTATATGTTAAAACGCCCCTCAGCTTGCCGTTCCGGACCGCATTTTAATAGCGGCCGGTGTGTGGCTTTTTGTTTGTCCAGGCGAGGTTTGCGTGTGAACGACACCAGCTCCCATTTCAAGGGTCTGAAGGTCCTCGTCATCGACGACTCCAAGACCATCCGGAAGACCGCCGAGACCCTGCTCGCCAAGGAGGGTTGTGAGGTCTACACGGCGGTCGACGGGTTCGATGCGCTTGCGAAGGTTGCCGACTACACGCCCGACATCGTGTTCGTCGACATCATGATGCCGCGCCTCGACGGCTATCAGACCTGTTCGCTCATCAAACACAACAAGGTGTTCAAGTCGATTCCGGTGATCATGCTGTCCTCGAAGGACGGGCTGTTCGATCGCGCGCGCGGGCGCATCGTGGGATCGGAGTACTACCTCACGAAGCCCTTCACGAAAGACGAACTGCTGTCGGCCATCGAGACACACGTCGGCGCGAGGTAGATATGGCTCTCATTTTGATCGTGGATGATTCCCCGACCGAAGTGCACGTCATGAAGAAGGCGTTGGAAAAGTCTGGCTACCAGACCGCCACCGCCCAGGACGGCGCCGAAGGCGTGCGCATGGCTCGCGAAATGACGCCGGATCTCATCTTCATGGACGTGGTGATGCCGGGCGTGAATGGCTACCAGGCCACGCGCACGCTCTCCAACGATCCGAAGACCCGCACCATCCCGATCATCATGGTCACCTCGAAAGGCCAGGAGACCGACAAGATCTGGGGCCTGCGCCAGGGCGCGGTCGACTACATGGTCAAGCCGGTATCGCCCGACCAGCTCGTCGCGAAGGCACAGGCCACGCTCGCGGCCTGAGGTCGCCGACGCAACCCATGAACGAAAACGTTTCGCTCAAGTCCCTGCGTGATCGCCCTTTCGAGCTGCTCGCCGAGCTCGAGCGGCGTGGTCGCGCGGTCACCGCCGCCGCCGCCTCGGAGAATCCGGGCGCGCGCGAGTGGGTGGGCGTGGCGTTCCGCATGGCCGGCGAGCTGTATCTCGCGGCACGCGAGGAAACCCGCGAAGTGCTCGCGGTGCCGAATGGCATGACGCGCGTGCCGGGCGCCAAGGCCTGGGTGAAGGGCATCGCCAACGTGCGCGGCCAGTTGCTGCCGATTCTCGATCTGCGCCAGTACCTCGGTTCTGGCGTCACTCCTAACACGCGCAACGTGCGCGTCATCGTGGTCAACCACCGGGAAGTCCCCGCCGGGTTGCTGGTGGACGAAGTGCTGGGTTTCCGTCGTTTTTCCGAATCCGAATTCGCCGGCGACGCGCCGCCGACCGTGGTGCGTTGTGAACGTTACCTCGCCGGCGCCTTTCGCCGCGGCCCCGAGCAGTGGCCGGTGCTGAGCCTGCGCCAGCTCGTGGAGAGCCCGTCCTTCCAGGAGGCCGCGGCATGAGCACCGATCTCGGCGGCGGATCACGCTCACTGAAAACGCTGAGTGGCCTGGTCACCACCACGCTGGTGCTGCTGGTGCTGAGCGTGGCCGGATGGGTGGCCGCGTGGCTGCTCGACATGGTCATCCTGTACGCCGTGGCCGGCGCGTTTGCGTTCGCCACCGCGGTGCCGCTGTTCATGATGTTCGGCAAGATCCGGGGCGCCGACAACGATTTCGGCCACCGCGAGGCGCTGTCGCTGGCGCAACGCAAGGAGACCGAACGAAACCAGCAGGCCATCCTGCGGCTGCTCGACGAACTCGCGCCGCTCGCGGACGGTGACCTCACCGTGCAGGCAACGGTGACCGAAGACATCACCGGCACGATTGCCGACTCGATCAATTACGCCATCGGCGTGCTGCGTGACCTGGTGGCGACCATCAACCAGTCGGCCATCCAGCTCGACGGCGCCACCCGCCAGACGCAGGCGCTGTCCGCGCACCTGGCCAAGGCCTCGAGCGCGCAGACCAAGCAGATCTCCGGTGCCACCGAATCCTCGGGCAGCATGGCCGCGACCACCGAGGCCATTTCGGGCAACGCCGAGCGCGCCTCGGACGTCGCGCGCCACTCGGTGGACGTTGCCCACAAGGGCGGCGATGCCGTGCGTCGCACGATCGATGGCATGAACAGCATTCGCGAAACCATCCAGGAGACGTCGAAGCGCATCAAGCGCCTCGGCGAGAGCTCGCAGGAAATCGGCAACATCGTCGAACTCATCAACGACATCGCCGAGCAGACCAACATCCTCGCGCTCAATGCATCCATCCAGGCTTCGATGGCCGGTGACGCCGGTCGCGGCTTCGCGGTGGTCGCCGACGAGGTGCAGCGCCTAGCCGAGCGTGCCGCCGCCGCCACGCGCCAGATCGAAACGCTGGTGCGCGCGATCCAGGCGGACACGAACGAGGCCGTCGTTTCCATGGAACGCAGCACCACGGACGTGGTGGGCGGAGCGCTGCTCGCCGAGAACGCCGGCGCCGCGCTGGAAGAAATCGAGCAGGTGTCCGCGCAGATCGCCAGCCTCGTGCAGAACATCTTCTCGAGTTCGCGCCAGCAGGTGACCGAGGCGCAGAAGATCGCCCGCAACATGCAGGTCCTCAAGGAAATCTCCACGCAGACCGCCGAGTCGACCACGGCGACCTCGCAAAGCATTTCGAAGCTCGCGCAGTTGTCCGCGGCCATGCGCCAGTCGGCTTCGGGCTTCCGCCTGCCCGGCGCACCGGTCCCGCGCCAGGTTGCCGCGGCGGGCGCGGCCATCGCGGCCGCGGCGGCCGCCACCACGGGCATCAGCCCCGGCCCGTCCACGGGTGCCACGACACGCAACCGAACCATTTCGCTGGCCTCGTAACACGGACGTTGACGTCGAATCACAATGCCTGAAGTCGCCTCACAGACTCTGGATCTCGTTGGCCGCGAGCTGAACAACACCCTCGCCGAGGCGCGCACCGCGCTCGAGACCTTCGTCGAACAGCCCGAGAACGTGGTGCTGCTGCAGCGCTGCGTCACCGACCTGCACCAGGTGCAGGGCGTATTGCGACTCCTGGAGATTTTCGGTGCCGCGCTGCTCGCCGAGGAAATGGAGCAGGTCACCAAGTATCTGCTGACCCCCGCCGCGCAGAAGAACCAGGCCGAGACGCTGGACGCGCTGATGCGCGCCATGGTGCAGCTGCCGAGTTACGTCGAGCGCGTGCTGGCCGGCGGTCGCGATCTCGCGCTCGTGCTGCTGCCGCTGCTCAACGACCTGCGCGCCGTGCGCGGTTCTGCGCTGCTGTCCGAAGGCACGCTGCTGCTGCTCAATCTGAAGTCGGATCAGCAGGCCTCGCCGGTTCAGCCGGCGGTCGGCGAACCCGCACTCACCGTGGCGCAGTGGGCGCGCCGCCTGCGCACCCGCTTCCAGCTGGGACTGGTCGGCTGGATCCGCGGCGAGCGCCCCGAACAGAATCTCGAAATCCTGGAAACGGTGGCTCACCAGATCGAGCAGGTTGCGACCAAGCAGCCCGTGTTCCAGTTGTGGTGGGTAGTCGGCTCCATCATCGAAGCACTGCGGGACGGCGGCCTCGAGGCCGGCGTGTCCATCAAGCGCCTCATGGGTCTCGCGGATCGCGAAATCCTGCAGCTGTACACCCAGGGTGAGGCGCGCTACGCGCAGAACCCGCCGGTCGAGCTGCTCAACAATCTTCTCTATTACGCCGCGCGCGCCAACAGCAACGGTCCCAAGGTGACCGCGGTGCGCGCTTCGTTCCGCCTAAACGAGCTGCTGCTGGTCGACGACTCGGTCGAGCAGGAGCGCGAGAATCTCTCGGCCCCGTCCGTGAAGCTGATGCGCACGGTGTCGGCCGCGATTCGCGAGGACCTGGGCAAGGTCAAAGACGTACTCGACATCTTCGTGCGCCGCGGGGGACAACCCGCCGAGCTCGAGGCGCAGGTCGGCATGCTGCGCAAGATCGGCGACACGCTCGGCGTGCTGGGCCTCGGCGAGTTGCGCCAGCTGGTGCTGGAAGAAACCGCTCGCCTCGAAGCCATGGCCGCGGGCAAGACCCCGGCCGATCACGCCGCGCTGGTGCACATCGCCGCCACGCTGATCAACGTCGAAGATCGCCTCGATCGCGACCTCATCGGACTCATCGTCCCGAAAACGCAGAACGAGGCGCCCGCCGAGTCGGTGGACGTGGACTTCCAGCAGGTGCAGGCCGCGGTGCTGCGCGAGTGCAGCGTCAACCTGGTCCGCGTCAAGGAAGCCATCGCCTCGAATGTCGCGGGCACACTCGACACCAATGCGCTGGATGCGTGGCCCGGGCTCATCCAGGGCATCAAGTCCGGCTTGCACATGCTGGGCAAGGCGCGCGCCGTCGAGATCGTCGACGGCATCGCGAAGAATCTCAAGGAGCTGCTGCAGCCCGGTGGCGCGGCCGTTCCGCCTAACTACCTCGACCGCCTGGCGGACGCGGTGGTCAGCCTCGAATACTACATGGAGACGCTGCAGGCCGGCCGCACGGATCCGTGGTACATGCTCGACAACGCCGAAACCTGCCTCACGGCGCTGGCGCAGATGCCCAAGCGCGTCGTGCCGACGGTGCCGCCGCTGGGCCCGGAGTCCTACGCCGCGACCGTGCTGCTCGCCGACGCCGGCGCCACCGCGCGTGCCCACGCGTTGCAGGCGGGCGTCGCCCCGCCGACCTTGCAGGGCGCTCCCACGCTGCACCAGTCGGCGCAGCCGCGGATCGGCAGCAAGGTGGTCGATATCGATCCCGAGCTGCTCTCTCTTTATATAGAGGAGGCCCGCGAGGAGGTCGCCCGGATCGGCAAGCTGTTCCCGGCGTGGGAACAGAACCCGCTCGAAACCGAGGCGCTCTCCGGCGTACGGCGCGCATTCCACACGCTCAAGGGCTCCGGCCGCATGGTCGGCGCCACCGACATCAGCGAATTCGCCTGGGCCATCGAGAACCTGCTCAACAAGGTCATCGAGAACACGTTGCAGCGTTCACCGGCCATCCTCGCCACCGTGCGGGATGCGGCCGGCGTCGCGGGCGAACTGGTGAACTCGCTCGAGGCGGGCAAGCCCGCGCCCGCGCGCGCCCAGGACATCGTGGACCGCGCGCACGCGCTGGCCGCGAACAGGATCTCACCCGCGCAGACGGCAACCGTCGAAGCGCTCGAGCGCACCATCGATACGCGCCGCGAGGATCTCGAAGCCACCGGCCGCGTACCCACGCTGCAGGCTGCGCCCGAGCCGGTGCGCCAGGCCGCCTCCCCGATCAAACCACCCAGCGCGCCCGCGGGCGACGAATGGGTGCTGGACGAACCCGCCGCGCCGCGAGGCGAGACCGTGGTGTTGTCGACGCCGCAGGAAGAGCCCAGCGGCGACCTGCAGCTGCGCGAGATCTACAGCCGCGAGACCCAGGTCAATGTCCTGGCGGTCGAGCGTTTCATCGACACCGCGCGCCTGCACGAAGCGCCACACGCGGTCACCGAAGAAGCCTATCGCGCCTGCCACACGCTGGCCGGCAGCTCGCGCATGGCCGAAGCGCGCCATGGCATCCGGCTCACGGCGCCCATCGAACACTGGGTCCGCAAGTCCTTCGACAGCGGCGTGGGCCTGGAAGACAAGGACCTGGACCTGCTCACCGATTGCATGGCCGCCATGAAATCGGTCGCGGCCAACCTCGATGAATCCACCGGATTCTTCCAGTCGCATCTCGCGCTGCTCACGCGCGTCGAGCTGGCCACGGAACAACTCGAACAGCGCATCGTCGACGTTGCGCGTGTCGCGGAAGAAGCCGCGGCGCCTGCACCCGCCGCTGCGCCGACTCCAGTCGCGCCGGCGGTCGCGGCACCCCCCGCGTCCTTTCCGGCCGAAGCCGCAGCCGTAGCACCAGCCGCGCCGCCCGCCAACATCGTCGAAGACGTCGTAACCGATTTCGACCAGGAGATCGCCGGCATCTTCACCGACGAAGCGGTGGAGCTCATCGACGCGTCGCAGGGCGCGCTGGCGCAGTGGAATGAGAACCGAAACAGCGTCGACGGTCTCTCGGCGCTGAAGCGCCCGTTGCATACGCTCAAGGGTGGCGCCCGCATGGCCGGGCTCATTCCCATGGGCGACCTGGCGCACGAGCTGGAAACACTTTTCATGCAGATCGACGGCGGCGTGATCGCGCCCGACGATCGTGCCTTCTCGCTGGCCCAGGCCGCGCTCGACGAACTTGCCCGCATGCGCGAGTCGGTGAGCGGTGGCAAGGGTGTTCCGACCGCGCGCGGACTCATCGCCCGCATCCAGGCACTGGCGCACCCGGCCTCGGCCGCACCCGCTGTCCCGGCGCCGCCGCCCGTGGCGAGCGTCGCGCCACCGCCGGCCGCGAAGCCCGCCCCTCCCGCGCCGCGCCCGGAGCCGGCGCCAGTAGTTAGTGCGCCGCCGCCTCCGCCCAAGCCGGCGGCCCCGATCCTCACGGCCGTGCCGACGGTCAAGCCCGCGCCGGCGCCCGCCGCGCGCGCCGAATCGCCGGCGGAGCCTCCGGTGCTCGCCCCCGTCTGGGCGCCGCCCGCGCCGCCGCCCAGCCCCGTGGCGAAGGCCGTGGAAGTGCCGACACCCATCGTCAGGGCGGCCCCCGAGCCCGAGCCGCGCTCCATCGTGACTCGCGCTGCCGCGCGAGACCCGGTGTCCGCCGGCCTGTCCCGCGAGCTCAAGGATGGCGAGCCCGCCGATGCGCCATTGCTGCCACCGGGCGCCGTGCCGCCGGGTCGCGAGCCCACCGCACCCGCGGATCGCCCGGAACTCGCCCGCGTCGACGCCGAGCTGCTCGACCAGCTGCTGAACAATTCCGGCGAAGCGAGCATCGCGCGCGCCCGCCTCGAGCAGCAGATCGGTTCGATCGACTTCAACGTGGGCGAGCTGTCACGCACCGTGACGCGCCTCAAGGAGCAGCTGCGCAAGCTCGAGCTTGAAACCGAGGCGCAGATCCTGCATCGCTACGAAGAGGAGAAGGGCCAGCGTGGCGATTTCGATCCGCTGGAGCTCGACCGTTATTCCTCGATCCAGCAGTTCTCGCGCGCGCTGGCGGAAACCGCCAACGACGTGGGCAGCATCCAGCAGCTGCTCGAGACACTCACCAAGGACACGCAGAGCCTGCTGACCCAGCAGGCGCGCACCATCACCGAATTGCAGAACGGCCTCATGCGCACGCGCATGGTGCCCTTCCAGCGGCACGTGCAGCGCCTGGCGCGCATCGTGCGCCAGGCGGCGACCGACACGCACAAGAAGGCCGATCTCAACATCGAGGGCGCGTCCGGCGAACTCGACCGCCAGGTGCTCGAGCGCATGATGCCGCCGTTCGAACACATGCTGCGCAATGCCGTGGCGCACGGCATCGAAACGCCCGAAGCGCGCAAGAAGGCCGGCAAGAACGAGTCCGGCACGATCACCATTGCGCTGCATCGCGAAGGCTCGGAAGTGGTCGTCGAGGTGTCCGACGACGGCGGCGGCATGAACCTCAAGGCCATCCGCGACAAGGGTATTGCGGTGGGCCTGGTGCGGGCCGATCAGCAGCTCTCCGACGAAGACATCATCCAGCTCATCCTCGAGCCCGGTTTCTCGACCGCGGGTTCGGTGAGCACGCTGTCCGGCCGCGGCGTCGGCATGGACGTGGTGGCCAGCGAGATCAAGAAGCTCGGCGGCGCGCTGCACATGGAGACCAAGCCGGGCCAGGGCTCGCGCTTCACCATCCGCCTGCCGCTGACGCTGGCGATCTCGCATGCCTTGATCCTGCGTGCCAACGACGAGTTGTACGCGCTGCCGCTGCCGACGGTCGAAGGCGTGGTGCGCCTGTCGCGTGCCGAGGTGGAAGCGCATCTCGGGCCCGAAGCGCCCGCGTTCGAATACGGCGGCCAGAAATACCGCTTCCAGCACCTGGCGTTCTACGTGGGTCGCGAACCCGGCCCGTTGCCGGACGGCGACGTGACCGTACCGGTGATCCTGGTGCGTGCCGGCGAACACTCCACCGGACTGGTCGCCGACGAGCTGGTCGGCAGCCGCGAGATCGTCGTCAAGAACGTGGGTCCGCAGATCGCCGCGATTCGCGGTATCTCGGGCGCGACGATCCTCGGCGACGGCCGCATCGTCATCATTCTCGACATCGGCGCGCTGGTACGTGCCGACTGGCGCACGCGCGCCGAGCCCGTCATGCCGCGCGAGAAGACCGACACGCGCAGCGTGGCGCTGGTTGTGGACGACTCGATCACCGTGCGCCGTGTCACCCAGCGATTGCTGGAGCGCAACGGCATGCGCGTGCTGACCGCGCGCGATGGCGTCGACGCCATGGAAGTCCTGCAGGAACACACGCCCGACATCATCCTGCTCGACATCGAGATGCCGCGCATGGACGGTTACGAGGTCGCGACCCAGGTGCGCGCCGACTCCCGCCTCGCGGGCATACCCATCATCATGATCACTTCGCGCGTGGGCGAAAAACACCGCGCGCGCGCCATCGAGATCGGCGTCGACGATTACCTCGGCAAGCCGTACCAGGAGGCGCAGCTGCTCGAGGCCATCGAGCCGCTGATCGCGCGCCGGCGCGAGGCGCATCTCCGCGAGGCTAACTAGTCATGGCAGAAAGAATCTCCGAAATCTACAGCCTGCTGGTGCCGCTGCTCGACGGCCGCCTGATCATCCCGCGATCCTGCGTGGCCGAGGTGGTGGGTTTCTCGAACCCTTCGGAAATGCCAGGCGCTCCGCCGTGGTATCTGGGTATGTTTGCCTGGGGTAGCCGTCAGATTCCGCTGATTTCGTTCGAAGGTGCCTGTGGCCAGACTATTCCCCCGTTGACCGGGCGCACCCGCGTGGTGGTGCTGTTCGCGCTCGACAACCAGGTGGAGGGTGGTTATTACGGCATGGTCTCGCAGGGATTCCCGCAGCTGGTGCGCGTCAGCGCCGACATCCTGCGGCCCGATCCCACCAGGACGTTTCCCGAGCGCACGCCTATCATTTCGCAAGTGCGGATGATCAACGAGGCGCCGTGGATACCCGACCTGGAGCGTATCGAGCAGATGATCTCGGAGGAGACCTCGGTCCTCGTCGAGTAGAGCCTCCCCATCTATACCGGCCCGACGTCGACGGGCTGCGCGCCCTGGCGGTGGGCGCGGTCATCGCATTCCACGCCTTTCCGAGAACGCTGCCTGGCGGTTTCCTGGGCGTCGACGTGTTCTTCGTCATCTCGGGCTTCCTGATCACCGGCATGATGCTGGACGGCATCCGCGCGGGAAAATTCTCGCTGCTCGATTTCTACCTCCGGCGCGTGCGGCGCATCCTGCCCGCGCTGCTGGTGATGTTGCTGGGTGTGTCGCTGCTGGCGCTGCTCATCCTCATGCCCGACGAGATGGAGCGGTTCGCGTCGAACCTCACCGCCGGCGCGCTGTTCGTGCCCAACCTGGTGCTGGCCCGCGAGCAGGACTACTTCGACGCCGCGGCCGACGACAATCCGCTGCTGCACCTGTGGTCGCTGGGCGTGGAGGAGCAGTTCTACCTGTTGTGGCCCGCGGCGCTGATGCTGTTCGTGCCGCGCGTGCCGGTGCGGACCACCATCGTCGTGACCGTGGTCATCATCGTGGCGTCGCTGGCGCTGAACATCGTCATGGAGCGGTATGCGCCCACCGCGAGTTTCTACCTGCCGTTCACGCGCTTCTGGCAACTGCTTACGGGCGCCTTGCTGGCGGGAATCGCCACGGCCCGCGCGGTGCGCGAGCGCAATGCGGGGGCGACCGCGCTCGATGCGACCCAACGCATGCCCTGGAAGAGCGATGCCATGTCGATTGCGGGCATCGCGCTGGTCGGTGGCGCCATGCTCGCCGCCCGCAGGGTGGAAGGCGCGCAGGTGGCGCTGGCGCTTCCCGTGACCCTGGGAGCGGCGTTGTTCATCGCCGCGGGCCCGCGCGCCTGGCTCAACCGCATCTTGTTTTCGTGGCGGCCGGTGGTCTACGTGGGGCTCATCAGTTACCCGCTGTACCTGTGGCATTGGCCGCCGCTCAGCTTCCTGCAGCTGATGGACCTCAACCACGGCACGACCGGGCGACTGCTGCGCATCGGCGCCGTGCTGTTCGCGGTGGCGGCCGCCGCGCTCACCTACCACCTGGTCGAAGTGCCGCTGCGGCGGCGCAAGGATTTGCGCCGCCTGGGCCTGCGCCTGGTGGGCGGATTGGGCGTCGCCGCGATCGCCGGCGTGGTCGTGGCCGCCAGCGATGGACTGCCGCAGCGTACTTCGCTGGACAACAATCCCTTCTATCGCACGACCAAGATGCGCCGCGAAGACCGCTGCTCGCGCATCTACGGACAGCCCGAGGAGTTGCTGAAGAACGCGTTCTGCGTGCGCAACGACTACGAACACGATCCAAAGATCGTCATCCTGGGCGATTCGCACTCGAACATGTTCGTGCCGGCGGTGGAGAGCGCGTGGCCCGGGGTCTCCACGCTGCAGATCGGCGCCTCGGCCTGCACTTACCTGCGCAATACCGAGTTCTGGTACGAGAGCCGCCTGTCATGGCGCACCAACTGTCCGCAGCTGACCGAGCTCGCCTGGCGCGGCATCACTCCGGCGACGCGCGTGGTGATCCTCGCGGCGCGCATCCCGATGTACACGTCCACCGACGAAGAGTACGCGGCCAGCTACGGCTTCGTTTCGCCCAAGCATTTCGCATCGGCGGAATTCCCGGGCGCCTCGCCGCCCGAGATCTACGAACGCGCGCTGGCGCGCGACCTGCGGCTGCTGCTGAAGTCGGGCCACGAGGTGGTGCTGGTGCAGCCGGTGCCGACGCTGAATTTCTCGCCGCGCTCCTGCCTGCGGTTCCGGCCCGTGGAACGCTGGATGGACGCGCCGGACCCGGAGCGCTGCAGCCTGCCGCGCGCCCGCGTGGAATCCGAGCTCGGCACCGCGCGCGCCCTGGTGGGGCGCGTCGCCGGCGCGATCGACGATCCGGATCTGCACGTCGTCGATCCGATGGAGGCGCTGTGCGACGCGTCGCGCTGCCGGGCGGTCATCGAAGGGCGCCTCATGTACCGCGACGACAACCACCTGAGCGATGACGGGGCGCGTTACGTGTGGTCGCGCATCATGCCGCGTGGGCTGCGCGGCCTCGAGCAGCCCCGGACGGAGCCGCCCGCCACGGCCTATCTACCCGGGCACTGATCCGGGGCTATTTCCCGTCCCAGTGGAAGCGATGCATCAGCCGGTGCAGCAGCGGCGTGAACAGCAATGCCGCGGTGACGATGAACACCAGCCCGGCATACAGCGCGAAACATCCCGCGAACAACTTGCCCGCCGGCGTGACCGGCGCGTTCACCGGTCCCATGCCGCCGAGCAGCATGGCGGTGTTGAGGAATCCGTCGAGCGGGTCCAGGTGCTCGAAGCCGCAGTAGCCGGCCATGCCGATGGCGAGCGAAACCGCGATGATCCCGAATGCGATCAGCGCGTGCGCCAGCATGCGCCGCACGAAGCGGGGTCGTTCGATCGGGGACACCGACTTCTTCTCGTACATGTCGCCTCCGTGAGAGTGCGGCCGGTTCAGGATCCGAGATCGCCCGTCACCGCCTGCAGCGTCGCGAGTGCCGCGAGGCCCGCCGTCTCGGTGCGCAGGATGCGCGGCCCCAGGCGGCACGCCACGAACCCCTGGGCCAGGGCCTGGCGCTGTTCGCCCTCGGCGAGGCCACCCTCCGGGCCGATCAACAGCACCAGCGGCGCGCGTGTGTCGCGCACCGCCGCCACCAGCGAGTGTGTGGCGTGGGCGGCCAGCAACAGCCGGCGCGCGTCCGCGGGCAGGAGCGTCCCTTCCGCCGCCAGCAACTCGGCCAGCGTGCGCGGCGCGGTGACCTCGGGGATACGGTTGCGCCCGCACTGCTCGCAGGCCGAGATGGCGACGGTTTGCCAGTGCTCGCGCTTGCGCTCGTGCTGCCTCGCGTCGATGCGTACCACCGAACGCTCCGCCGTCACGGGCACGATGCGCGTCACGCCGAGCTCGGTGGATTTCTGCACGATGAGGTCCATGCGCTCGCCGCGCGCGATGCCCTGCAACAGCGTGATGTCGAGCGGCGATTCGCGCTCCACCGCGGCGTGCGCGAGCACGCGGGCACGCACCTGCTTGCCAGCGCGCGGCGCGAGCTCGGCCGCGTACTCTCCGCCGCGCCCATCGAACAGCGTGAATGCGGCGCCGGGTTCCAGGCGCAGCACGCGCGTCAGGTGTTCGCCGGCCTGCGCGGGCAGCGTGATCTCGCTGTTCTCCACGAGCGGCCCGGGCACGTGGATACGCGTCACGCGCATGCGAGTTCGATGCCTTCGGTGGCGACGCGCGCCAGCAGGTCCACTTCGTCGGGTGTGATCACGTAGGGGGGCATGAAATAGATCGTGGTGCCCAGCGGGCGCAGCAACACGCCGCGCTCGAGCGCATGGCGATAGATTCGCAGGCCGCGGCGTTCCTGCCAGGGAAAGGGCGTCCCCGTCGCGCGATCTTTCACCAGCTCGATGGCCAGGATCATGCCGCGCTGGCGGATCTCCGCCACGTGCGCGTGATCGCGCAGGTGCGCGACGCTCGCCGCCATTCGCGTTGCGAGATCGCGATTGCGCTCGATCACGGGCTGCTCGCGAAAGATCCGCAGCGTGGCATTGGCCGCCGCGCAGGCGAGTGGATTGCCGGTGTAGCTGTGCGAATGCAGGAAGGCGTTGAGCTTCACGTATTCGTCGTAGAAGGCGGCGTAGACGTCGTCGGTGGTCAGCACCACGGACAGCGGCAGGTAGCCGCCGGTGAGGCCCTTGGACAGGCACAGGTAGTCAGGGCGGATGCCGGCCTGCTCGCAGGCGAACATCGTGCCGGAGCGTCCGAAGCCGACGGCGATTTCATCGGCGATCAGGTGGACGCCGTGGCGGTCGCAGGCCTCGCGCAGCAGCTGGAGATAACGCGGGTCGTACATGCGCATGCCGCCGGCGCATTGCACCAGCGGTTCGACGATGACCGCCGCGACGTCTTCGTGGTGGCGTGCCAGCGTCTCCTCCATGTGCGCGAACATGCGCTCGGCGTGTTGCGCCTCGCTCACACCCGGTTCGCGCAGGAAGGCGTCGGGCGAGGGCACGGTGATCACGTCCATCAGCAGCGGCTGGTAGATGGACTTGTAGAGCTCGACGTTGCCCACGGCCAGCGCGCCCAGCGTTTCGCCGTGGTAGCTGTTCGCGAGCGTGATGAAACGCGTCTTGCGCGTGCGCCCGGTGTTGCGCCAGAAGTGGAAGCTCATCTTCACGGCGACTTCGATCGCGGCCGAGCCGTTGTCGGCGAAGAAGCAGCGGTTGAGCCCGCGCGGGGCGATGCGCGTCAGCTCCTCGGCGAGCGTCACGGCGGGCGGGTGCGTGAAGCCCGCGAATATCACGTGCTCGAGGCTTTCGAGCTGCGCGCGCAGCGCCCCGTTGATGTCCGGGTTGGCGTGGCCGAACAGGTTGACCCACCACGAGCTGATGCCGTCGAGATAACGTTTGCCCGCGAAGTCCTCGAGCCACACGCCGGAGCCGGCGCGCAGCGGGATCATCGGCACGCTCTCGTGGTCCTTCATCTGCGTGCACGGGTGCCAGACATGCGCGAGATCGCGCGTCACCCAGCTGGAATTGCCGCTCATGACTCTCGTGCGTGGCGTTGGCGGGCGCTTATTGTGGCACGCGGCTGTGGCAAGATGCTGCCATGCGTGTGGATCCCGGCACCGGCCTGCTGGTCGGCGCCAAACAAGTGTTGTCGCCTTTCTTCGATGCCCGCCCGTCCGGCGTGGTGCCCGATCTCATCGTGCTCCACGGGATCAGCCTGCCGCCGGGAGAGTTCGGCGGACCGTGGATCGCGCGTCTGTTCACCGGCAACCTGCCGGCCGCCGCGCACCCGGAGTTCGTGGAGCGTGCCGGCCTGCGGGTCTCGGCGCACCTGCTGGTCCGCCGCGACGGCGTCGTGGTGCAGTTCGTGTCCCTCAATGACCGCGCCTGGCATGCGGGCAAGTCCGAGTGGCTGGGCCGCGAGGCCTGCAATGACTACTCGATCGGTATCGAGTGCGAGGGCACCGACGAGACTCCCTACGAGCCCGCGCAGTACGCCGCGTTGCGCGCCCTGTTTCCGGTGTTGTTAGAGGCCTACCCGGCCATCACGCGCGAACGCATCGTCGGGCATTCGGACGTGGCGCCGGGTCGCAAGACCGATCCCGGGGACTCGTTCGACTGGTCGGAAATCCGCCGCTAGCTTTTCAGCCAGCGCCCGCGCCGCGGTCGTGGCGCCAGAGAACCTCGCTGCCATGCTCGTGCCGCGCCAGCACGCGCGCGATCACGAACAGCAGGTCCGACAGGCGATTGAGGTAACGCGGCACCTCGACGTTCACGGACTCCGCATCGCTCAACGCCCACACGCAGCGCTCGGCGCGGCGCACCACGGTGCGCGCCAGGTGACAGGCGGCGGCCGCCGGTCCGCCGCCGGGCAGGATGAAATCCTTGAGCGCGGGCAGAGGGTCGTTGAAGCGATCGAGCACCTGTTCCAGCTGCACGACGCGCTCGGCCTTGATGACCTGCGTGCCCGGAATGCACAACTCGCCGCCGAGGTCGAACAGGTCGTGCTGCACTTCGACCAGGCAGCGCGAGACTTCGGTCGGAATTCCGGGAACGGCGAGCACCATGCCGATGGCGCTGTTCGCTTCATCCACGGTGCCGTAGGCCTCGACGCGTGCGTTGTCCTTGCGCACGCGGGTGCCGTCGCCGAGGCCGGTGGTGCCGTCGTCGCCCGTGCGCGTGTAGATCCTGCTCAAGCGATGACCCATGGACACCTCCGGCCGTTGTCGGCGTCAGTCGAAGCTGTAGCGTACTCCTATGGTGTACGCGCGGCCCTCGGTGCGATAGCCCTCGGCCAGCGTGTAGTCCTCGTCGAAGGCATTTTCGATCCGGCCCTGCAGCGTGAGCGCCGCGTTCACGCGGTACCGCACCGTGGCGTTGACCAGCGCGTAGGAATCCAGCGTGACGTTCTCGGGGAAGCCGAAGTCCTTGCGTTCGCCGTAGGCGGCGACGTCCACACCCACGTCCAGAGCGCCCACGTCGCGGTCGACGGCGAGCACCAGCGCCTCGCGTGAACGACGCAGCAGGCGCTGGTCGGTGGTCTCGTCGCGCGGATCCTGCAGCGTGAGTTCAGCGCTGGCGCGCCATGCCTGGCCGGTGAACCTGTATCCCAGTTCCACGCCCTGGATGCGCGCGCGATCGATGTTCTGGTTCTGCCCTTCGAAGGTTTCGGGATCAATGACCACGTAGCTGATGAGATCGTCGATGCGATTGTCGAAGGCAGCCAGCGAGAGCTGGTGGCGTTCGCCGAGTTTCTGGCGCAGGGAGATTTCAAATTGCTCGGAGACCTCGGGCTGCAGGTCCGGGTTGCCGCCATAGCCGAAGCGATCGGTGCTGTCCGGCGCGCGAAACGCCTTGCCACCGGCGATGGCCAGCCGTGTGCCGCTGCCCAGTGTCATGCCGAACTCGGCATTCCAGGTGACTTCATTGCCGAAGGTTTCGTGATCGACGAAGCCCAGCGCCAGGCGCGAGGTCAGTTTCCCGACGGTGAACTGGTCCTGCACGAAGCCCTGCAGCACGGTGGTCTGCTCGTCGAAGCCGGTGCCGAAGGACAGCGCCTCGGTGTTCTCGTCGCTGTACTGCGCGCCGACGCTGAACGCGTGCGCGTGGAATTCAGCGAGGTCCACCTGCAGGTCGACGCTGTCGCGGCGCGTATGCGCGAAATCGGTGCCCGCGAAGTTCGCCTGGTTCTGGTCGATCTCATCGCGCATCCGGCTGACCGTGGCGCGCACCGCCAGTCCCTCGGCGGCGTGGTAGTCGGATTCGAACGAGTAAACGCTGTTCTCGAAATCCTGCGATACCGGCGCGTACGGCGGATCGCTGAAGGTCTGTTCGGTGTACTCGGTGCGCCCGCTGGCGTTGAAAACTCGCGCGCGAAACGTGAGGGCCTCGCTGGCATCGAATTCCGCGGTCACGCGGCCGGTCAGGTTGCGCCAGCCGCGGTCGGTGTCGTCGTCGACGAACGTCGGCATGCCGTCGCTCTCGGAATAACTGGCGCCGAGGCCCAGCCGGAACGCATCGCCCACGGAGAACGCACCGTCGCCCGAGAGCTGCTGCGTGTTCAGGCTGCCGTAGGTCGCGCCGCCGCTGAAACCATTCTTGGCCGCGCCGCGCGTGAACAGTTGCACCACGCCACCGATGGCATCGGTGCCATACAGGGCGGAGCGCGGGCCCTTGACGATTTCGATGCGTTCCAGCGATTCGGGCGCGATGTTCTGCAGCGCGGCGCCACCGATGGTGCCCGGGTTCACGCGCACGCCGTCGATGAGCACCACGGTGTGATTGCTCTCGGTGCCGCGCATGAACAGCGAGGTGGTCTGGCCGGGACCGCCATTACGCGCGATCTCGAGACCGGCCTGGTGCTGCAGGATTTCGCTGACGTCGGTGGCCAGCGAGCGTTCGATGTCCTGCCGCGTGATGACGATGACCGGCGCGTCGAGCGCATCGAGTTTCACCGGGGTGCGCGTGGCGGTGACCACGGTCTCCTCGAGCTCGTCCTGGGCAAGCGCTGGATTGCACGCGCATGCGACGGCGAACGCGAGCGCAAAGCGCGACGATTGATTGCTGAACATTGGTTACGACCCTTCCCATGCACGCCCGCATGGCCTGATGTGTGGACACCCGGGAGCGCGAGGGGGAAGGCGATGAGCCTGCCCGTCGCCCACCGCAACCGGGAACATGCCGCAAGGCCGGTCTCCGGACTCTCGAACTGGAACGCTGGCGTTCCGGCGTATCGCCTTCCCGAACCGATGAGGCTCAGTGGCATTCGATGCGCTTGGGTTCGATTACCGTTGCGGGGGCAGTGCCGGAATCGCCATCTTTCGGTGGCTCACCGGCTTCCCGTAACCTTGCGGCGCGCGAACTCTAGCGGGATTCGTCGTCAATTGACAGGTCCCGGGATGACACGCACCCTTCGCCCGCCATGCCCTCAGCCGAATTGAATGCCGCGCTCGACGCGGCGCGCGCCGCCGCGGAAGTCATCCGCGGCTTCTACCAACGTAATGTCAGGATCGAAGTGAAGGCCGACAAGACGCCGGTCACCGAGGCCGACGTGCGCTCGGAGGAGGCGATCCGCGACCTCCTGGCCAGGCGGTTTCCTTCGTATGGCTTCTACGGCGAGGAGACCGGCAAGTCCGGCATGGACGCCGAAAGCGTGTGGCTGGTCGATCCCATCGACGGCACCAAGAGTTTCGTGCGCGAGTGTCCCTTCTTCTCGACGCAGATCGCGCTGATGCGCGGTGGGCGCTTCGTGCTGGGCGTGTCGTGCGCGCCGGCCTATGGCGAGCTCGCCTGGGCGGAGCGCGGCCAAGGCGCATTCCTCGACGGCAAGGCCATCAAGGTGAGCGCGGTGTCCGCGCTGGATGGCGCCATCGTTTCGAGCGGCAATCTCAAGACCCTGGCGGCGTCACCGGCCTGGTCGCGTTTCGGTGCACTGATCGGCGGCATCAACCGCATCCGCGGTTACGGCGATTTCGTGCACTACCACCTGCTGGCGCGCGGCGCGCTCGACGTGGTGATCGAGTCGGACGTGAACATCCTCGACATCGCCGCGCTCACGGTGATCGTCGAGGAGGCGGGCGGCCGTTTCACGGATCTCACCGGCGCGCCGGTGGGTCTCGCGACCACCTCCGTGCTGGCAACCAACGGTGCGTTGCACGCGCCGACACTGGAGAAGATCCGCTTCGGGAGCTGAACCATGTCCGTGTTCCTGCGCTGGGGCGTGTTCGGAATACTCGGTGTCGCCGCGCTGCTGTACGCGTACAACGCGAGCAAGCGCATGGCGGAGTCCCACGCCGCACGCGCCGCTTCGGGTGCGGGCGCGCCGGCGCCGGCGGCGCCTGTGAATGAGACTCCTCAGGCTCCGCCGGCGCCCGCCTCACCCGTGGCCGCGCCGGTCGCGGCCGTGGAAAAACCGCCCGTCGTCTTGGCGCGATGCGAGGCGGAACTGGAGGTGGCGCGACGGGCCATCGACATGCGCAAGCAGGGCGCGCCGCTCGACCGTGTGTTGCGCATGCAGGAAATCGCATGGCAGGAATCGCCCGGGCGCCGCACGCGCCTCGAGACAGTCGCGACGCGCTGGTTCAACTACGAAGGCGATTTCAGGCCCGAAATGCTGCGCATCGCGGTGATCAACGACTGCGAGGGGGCGAACCCGGCGCCATGAAGCGGCGCTCCCCGACGCGGGTTTCGGCGTATTCCACGCCGTAGAGCTGCTCGAGATGCCGCGGTTCCAGGCCGGACGCCGCAACCACCGCGACCGGCCCGTTACCCGACAGCAGCCAGATGCGGTCGGCGAAGCGCAGCGCGAGGTTCGGATCGTGCAGGCTGGCGATGACCGCGCCGCCGGCCGCCGCGAGGTCGCGCATGCGTCCCAGGATGCCGAGCTGCTGCGCGGGATCGAGGTGATTGGTGGGCTCGTCGAGCAGGTAGATAGACGGCGCCTGCACCAGCAGGCGCGCGAGCGCGGCACGGCGCTGTTCGCCGCCCGACAGGGTTGCCAGTGTGCGCGGACCCAGCGCCTCGAGCTCCACCTCGGCGAGCGCGCGCCGCGTGCGCTGCTCGTCGTCCGATCCGCTGCGCTCCCAGAATCCCAGGTGCGCGAAGCGTCCGAGCAGCACCGATTCAAACAGCGACCCTTGCGGCGGCGCCTCCGGATCCTGGGGCAGGAAGCCGAGCCGGCGTGCAATGGCGCGGCGCGTGAGCGTGGCGAGGTCCTGGCCATCGAGCAGCACCTCGCCCGCGGCAGGCTGGCGCAGCCCGCCGAGGGTCTGCATGAGCAGCGATTTGCCCGTGCCGTTGCCGCCGAGCAGCGCGATGAATTCGCCGGCGTGGATCGCGTCGTCGAATGCATCCACCAGCACGCGGCCGGGCACGGCCACCTGCAGCTGGCGCGCTTCGAGCAGCGTCACGCTCATCGCGTGCCGATCCAGCGGATCTCGGCGGCGGTGGCATCGCCCACCACCACCTCGGCCAGGGATTCCGGCATCTCGAAAATCTGCGCGTCGACCGCGTAACGCCCGGCCATGACCTCGGCGCGCGCCTGCGGATAACGCGGCTCGCGTTGCGGCTGCGCGTAGCCGCCCGGGTACAGCGGCGCGAGCGTCACCGGATCGTACTTGTCGGTGGCGCCCAGCGTATGCAGGATCTCGTGCGCGACGACCACGTTGTTGGAGCGCGCCATGTCCGGGTCGGCCCAGGCGTGCACCACACCGACCAGGCCTTTCTGCAACCCGACCGAGTGCGGCACTTCTTCGGTGAACGACGGGTCGTGGTAGAGCACGAACACACGCACCTGCGGCGGCGCGCGTCCCGGCGGGTGTGAATTGCGGCGCGCGTACAGGCGCAGCTTCAGGCTCCACACGATATTGGCGAACATCCCGGCGTCCGGGTCGCGCGGCGGCGGCAGCTCGTTCACGGCGGGATACAGGTCGACGCGCACCGGCCGGTCGATGCCGACGCCGTAGCGGCGCGCCTCGTTGTTGATGAACTGCTCGATGTCGGCGAGCTGCGCGGTCGTCAGCTCCGCGATGTAGCGCGCGCTGACCTCATTGTTGCCGACGTTGACCGGGAACACGCCGATCCACAGGGTCTTGTCCCAGTCGGTGGTGCTCAGCCGGTCGTACAGGGTCGAATAGGCCGCGATGGCCAGCACCAGCAGCAGCACCGCGATCCGCAGGACACGCCACACGTCGAAGCCGTCCGCGCGTCAGGGCTGCAGCCGCGTCGCCACCCACGGCCCGGCGCGGAAACCCGCGCCGGCGGTAGTTAGCGAGCGGGTCCAGCGTGCGCGTTCGTGGATGCGCGCGGCGCCCTCGATCCACAGTTCCACGGCGTCCGCCCAGACGTAGTAGCCGCCCCAGAACGGCGGCCGCGGGATCGGCGCTTGCGGGGTCTCGTTGATGTTCTCCGGCGTGGGATGCGGCAGGCTGAAGCGATCGGCGGCCGCGCGCACCGCGGCGTTCAGCTGCTCGCGCGAGTGCAGCGGCTGGCTCTGCGCACTGGCCCAGGCGCCGACGCGGCGCTGCCAGTTGCGCGTGAGGAAATAGGCGTCGCTCTCCGCGGCGGGCGCCTTGACCACCACGCCCTCGACGCGGATCTGCCGATGCGCGTGATCCCAGTGGAACACCAGCGCGGCGCGCGCGTTCTCGCCGAGCTCGCGACCCTTGCGCGAGTCGTAGTTGGTCACGAACGACACGCGGCCGAGTTCGACGTCCAGCTCCTTGCAAAGCACGATTCGCGCGGAAGGTTGCCCGTCCCTGGTGGCGGTGGCCAATACCATTGCATCTGGATTGGGTTGTTGCCGCGCGGCCAGCGCGGTCGCGAGCCAGGCCGCGGCGAGCGCCATAGGTTCGGCGGGCAAAGGGTCTGGCAGCAGGTCGTTGTAGATCTCCATGGCCGATATGTTATCCGCCGCCGGCCTGTCTTGCAGTCGCGCTTCGCAGCCCGTAAAAGCTAGTAACGAATTCGTGTTTTAAGGTGATTCATGTCCTCGCTCGACGACCTGCGCCGCAGGATCAACGAACTCGACCGGCAGATACTGGAGCTGGTCGGCAAACGCCAGGAAACCAGCCGCGAAGTGGCGCGCGCCAAGCGCGCCACCGGCCAGGCGACGCGCGACTACAACCGCGAGCG